>Ga0180432_10000585_pt1 | contig 61000 bp, 54 predicted proteins | sample SS_ome_10_FD_132414 | JGI IMG/M metagenome (GOLD analysis project Ga0180432, IMG submission 132414) | Hypersaline lake sediment archaeal communities from the Salton Sea, California, USA - SS_1_MS_2 metaG | ecosystem: Environmental > Aquatic > Non-marine Saline and Alkaline > Hypersaline >... | reverse complement strand
TTGGAGTTGGCGCCTATCTCTTATATAAGGGAGGTGGTAATCGGTGATGTTGACTGGAAGACCAACATATAACACTTTCTTGGACAAAATCACCAAAGCTGATCTACTCATTGAGATTACAGATGGTGAAGCAAGAATTATTAAAAATCGTCGGGGTCACACTGAAAAATTCAACACAAATGACATTGTAGAGTTGATTATGCATGTGTTTAGTATTGACTTGGGAATTGACTTCTTTACGGATGCTTTTAAAGTTGATCTTGGAGAAACATTCACAGAGTTGATGGTCAGACATATGCCTGAAGGGAGTGGTCGAGATAAAAAATGTACTGCGATTAGAAAATTATGGAATCCCAATAGGGTCTGATCAATGGGATGTTTGTCAACCTTATGGAAATAGGATGTTAAAATGGAATCCAGAACCGTACGAGTATAGATTTCAATACAAATGGGTTGAACCAAATTCACATCCTAATCTAAATATCCAGCAAGGTGATATCATTAAAATATCTAGACATTTGGATAAACCACGATACGCACAGGGACAATATGGTGTGATCATTGATAGATACGTACGAGAGAAATACAAAGGTACTACTTATCGAGATCACTGTTTTGTAATCATGTTGATTTCAGGTCCTAACAAGGGACACGCATTCAGATTTCCTGCTAGCAAAGGTGGGAAAATTGAGAAGACTGTCTTCTAGGAGGAATTGAATGGAAGTCAAAAAAATCTACTTGGGTTATCCTCAGTATTACTCTATGTTATTTGAGTTTCTGAGGAGAAAATATGAAAAGGAAGTTACAGCGTGGGGGATTTATCCGAAACCAAAATTCGTCCACGGTATACCAAGAGGTGGAGTTGCTATCGCTCTTCATCTATCCCATGCTCTTGGTCTTGAGTATGTAGAAAAGTTTGCAGATATTCTATATACGCATAGAGATGGTGTTATTTATACTCTTACAGAAGAGGATAAGAAATACCTCCTTGTTGTGGATGATGTATCTGACACCGGTAAGACATTTCTTGAGTTCTTTGAATGTATGAACCACAAAAGATTTCTTACCTTTACTTTATACGTGAAACCCCACACGAAATACTTTCCAACGATGTACTGTGAAGAAACAAGTGATTGGATTGTATTTCCTTGGGAAAAAGTTGATGAAAAACCTAATAGGGAAATGTATGAGCACTTAGGAGGAGAATGAAAATGACGGAAAGAAAGCATGTAGCAAAGACGTTGAAGGAAGTTTTAGATCACCCAGTTATGAAAATGGTATTGGACAAGGCAGTCCCTCCATTTGAGATTGTGAAGGCAGTGGAAGGTTGGTGGAGTTTTGATATGTACTCAAGGAAACCCGGACCAGCAATAGTAGATGGGATTTTCAAAGGTACCGATCTGGATCTCGCATGTTTCCTGATGACGATTGCGGAACGAGGCGCTGTGATCAATATCCCTACGTATAAGTCGATGCGTCCAAAGACGATTAAGGAAGGTCAGAGAGTTTCGTCTTCTACCAATCGTCATGGTCCGATTGTGAATCTGACGTCCAACAAAGACGTTTTCTCATTTGGAATCAGGATCAAGGACGCCAATGTTATGACAACTGACAGTGTAGGAGATTATAGAACCTACTCACTTACCGATCCGTCAGGGACATGGTATAGTGGATGGAACCGGATTGAGTGGGATCCTTCTGCAGAAGAAAACAAATTCCTGTTTGAGAATTCATTGTGGACAGGAAACCGCGTTGTCTTTAAGAACTTTGTGCATCCCAACAGATGGACAAGTCTTTACGGTAAGCATTATTTTATTACTAAAGCTCTCATTGAGAGGCTTACCGATCAAGCGAAGGATTATTTCGCTCAGATGAAGAGAATGCAAAAGGCAGGAATCCAATTCCCAGAAACTGGTGATGGTGCGCCGACCAAGTGGCCAAAGCAAGATCGGGAACAAGGTAAGTCAGTTAAGTTTCGATCTCTACAAGTCGAGGTTGACATCCCGCCGTACGAGGGAGAATATCCAGTGTTTAAGGATACCCAGGAAGATTTGGTCAGGTTAGATGGATGGAGAAGACTTCTCAATAACTCCATTATTCCTAATCTCAGGTTTGCAACCAGGGCGACAGAGTTGGCTTTCTTCCTCCATGGTATACAAGACGGTGTTGAAAGAAAACCCGCATGGATCGCTGGAGGAACAAAGTGGGAGAAGGATTATGTACCAAAAGGCAAAAGAACCAAGTGGGATCGACTTGTACTGCTCCAACCTAGTGTTGGTGAAAGAGCAGTCGCGATCCGGAAACGGATTCGTGAAAAGTCAGAAATTATGGCTATGGATTACCAAGGGGGAATCAATGGATAAACAGACGTTGATCCAGTTGTATCTAAAAGAGAGGGAGTATGAGAAAAGAGTGTTTGGATCGTATGAGGACAATCCAAACCTCAACGTAGCAAGTTTCCTTCAGTTCATTGAAGAGACATTAGAGAAAGCAAAGTCGTCATACGCGAACAAATGGGAAAATAGTCTCCCTCCGTGGTTAATCGGGTGTAGAGAAGCAAAAAATAATACGGCTGCACCTGTCCTCACATATGAATATCTCATAAAAATTATGGCTTTAGCAGGCGCTGCTCTTGAAGCATATGCAGTAGTGAATGTTGATGAGTGGCGCCGTTTATTCGAAGTTAATCCAAAGTGGCAAGAGGAGGATATTACATGATCAAGGACCAAGACGGGAATGAAGTTCCCGAAGAAGTAGTAGAACAAATCAAGAGTTCTATTGAAGTGCCAAGACTCACAGGTGAAGGTGATCTTACTGTTGAGAATAGCAACAGTGTAGACCTAGGGTCTGATGCGAAGAAAGTTGAGGAACCCGAACCAGAGGAGAAGGAGGAGAAACAAGAAACTCCGCTACCTTCTATTGGTGACAAATTCATGCTGAACGGTCACGAGTATAAGGTGGTATATATTAATGAGGGTAAGCGAAGATTCTCTTGCGTACCTTGCAAGGGGGTGTACTAGAAGGAGGGAATAGAAGAAATGAACGATAATTTGGCTCAAATGATCGACGAGACCGACGTTCCTGTGCAAGAAGAAACAGCTCTTGATTTAGAGGATACAGCTCCCTCTGAGCAGGATACTGAGGAAGAAGAAGATCGACATGAGATTAGCACGGTCCCGTTGTCTGAATGGTTTTCTAAAAATCATCAGAACTTTCCGAATGTGAATCCGGTCAAGGTTTCAATTCGAGATGTTGATCCAGATGCCACTTTGATATTCTCTGTGGAGAATACAAAAGATATAAAGAATGATGAGGGTCGTCTGGTGAGAGAGATTGAAATCTTTAAGAAGGCGAAGACATTTCCTGTACTGAATCTTCCAGGTCATACAATGAATGTCTTCAATAACGGGTTCGTAATTGTGTATGATTGCGGACAGGGAAGATTCTTGAAGTGTTATGGCGTCAAGACAGGTTTGATTACACAGTATTGTATCAGTGTTGATGGAAGTTTGATTCCATATTCCAAGACCAAATTGAAAAAGAAAGATACTGGTCTTGATATGGTCGAACCAGATATGACTGCTATTCAAGAGAGTCTTGGAAACGAACTGGATGCAGAAGGTTTGCAAATCCAGTATAAGCAAGTACAAAAGTCAATTGATGACATTACCACAAAGGCGGATGCAATTAAATGGATGACTGACAAAGCGAAGGAAGTCACTGATATTAACCATTTGATGCAGATCGACGATGTGTTGATGTGGTTGGCGTCATCCTAGACGTCGACACCTCCTCCCATAAGGGCGGGTAGACTAGTCACCTACCCGCCCGACTCCAAAAGGTGAAATATGGACATAAACAAATCATGTCGCCTCGTCCTTCGGAATGTGTACTCATATGATATATCTTCTTGTCATTATGTAATTATGGAGAGGCTAGGATTTGATATGTCACAAATTCCAAAGGATGATAAGCAAGAAAGAAACACACAAATTGGAAAGTTAATGAGAGACAATCCTAGGTTGACCGCAGCTCTTAGGAACACGACAGAGTCAACGATTAGTTCGTATCTTACATTGAATGGGATTAGTGAGGACGATCTAATATTGCGAGCATATGATGGGTTTGTTTCTAGTAAACTGTTGGAAAAAACAACTTCACAATATATCCCACTAGAGTTACGTCATGTATTTGAGTACATGGTTATAGCATCTAATCGCCAGAAGTTTATAGCATGGGGAGGTGAATCTATCATCAAAGGGGTTCCCCATAGATATGAGGCGATGGATAAGATGTTTACAAAACTCCTACTTCTTAGAAACACGGACAAAGAAGCAACATTTACAAGACTTCAAAAGATCAAAGACGAAGTCGTAATTGGAGATGATAAAGCTCTATTTTGCATTCCAATAAAAAATAAGAAGTTTATCATCTTCTTAAAGGGTTATGGGGAAACTGAGATCTCAGAGTCATTAGTCAATTTAATTGACATATCTGATATTGACAAACAACGATATTATGACTTCTATCTTCGACCATTTTGTGAGTCGATTGTATTAGAGGAAGCGTGAAAGGAGGTTAAGATGTGGTCATGTTTGAAGGACCAACTTCTAGCTCTTCTCTGCATTGTTCTATTGAGTGTGATGTGTACTGCTTGTGACTCTTATGATGAAGGTGACGAAGCAGCGCAGCAAGCTTTTAATAAAATGACAGAACAAGAGAAGGCGTATTACAGCAAAGTCCAAAATGCTTGGGGTCAACAATATCTCAAGTTTATTAGAGCTGCTACCAGGAAACGAACATACAAACCTGATGAGTCAGCTATTCCGTTTGGAGATATTCCTAAAATCATTGTCTCCACAAACGATGTTACAATGACAATTGAAGAGTCGTGGACAGGTGACACGAGAAAGAAAAGACGTGCAAACAAATTTAGTGAGATTGATGGTAGGTGGTATGATAAAGTGCTAACTTTAGCTCGGGGTGGAGAGGAAGATGATCCTTGGAAGAAACAATCTTATAAGCCTGTCAGACAGGAGCCGGCGCCAGTATCGGAACCAATGTATGTAGATTCTTTCAAAGTATCTTCACCACCCCCGAAACCAGAGGAATTTGAGGAAGATGTTCAATATGATCTTAACGATCTTCTTCCAGAGGATGAGTATCTAGATTTAAAACTCCAGATTTCTAAATGTCCTCTAGCAAAGGATTACCTGTCAAAAGTTGTTAGAAGTGGCAGACCCATCACGTTGAAAGATCGTGATGTTATGGTCGAAAAGGCACTCTACTGTAAGAGTGTTGCACTTAACAATGCATTTGTGGAATAGAAAGGACTTAACATGATTAAGGAAATCAAAACAAGTACATACCGGATAGCATTCAACACAGAAACCGGGGAAGAAGAATTGGAAGGGATTAATGGAAACGACGATCCCTTTTCTCTGGAATTTCCGAGTATGCTGGACATTGGAATTATGGGTAGCTGTCCGAATAAATGTAAGATGTGTTACCAAGGAGATAAGGTGGAGCCACATATGACTCTGGATCTGTTCAAACAAATCATTGACGAAGCAAAAGATGGTACATGTCAATGTGCGTTGGGTGGTCGTGGAGATCCAAATCTTCATCCGCAATTCGAGGAGATCATTAAATACGCATGTGAAAATGGTGTGATTCCAAACTACACTACCAGCGGTAATGGTCTTACAGATGAACAAATAGAATCATCCAAAAAGTATTGCGGAGCTGTTGCTGTTAGCGACTATGGAAAGGAGTTCACATTCTCAGCTTTAAACAGACTGATGGATGCAGAAGTCAAAACAAATATTCATCTAGTCTTTTCTGCGCCAAACTTCATGAAGTCGATAGCCATTTTAGATGGTCAAGATGCATGGAGTGGTCGTGTCAATATAGAGAAGTTAAATGCTGTGATATTTCTCTTGTTTAAGCCACAAGGTCGTGGTAGAGATTTGGAGAAATGGATTCCAACTGATCTCATGCTGGAATTATTCAGCTATGGAATTGCACTTCCAAAAACGAAATTTAAAGTTGGGATGGATAGCTGCTTAGTAAACCATATCATGAGGTTTAGAAAACTCAACAAGTTGGAACAGGAGTACGTTGACACTTGTGAGGGTGCAAGGATGAGTTGTTACATTACACCAGATGGGAGACTTGTTCCTTGTTCATTTGGAAACCATGATGAATATGGAAGTGATATTAAACATCACGGAATAAGGAGAGTATGGAATGACGGACTTGCATTCAAAGGATTCAGAAAGACTCTTAGATCAAGACCAAATCAATGCCCTTTTGAAACGGACGGTTGGCGTTAGAGCAATTGGTCATGGGTTGATTGGTCTTGGAAAAGGATTAGCTTCCCTTGGTATTTGCGCAGTAGCACTATATGTCATCAAATATCATTATGAAGATATAAGTCTATTTTGGACAGCGGTGATGGGAGGTGGTCTTATCGCGGGCATTTGGAAGTTTGATTGGGATTGGAATGGAGGGATATTTTAAAAGGAAAGAAAAATGAAGAAAAAACTAGACTTTGTTACCAACAGTTCGTCATCCAGTTTCGTAATAAGTTTATGTGATCTATCTCCAGTCCAGCAATTTGCTATCATGAATTATAAAGATTTTTGTGAATGTTTGGGTTGGGATGATTTCTATATGGCTGGCGACGACAACTGGAACATCGTATCTGGCGTATCCGAAATAAAGGGTACTACTTTCATGGACAATTTTGATATGTACCAGTTCTTCGAGAGACTTGGAATTGACATGGAGAAAGTGAGGTGGAGTTCATGAGAAAGAGATTAGACTTTGTTACCAACAGCTCAACTTGTAGTTTTCTAATCGTTGGATGGGAGTTGCATAAAAGTCAACTTCCGGACAAATATAAAGACGAAGATGGTTACTTCGATTGGGAACGGACAATGGATGACCAGGAGAGATTACATATTGAGGTTATGTTAGGTCGTGAGATGGGCGCCAAAGATGACGACCATATGATTGTTGGTGTTGACTGGGGTGGTGGAGATATTGAAGATGATACCAAAGAAATCGCTATGAAAGATCTCCTTGAAGTCCAAAACAATGGTGAAATCAGAGAACTTTTTGGGATTCCAAACGGCGTAGATGCGTCTGTATTTTTCGGAATAAGGATGTGTTAACATGAAACGAAAAGCCGATTTCGTAACTAATAGTTCGAGTACATCATTTACATTTATATTCAAAGGAACTGATAAGAAACATCTCTTTGATCTTCTCCTAGCCAGAAAACAACTATTTGATCTACATTACGAGTCTGAGTGGGATGATGAAGGAACAGTTCATGAATGCACCGTAGAGGATGTGATTGCTGCACTTGACAAGTTCTTGAGTGGCAGACTCTCCAGTCTGGACTTTAGTGGAAAGGTTGAATATATCAATGACCTTCTAGCTAGGAGGACTGCAGATATTCGATCTTGGGAAGAAATGTATGAGGATGATGTGGAGGATTGGGAGCAGAAGTGGATTACTGATAGTATCTCTGAGATAAAACAAATCATCGGATTAATTAAGGGCGCTAAAGATCGAGGTCTTCTCTCAGTCGTTCAAATGGGTTTTGGAGATAACCACGGCGAAGTTTGGGGCGATGGACTCGGAGTCGTAATGGATTATAAAGGAAGGGGGATATTTGTGAATGACGACGATCTCGTCATATTTACAGAACAAAATAGGTGATTCATGAAAAAGAAAGCAGATTTCGTAACTAATAGTTCCTCAGCGTCATTTGTGATGATCTTGCAAGCTACAAATGAGAATATTGATGTTGAGGACTTTCGAAAGAACTTTAACGAGTACTTAGAACACTATATGAAAGAAACTACGTACTCAAGAGAAGGTAAGAACAACATGCACTTTTGGGAAGCACTCCAGGTTCATGCTGGAGCAGTTCCTGGTGTTTTCAAGGTGTTAGATGGTACGTCAATGTACAATTGTCAAGATGACATTCCAAGGTACATGAGGGATATGTTAGTGAGACATCACATTGGCGGATTTTTGGATTACGGGTTTAAACTAATTGACTTTTCAGTCGAACGAGACAGTTAAAGGAGGAGAAAATGGCGAACAAAAAACCCGCGTTACATGAAGTACTGGCTGTTGTTGGTGACCTCAAGGGAGCCAAGGATAAAATTAAGATTGAAACTGAGAACACATTCAGAAAGAATGTTTCTCTTTTCCAAGGATCTTCCAGACGACTCGAAATGTTCGAGGACTCCAGGAAACAGGAGGAAATGTCTGAGTCCAAATCCCTTACCACTACGGTAATGGAGAAGCTGACTTACATGAAGAAATCCTTCATTAAGTTCTGGGACGCCAAGGTCCAGAAAGAAGGAACTGCACAGTTGGCGCAAGCTGACATTGTTGTTGATGGGGAAACCCTAGCAACAAATATTCCTGTGTATTTTCTTTTGGAACTCGAGACGGAGTTGAAAGAACTGAGACGAGTTCTTGATGCTATTCCTACTCTGGCTCAGGGACCTACCTGGATCGAGGATCCTACGGAACGAGCTGGGGTTTATAAAGCTCAGGATTCTACCATCACAATGAAGACTGAAAAGAGATATCAGCACAATGTGATGGTACCTGCTACCGAACATCACCCTGCTCAGGTCCGCGAATGGACTGAGGATGTTCCTGTTGGTCGTTATGTGGCTGACCAGTGGAGTGGAATGATGTCTTCTGCTGAGAAATCTGCATTGATCGCAAGACTTGACAAACTATACCGCGCTGTTAAGAAAGCGAGACAGCGAGCAAATACACAAGAAGTTGTCAAGGGGAACATTGGAGCAGTCTTGTTCAAATACATTCTGGGTGAATAGAAAGGAGATAGAACATGGGATTCTTTGAAGCGATTTGGTGGATCATCAAGAGCTTTGTAACATTCAATACGGATCTTTATTCCGACGAGCTCATTCGTCGAGCCAACATCAGGTTTGAGAAAGAGCAGAGAATGAAGGGTTACAGATAAAGTCGTGAAACCATTTTTACAGGTTAGAACATATTATAAATGGAAGAGTTTATAATCGACTAACCTGTAGAGGAGAACACTTATGAAATAACAGTTTAACATTGCTGGTTAAGCTTATACTTATACTTATCATCTACGCGGCATGAGGCTCACATTAAATATGATAAATACTCAGAGAAGGGGGTTATAAAAATTAGATGAAACCCCCGGAGAGTTTATAAACGGGCCCTTGAGCAGCCGCTTATACTTATCTTATTGCACCAGCCAAACTTATCACGCATTCAACTGTTGACACATGGTGCTGTGACTCAAACAATTTACCTCGGTTGTCGGTTCAAGTCCGACCTGGGCGGCCATAATAGTATCAAAATGTTGGTATTATTATGAACGCCCAGTACCTCAATGGAAGAGGAGAGGTCAGTGTCCTACTGAAGTCCAGTATTCATAGATGCGATAGTTGGGTGGATATTCGGGTGTTCGCACCCACTTGCATTATATGCTTGAAACATATAAATGGATGATGAATATAAACGACAGGGGGAGTAGAGAAGGTGATCTCTACTCCCCCATTTTCCGTCGGAGGGAATCTTATGGAAGAAGAATACCACCATATCATTGGTGTTAGAACTGTACGCGCTGATAGCGGAAGACCAAAGTTATCATGCGACTTTGTAATCACAATTACGCCAGACCAAATTACTAAATCCCGCCTTGCTGAATCAATGTACAAAAACAAGTTATGGAAAACCACTTACCGAGAAGCGATTGAAGCGGTGGGTTTACAAGAGTTGGATGCTGCACTTTGGGCTTCCAAAATCAGAGCCAGTTCAAATATGATGACAATTCACAAATTTGTAACAAACTTTGAAATGACTAGAGAGGATTTTGATATCTTTGTACAAGCTGCGAATGTGTCAGATGGAACTCTTAAGAAACTCATGGATGGAAAGATTGGAGGTGGTTAAAGATGTGGGGTAGAATAACAACTGAATGTCCTGAATGTAGCGAGGAAGCTTCAGATATCTATAGAGTGGGTGATTGTAAATATATTGTATGTACTCATTGTGGCTTAGTGATATATGCTGAGGAAACATACATAGTTCGTAATGCCTTACATCTCGATAGACTAAAAGGACTTACACCAGATAACATTACACTTAACGACTTTGAGACAGTTTCTGAAGGAACAAGTGGATCAATCTTTATCGGACAAGAATGTTAGGGGAGGGAAGGATGAAAAGGAAAGCTGATTTTGTTACAAACTCAAGTAGTACTTCTTTTATTGCGATGGGGGTTGAATTTAATATCCCTGACGAAATGAAACAAACTGCGTTTGACAGAGCAGTTGCGTGGCATAAAGAAAAGGGATATAGCTTTGACTATAAGTCTGTAGATGAACTCTTTGAATCTGATTACGAAGGAATTGAAGCAGTTAGGTCGATGCTCGAAGAGTTGGGTCTTGAATGTGATTCCGACCCGTATGGTGATAGGGAATTGTTCGTAGGAATGCACCCGCAAAAAATGAATGATGACGAAACACTACGTGAATTCAAACAACGAATTCTTGATCTTCTTAACCAGTTTGGAAAATTTACAATGGAGGACATTGGTTGGTTGGAAGATTGTAGATGGGATGGATAAAAGGAGAATAGCATGGAACCAGTAGTATTAAATATCGCAGCTGGAAAAATGGACCCGTTGGGATTGAAGTCGCCCCCAGCCCACTATGTGGTAAATCTTGACACGATGTATTATAGAGCATCTTCTCCAGAAGATGTTGAAAGTATCTACAGTTTATGGATACGTCAAGTTCCACATATTGACAGGAAAAAGATAGTACATTGTAATGAGGATGCGTTCAGGTTTATGGAACGAACTAAACTTCAATTTGACGTCATTACTTGCTATCGATTTCTTGAACATGTGAGTTTTACACAAGTTCCATATTTCATCTATCTTATGTCGACATGTCTTAAGATAGGCGGAATTGTGGACATCATTGTTCCGAATTATACAACGTTGGCGAGAATGGTTATTAATGAGGTACCTGGTGGTCCGAATTTTGAAGCGGACAACATATTACTGACTACCGAGTTACTCAATGAGCCCGGATGTCCTCATGCGTCAATATGGACAGCCCTTCGAGCAAAATATTTCTTCCATCTCGAGGGGAGATTTGAAGTAATCAATGAGACAATTACAGAGAGTTTCGAATATGATGGACGAGATATCTATCTCAGATTTCAAGCGAGGAGGATTCGATAATGGAACAATCACATTGGATTATCGATCCCACTTGCAGTAGATGTAATGGAATGGCGGAACGAGTATATGTAAGTCCAACGAAAAGAACAATTACCTGCTTCGACTGTGGGTTAGTTAGAGTTGAAGAATTGCGGACGTGGGAATGCACATTAGAATACTTTCCTGAAGGGAGTTCAAATGGCGAAAAAGAAGCAGCCTAAGAAGCAAGACGTTTGTAAACGTTGTGGAGCAGATATACGAAACACAAATCGACTGGTATTCTGTTCAGATAGATGCTCCCAAATTTGGTTTCGTGACAACCACAAAAAGGAAAGAAATAAATACAAAAAGAAAAACTATATGGACTTTAAAAATGGGAAATCATGGGTTGCATGCAAATGTCCCAAGTGTGAAAAGATTCATAAGGTTAAAATGAAGTGGATCGGAAATGGAATGCCGAGAAAATTCTGTAAGAAGTGCATTACACATCTTGGTCAGATTTACAGCGGAGCGATTGCTGCATAGGTTAGCTGGGATCCTACCTGTACACGGCCTCTGCAGGTAGGTTGCATGGGGGTTTCATGCCACGTCTGCTAGCTATGCGTGAGTCACAGATAGTCCCGTGCGTAAAGTTGTTTTGCTACTGTGACGTCCTTTGGGAAAGATGCTCGGGGGGTCTAATCCTTTAACAATAGCTAGTAACCCCCTAACTTCTATGAAAGGAGTGAATATGTTTAAATGGTTAAAGAAATTGTTTAAGAAAAAACCATCTATATATGATCCGCCACTGATGTGTCCAGATTGTGGTTGTGATATGTTGATGGTTGCAGATCCAGAAGTTCACTGGAAATGTATTGGATGTAAGAGAGGATGGTAGAATGGATGAAATTAACTGGAATGATCCCATAGTTCTAGCTGAACAATCAGAAGAGTTGCGATTGTCACACGCAATAGCGATAGCAGCTGAAGCTCATAAGTATACACTTGACAAAGGAGGACGACCATATATACTCCACCCACTTACAGTTATGTTTCGATTTACTGATCCTATTGATCAAATGGCAGCTGTACTACACGATCTCATAGAAGATACATCCTATACTCTTGATGATTTATGGAGATTTGGATTTGGAATACAGGTCGTAAACACGGTAGATGCGTTGACAAGACGAGAAGGTGAAACTGTAAGGGAGTATTATGACAGATTAAAAGGAGATGAAAGAGCAGTAAGAATTAAGATGGAAGATCTAAGTCACAATATGGAGGTGATAAGATTTAAAAGAATGTTAGAAAAGAAGGACATTAATCGCCTTAAAATGTACCATAAAATGTGGCTGGAATTGTGGACATTCAGGGAAGGAGTAATCGCCGGATGAAAAAGAAAAGTGATTTTGTAACGAACTCATCTTCAACATCATTCATTGTTGGAGATAAGAATGGAAATCTGGGTGATACAGTTATCGAGATGTCATTTACTGTAAATCTTGGCGACTACGTTCGCCATACCGCAACCAATCTGGATGAATTAAATAACTATTGGGATGAGTGGTATGGGGAAGTAGACCCAGAAGAGGAAGAATATAAGAAATGCGCAAAACTCATAGCAGAAGGCGCTACAATATATATTCTTCATGTGAGTGATGAGGATCCATCAGATCCAATGGAAACAATGTTATGTTATGAAGGTCTTAAAGATGTAAAACTTCCTGATAACATTGTCGTAGTACGTGGTGAAGGAGGATATTAGTGGCGAAAAAATTCACAATTAGAAAGTATGATGGAGATGATGAATATTCTTGGGCTGTATTTCGAACCAAGGATGTAAAAAGAATGGGACATCAAATCTTTTATGGTGATGCAAAACCACTAATGTCTGGGCTATCTAGGAATTCAGCGAAACATTATAAAGATCAACTCGAGAAAGGAGAAATGTAACAATGGGAATGATTCCAGGTTTTGATGACGATCCAATGGAACAGATCAAGAAGGCAAAGGAAATTAAGGACAAAGTGCTCTCAAAAACCAAATCAAAAGCGAAGAGATATCTCACAATTACAGCGTGTGTAATCCTCGCATTCTTTGTAGCACCGTTTATTTGTACCACGGTAAAGAAAGGGACATATCAAATCAAACAGGTTGCCATTACTGGTACAATGGATGCGAAAATGACTCCTGGTATCTGGTGGCAACTGTGGGCTGATATTGATACCTGGCCTAAGGCGTTTACATTCTTCTTTACACATGACAAGGACACCGATGATGATGTTGCTGGAAACATGGCAATGGAGGTTCGGTTCGTAGATGGATCAAAATGTGAAATCTCAGGGACTGCTCGTGTTGTTATGCCATCCATTAAAGATCAGGCAATTAATCTTGTAACTGAGCATGGTTACGAGGACTGGAAGGATGTACGAGAAAAACTAATTCGTCCTACTGTCCGTAACGCATTGAGGATGACTGCTAACATGATGACTGCTCAAGAGAGTTATTCGTCACACCGGATCAATTTTAATGAGTGGGCAAGGACACAAATAGAACAAGGTCTATATCAGACCAGAGATGAGGTCCGAGTTATTGAGGATGTAGTTTCTGGCGAGAGGGTTTCGAAGACGTTCAAGGTCATCAAACATAGACCAATCATTGACGAGAAAACCGGAAAACAAATGAAAGATGAAAATGGTAAACTCATGTGGGGTGAAGCGCTACATCAAGCAAATCCACTTGAGGGAACCGGAATCACACTGAAGAACTTTGAAGTGAAATCCTTCGAGTACGCAACTAAGGTGAAAGAACAGATTGCTACACAACAGGAGGCCTTTATGGCGGTTGCTACTGCGAAGGCAAAGAAACAAGAGGCTGAGCAGAAGAAACTCCAGATTGAGGCTGAAGGTAAAACAAAGGTTGCCCGAGCCAAATATGAGGAAGAACAAATCAAGGTTCGAGCAGTTGTTGTTGCTGAGAGGGACAAAGAAGTTCGTGAGCTGAACGCAGCGAGGGATAAGAACGTAGCGGTGATTGCTGGGGAGCAGAGAAAAGAGGTTGCTGCTCTGGACAAAGCTGCTGCTGAGTTAAACAAGAAAAAGAATATCCTTGATGGTGAAGGTATCGCAAAGAAGAAACAGCTCATCCTCGATGCTGATGGTGCGCTCCAACAAAAGCTGGATACCTATCAAACGGTCATGGCTAAGTGGGCAGATGCTTTCGAAAACAGAAAAGTGCCAGCTTATATGATGATTAGTGGTGGAGCGGGAGGAACAGGTGGTAATCATCCTGACGCCCAGACCGCCCAGTTTATGGCGAATCTCAACGCGCTAACCCTTCAGTCGTTGGGATTGAATATTGACATTCAGAAGGGACGTCAGAAATAGGAGAATTCTATGTATGCAGGTTTCCTCATTCAAATAACATGTATTGTTATAGTAGCGTGGTTAATCTGGAAGAAGTTTGGTGACAAAATAATGTTATTCTTTGGAGGTGAATCGCCGGAGGAGGTGAAGACGCGACTCCAAGAGAGGATTGAGCAATTGAAGATCGCTCAAGAACAACTGAAAGCAATGAGGCAAGAGGTAGAGGTCACAAAAGAGCTTAGAGCAGTTACAACTGAGCTTGAGAAAGAAATGAAAGCATTATCAAAAGTCAATAAAAAACTGGGTGTATAGAATACCCAACATGAAAGGAGATTTAAAATGGCAGACGCAGCACAAGAAGTTGTAGAGAACACGGAAGAGTTGGAAGCAACAACCGAGGAGAACGAAGTGGAAGCTTCCGGAGATCTGGAGAATCACGGTTTTCCTGTTGGTGATGATGATGAGATTGAAACGGTTGAGGAAGAAGATGAAGTCGTAAATCGTCGTCAGACCTTCGCAGATCGTATTGAGGATATGGGGTTGACCGAAATGGGAGACGGGTGCTACCACTACGCTGACGAGCATTGTGAGGTGGCTTACAGGTCTCTTTATACCGGAGGTGGTGCAGAGATTATGGACAATGTCGCTGTTCCGCATTTGTCCCTGTTCACCAAGGGTCTTGAGGAAGATGATGACTGGAAGAGAGCTGGTTTGGTTTCCGACGCCTACAGGTTTACTGGAAATGGTGCTCTCATTGAGGCGATCAAGGCCTCCATCGTCGACGCCGGTTCTCCCATCTTCAGGGAAGCTTCCTACCTTACCGCAAACAAAACCCAGATTCGTCATGAGATCATTGTCCAGAACGAGACTAATATTCCCTCCGTGGGTGATGTGTATCCGTTGATCGTCATCAAGAATAGCTACGATGGGACGATGGCAGCAAACATCAGTTTCGGGTTGTTCTTCAATGACTCCGACGATCTGGATGTTATGTTCGGTTCCAAGCAAAACTGGGGAAACATTCGCCAGGTTCATCTTGAGGGAGCACAAGCAGATCTAAGCGGTCCTCTTGGTGGATACGTCACTGCGTTTAGCGAGAACATCGCCGACTTGGTTCAGACGAATTTGGATAATGAACTGACCGAACAAGAGATGCTCGCTACGCTGGATGTGATTGAACGGTCTGCTGGTAAGAAAAGGCGGGAAGCTTTGTCCGCAATCCTCGAAGAGATGCACGACGGGGAAGAGGGTGATACGCCCATGACAAGCTGGAAAATGTTCCATGCGATTACCCGGTTTAGCACGATGGAGAAAAACCTCAACGCCAAGCTCCTTCTGGAGAATATGGCTGAGAGAGTTCTGGTAGTTCCTCCACAAATGTTGGAGGTTCTGTCCGAACTCCAAGGGTAGGTGAAACATGAAATGGTTGATTGGAATTGGTATACTGTGCGCGATCGTATGGTATGTCAATAAAAGAGTCAAAGAAAGAACAGGTCGGTCAATACTCGACGCGATAGGTGATATCGCCGATGATGTTAGCGACTTCGACTTCGATGACGATTAGGAAATTGGACCCCTCGGAATATATCTGAGGGGTCCATTTTTTTGTTGTTATATTTTTTGAACAAAAAATAAAGTCAAAGGAGATCTAAGTTGCCTGAAAAAATTTCTAGTGAAGCTCAAGGAGTTATAAACCAACCCGCTGTAAATTTCTTTCTTGATCTTCGAATTAAGGATTTAACATATACAAATGATTTGGCGGGAGTTAGAATTGCTTCCTCTCTTGCGTCAGCATATCCGAACATAGAGATCATTTTAAATATCGCAGCAAAAGATGCAATCATCCCATCTCTATCTGGTGAAGATCCAATCAAATTAAAGATAGAACTTCTCCAACAAAATACTGCTTCAGAGCCTGTAAGATCTCAACCGCAGGATACATTAGAATTTGATTTGATGTTAATTTCAGTTGAATTTGAGATGCCTGTCACGGATGCAATGGCTGCACCAGGTCTTGAACATACTCTTGATAGAACTACAGTAAGATTACTAACCGTACCAAGAAAACCATACATATCAATGACTACAACTGTAAATGAAGTATTTGGTGTTGTAGAAGATCCAAAAACTCCAAAAGAGGTTATTGAGAGTCTGGTGTCTGAGTTTTCTTCTAATACAACAATTAAATATGATTCTGCAAATCAAAACAAAAATAAGGTACCACAGTTGTGTGTGCCACCAACTACATTATATAGCGCTATTAATTATCTAGATGATACCTATGGATTATTTGATGGAGCATGTGCTGTGTTTTGTAAACATGATAATGAATTACAAGTAATGAACTTATCCTATCGAATTAAAAGTTCAAAAGACAGACTAACAATTTATCATTTGTCCACAAGTGCAAACCCAGAAGATGCTATTTTTAAGAATCTAAAAGATCGAACTTATTATACATATGATAACCTCCAAACAACCTACGTAGGTAACACAAAATTTGCTGTAATAGGAAATGATATCAATCATATTGTTTTGCCAAGCGACTCACTATATGCGGTTGTTCAACAAGATCTCACAAATATTTGTGGAAGATTCGGGATTATAGATCAACGAAAAGACATACCGGTTGGAGCAGAAATAGATCATAGAAAAAAATATTACATCTTACATGGCGGTGTTGAAACACAAGATACTTTCGCAAATGCGATGGTGGCTAAGAAGATATTTGATTTGTCAAGAATAAGCTTTCAACTAGATCGAAATATTAAATTAACATACTTAATGAATATCGGTCGCCCAGTTAAGCTGAAAACTACAACATTAGAACATAAGGGATTAAGTGGAAATTATATATTATTCTCGACTGATGTTGTTCTAATTCGAGATGGTGGAATTTGGACGTCGACCGCAAGACTACAGCTTGCAAGAACTAATCGAACAATCGGACAATAAAGGACTGTCCCCTTTCGGGGACAATCCCACCTTTTTCTATAAAAAGATGGGGGTGGTACAATAGACTACGTAAGGGTTAGAGTCCGGTAGATTTTAGCCTCTTGTAAATAAATCATGGTACCTCCTTTCAAATCAAATTTTTGGTGAATGTTCAATTGTCCTCCATCATGACCTTTGTTAACAATTTCTCGTTTGTACATCACATTTCCTTCCTCTGCGCAGTTTAGGTTAGTAATACTCCTCCTTGCGACAAACGAGGCGTGCCTAAGCCAACCGAAACCTCCTTTAGTTATAGGTCAGCAGAAGAGAAAACAATATGTTTTCTCAGTTATTAATATATATAAATCTATCTTCTATATATGATCCTGTTGAGAACAAATAAAAAAGGGGGTTCGTATGATAGAAGAGCAAATTGTTAAGTTAAGGAAAGATGCAGAAGAATATGTTGCGGAGTTCATACGTTGTAAATCTTCCTTCGACTATTTTTGTAGTAGATATATTTTAATTGAAATGCCTGGCGGAGACGTTCTTCTCCATCCTTACAAACCCCAATCTAAACTAATTCGACTGATAAACAATAAACATTACGTACTAGTTCTTAAATCTAGACAGATTGGAATCTCTACAATTACACAGGCTTATATTGTTTGGTTGTGTTGTTTCTTTGATAATGCAGTAGTAGGTATTATTTCAAAAGATGGAAAAGAAGCAACAGATTTTGCTCGTGCAATTCGAGCTATGATGGAGAAACTTCCAAAGTGGATGGGTGCTAACTTTGATAAGAAGACGGAACAATCTTTTATTCTTACAAATGGTGCAAAAGTATACGCATCTCCAGTAAACCCAAATGCTCCAGAAAAAACTCTTCGTGGTAAAGCTATTACATTTTTGGTAATTGACGAAGCTGCATTTATCAAGTTTCTTGATGAGGCTTGGACAAGTATGGTATCTGCGTTATCAACTAATCAGATGCATGCGAAAAAGCAAAACGTTCCCTATGGTACGATTATATTATCCACGCCAAATAAAACCGTAGGTCCTGGAAAATGGTTCTTTGAGAGATATCAAAATGCTGTATCCGGGGATGATATCTTTCATCCTTTTGTTATCCATTGGCGTGACGTAGAAGAATTAGCTGATGATGAGGGTTGGTATGACACACAATGTAAATTGTTTGATAATGATCCTCGTAAAATTCAACAGGAGTTGGAGTTAAAATTCTTATCATCTATTGGATCATTTTTTGACGAATCTGTAACACAACAACTTCAAGAGATCAAGATTAATCCAATAGAAAAACTCAAGTTATTTGGTGGGGAAGCTTGGCGATTTAAAGAACCAGAACCAAAAACTCATTATATAAGTGGAATTGATACGGCGCCAGAACATGGTGCTGATAAGTCTGCTATTACTGTATGGAACAACCAGACCCTAGAACAAGTATTTGAGTATCAGGGAAAGTGTAAGGTACTTGATTTTGTTAAAGTTGTTAAGGTTGTAGCTGCACAATATCCTGGTACATTAGTTATAGAATCGAACTCGTACGGAAACCAAGTTGTTGAAGAGATGAACAACAGTGAATACATGACGATGGTTTATAGTGAGTCCAGAGGTAACAAAAAATTACCAGGATTACAAACGACAGGTAAGTCAAGACCATTAATGATAGATGCTTTATATTCTACAGTTACTGAGTTTCCAGAGTGCATTCAATCTACTAGACTCGCCTTAGAACTCGTCGGATTAATCACGAAACCTAGTGGTCGTGTTGAAGCTGATACGGGGTGTCACGACGACTTAGCACTCGCTACAGCGTTAGCATTTTATGTGAGGAAATATGATCCACCTTATGTTGACTATGCAAATCCTGTAAATTCCGCGCTGTTGAAAAATGTGCTTGGGATGAATGATATACATGTTGGGGAACCATCAAACGCTTCAATCATACATGATATTAAAAACAACTTAGGGAAAGATAAATATCAAGGCAACATAAATACATTTGACTTTTTAGTTGGAGTTGATCGAGATTAAGGAGCTACCAATGTTTGAAGATGCATTATTTCCAGGAGATGTTCCTCCAGAATATATAGAAGAGTGTAATAAACAACTACAACAGGAGATTTTTGCTCTTCCATTTAATACATACCTTGTAGCGAATTTAGATGGATGGAAATTGTATTCGTCTGATGCTCTGAAAAGAAGATACAAAGAGTCAATGTATAAAATGTCCCGTACAAAAAATATAGCTGATGATATTGGCAGAATGGTGGATGACAAAAAAATCATACCATGTTGGATCAATAAGGGAATTTTTCGACTCATAACATTTAAAATTTTCGCTCCTAGAGGTGCACAAAGTATAGCTGGATTCTTTACAAATAGAGAGAACCAAATTTATCTTCTAATTGATAATAACATGTCATTTGGTTTTGCATCGAATAATCTACTAGCAAGTCTTACAGTTCATGAATCCATGCACATGGCTTGTAGTAATCAAAGAGGATCATTTGTGTCTCTATTTCGAGAAGAATTAATAACATATTATAATACAATGTTTGAATTTATATTCCAGACAAAAGGGGATATATCTAAAGCGAGCCAAAAAATTATTTCGTTTCTTTTTAAATCATTTGAATTTCCTGTGAATCCATCGCCTGCGCCGCTAATTAAAAAGTATTTAAGATTGATGGATGAAGAGTTAAGACCTTTTTCTACATTATCTATGGAGAAATTTGACCAATCCCTAAAAGATTATATTGATTATATTCGATTATATTTTTTCCATGGAGAGAGATTCTATAAGTCAATAAGAGACTATGCCCATATTTATCAAGGATTAAGAAAAGGATATGAAAGAGGACTAGGTGTGAAGGGAAATACAAGTCTGATGGTCCAAGAGATGTTTTATCCTTCAGAGATTATTTGCATTTACGCTGAGCTTACACAAAGAATGTCCAAAGTTTATAGAGCATTTCATAAAATATAAGAGGATTTCGAGATGGTTGATGAAAACAAAAAAAGGCAAGACGCCTTAGAAAGGGAAGCTGACAAACGGATACAAAATATAAGTAATGTTACGTCGTCCGTTGCTGCAAGAGCAGAAGCAGCCGCAAAACGTGCCCAGGATTTAGAAGTCCAAGAGAGGTACGGTACGGCGAAAGGTGCTCGACAAGCAGTATCATCAATCGACCGTGTACTTAAAAATTTAGGAAGTGCCACCGAAGCCTTAGCAATAGGTGTTAAAAACATAACAGCTGAAACCGCAAGAGGTGTTAAACAAATCTCAGTAGGAGCAGCTGGCGCTGTTGGAGAATATGCAAAAGCTGTTGGTGAAGACATCAACTGGAATAAGGGCGCATTTGTAACCACTACCCTTGGAAGAATTACTCCCCTCCTTGGTTATGCTGTGGCTAAAATGATGGAAACCACAGTATTCAGAAATATGATCGCAAAAATGAAAGCTGGTATTAACAAGGCTCTTGGCGCGGTCGCATTCAAATTTAAGCAAATTGCGATGGTTGGTTGGGAAAAAGGAAAGGAGTTTGTAGCGGGAATTCGTGATTTCTTTTCTCGAAAGAGGGGAGCAGCGCGTGTAACTGAAGCGGCAAAGCGAGAAAAAGAAGCAATAGAAAAAGCCAAACGTGCAGCTCCTAAGATGCAAAGGGGTGGGTACGTCAAAAAAGGCGGACTCGCAGAAATTCATTCTGGAGAAGTGGTGCAGAGTAAGCAGGACGTTGCTGGTTTTAAACGGCTGGCAACTGTTATCGCTTCTGGATTTAAAATCTTCCAGAAAAAGTCGCTTGATATTGAGCAAAAGTTGGCGATGCAACCACATGTCCAAAAGAATATTCTTGGAGATGCTGTCAAAGACGCGCTCGCAGAAAAACAAGGACGAGGAGCTCCGTTAGAGCGAATTGCTGAAGCCACTGCTCGTATCGCTACTATTGTAAATCCATTCCGTCTTATCTCTACAATTTGGCAGAACTTCTTATCAAGAAGTCCGTTCATTCGAGCATTTAATAGAATTGGAGTTGCTGCATTAAAGGTCGTAGCACTTCCAATAACTTCTCTTTTTAAACGAAGAACGTCAGGATTACGGCTAACGGGAAATCCATTTGTTGATATGGGTTCTCTGATGGGTGCAATTCATGGAATTTTATACACTGAATTAGACACTCAAACTCGCCATCTAAATGACATTGCTGAAGCAACAACAGCAATGGCTCAGAAAGAAGGAATTAAAATTGAAAGAACTCAAGCTAGAAAAGCTTCGGCTACTTATACATGGGCGGGAAAGGGAATAAAGTGGTTAGGTAAACAGATTGGTTCAGGTCTCGGTTGGATGTTTGGTGAAGATTCACCGTTTGTAAAATTTATGACCAAAGAAAGATCTGTTGGTGGCGGCGCTAAATGGATGGGAAGAAAAGCTGGTGAAGCAGTGAAATGGGGTGGTAGAAGAACAGAAGAGAAATTAAGAGAAAAATATGGTGACAAAGCATGGGTTGATTATATTTCAAAACAACGAACTGTAAAAGGTGGACTTGAAGGTACTAGAGATTGGTTAAAAGAGAAGACTTGGGGGAGAGTTGGTAAATGGTGGGACGAACGAAAGAAAAGAAAGAAAAATGTAAGAACACTTGAAAAACAATTATATGAATTTGAAGACTTGCATAAGACTCAAAAACGAAGTTTAAATCTTCAAAAAGATCAATACTTAAGACAAAGAAAGCAACTTAGAGTTGCCAGAGCATCATCTAAAAAATTAGGATCTGTTGCAACCAGATTAAAAAGCGGAAAAGATTGGTTCATGAACCTGTTTACAAAAATTGGAATGGGTATTATGGGCATCCCAAAATTGTTAGGTAAATTTTGGGGAATCGCAAAGGGTCTTAAAAGTATGACAAGTTTCTTTAATCTTGTTAGTAAAGTTGGACCTTTGAAAGCTATCCTTGGAGTTGGTGGTGGAATTGCAGCGGCTGGTGCAGCAGGATATGGTGTTGGGACTCTCCTAAATAAACTGATTATCGAACCATACATTGTCAAGCCACTTGTCAAGGGTTCGGAAGAGAGGGCTAAGCGAAGTACTAAACAGCATGTGACAGGTATTAGGGAAGCACAAGATCTTATTTCACGATACCAACTTGGAGAAGAAGTCGACAAAGAGAAAGTTATAAAAGCCAGAACAATGATTTCTGCATCAGCTCAGATGCAAGGAATGAAAGCTAAAAGACGAAAAGACTTTGGTTCTCTTACAAGAAGTACATTGTTTGATGAAATTGAATCTGCTCAAGATGCTTACTTCGTAGAAAATTTTGACCGATATGCTGGTTATGGTTCTGCTCAGTTAACTAGACTTCGTGCAGAGTGGTTAGAAAAAGGTGGGTTTGGTGGTAAAGGTTGGACTGAAAATGCAACTAAGTATGGTAGACGAAGAGAAGAAGCTTTCTTAAAATATGTTGAATCAAAAGGCAAAAAATTATCAAAAGAAAAATTAGAGACTCAAGCCAGAGGAGCATTGACAGGGGAGAAATACTTACTCTCTAGAGGTACAGCAGCAAAAACTAGAAAGTTCCAAAAAGGTCTTGCTGATTACTTACCAATCATTTCTCAATTTGCAGGGAGTACTATTTTAGGCGTTGGTTCACAAGCAGCCGCAAAATATCTTGAGAATAACCCAGAAGCTCTAGTTAAAGTAGCTGATTCTATTTTGAAAATGAAAAGGGATCAAATAGACCCAAATATTATAGCCGCAGCTGAGTTCATTAAATCAAATCCTGATGCGTTAGGTGCTCTAGAAAAAGGAGATGCCATTGTTCAACAAGCAAAGGCAACCGTCACTGAAAAAGTAGAAGGTGCGAAACAAAAGGTGAAAGCAGAGACAACAAAGAGATATGTTGCGGTACAGGCTTGGGCAACATTAAAAGAAAATGGACAGCAACTTATAGGATACGGTGGCGCAATGGGCATTGGACATCGTGGATACGTCCAGGCTCTTAAAATAGCTAAAGCCCACGCCAGAAAACAAGTTCTAGAACAAGCTAAAGGTAGTAAAATCGGTGCAGTAAATTATACAGTTGTTGAAGATGAAGCGTTTGCAAAAGAATTGATAGCAGAAAGACGAAAGCCAACCGGTACTGCTATGGATACAGCTATAGAAACCGCTGGGGAAGGAACTCTTGTAGCTGCTGCAGAATTTGGAAAATCAGCTAGAAAAGCAACAGATAAAGCAGTTGCAACTGTAAAAGAATCTGCAATAAAAGCGAAAGATTTTGCAGCTGATGCTGTTAAAAATCCAACTGTATATTATAGAATGTTAAAAGAACGAGTATTTGATGGCATTGATGTACTGAAAGGATATGTAGCAAATATTAGCGATAGAATGACTGGAGTATGGGAAATTGCTAAAGCAAGATATGAACATGAAATTGGACAACTTCCAAAAGAAGTAGTCGCTCATAGAGGCTTCAAAGGAATGGCTACAAAAGGTACGCCACTCATAAGAACGGAAGCTGGTGAGTTCATTGAGATTACTCCAGCAGGGGAAGTTAATGAAGCTCTTAGAAGACAAGGTGTTTCGAGAGATCAAGTTGCAGCACTTGGCGCTGGAAGAGATATAATGAGAGCCAATATGACTTCAGATATGATTAGCGGTATAAATGGAATACGTGGCGCTGTGGAATCAGGAACTAAGTCACAAGCTGCTATGATGTCATCGTTTATAGATAACTCTACACAGTCTACACAAGTTACTAATGTAAATGGCGGTGGTGGAGGAGCTTCTGGTCCAGGAGGAACTGTATTTTATGGCAATGAATTAAATGCAGTACTTTCTGGGAACTTAACGTAAGGAGATTGAGATGGCTAAAGAAACAGGAAATTTAACTGACATTGAGTTTACATATGGTTTGCCACCTACGACAGAGACTACAGCACCCATTATACATAATACAATGCCACAAGCTACTATTACACCTTGTGTTCCCAAGTTTGAACAAGGACATTCACTATTTAGATTGGAAGAAGAACCGCCATCTTATTTAAAGTTGTTAGAAGATCATGGTTTTACAAAAAAGAGCGGTGATATTCAAGTTGCATTTTTAGCGGATTCCTTTCCAACGGATACGTTTACAAATGAGTTTGGTGAAACCTTTCTAGATAGATTTGCGAAGGTAGCCTCAGGTGGAGTTTCTGATGTTATGCAAATTCTTGGAACACGCAGTGCAGGTGAAACAGCTGATGTGATGCAGGAGATTGCTGGAGAAGGAAAGTTCGCAGATCTTATAGGTTGGGTACAGGGAAAAGCTGGAGCCGCAGAAACTGCCCTGACGAAAAAAGCTGGAGAAATAAAAGGAAGTAGAGCTAAACAAGTTGCTCAGAATATATTGAATGTAACAAAAGCAGTAGCAACAGGTGGTCGTTTTGACTTTCCTCAAGTATGGAAGAATAGTACATTTTCTCCGTCTTATACAATGACAATTAGATTATGGAACCCATCACCAGGAAATGCAGAGTCCACGAGAAAATTTATTGTAGGTCCGATAGCATCTCTACTACTTCTTACACTACCTCAATCAGATAAGGACGTTGGATCTGCATACAAGTGGCCTTATCTATGTAAAGTAAGAGCACCCGGAATATTTCATTTGAGCGCTGCTTACGTAAGTAGTGTAGCTGTGATAAAAGGTGGCGACCAACAAAGTATTGCATGGAATCAAAATCTTGGTGTAGTTGATGTAAGAATAGACTTTGGAAGTCTTTTTAACAGTGTCTTGACAGAAACTACAGGAAGTGTACTCAAAGATAGTCGTCCGACTCTTCGAAATTATCTTGAAGGAATTGGCGGTCCTGGTCTCCCTAATCGACAAGGGAAGGGTTTATACAATCCTTTTATAGCAACTCAGGAATCATTGTTTGGGGAGGAAGGAATAAGAAAGTCCCTAGAAGAGATTCTTTGGGAATCGAGAGAATATAATCATGGTAAAGCAATACCAACAAAGACAAATCAGAAAACAGTCAACTCTGTAAATACCCAGAATAAACAAACTGAAACTGCAAGTGATCCGACTTCAACAAGGGTTACACAAGAACAGAAGGATGCTGAAAATAATTTTGTGTGGCCCTAACATGCAGTATTTCTAAAGACCATTGTGATATAATAGGCGAGATATTTATTGATTAGAGCTTGGGTTTGCTTTGTTAAAGCATCGTACTGCTTTTGGTAATTCAAAGTTTTGATAACTTGATTTAAAAGTAAAGTAACTTGTTGTTTAAAGTAGACCCTGGCTTTAGTCCTCTTTACAGCCATCAACCCACTGACATATCCGTAATAAGACTTTCCGCAAATCGAGTCAATTGAAGTTACACCTTTCAAAAACAATTCTAAGATTGTTCTTATATTGTCTGCGTATTTCACGTCGCGGATATTATTTGAAATCAGTGTTGCTAATGATATTCTAATTTTTGTCAACGCCCTAGCTTCATCAACAGCTTTACGATCTGTAATTTTGTAGACCGTTATCTTTTTAACAACATCAGTAACAACTCTTGAAGTTCTCTCTAATTGTTGATATTGTTGTTCATCACCCTCTTCACCTTCATATGGTTCTCTAATCGCAAGCCCTTCCTTCGAAGCTCTATAATATAGTTCTGCAAAACTCTTAATACTTTGAGATACTCTTGTTCTAGCTTCTCTAATGAATGTAACATTTCCATCTACAGTTGGGGAAATAAAATTTTTTCTGTGTTTTTTATCCATTTCCCTTGTCATAAAAAGAAGCGCATTCGGGATAGTTTTTTCTCTGACAAAAAGATGAGTCTTTGCAAGATTCTCTAGAGTATACTTAAATACATCTTTGTTACAATACTGAATTTGCTTGTATATTAAGTTTGTAAATACTCTCGTGATATACAAAGTAAGGGTTGACGTATAAGCACTCACCTCACGACGTTTTAACATTGCGTACATTATGAATAGATAGAAATTTGAGATTGGGTCTGTTTCTAACTTCCATTTTGCGGCAGGAGTACCCTTGTAAAACCTTTTCACAAACTCACGCATATCTTTTTCTTTTAACTTGCACAAATGGAGTAAAATGAAATAGTACTTTTTAAGGGAAGGGTAGTAGCAAGGTTCTGACAAACTAGATAGTTCAAACGCAGCAATTTGATGAATTCTCTTTTTTAATGCTGGATAATCTATATTTGATTGTTCAAGTAATATATCCATTTTTATTCTTGTGTAAGAATCCTTACAACAATATCATCTTCTGTGAAATATACCCACTCAGGACCATATTCTAGAAGCTCTTGTTGTGAGAAGTCTGATATATTGAAATTAAAGAAAATGCTACTCTCAGGTTTTATTAACCTACAGTGTGATACGCCAGTAACTCCTTGTATTACATCAATCATTTCTGTTCTATAAATGGCAATGTTAGGACCAAACCTGTCACTAAACGCCGATACTAATGCAGTTTTTATATCTGCTGAGAGACCTGCATCTGATGTATCAGCGGTCGGATCTCTAAACACTTCTAGTTCAATTTGTAATGGGATGTCATATATTGGTGGCGCCCATCCATACTGCGTATAAATGTACTTATAAGGTTTAGAATCAATATTAACAATGTCATTTGCAGTCGGTTCGATATAGGTCCATGTGATACTTGTTGAATCTGTACATAAAGCAATCTGATCTCTTTTTCCTTCCCACTCTCCTCCTTCATTACCACTGATAATGTACCTATCAGAGATACTTGGCGACGTAGGAATGGATGTCAAACCAATGTCTTTCACGTCGGGTCTTGTAACGTCGTTTCTTAGCATATTAGTCATAACCCCTGTCGCATTACAAAACTTAACATTGGTGAAGTCTGTCAACATTCTATAGCTCTTTAAATCCATTGATGAGAGTAATGCTTGAAGAACTTGTAGTTCAAAATCTTGTTTCGTAACCCCATCATAATAACTCTTCTTAATTACAGGAATATCATAAATTACTGTAGTTGTTCCGTCGTCGGATGTATTTGACATCATATAATCTGAAAGGTCATCTCGAAACGTGAATGCAACGGAATATTGGCTTATAAGCTGCTCATGAACTAAGTTGGGATTACTAAATGTAAAATAGTAAGTTTGCTCCCCTTCTGGAATTGTCATATAATTTGGGAACGTATATCTAAATGTTCCAGCTTGTGCACCAGGAACATTTGTCATTGTATAAGTTGCGCTATTTGACAATATTTGCATCTCACATTCAATATCTGCAAAATCCAGTTCATTAGAATAGTATGTGAGTTCAAAAGTTGCTTCGTTTGTGGAGTCACTAACACTTACGGTTAATTCATTCGCATGGAAATGGTATGGGTCTTGTAAGTCATGCCTCCAACTTTGAATCAACAATGGAGTCAACTGAAGCTCATACATAATATAATGATAGTAAGCTGCTTCGTTCATGCTATCCAATGTCATTTCAAATAGGGTAACATAATTTATACCATTTACAGATATAATTGTTCCTCGTGGTATATATGTAATTACTGAAGGTAATGTATACTTTACATTTCTAGTAGGAACAATTTCATCACCAAATAGAAGTACTGTAAAGAGTTGGATTTCATTTACTTTTAAATCAGATCTCTTTAAAACTGGAATGGAATTTTGTGCAACAGGAGCGTCATCCACAATAGATGCAATTCCTTCATAGTCACCCTCGGTAACAAGACGATTTAGAGCTGTAAGGTTTGTTATAGAGTTTGATCGAATATCTTCTAATGATTCCTCGTCTGCTCCACCTGTAGCTGATGAAGGATTGGTTACAGTATAGTCGACTATAGTTGTGATGCCACTCTGTTGACTATATATTCTATCACCAGTTACAATAGATCCAGCAATAACATTACCATCAGCACCTTCAGTTTCGTCTATACTTACAATAACCGTAGATCCTGGAAGTGGTTGTTGACCAATCAAACCATTTCCAAAATATAATCGCTTACCTTCGGAGGATGTTCTAACAACGTACCCGTAGTCGTCACTCCCCATCAAATATAAACTTGTAAATTCAGTATACAACCTACCAGTCGCACCACCACCTTCATCAGGATCTCTTACATATACTGTAATGTTAGCTACTTTTCCTTCAATTGGGACGTCAACTGTTGTAAACTGAAAGGGTTGTAGGTCTTCGTCAATTTGGAATTCTTGTTCAGTTGGTTTATACTGTCTAACTGGGAGTACAAATGTGAAAGTTTGATCTTCAGATGTTGTGTCAATTCCAACAGGAACGTTGTATACACGACCGTCCTGATCTGCAGAAATACTTACACCCGTGTTATTTGTGATGGCAACTGTAGTTTCATAGTAAGTAATAAAAGTAATTCCATCGCTTGTGGAAAACTCGAACTCATCAGGAATTGTAAAAGTTGTATTAGGATCTGTAAATGGAAGAGGGACTGTCATTAGGACATTTGCTGTTGCGTAAGTTGCTTCTGAAGGTCTGTACCCAAGGAACGAACTTAGATTATGAATAGATTCTGGGAGTTGTGCTTTTGTTAAGAAGAACTCACGATATACATTGTCCTGATAGAACATCAAGTTTGATGTTAGAGCAGAAATTACGTCTATGACGTATGATAGGAATGATGACTGAGTAAGATCAACATTATCGAGCTCCATATACTGCTTAGTGTACTCAATAATCTGATTTCTTATCGAGTCTCTAGATGCATATACTTGTGAAGAAATAGGTGTATCAGCCATAAGTCCCTCTTAAACAGTGTAGAAGCCAGTATTTTCATCCCACATATTTTTTAATCGACCCTTTAATGATTCATTTTTGGACAACATTCTTGCTAACGTTGTTGCATCCTCCAAGGTATGTACTTTCTTATCGTAATCAAAGAATACATATTGGTCTATTACTTGGTCATCTACATCTGCTAAATTTTTACTTTGATAAACTTTGATTTTCATTCTCCAAAAACGTCTATCTGTATTTGGATGAATTTCTACTCCCTTTACCATAAAAAGCGGATATACATTATTTGTAGGTCTTAAAAATTGTTGCTCTAGTTTTACAATATCTCCTGCGTATGGTGTTATCCCATAAGTGGAGGGAAATACCATTGTTGTTTCTTGTTCTTTTATATGTCCGATTTCTGAACCATCAAACCCTGTATTGATCTCTTCTGTGAAATAAACGGGAAGAAGCAAGTATTTGTCGAATTTAATTCCTGTAAGTGATCCTGTTCTTTCATATGCGCCACCAAACATTTGGGTGTCATCCCAAATTGTTTCGTCCTTATTTAAGTTATAATAAGTTGTTAGAAATGCAACACCAACTTTACTATAATACTCGTAGACGAGATTTTGGTATTCATGAATGTAGTGGTACAACCTTGTCCAATTTTGCATAATTCTACCTCATGAATTTTGAAAGAAATTTACTTAAAATACCATCTGTGTAAGCTTTATGTCTTTGAGCTGACATTTTTAAATGAGTCGGATTATCAAGGTATTCATCTTGATTAAAATCAAACTTTCCATCAATCATGTAAATCTTTACATTACCTGTGCTATAATTTGGATCAAAAGAAATGTCCAGGTTAGACTTTATATGTCTCCCTGGTTTCTTTAATTCCACTTTGTAATCGTTAATTGACGTCTGTCTGGCTACACAAGGAAGTATTTCAACTGGTATAAATTTTTCCACCTTACTATAATGCTGAAGAAAAGATGGAAGCATTTCAATACCCATTCGAAGAATGAGTTGTGATGCAGATCTACCATCCTTCATAGAGCCGATTAAATTTAGTACCATAAATGTCTTCGACAAAGGAACAACCAGAATTTGCTCATTACCAATATGCGTCTTTTTTAATAATCCTTTGTACGTCTTTAGAACGCCATAAGTCAGAGTCTGCATGGTTTTTCCTTATGAAGTTATGTTCAGAACTGAAAAAATTCAAGTTCTAAGATATTGATTTTATTATTTTTTAAATATCCAAAAAATCGCGTTCTTTGTATATACAAGGACACAATTTTCTGTTTGTTTCTTAGAGAACGTTAAGGTACTTATTTTCATCAATTGCAATCGAAAGAGTACCTGTTTTGTCTTCATATTCTACTTCAATGTCTACAACAAATCCGTGTCGATCATGCATAAATTTTACATTAATGGATGTAATTGTAGCTCGATCATCATATTTAGATATTCTATTCAAAACCTCAGCTTGGATTCTTTGAACAGTCCTGTCATCTGCAGGTTCAAATACATACTTATATAATTCGCTTCCGTAAGCAGGATTATACAGATATGTTCTAAGAGGAGTCAAAAGAATATTATTCCATGATGACAAAATAACCTCAAGATCATTTACTCTAGCAAAATCACCACTAGATGAGATCACAGGAAGATAGTCAGCAATCTTTCCTTGAGAGCCAACTACGTTCTTTTGAAATCTTTCTAGTAGAGATGACATTATTTTTTCCTCTTCTCATCTATTAGTTTAAGTCTTTGTTCTTCTAAGTCAGACTTCCACTTCAGAAGATCATAGAACTTTTGTACAGGCATCATCATGACACTGTAATATTGTTGTTTCAACATCTCTATACAAGCAAAGATACTCTCGTTTAGGGTTTTTCTATATTCCTCAACAGTATTAGGCTGAGTATACCATGCGAAAAAATTGGCCGACTAAATCAATGTCGACCACCTCCTCGAACCCGCAATGGATGCAGAAGGTCCTCATCTTTAAGTCAACACCATATTGACCCAGCTCTTCTTGATATTTTTTATGTATTGCTCGTTTATCTCTTGCTGGTAGAGATAGATACGCATCAAGTATGTCCACACTTTGAGTGTATTTCATCGGTTCTTTTGAATCTTTTTGATCTTGTTGAAACTCATCAATAATTAAAGTTTCAGAAACAACATCTACAGAAGATCCCGGTCTTCCACCAAGACTAGTAAGAGCATTATATTCATCTTCTAAAGATGGTTGTTTTACAATAGCCACAACACCCTTAGACATTGGAAGTTCAACTGGAATTCTTACTTTTAAGATGTCTTTATTTGGATAATTATTGAAATTGAATGTACTTGATGCTTGTACCGTAACTGGATAATCTTTTCTGCAAGAGGAACAAGTTACATCATAATTACGTATTTCCTCATACGTGATGTGGTACAAACCATAGAGGAGGGCATCTCTGTCTTTGAGGGTACAATTTTTTAAGAACCCTTTGAAGTCCTTGATAGTTGCGGGTTTCTTAACAATTGCTTCGAAGATACACTTGTTTAAGTGCTCTGTTATCTTCGTCGGAGAAATCAAGCTACCTTTTAATCTCTCTTCTTCTTGAACACTTAAACTCCTTACACTGAACGACAAATTGGTTTGTGGTGTCTTAACCTCGTACTCAGGGTACTTGAGGTTGAATCCTGTAAATGGCATTTGAATCTCCTTTCTTATTCTTTATCTAGCCGTTTTTCTAGCTTCTTTAGCTTTTTCTTAATCTCTTTTTTTCTCGCTTTCAAGTTTTTAATAATTGTTTTACCAGCTTCTTTACACTTATCTGGATCTTTTTTGTCTTTGCAATCTTTTTGTCTTTTCTGAATAAATTTTAATCTTTTTTCTGTATCTTTTAATTTGGCTTTTTGAATGCAGATATCTCTTTTATCAGATATCTCAAGAGTTCCACATTTTTTATGAGCTTTGTCTGTTAATGATTTAATTGCCCTCCATAACAACCACACATTTTGTCCAACTAAAAATATTGCAATATGATTCCAGATCGCATTAGCCTCATCAATAACTTGTTTATTGATGGCAGTACCAACTTTTTCCATATGTTGGTCAACTAAGGCTCTTACACGATCTTCATGTCTCATATTGTCCTCAAAAAAACGCTGCTGGTGCACCATAAGATACACCAGCAGCTATATTGTATGTTGAAGGAACTAGATTCCTTTTGCTACTTCTTTGTCAATTTTTCGTTGCACGGTTGCTTTACATTGATAATTCTTACACTTACCAAGTCCCGCCTTCAATTTCGCAATTTTCGCAGATCTTGCGTCAGCCTTAAATTTAGCCATACAAGCGGTTTTATCATCACTTCCTTTGCACGCTTTAGCAGCTTTACTAAAATGTTTTTGATAAATCTTATTCGCTGCAATACCGATAAGAGCTGCTGCACCAATTGCTGCAGTTGCTTTAGCAGCACCTTTGCCTTGAGGTGACAATTTATTCCACCGATCTTTGATCGCATCTTTAACTGCCTGCGTAACAGGAGTTCTTTTTTCAGTGTCCTTCTTTGGTGGAGGACTACTATCATCAGATGCAGCAGGAGTAACCTTACCTTCTGGCGCTTTGTTAGATGCTACAGGTTTAGGCGCAGGTTTTTTGTCACCTTTCTTTTTGGCTGGTGGAGCAGTTTTAGCAACAACCTCTTTCTTTTTTGGTGGTTCTTCTATTTTCTTTCTAACAACTTGTTTCTTTGGTTTGGATTTAATACCAACCTTCGCGAGTTGTTTCTTCCAATAATCCCCAGCAGTTTTAACAAGACCTTTGGCAGCATCTTTATTTGCGCTAACCTTTTTCTTACTAGCGGTATTCTTTGGGGTTTGTTTTGGAGCATCGAGTCTCTTGCCAGTCTTACGGTCTCGTCTCACATCACCAATTTGCCAACCAATTTTTTCAATTACACCAGATTTGATGTGGAATTCTAGGATAGGAGATGCAGAGGACAAACCATATTCATAGACCGGTCCCATCTCAAAAAGAAACGATTGAACGAGGTCATCATCTAGAGCCTCTAAGAGGCCCTCATTCTCCATTATGATGGATTGTTTGAGGGCCTCCCAAAGTCTATGCTCTCTGTCAGGATTATGGCGATCATCAGGAAGGTTGCCGGTAACCATAAGTTCCATGACCTGATAGTCAGTGGCTTCCTTCTTGATAAATCTCCTGATATCGCTTAAATGATCAACTTCAAATGTTTCAAAGTACTCACAAAGAGTACTTCTAGCAACCGTGAGGAATAGCAACGAATCCAATACAGGATTGTTCATGATGAAACCTCCGGTTCAATACTATGCAAGTTTACTTTGAAGTTTCGAGATCTTTGCGTTGATGATGGATTTACATTTCGCTGCGTTGTTGGTCTTTGCACAGCCGCCGATGCTTTGCTTCAAGGATGCAATTTGAGCCTTGATAGCTTTCGGACGATCAGCTTTATACTTCTTGTAGATCTTATAGGAAGCATAGATTGCTGCAGCTGCTACTGCTGCTGCGCCGACCATTTGAGTCTTAGACATACCCTCTGCGCCCTGGTCTTGGAATTCGCCAGTGCCAAGTTTCTTCCTGATTTTCTTACCGAGATCTCTAACCCACTTACCGGGTTTGGTTAGTCTATCAGTTCCGCCGCCCTTTCCGCCGTGCTTTTTCTGGGTTTCTTTTCTTCTTTCGGCGTGTTTGTCAGGTTTATCGCCAATCATTGGTTTATACCACTTCTCTTCCAACGCTTCTAGAGCGCCAGTTTTTGCTTGGTGTTCCATGATTGGTTTAGCAGAAGAAAGACCAAGTTCATATACAGGACCAAGCTCAAAAAGTAGTTCGTCAACAACAGGTGCTTCGTCTTCTGTGAAGATGTCTAGGTTTCTTACGAGAGTTCGTCTGAAGATCTCCCATACAACAGCTTCATCTTCTATGTCAAATTTATTTTCTGGCATTTCGTCAAGCACCATAAGATGCATCACTTCGTAGTCAGAAGCTTCGTTGGTGATGTAGTTTTTGAGACTCTCTTTTTCAGCAACATCACTTTGGTCGATTGCTTCGCAGATCGCCATTCTTGAAATTGCTAGAAATGTCAAGGAATCGTTAATTGAATGTAACATTGTTTTTGTCCTCCAATCTATTATTTGTTTTACAGGCAAATCATTACCTATTATGTGTAACTAATACCTTCAATTGTACTTCTGTCGGTGTCAAACTTAGTTCTGAAGTTGTCTTCAATTTTCTTTTTGACCCAAGGTTCATGCCACGCGTAGTCAACGTTGAATTCAATTTCAACATCTAAACGCCCCACTGTTTCAACATCGCTTGTCAAAAGATCTTGAGGATCTTTTGATGGGAAACAACCATCATAACAGGCGTAGTATTCAATGTCATGTCCGTCTGGTTTCGTTGTCCAGTAGTAAATTACAGTTGAATAATTTTGTTTTGTGTAGTTATCAGCTGTAATATTTGAGACACCTGTTCTGTAGTCGCGAATCATCTTGATCCAAGCATGCATGATACTTGTGATTGGAAGATTCTGCATTTCAATAAACTTAATTGAAACGGTGTTGCCATAATCAATGTTACGAGGTACCGCCCACTTAATGCCACCAAGTCCTGTAAACTCGATTTTATTTAGTGTTCCGCCAGGTGGTGTAACGCCAGTACATGTTGCTGCTAAGATAGAACTTACTTGATCTGGAGTCAATTGTCCAGTTGGTTCGTTTGCTAAATATGTTTTCAAGTCGGGCGGAATGCGATCGAACCAAATAAAATGATAACCAGTTACGTAAGGCTCAGCAACACCTGTGCTGTGTCCACCAAAGCGTTTGGTGTACTGGTTTGTTTCCGCAAATGAGCTTTTGAAAGCCATTGTATCCTCCTTTATCTGAAGCGTCTAGTCTTCGCCTTCATCTTCCTCCCTCTTCTTTCTAAGTTGTGGAGGGTAAGGAGTCCTGATAGGTTCACGTTTATCATGTAGGTTATCGATCGGAAAGATCGACTCCTGTGATTGCAACTTTTCTAAATATTCGTCCAACTTCATTTTTTTTAATATCCTAATATGTACATACCCGAACTTTATATTTTGTTCTGATTCTTAGGGTCAATTAGTAGTCATATAAGGATGTACTAATTATATATATAAATAAGTGAGTAAGGATTCTCATGTCTAAAATAAGGAGGAAGGAGGCTAGAGATGTGACCAAAGTTTTACCTTTTAGGAAAGCCAAAAAGATATGCGAAAAATTTGGCTTTCCCGAACCGAGGGGAGACCCAGAAATCGAAGAAAAATTGGGTGAAGAGATTCAGGACTTTCTGGAAAGAAAGAAAACTGAAGAGGTACAAGATGAACACAGACAGTCTACTATCCGCATTGTTAAGGGAGCGATCCCAGTTAGACCGAAATTTCAAAGTACGGTTAGTAAACGAGATCGTCGGACTGTCACAACTAAAAGGTCAGCTAGTATATTTGACCTTCGGAGGTATGATACAATGGCTAAATTGAAGGACATCGAAGATGTTCAATTTGATCCCACAACAGCGCCAGTATCACAGTTTATACTGATGGCGTTTCTGGGGTTCAGGGATATTCTTGAAAAATGCAAAGCAAGGGGAGCAGTTCTATTCAATCGAGAGGATAGACAGTATATATCCTCAAACGATATGTTGCTCTCACTCATTGAGATGTTTCCGGAACAGGAAAAGAGGTTAAGGTCGGGTAATATCTCTTGGGGCATCAAGTCTGTGTATGATAAAATAGAGGAGAATAAGTATCGTGAAAAAACACCTCTACAGTTCCTATACAGACATGATTTTAAACCAAAGAAGGGTAAGCGTTCCAAGTGGGGATACTCGGTACATCCTGATTTTCTCAGGTTAAACCTTGGTCAAGCTATCGCGCTGACAGCTTCACAAGGAAAGAATACCATCCCTGTTATCGAGGCTTTTAGGGATAGAAGTGATAAGACCATCGCAGAACTTCCTGAATCGCCGGTGGTAGAAGAAGTGTCCGCTGAAGAAGTTGATTTATCTGGCGCGGCTACGGTGGAATGTAGCACTACAGGTGAGGTCCAAGATCTGATGAAATTGGGAATTCTTACTCCGGAGAGAATTCGCGACATCGAGATCAAAAAGACAAAGAGTGAACAACTCGAAACAACTGTATTTCGATTCCATCTTTAACGACGGAAAATGTCCCCACCTGTGACCAGCAGGTGGGGACATCTACAGAAGGAGGTGAAAAATGACCAGAAAATTTTTCTGACCGTTTATGAGTTATTTCGCCTTATCATTGGAAATGGACAGGGCGCGGAACTCCTTAAGATCATTGGTTAACTTCATACTTAGCTTTCTAGCGGCGAGAGCCTTGGTCTTACTCCCTCTACCTTCCTTTCCGCCTTCAGCTGCATCAAAAAATTCATCAACCGTAGTCTTTAGCGTCTCTACCAGACTTTCATATTCAGGTAATGCTGCCATTGAATTTCTCCTTTCGCAGTTATTTGTATTATGTTCTAGTTAAAGATTCATATCAGTTGTTTACGTTTGTTTCTCTTTTTTTGTAACGGAAAATGTCCCCCCTCCGAAGAGAGGGGACAGGATAGAGTAATGATCCGCTCCGCTATTATTTGATGAAGAAGTTGAGAGCAATTTTTTCTGCAACTCTTGTTGGTTCAAGAATAATATTAACATGAAATGTTTTTGTTTTCTTTTCGTAGTCAGATGCACCAACTTCTACTGAGTAACTATAAAGACCTCTACGATTCTTAATGTCTTCTAGGAATTCACTTACGTCACCACTTACTTGACTCCAAGTAATTTCGTCGTTTAATTCAAAGATGAAGAATCGACAGAACTGCTCAATAGCTCTCTTGCAGTAGAGAACCAACCTAACAATGTTCAAGTCCTGCAGGGCGCTAACTTTCGCTTGAGATGTAAGCTGCCCCCACACCGTATACCCAGGATTGAATTTTACGATTGGATTTAGCTGCTTCAAGTACATCTGATCTCGTTGCCCAAGTCTCGGATTGTATCTAAGCTCTTTAATGGTGTCAATAGCAGCTCTGTTAAAACCTGCAATTGCATACCAAACTTCAGAAACGTTATCGTTTCTTGGAGCTAGATATGACATATGGTAAATTGGTGAGAACCATACGTCTTGTCCGGTGAAGGTATCATATACCTTATTGTAAGACTCATAAAGAGCACAGAAGTAGTTATTAAATGTGTGATTATTCAATCTCTTGTCTAGTGCAGCATTAACACTTGCGTTGTCTCCGTTGTCCATTAGAGCAACACAGTCACGTCTGGTTTGTACCAATGTGCTAATACTTGTCTTGACGTCTGTTGGATAACCGCAATCAAATACGAGTGAGAAATAAATATTTTCTGAATCTAGTATATCTTCTACTAGAGTAGAACCATCTTCCTTACTTGTTAATTGTCCGAGATAACCTTGAGATAGAAGTTGATTAGCATTAGTTGTATTTAATGAACCGTCTGCATTTAGGAGACTTCCATCAGAGCCTCTCCTTAGAGGCATAGGATCTGCAGAAGTAAATGCGTCAGAAACAGGAGTATTAGACTTCTTCACAACATAAGTAATTTCACCCGTGTCGTCAAAGTCTGTAGTCTCGCCATTCCAATTTTGTGTTGCTCCAGCAAGACGACCATCATATACAGCAATAGTTTCGTTATTACTTCCGCTTGCTGCTCCCAACCAACCCCAAATTTTATATCCTCTCTGGTCAATAGCTTCTAGTACATATTCATATGTAGCTGCAGCACTTTCCCAGTCGGTAAATTCTTGTTTGGAGTCTGTAATAGTTGCAGCGCCTGCAGTCATATCTACAGAAACTGTACCAATGTCTTTGTCGTACTCTTTGATAGCAAGGTCATAACCTTCGGTGAAAGTATCTTCCCCGTCTGTTGTCATTTCACATCTTAAGACACTTGAATACGTATTTAAGATGTATTGGATCCAGACAGAGTCCCCTGTCGCATCAATTGCGTTTGGATTGAAAGATACTTCGAAGGATTCAATAATCACTTCACTATCATCAACTTCTTGTTTTTCATATACATCCAAAACGTAAATACCATCCATCATTGGGTTTGAGTGCGCTGTTAATCTAACACTCAATCCATTGTAGTATTCACCTCTACCGATAGGATAGAGAACACAAATTGGATATACGTCGCCAGATGCGGCTAGGTTTGTTCGAAGCTCGTCCATTGAATTTCCATTTGTAGAATCAATGTATGTAACTTCGATAGAAGCTGTTGCGTCAGCAGCTCCCATATTAGCATCAATTCTCATATTAGCAAATGATGCATCGTCAGGCATACAACGTGTGAAATAAAGGGAACCAGATTCTCCTAAATAATTGTATGCGCAGTAAGGACCTTGTCCATAGTACTTCCCGAATTCTGTGATATTCGGTTCGCCAAACTCACCAATAAATTCAGATCTCGACCCGATGAATTTCAGGACGTTATCTTCACCTTTCTTGGTAATGGCGCAGATCAATCCCACTGTTGATGGAACTGCTCCAACAAAAGTGGAAAGGTCTGTAATTGTGGTATAAACACCCGGTGAAATTGGTGTAGCCATAATCATACCCTCCTAAGATTTGGATTTCTTTGTAATCTAACTGTGAATGCGGTTCTCTTCTCTACTCTCTTTAGAAACCCTTTGGAGGAAACTCTATAAAAATTCAGTTCTCTTAACAGTAAAGATACCACATGAACATAATTTGTCTGCTAGAATCTTTTACGATGGTTGGGAAAGTAACTAGACTAAATATATTGAAAGGTCCCGTATGACCACCTGCGTCACTGTCGGAAGTAAACAATGCGGCTTCATTCAAATTATTACCGTTTGCATCATCTGTTCCAAGTGTTGTTGTAACTTTTGCAATCAACCATTGGTTGTTGTTAGCAGAATCTTGTTGAAACTCGACAGAGTCGAATGGATGTTTCCAATACGCGCCTGCTCTAAAATCGGCGAGATTGGTGTCGGTTGTGTGAATTGACACTTCTGTCGAAAGACCTGTGTCAGTACTTACCGGTGTAGTTGGATTTAGAGGGTCTCCGACTGGAGCACCACCAGTACCAACTCCTAACCAGTTGATCCATTCGTCCTCTTCTGGTGTAATATTTACATTAACTTGATTGAAGATTCTTGAACAAATCCATTCTCTACCCACGTAAAGAACAAGGTTATGTTTTCCGATAAGTTGTTTATTACCATCCTCTAGTACATCATAAATTTCAACATAACCTTCAGGTTTTCTTGTTTTGGATATTGGACACGCTGAGTCGCCAACACAAGAATCTCCATATTTATCATCGACTTTAACATGGATTGTTTTGACTTTATCTTCCATTGAAGATCTCCTTTTAGATACTATTGGATCAACTACTCGTACTTTATATTTTGTTCTGGAAAGGACATTAGAAAGGAATCAAGAAAAGAATGGATGTCTATATATATTAATTAGTGACAGACGGATTTGTCGGCTCGCCTTCCTCCTTAGAAGAGAATCCTATTGGATATCGCGCCGACATGGACCGTCAGCCCAGCCTCCGGCTAGGGAGGCATGAGAAAGAGCGGAGCTGTGCTCCCCTCACCCTAAAAAGACCGGTGGCTCATCCGCCTCACCAGCAACTTGCGCTTCAGCGAGTAAAGGTGGTCACCGGTCTTTTTTTGGATCAATTTACTATATATATAAATGAGTAGAAAGAACTTATTCTTACGAAAGGAGATTAGTTGAATGATCTATCCAATGTTCAAGAAATCAGTAGAAAAATCTGTTGCTGAACTTGGTGCGAGCGGACATGTAGTTGACGTTAATACAGTTACTAATACTGGTATCTTGATACACCAGATTAGACCAAACCAACAATACATCTTTGATACATATAGAGATGATCCTTTTTTGGTAATGTCCGAACCTCCGGGTGCTGGTAAGAGTGCAGCCGTTAAGTTTGTTATGGCTGATCGTTTGGTAAAAGACCCTAACCATAAACTTATTATCTGTATCCCTCAGACTTGGATCGCAAAATCCTTTGGACATGTGATTCTTGAATATGAGGATGGTACTCAAATTGAGTGGGATATTGACAAGGACCTAACAAAGCAAGTTATGTACACTACCAAAATGAAAGTATTAAAAAGATTCTTGAAAAAACATCGATATCCGAAGGGAATTCATAATAGGATAATGTTAACTACTCACATGACACTGGCTAAGGTACAAACGAATGGTGAGAATCTATTCCATAACACAACAATCGTTCTTGATGAAGCTCACCATTTGCTATATCCCGAAAACGGAAACGCAAGGGTTTGTAATCGGATCGGTAGTGTTATCGCAGAGGTTATCGAAGCAGACGATCCAACATCTTCCATCTGGCTAACCACAGGGACCTTCTTCAGGGGTGATAAAGGTTGTATTATCCCACCAGAAATCCTTGAGAAGTTTGCTTATCATTTTCTCCCTCTTGACCAACACTGGAAGTATAACATTAAACACATCAGGTCATTTGAATTTAACTTCGTGATCTATAAGGAGGATATACTAAAAGAAGTTAAGGAAGTAATGAAGAACAAGAAGAAGTCAATCATTTATTGTCCATTCACAGGTAACCTCATTCGAGGAATTGATAAGTTCATCTTCAGGGATAGACTTATTGAGACTATTAAGAGTGTGTGGCCAGGTTGTAATATCATGGACTTGATTGATCCTAATGGAAGGGAAAAAAGAAAGGATATTCTCTTTGACGATAACTTTGCTAAGGACATTGACGTTATACTCTCTTTGAAAGTTTTTGATGAAGGTTCTGATTGGGTATACGCTGAGCAGATTCTTGATTTGGTTCCTTCTGATTCATTGAGAGTATCTGCTCAACGAAATGGCAGGTTGTGGAGAGATTGTTTTGGAAAGTATCATTTGATTTATAACGCATTCCTTCCGTTCCGAGCAGATTTTGAAGACGAGGAGGAGAGGCGGGAACACCTGAGTAAAAGTTTTAACGCGTTTGTTGGCGCGTTACTTCTCAGACAGATCATTGATCCAGTTCCTTATCCGAAACTTAGTAACGCTAAACCTGGAGATGACTCAAGTAAGTATGAGTTCACACCTGATCCATTTACAGAAGAAGTTCCTTATGAATCACAGAGACAAGAGATCCTTGAGATGGTCACTAAAAATCTAATGTTTCTCAGGAATATCAAAGAGGAACCAACGGCGGAAGAAGCAAGACAATGTATTAGGGAGACTCTTGAATCTTACAACATACAGGAGGATAAACTAGACGATATAACTTTACACATAGCAAAAATACTCAGACAGTCAACTGGACAGCGAAGACCTGGATGGACAGCCGAAAGTGTAGATTTATCGTTCATGTTAGAGGCTGGATTTGATAAGATCTGGCAAAATGATATTTATGATGGTCTTCTTATGTTTGGTACTGACGTTTCTGGAATCAAGTTGTTCAGTGAGTTTAGAAATACATTCGATTCTAGAAAGTCTGTCTACGAGTGGGTAAAAATTGCTGAGGTTCTTGCAGAGAAAAATGACGGTGTTCTACAATCAATAAAGTGGTTAAAAGAAAATGGATATAAAGCGCTTGCTCAAGCTAAGATTGCATCACCTCATTTGTTTGCTCACATACCTCAGGAACAAGAACGTGACCTCACAACACGAAATGAACATGTAGAAACAGCGGAGAAACTAGCTCAAGAGAATGATGGTAAGTTACAGACTCACGCATGGTTGAGGAAGAATGGTTTTAAACCGCTTCTCCAATGTATGTACAAGTATCCTCATCTTTTTGAGCACATTCCGAGGGAACGAAAACTTCGAATTGATGACAAACTTGAGTGGGTTAAGATAGCAGAGGAGATAGCAGAGGAACATAGTGGTGTACTACCCAATGACTGGTGGTTATGTCACAACGGGTATGGTGGTCTACATATGTGCAAATATAAACACCCAGAACTGTTTAAACACATCCCACAAGACACTAGAAAATCTCCCAATGAAATAGTCGCAATTGCTGAAGATCTAGCAAAAAATAACGGGGGAAAATTACAACATATTGCGTGGTTGGTGAAAAACGGCTATTCAAATGTAGTCAGGTGTAAGCAAAAGAAGCCAGATTTATTTAAACATATCATCCAGGATTCCAGAGCAAGACCGCTTACAGAGTCGGTAAAGATTGCAGAAGACTTGGCTAGTAAAAATGGAGGTAAATTACCAACGTACACGTGGTTAATTGAAAATGGCCACAAAAGACTTGCTGGTTGTATAAATCACAATCCAGAGGCATTTAAACACATTCCGCGAGAGTATAGGAGGTAACAGATGCCACGTAGTTTACAACCACACTACGTATCGAACGCGAGATGGGACTCCCCTGAAAAGGTGGAGTCCCGCTCCATAACTATCATCAATCTATTTCGAGATACGTTTGGGGTAAGTTCGATACCAGAAGAAAAACAGTATTGGACAATGTGTGGTGCTCATTTTGATAAACATGGAGCTCTGAAAGGAGAGTTTGGACATCTACTTAAGTCCGGATTTATCCAACCCAGTCAATTCCATGGTGTGGATAGAGAGGAAGTTATCATTCAACGTAACCAACAAATCTATCCAGACGCAGAATGGCATCACGGAGACTTCCTTAGTACAATGGAAGATTATGAAAACTTTAACCCCGCTGTCATCAATTATGATGGTGTTATGCAACCAAAGTTTGGCAGCAGATACTTAAAATCAATTATGAAGTTTGTTGACTTTAATGTTGAAGGTGAGCTACTTTTAGTCGCCAACTTTTTACTAATCAACCCGTATACACATAATCCTGATTTAGTGTTTTCAATTGATGATACCATTGGGATGTTGTTTGGGGATTACTACTTCCCGGATCATTGGAGAATGGTTCCTCAAGCGTACTCATACGGTACAGGGAGGGGTCATAACCTGATGGGTGTATTAATGTTTGTCAAGAAATCTCATGATCCTGACAACATTAGTATAACAGAAAATAGGCGGATCTAGTGGTCCGCCTATTTTTTTGTTTGAAAATGGCTCGTTACCTGTAGATTAAATTTCTAAATTAGTTCCACATTGAGCACAAAACCGTGCGCGAGAACCTGACCTTCTACCACATGTAGGACAAGTCAATTTCGTTTTGACGGTGAGTGGAGCAGTTACCTTACCACCAGTAGACTTAGTCCCCCTCAATCGAATGATGATGGTCTCAGCAGGATCTAATGCACCAAGAGTTGTTGAATGAAAGCCTTGATAAGTCTGAGATCCTTGGACTGTGATTCCTTCATCTTCCATTGGGGCATCATCAAGAGAATCCTCGCAAATATCACTCTGATAACAGAAGTTTGATACGTTCATATCCCTTGACATCTTTGGAGAATCACTAGAATTACAAGTAAATGTATCAGAAGATGATCCAATGAGTCTGTGAGTAGAAGCGCCATAAATATTACCACTGTCTTCCCATCCCCAATCCTTATCAAATAGAGGAGGGTTATAATCGTAGTAATATCTTCTACGACGTTCTTTACGTTCTGTGATGATGGTCTTTTTTCTGACTTCTGGTTTGCGTACCTCAAATGCGTACTCAATCCTTATCATTCCATCGTCTACGCGATCACCTCTATGGTCTTGAATTTGTTTTGTTTTCTGGATAAACTTAAACCGATTACGGACTGTACTCCCGCGAAGGAATCCTTGTAATTCGGTTTCGGAATTTGGTTCCAGAACTAGAGAATAACCATCGAGGACATCTTGACCATCTATCGTAATATTGACACTACAACGTCTGGACTCAAGATTCTTTAAAAGGAGAGAGTATTCAGAACCAAAAGGAAGGGTTACGAGATCACCCCTCTCACGAAGGACTTTACCATTACATTTTACAACAGCTACGAAACGATTGTTATACACCATTTGTTCCTCCTAAAGATCACTGACTAAGATCTTATGTTTATTTAAAGTCAGTTGGTTAAATGGTAACGAGCCATTTATATTATGTTCTTGGTATATATATTAATTAACAGAAGGAATGAATCTCTATTTGTCAGGAGGTACAATGGATAAGATACAAGGTCGCTCAGAACTCCTGAAGATAAAAAGACGGGGTGCGGAGTTGATAAGCGAATTTTGGCGAGCAAAGACAGAAGAGGAACGTCAAAAAGTATTGGATGAACACGACGTACTTTTAAAGGAACTAGATGATCTTGAGTTGCAGTGTTTTGGTTCCATAACTAAATGAAATTGACAAAAATACGTATATGATAGAGGAGGAAGTTAAAGATGAAAAATAGAATTTCAAAGGGACCAATCATTGGACCAGATGAACAGATCAAGAAACTGTGGGAAGTTCTGGAGTATACGTCAATGTTTAAGGGTGATGTGGTAGCTATGGCGGCATCAAGATTTATACAAGGGGCGATTGCAACGCTCGCCATCCGAGCATTTGGTTATGAAAGGGCGGAACGATTATGGAAAAGAAAGATTTAGATATACACTTCATCTTTATCGGCGCGATGAACGCAGCGATTGGAGGTGTTATCATAACCCTATTTTCAATGCTATACTTCAAAGGTGTTACTTTTTCATATATGGGACATGAAGTACAGTACATGGGAGCGGTAACATTATTTTCAGTCTTGATGGGATTATACCTGATTTCCACTGCAGTTACGATCCTTAAACGTGAGTTAAGGACAGCAAAGAGAAAGTAGAGGGGGACATCGTCCCCCTCCAGTCTATGCTGCAAATACTGGTCTCTCTATTTTTTGTTGTTCAACTGAATGATTATATTGTCGCCAGTCGTCTTCTATTTCTTCGAATACATAAAATTTCGCGTCGAAGTTCTTTAACAAACCATTTTGTCCTAACGAGGCTTGTACAATATATCCTCCAATATTTGGCGTGAGTCCTTTGCGTTTTAAATAATTAGTTTGTCCTTCGAATGTCCCGCATTGACATCCGAAAATACTTCCAAATAGAGCTTGCATTTGAATATGCAAATGACCAGATAAGATAAATCTAATTGTAGGTCTGTCTGTTGCACCTCTAACAATTCTTGTTAATTCGTGGTAAGCTACTTGCTCCACGCCCTTTTGTAGTCGATAGGATATAGAATATGGAACTCCTCCCGACGGGTGCCAGAGTTTCATTTCAACTCCGTGGAGTATGGGAATATTAGCTTCATCAAACCCTACATATTGTACATCTTCTCTTTGGCTTGAGATAGATAATAGTGGGTTGTGTCCTCCTCCTTTTTTGATAAATGCGTAGTCATGATTCCCACCTAGCATGTACCACGTAAATCCTTGGGGTAAATTTCTTACCGTAGATGATTCCTGCTCTTCTGCTGACAATCCGTATAAATCAAATTGTTGACCAGGGTAGACGTTATATCCTGCTACAACGTCACCTGGGCAGAATATATGTTGTACCCCTTTTTTTCTACATATTTCTGCAAATTCATTAAGAGCAGTGATCTGACAAGACTTAGAACCAAAATGTAAATCCGATGCAACACCAAAAACAATTTCAGTTTCTGATATTCGATCAACTCCATCAACATCAGCTACAATGTCAGTATTTAAAAATACTGTACCATTTGTAACTGAAATTTCAGATCCCTTCGACCTCAAATGTTCGACAATCTCATTGATTCTTCTTGGAGGACAATTTAGTTGATTACATAGCTCAACTACATCAACCTCTTTTTCTTTTTTCAATTTTTTGAGGACAATAGAAACGTCGTCTCCGACCATTTCTTGGGGATTTGTGGTTGGTTCTTTTCGAGGGAGTTTTACTACATGTCTTGTCTTGACTGTGTTACAATACTTACAAAACTGGTCCTTAGAGCTTTCATACCCATATCTCTTGACTGCAGTTTCGTAAAGCGAGGGTGGTGTCTTTCCAGCCTTAAGTCTTTTGATCACCCATTCCTGGAGACCTGGATACTTTACTGAAGAGCCATTGTTCATAAAAAATACCTCTCTTTAAGAGAAACTCAACGAACTCACGCCTTTATATTATGTTCTACAATTATGGAGTTTCTAACCCGTTAATATCATAATTATAATTATGGTATAAGAGTTTTAGGAGTGGTATTCTAAGGAATAGTTACAATCTCGACATGATCATCTACTATTGGAGCCTGAACCTCAACATCATATTCATTTCCAATATCATACATCATCGGACCTTGAGTACCTCTAGGATACTCAGGATCAGAATCAAACATGATCATCATATCTGCGGAAGAATCAATGAAGATATCATCTCTAAGAACTGGCGTAACTAATACTTCAAAGTATTCACAGAGAGCCACAGTTTCATCATAATAACCACCAGAGTCATAATAGTAAAATCCTGGATTTGGGCAACCATCACCAGATACAAGAACTTGATCTTCAATTGTGTGTTCAATGTCTTGTTCTAGATCGTCTGTTACGTCTACATCATCGCTATGACTCTGTTGTATTTCATCAATAAGAGCATCATCTAACAAAATAGACTCAGTTAATCTATTTTGCATTGAGAAAGCTGTATCAACAAATGCTAATCTTGCTCTATATGGTTTGAAGAAGTTTATGATTTGCTCAAGGTCATCTCTAAAGTTTAGACCTAGAGTTGTCATGATCATACTTGGGTTTCTAGTATCAACATTTAATTTGATCCAGTTGTCTAGAGTTCCCAACAGGTTAGTCATCAATGTAACTTCTTCACCAGAAACAATCCAGTCGTCACAAACATCTTTTAACACAGGGTTCATAGTTTGTAACAGTGGACCAGCAGTACCTGACGCAGCTCCTAAAAAGTTGGTACTAACATCTCTAGACCAATCATCCCAAAGAGTTTCTAACTTAGTCTTGACATCATCTCTATCAGTTGGGACTTGAGAAACTAAATTTTCATACTCTTCTGATAGGTCTGGAAGATTTTGTGGTATTGGCGGATTTGTTGCAGTGTAATTTATAGTACCATCGTAGCAAGCATGTAGGTTGTACAAACTTGAAGGAACAACACCATATATAACTTCAAACGCATAAATAGTTGCTAAGTATGCTTCTAATAAAGATGTAACTTCTCCAATATTTCTTATCTGCACATCTTGTGGCAGAGGCAAACTACTCAAATATCTGGCATACTGATCTTGAATAATCCTGTTCATAATAGCAAGATTACCAGTCAGTTTATGTAGATAAAATGTAGAGCTTAGAGAGAAATATGGAGTTTTTGATGGAAGATTAATCTTATTCTCATCAAATAGTTGAAGTATTTTTGCTTCTTCTAATAACCAGTGGGGATCATTTTCAGTCATTCTGTCAAATGAAATATCTGTATCAATTAGTGCTGTACTACCTGTAGCAGCTAATCTTACAGGAACCCCACGAAATACAATGTTACCAAACTCGTCTTTCCTCAACCAATATTCAATTAAGTCAGCATCAGTAAATCCATAGTAGTCAAGTACGTCAGCCATAGTTTCTGGCGTACCCTTCTTCTTATAGAAGTTAACTAGATCAAGGAATAGATTTGCTTTAGCTGATAGAGGAACTAAATTTAGACCTACAGGGTAACCAAAACTCCTGAATAATTCACTAAGATGCTCATCAGGGAGAGAGTGCACATCATTAGCATCTTTTTGTGTCGTAGTGATAGTACGAAATGCAGCGTACCAATCGATGAGGTAGGAGCGAAGACGTCTATAATCTTCTGCAGCAAATGAAGCCTGGTCTACAATATTTTCAAAGTATTGATTAGTCTTCTCCTTCTCAGAAGTCGCTAAATTCCGAGTTAATTCGCTAAGATCTGGATCTTCCGTACCGCTTTTCAAGTACTCCAGGATCTTCCAATAATCGTCTATTGAGAACACTATCTATCTCCTTTACTTAATTTGGTCTATTTATATTATGTTCCTTTTTCTGATACGTGTTTGAAGACGTTATCTAGCAAATATGTTTCAAAACAAGACTCTAATACATCAACTGATCCGGACATTAGAGCTCCATGGTCGTATTCTGTATAGTTATCATTTAGTTTAAGATCTAAGTAAATGTAGATCATTTTTGATAAGTTGGTACTCAAGGTATTGTAATCAATTCCAACCAATGTTGCATTATGAGGCTCTAATCTATAAACTAATAACCTATCCATCATAAGCAAATCGTCGTTTTGTAGATCATAGATATTGATCGTACAAACTCCAGTAGAATCACTGTCAGCTACATAGTAATTAGCTGTATATGGATTTAACATCTTTCTTCTTCTAATAGATGCTGGCCACTGAAGAGGATTGTCTACCTTTCTATAGAGATATCTATAACCCTGTTGGTCATACTCATCATTAAATAATAATTCTAAGAATGACTTCTCAGTTTGCTGTTGGATATCAGCTGCTGGATGTGGTATCTGATATTTAGTTACAACACTCTCTTTCTCTAGAAAGTAATCGAACCAGAACTGTAAATCAGGTGTAAGTCTGAGAGATCCCTTGAGAAAGTCACTATCTAATTCACTAGCTTCCGCATAAGATTCAACTGTAATGATACCTGATAAGAGTTCATCAACATGACCCATAGTCAGGTCAGCCACTATTGAGCAAACAACTGATGATGTTGCGTCCAGTACTTCGAATTGTCCAATGTCTACAGTACCACCTATTACCGTGGACAACACTGATATAGCACTTGAGAGATCTGTTTCCAGACCAATCACAAGGTCTGGTATAGAAACTTCAGATGTACAACCGATGGTAGCATCAAATGGAATATCAATGCTAAATGGTGCTTCTACAAATGAAGTGATTAAAGCAGTACCTGAAACCTGCTCAATTTCACCAGAATCCATATCTGCAGGACCAACTGCAGAGGTGATTGCTAATGTGGATTTGATCTGCTCAGCAACACCCATTGTTGGGAATCCTGAAATATAAACCTGACCACCAACAGTACTCGATAGAGATTCAATGCCACCAATAGTTATAGTTCCATCTACTTCTGTACTTGGACTTGTGGTTGCAGTAATGTATTCTGCACCACCAACAAATATAATCGCACTAGTTATAGAAATTGTTGCGGTTGTAGAAGATAGTAGTTCAACAACGCCAAGGATCATTGTTGAAGTTACAGAACTTGTAACGTTACAAGACCCTTCAAGTACCTCAACTTCACCAACATCTAGATCTGAAATGGTTGTTGTAGTTGTTATAGTAGTAGCTGTTAGAACTTCTGCAATTCCAAGCGCCAGGTCTGAACTTGAAGTAGTGGAGATTATGTTATTGAGAGCTGTGAGAACAATGATAAGACCTTCTACTATAAAACCACTGCAGTTTGTTTCTACATCTGCAGAACCAGTAAGTTCCTCAGCAGCACCAATATCCAGACCAGCGGGTGGGAAACTAACAGTTGATACTATCGTACTAGATAGAAGCTCCACATAACCAATTATGATAGCGCCATCAATTTCTGATACAGAGTCTGATGAGCCTTCCAAGTCCTCTGTGATAAGACCTAATGTTAGGTACGGTGTTGGGAAGTAAGACTGAGATGTAATGCTGCTTGTAAGTCCAACATATACATACAAATAAGCTGGTGGAAAACTGGAGGTAACTGTTACAGAGGAACCAACAAGTTGTGTAAGACCCAGTAGAAGTTCACCATTAACAACAGCGACAACTGAAGTACTACCTTCTAGTACCTCAGATACACCCATTACCATAGTAGCTTGTAGGAATGCGACAGAGTCGGCGCTTCCACTTAAATCCACAAGCTCTAAGATTAGATGTTCTGCAGTTACATTGGACCTAGCATTACAGTCTGTAGTCATGAATTCTGGGAATAGACCGAAGTATATAAATCCATCACAGAATGACTCTACAAAACAATCAGCTGTGAGTACAACGTCTGCTCCAATGGCGGGTGGGTCTGCACCTGCGTCAGTTTCTGCTCCAGCAGTACCACTAAGGTCAACAATGTCGCCCTTAGTAAGATCTGCTGTTACATTTGACTGCCAGGTTGATATAGCTGTGGGAAAGTAGAATGCATACGCCCATCCATCAACTTCTGATTCACAACTAGTTGATGCGGATAGTTCTACAACACTGATGTTCAACCCATCTGTAGTAACAGAACTGACAATATTAATTGTACCACTCTCAAAGTGTTCAGCAACACCAAGGACTAAGTACGCCATTGGTAAATCACTTTGAATTAGAGCAGAAGCAAACCCCATATTACCAACGCTCAGTTCAATTACATTTTGTACATCAGAAACAACATCTGTAGTTGCTTCTAATGTGATTGGGGCGCCAGTAAATAATGTTGCAAATGCAGTTGACGTTGGGAAGATATTAGCAGATAGTTCTGTAGGTATGAGACCTATCTGTAAGTTAGCAGTTGAAACTACTGATACAACTGGGTTATACGTAGAGAAGAACTCACCAACTCCGATTGTAAGATCAGCGTTATTCACATTAGATTGAGTATCAGCAGAACCATCTAATATCAATTCTAGAATTCCAGCTTCTACATTAGAACGAATCCATACTCCTTCAAGATTATGCCCTATATCAAAGGTGGCTGTTAGTTCCTCCGAAGTTCCTATCACTAAATCGGGAACTACATTAGATTGAGCAAGAACAATAACAGAAAGGGATACTGGACCACCAACTATAGCTTCTGGCGAAGATACAAATGATTGGACAACTAACGTATGAGCAAGGTCCTCAACAACACCAAGATTCAAGAATGCGTCAACTTCACATAAACTATCACTTGATGCTGACATTGGTTCTGATTGTCCAAGGTCTAGAGAAGCAGTAGTAATTGAAGTGGTAATTGCTGTCGATGCAAGTAGTTCTACAACACCCACGATCAGTGGTTCAGCAATAGCATAACTTATGATATTGATGGTAGCTGATAGAGACTCTGCTGCTCCTAAACTTAAATCACCTACAACATTAGAGATTGCATCTCCAGTAGATGAAACTGGATGCTGAACTCCAAGAGTTAACTCCGCTGCTAGAGCAGAACTAGTAGCAGATGTTGATGCTAGAAGCTCAACGATACCAATAGTTAGTAAACCATCAACTACTGTACTAGCTGTGATATAATATGTTGATGCTAAATCCTCATCTGTTCCTAATGTCAAGTCTGATAAGGTATTTGATTGTACTCCGGATGTTACATACAACCATTCAGTTACACCTAATGACGGTGATGCATCAACACTTGTTGTTACATTTGCGGTTGCGGTGAGTACAGTATCAATACCAAGAATGATAAAACCACTTACTGTAGATACAACTCCTGCTGTTGATGTTAGGACTTCTACAACTCCAATAGTTAGATCCGCAGTTGTGATAGAACTAGTGACCGCTGTTGATGCAAGGATCTCAACTATACCAACCGACAGAGCACCGTTTACATTTGATTGGACCAATGGGGAGGCAGAAAAGACTTCATCCGTTCCTAGTAGCAATAAGGCGTCCACAGATGATACATTAGTTGATGTGGCTGACAATTCCTCAGATGTACCAAGGGTTAGTATAGCATCAAGAGATGATACTGCGTTTGCTCCACCTGTGAATACAACATCTGCGCCAAGTTCTAGGTCAGCTGTTACATTAGATATTACTCCTGACGTTGAGCTCAAATCCTCTGCTACACCCAAAGTTAACAAGGATGTAATGTTTGAGACCGCAGAGCTCGTCGCAGACAATGGTTCTGATTGTCCAAGGTCTAAGGTAGCGTCAGTAGTAGACGACGTCGTAGAAGTAGAACCAAGAATTTCAACGACACCTAATTCTAAGTCAGCTGTTAAAGTTGATTGTGCTCCCTGAGACGCACTCAAATCTTCATCTGCACCTAGCGTTAGAGATGTGAATGTATTAGATTGCGCAAGGATTGTAGTTGAAACTCCTGTGATAACACCAAGTTCAAGCCCACCTTCAACTACAGATGTGAATACAAGAGAATGAGAAAGGACTTCCACAACACCTAAAGCTAGAAGTGCATCAGCTTCGGTTGTAATATTGATAGTAGAGAATAACGGCTCTGTGATACCAAGGATTAATATTCCGCTTAGAAGTGATTCAACATCAACTGTGGCAGACAAACCCTCTGTAATACCAAGTGTTAACTCAGCTCCTGTAGTAGAACTGTTAACAACTGTTGATGCAAGAAGCTCTTGAACACCAAGGAGTAAAGTTGCATCTACTTCTGTTGTTATAGCAGCAGGACCAGATACAGCTTGATCAGCACCAAGCTCTAAGTCAGCATCAACCACCGATGCATTTACAATTGTAGAAGCGAGTAGCTCTGTATGTCCGAGAGTTAATACGGCTGCTCCTGTTACACTTACAACATTTATAGTAGACGATAGTCCCTCAGTAATACCAAGGACAATAAATCCACTTACAGTAGATTGAGCAGTTGGTGAAGATAGTAATGGTTCAAGAGTTCCAAGGACTATTGTTGCTGCAACAGTAGAACTATTGACCGAAGTTGATGCCAATATCTCAACAACACCAAGACTTAATAACGCAGTTACATCCGACACCGCTGCGGCAGGACCAGACATTACTGCGTCTGCCCCTAACTCCAAGTCTGCGGTAACATTCGAATTATTATTTATTGTAGAAGAAAGAGTCTCATCAATACCAAGAGTTAGGTTTGCTGAAGTAATAGAACTGGTAATCGCAGTTGAAGCAAGAATCTCAACAATACCTAGAGCCAATAAACCAGTTACGTTTGAGTTTACTAACGGAGAACTTGTTAAATCTTCTCCTGCTCCAAGAGTAAGTGTTGAGTCAAGATCTACAACACCACCTGCGGTAACAGATAAAACTTCTGTTACACCAAGAGTTAGATCAGCTGCTGTCGTGGAAGATGAGCTAGAGGACGACCCAAGAACCTCAACAATACCAAGAGCTAATGGTGGGGTATTAGTTACAGAAACTACTATAGCGGTTGTCGTCATTAACTCTGTCACACCTAGAGTTAATGTTGATGCTACAGCAGAAGTAGACGTGGATGAACTAGCCAATAACTCAACAACCCCAAAAGACAATGTGGCGGAAACCGCTGACTGAGCTGAGGCTGGTCCTGTTAGATCAGCAGCGGCTCCCATTGTAATAAAACCGTCCACATTACTAGTTGAGGGGATTGTGGATGATAAAGGTTCGGTGATACCTAGGGTTAATGTTGCTGGAATGCTGGTTGATGCCACTGACGTACTAGCTAGAATCTCTACAACACCTAGAGACAATGATGCTGTTAAATTTGCTACCGCTGCTGCAGTAGCAGTCATTTCTTCATCGGCACCAAGTGTCAGGATGGCTCCACCAGTAACTCCCTCGCCTCCTACTACCGATTGTAATGCGTAGGAGGTGAAGTCGCGGTGCCATTTGACGTCTACTCGATTCCGATATTCTACGTCATTACCCATCTTTATTCAACCTCAGGAGCTGGTGATGTATTTCCTCCTCTGAATCGTGGTAGCCCGTGTTCCATTTGGTGACGCTTTTGCATCGCCATATATATTTCAATATTACTTAAAGGTCCTCCAAATACCGAGACAACACCTATAGAAGCAGAAAGAACTTCTTCAATACCTTGATATAACCAAGCGTCTGCAACTGACTGAGCAACTATTGCACTTCCCATCATTTCCATGACGCCTGTGTATAGAGTTGCTGGTCCAACCACAGATACAATAGGTACTGTAGAACCAAGTAGTTCTGTAAATCCAAAGAACATCTCTGCTTCAACTAATGATTGAGCAGTTACTGATGCTGAAATATAATAACCAACACCAAGTGTGATCTCAGCAGCTGTAACTGATGCTGTAACTGCTGTTGATGCCAATAGTTCTTGGACACCAATAATAAGTCCTGCGTCAGCTACAACTGATACAACATTTATAGTTGAAGATATTTCATAATCAACACCTAGAGTCAACTCAGCATTAACAACTGATGTAGTTGTATTGGATGCGCCAAGTACCTCTACAATACCTAACGATAGAAGGGCGTCTGCTTCACTTGTCGAGCTTGTTGTTCCTGTTAGTGATACGTCTATACCAAGCGTCAATTCTCCCGTCACACTTGAAACTGCATAACTTGCTACTCCGTATGCTTCAGTTGGTGCAGTAAATCCGCTTGCCCATCCTCGATCAGTTCCAACACTGATTCTTGCTTCATCAATATATCCATTGAGTGAGTTAGTTCCACTCACCCACATAGTTGCGCCAACATTTGGAATTGAGTCACTTCCAATATTATGTGTAGATCCTACTTGTGAACCATCTACAAAGATCTTTAAATCACTTCCGGATCTTATGGCTGCTACATGATACCATTGTCCTGTATTTGGACTCCAGGAAACACCGCCGTTACTCTTAGTTGTGCTTCCATCTGTTGTCCACCAGAAGTATAATTTAGAATCAGCATTCAACCATGAGAATTGGAATCCCCTATCATTTGGTGATTGCCAATGTCTAAAGAAGTCAGAATCGCCTGCTGTAGATGAGAAGTATACTTGACAATCTAATACAAAATCGTCAGTTCCAAACGCCCAGTCATCACTATCTCCAGCTTGGAGATAATCACCTGTTCCATCAAATACACAACTGTAATCACCAAACTTTTTCTGAGTTCCACTTCTATCAGCTTGATTAATCTTTGTTATGGAGTGACCTGATAGAGAACTATCAGACAGAGCAGTATCTTCCATATGTAACAGGAGTTTAGTATAACTATCATTACCAACACCTGATACAGTATGAGCTAACTCTTCAGTAATACCTAAGGTCAATTCAGCGTCAACAACTGATGCTGTGACTGCTGTGGAAGCAAGTATCTCCACAACACCTAGAGATAGAAGAGCTGCTGTAGATGATACAGCTCCTGATGTAGCAGAAACATCTGTAGCCGCTCCAAGGCTCAAATCACCAGAAGCAGAACTGACAGCGTGATCCACAGTTACTGTATGAGCTAATGGTTCACTCACACCAAGTGTTAGGTCGGCAGAAGTAACAGAAATAATTGGACCTGTACCTGCTAATATCTCTATAACACCTAGAGAAAGAAGACCAGTAACAGTTGAAGTAGCTCCTGTTGACCCTGTTACTAATTCAAATGCTCCAATAAATAGATCCGCATCTGCTGAGGATTGTACTACACAACCAGTTGTTAAGGCGTATGGTACGCCAAGAGTAGCAGTAGCAGAACATTGAGCGACACTTCCTACTGTAGCACTTAATTGTTCTTCGACTCCAAGCGTTATGAATGCATCTGTATCACTCTGACATGTAGCAGTTCCTGACAATACAGTTGCAGAACCTAAGCTAAGAGTTGCCTGCACTTGAACAACAGTGTCGGTTGTGGTAGCTAAATCTTCAACTACTCCAAGGAGTGGAGTGTCAGCAGTTGTTACTGACTGCCAATTTACCGCAGCGGCCATTGCTTCCACATGTCCTATTGTAAGGTCAATGACTGCATTGCTCTGTATTGATGCGGAAGCTGTTAGTTCTGCAGGTGCACCCAAAGACAGGATTGCTACAGCAACGTCCGATTGGATAGTTGTAGACCCTGTAAGAACTTCAATTACTCCAGAAGTTAGAAGTCCTGAGGTAGTACTCTGACATGTAGCTGTAGAAGTTAAAATCTCAGCTGCTCCAATATCTAGAGATGCATTCACAACACTTTGACATGCTGCAGTTGATGCAATTGATTCGGTTATACCAAATGTTAAAGGACTGCCGCTTTCAAGAGCTAAGTTAGCGATGTTTCCCTTCATAGTTCTTGAACTTAAAGCTCCAAGGTTCATTGAAGAAGGTTGATATAAGTATCTAAACTGTTCTGTCTCATGAAGCGCCCTGCTGGTTGCATGTACCAAACTCGTATAATTAGGATCTGAATAAATTCTTCTATATAGTGTAGATCCAATTCTATAAACTCTAACGTAATATCTTGTATCAGGATTCAAAGGATATGAAGTGTCATATACTGTTCCATTTACAGATTCTGCCAAGTATAGATAAACTGTATTAAACGGACTATTACATATTACATATAGGGATAATGAATCATAATTCTCTTGAATTGTATACGCATCATCTATATTGTTAGCAAGCATCCATAAACATCCTCTTGCATTACCAGATGAGTTCGAGTTAATTTGGAAATCAAATCTATGTTCAAAATTACCATCAAAATAATCAACTCCAAAGTCCCAGTATAAATATGCATCGTTGTTTCTATTAAGAACAAAATCAGCATCCTTTACATAAGGTGTAATAGAACCAGGTGTATCCTCTTCGGTAGCTGCTGTATATTGTTGTGGTTGTCCAAAGTTGTTTACATGACATGTAGCAGTACCAGTTAAATATTCGTCAACACCTAGGGTTAACACAGCACTTGTACTTGATTGTGCCAGTGGTGTTGAAGTCAATACTTCATCAATACCAAGGTCTAAATCAGCCTGATCAGTAACACCAGCTATAGCTGAAGTGGCCGCTAGTATTTCTACAATTCCTTCACTTAAGTTACCAATAGTTGTAGTTTCTGCTTGTGCTCCATTACCATAGCCAGAGGTAGAAGCCATCAATTCAATGACACCTAGAGTAGCTGTAGATTCTGCGAATGAAGTGACAAAAGGAATGTTATGAGTATAGCTTGCGCCAGTATATCTAGCAGTTGGAGTTACTCTGTATTCGTCAAGCCATCCATCGAATACATCACCACCAGCTACAACGTCTCTACCAATGAAGACATCTGAGTCATGCTCAGATAAAGTTCCATTCCAAGAGCTGTCATTAGCAATTCTTGTCCCGTTCCAATAGATGTACCAGTTAGTTCCGCTTCTTACAAATGCGAAGCGTTCCCAACTATTGTTATAAGTAAACCCTGTTAGAGTTCCACTAACGTCCATCACAATTCCGCCACCTTGTCTGATTTGGAATCTTAGTTGAGGATCGCCACCTGTAACTCTAAAGGAACAAGATACATGGTCATCAGTTGAGGTATTCTTATGATGGTATATCTTAAACCCAGATGACGGAGCATCTTCAACCCAGAATAACCCTTCAATAGTGAAATCACCACTACCAAAACTAAAGTCAGCATCGTCTGAAATGGAGATATAATCATTTGCTCCGCCTGGGAATCTAGCACTTCCAAGACCATATCTCTTCACAGTAGTAGAACGAACAACATTAGCATTTCCATTCACTGTCTGACTACTGTATGAACTATCAGATAAACCAGAGTCATCCATATGTAATAAGAGAATTGCGTCATCATCTAGTGGATATGGACCTGTTCCATCAAATGAAAGAGATACAGGAATACCAAGTTCCAGCTCAGCATTTACAACAGATGTTAGTGTATTTGATGCTCCAAGTACTTCTACAACACCTGTATTTAATGTTGGCGCTGAAGTAGAAACTACACATACACATTCAGATGTGCAAACTTCTGTAACACCTAAGGTTACATCACCTGCTACAACCGATTGTGCTAACCAAGAACTAACTTGTTGCTCTGTAGAGTCATCGTATGGTGAAGATGGAAGTTCAGTATTAAAGTTAGAAGTCCATCTAGCAACACCCTTTGAGATTCTTAATTCTTCTATTAATCCACTCATTGGATGAGAACCACCATCATGACTTCCGATTTCTAATACTCCACCCACTCCATCAACACTACTACTATTAGTTGCTTGATCTTGTTGAACACCGTTTCTATACAATGTCATTGTGGTTCCTGATCTCACAACTGCATAATGTGCCCAAGTATTTAATGATTGGTTTGTGCTTGGAGTTAAGTTTGTTCCTGGTGGGAAGAACCCAAGTCTTGTCGTTGCACCTCCCGCACATTGCCAGTACCAACCGCTTGAATAGTCAAGGCTCAGAGGTGTTTGATATGATCCTGTAGCTGTTGGATACCACCAGAAGTCAATGGTGAAATCTCCAGTTCCAAAATCAAAATCGCTGGAGTTTGCGATTCTCATGTAGTCGCCAGAGCCATCAAAATAGAAAGATCCATTCCATTTTGAAGTGTCTGGATTTCCTGTTACATTTCCATACATGGTTACATCATGGTCAGAACCAGAGTCGTCAGCGTTCATGTGGAGCAAGAGTTTTGTATATGAATCAGATGTCCAAGGAACCGTCGGCACTGAGAATGAAGTTCCTGTCCATCCCCTGTTAGTTCCTACAGAAATCCTAAACTCATCCATGTTTCCAGAGAAGTCTGATTCACCAAAAACTCTACCAACTTTCAGTGGATTGCTCGGATTATTGACACTGATTGAGTTTGTCGTTTGACCAACTCTAGTTCCATCTATGTACATATTCCATGTGGTACCACTTCGAACGATCGCTACGTGACACCACGTATCAGTTGCTATTGAAGTTCCAGATGGATTGAAGATAAAGTCCCAACTACCGCCATTTCTTATTCCGAATTGAAGTGTATCATCACTCTTTATTTTCCAGTGCCATATATCATTTCCGCCATTTGCATCTTGTCCTACAATTGTTTGTGTAGAACCTCCGGAAGTGTTAATCCAAGTATCAATTACAAAATCTCCAGTTCCAAAGTTCCAATCTGCATGGTCAGGAACTGATAGATATGAACTTCCGTCGAAATAATAACTACCTGAACCAAATTTTGTTGTAGATGCGTCCAATTTCACATTACCAGAATTTGAGAAATTGTGAGTAGTGTTTCCATCATCAGCGTCAAAGTGGAGTAAGAGTTTTGTATACTCGTCGTTACCACCAGTGATCACATCTCCAAATAATGTATGAGCTAGAGGTTCTGCCTGACCAAAGCCTAGATTAGCAGTTGCGGTTGCAGTTGTTATAGAAGTTGATGCTAAAATCTCAACAATACCGATGGAGAGCAACCCTGATGTTGTTGTAGTTGCTGCACAAGGACCACTCACCTCTTCAATCTTACCAAGAGTTAATAGTGGCGGTGTTGAAGTCACAGAAGATGCAGCAGTTGATGCAAGAATCTCAACAACGCCAAGGGCTAACAGACCAGAAGTTGTAGATATGACATTTGTAGTTGCTGATAGTCCCTCAGATGCACCAAGAGTTATTGCACCAGATGTAGTTGACTGAGCCAACCATTGTGTTGAAGACGAACCGTAAGCTAATGAAGGTGGAGTAAAGTTTACAACCCATCTCGCCTTATCAGACATTCTAACTTCGTCAATATAACCACTCCAATTTCCATTTGCCAAGGAATATGAACCAACCCTTGGAGAAGGTGAAGAAATATTAACGTTCTCTGTGTAACTCTGGTTTGCTTCACTTTGACCATCAATGAATAGGTAGACAGTACCTGAACTTCTAACCATAGCAATATGATGCCAATCACCGTCATCAATAGCTGTTGTGCTATAAATATCCAACGACCCTGTATTACTCCAAGCATTTACAACCCCTGAAGTAGGCACGATTGATAATTGTGGATTATTATTTGCATTTCCAGTTGCGCCGTCCCACATAAAAATTCTTCTATAATATGTATCAAGGGAGTTGACTGTAGTATTGACCCAACAATCTACTGTAAAATCACCAGTACCAACTTCAAATATACTCGAGCTTGAGGTGTCTATATAACCAGCTGAAAAACTAGCACTATACCCTCCAAACTTACTTTCATCGCTTGATCTAGATACAGTCCCTGAAGCAGATGTTGGAAGACTATATTGTGCTGAATCAGTAAAACTAGTATCATCCATATGAAGGAGTAGAAGTGTGTTTGAATCATTTCCGCCAACCCCTGTTACCATTGTATGTTCAAGAACTTCTGTAACACCTATTGTAAGATCAGCTTCGGTTGTAGACGATGTTGAAGTTGATGATCCTAAAATTTCAGTAACACCTAGGAACAGTACAGCACTAGCCGCACTAGTCGGACTTGTTGTCCCTGTCATTGCTTCTGAAACACCCATTGTCATTGTAGCAAATGTGTCAGATTGAACTAATGGTCCTGAAGTCAATTCTTGGTCAGAACCAATAGTCATATCAGCGTCAACAACTGATGCGTTGACTGAAGTTGATGCTAAGACTTCTACAACACCAAGTGCTAGAAGTGCGTCTACTACTGATTGAGCAGTTATAGAAGAAGCTAATACTTCAGTTATACCAAGGATAATATTTCCATCCACTGCTGATTGAACATTAATAGTACTTGATAGTACTTCACCCTGTCCTGTGTCTAATGTTCCTCCAACAACTGAGCTTACAAGGGGTACAGTTGTAGAAAGAAGTTCAACATGACCAACTGTGAATGTGTTAGCTACGTTAGACACTACAAATGAATCTAATGTTATTTCATCATATGGAGAAGTTGGTACGGTAATTGTAGAACCTGTCCATCCTCTATCGGTTCCTACTGAAATTCTAAGTTCGTCCAAATAACCTTTGAGGTGATCAGATGTTGCACTATTGTAATATAGTGCACCGACGTACATGTATTCGCTAGAATTATTATAAACTGTGCCTGTGAATGTTTGTCCAGCGTCTTGTCTCACTCCATCAATGTAACAGTACATTGTATTTCCAGATCTCACAAATGCT
>Ga0180432_10000584_pt1 | contig 61016 bp, 60 predicted proteins | sample SS_ome_10_FD_132414 | JGI IMG/M metagenome (GOLD analysis project Ga0180432, IMG submission 132414) | Hypersaline lake sediment archaeal communities from the Salton Sea, California, USA - SS_1_MS_2 metaG | ecosystem: Environmental > Aquatic > Non-marine Saline and Alkaline > Hypersaline >... | reverse complement strand
GTCGATGCCGACGGCCTGATGTCGGCGTGGAGCAATTACGGGAGCGAACTGGACCTTTTTGCGCCGTGGGATGTTGTTACGCTGGGGGATGAGAGCGAAGACGAAGCGGGGACGTCCTACTCCGCGGCGCTGGTAGCCGGCATCGCGGCTATCATGCTTTCCGAGAACCCGGCCATGACGATAGAAGACGTGCTGGAGCAGCTCAAGCAGCTGACGGCGGGGCTTGGCGAAAAGGCGGAGGAAGAGACGACAGGGAATGACGAGATCAAGGGCGCCGATGTCGACGAGATAGTCTCCAAACAGGAGGCGCAGCTTAAGAACAGGACCGAGTTTACCGGATATCCGATCAAGGAGGATATCCAGCTTAAAGGCAGCGGGGTGTCGGAATAAAAGTCAGGTTTATGATTAGCAAGGCGCAGAAAAATTTGTTATAATGTAAAATAGTCGTATTATGGAGGTAAGGGAAGTGAACGAGAAGACAGAAAAGAGAAAACACCCGAGGATGAAGACTCACATTCCCGTGAGATACCGTAAGTTGCGGGGCGGAGCTTCCGGCGAAGGGATCAGTTCCATCAGCAAGAACCTGAGCCAGGGAGGTATTCGCTTCAGAACGGTGGAGTTTGTCTCCATGGCTTGCAGACTGATACTGGAACTGGATATTCCAATGTTTACCAAGCCCGTCAAGGCCATTTCCAGAGTGGCATGGATCCGCAAAACGGTCTCAGGGGATGATTACGAAGTGGGTAATCAGTTTCTCGAAATGTCCAAACAGGACAGGGAGCTTATCTCAGAATATGTCGATAGTCTCAACCTGTACAATGATCCCGGAACTTCCGCCGATCAGCCGGAAGCCGTTGCAGAGGAAGCGGAAAAGGCCCCGGAAGCGGAATAAGCTACAGGCGCAGTGATTGAAAAAAGGTAAATTATAATTTTTCATTCAGACTTCAGGCATAGGGGCAGTGCTCTCTGTGTTTGAAGTCCTTTTTTTGTCTGGTCCCTTCGGAAATACCCGCCGTGAGTAATAAAAAAGTTAGATATTAGTATTTCAAACTTTTTAATCCGTGTGATATACTTTAATTGAATGTATATAGCTGTTTAGTAATTTAACCAAGTATGTTTTTCAGGCAAAATATGTAAGGTAGGGGTGCAGGAGCAAGGTTGTTGTTTAAAGATCTAACCTGAAAAGGGAAAATTATGGAAAGATATGCCGAAAAAAGGAAATTCCCAAGGGTAAAAACCCATATCCCCCTGAAATACCGCAAACTAGGTGATCCTTCGGGAAAGTTTAGAGCTGGTGTTCTTACCAGGAACCTTAGCCAGGGAGGGGTCCGCTTCAAGGCCTCGGAGTTCATTTCCATGGCCTGCAGGCTTGTGCTGGAGATGGACATGCCCATGTTCACCAAGCCGATCAAGGCCATCTCCAAGGTGGCGTGGATACGCAAGACGCCGTCGGGAGAGGATTACGAACTCGGCAACCAGTTCCTGGAAATGGCGAAAAAAGACAAAGAGCTCGTTTCCGAGTACATCGACAGCGTGGTCCTCTACAACGATCCGGAGGGTGAAGGTGCCCGTTCCGGAGAAAATAAGGAAACGGGAGATACGCGCCGGGAATAACAGCCCACCTCTTAGAATATTTATGTTTAAAAAAATTCTACTGATACTATCTGTCCTTTTGGTTTTTCTTATATCCACGGCATGCGATTCTCATGCGTTCTGGGTATGGACGCCCAAGAGCAAGACAATGATCGATCCCAAATTTGCCGTGAAGGATTCCCCCCGCGAGCAGTATGAATGGGCCATGCGTTTTTATAAACAGAATGATTTCAAGCAGGCCGCGGAAGAATTCGTGAGACTTACCAAGCATTATCCGGATTCGGAACTGGCCCCGGAAGCGCAATATTACGCCGGCAGGTCCTACGAAGAGCTTGCGAAGTATTATTTCGCTTTCCAGAATTACCAGAAGACCATAGACAACTATCCCTATACCAAAAGGATGGACGAGATCATTGAACGAGAGTATAATATTGCGAATATTTTCCAGACCAAGGAAACGTCCAAACTGATGGAACTGGAACTCACCATATCGCTGGACAGGGCGGTGGAGATCTACGGCAAAATAGTCGAGAACAGCCCTTTCGGGAAATACGCGGACAAGTCGCTGTACAAGATGGCTGAATGTTACCGGAGGATGTTCAAATATAACGAGGCCATGGAGGCGTACGAGAGGATAATCAACGATTACCCGGAGAGCAGCCTTGTCCCTGAAGCCAAGTACCAGCTTGCTTATACCAGGTATGAGGCCTCGCTTGACCCGGAATATGACCAGGAGACCACCGAAGAGGCGCTCAAGGAATTCAAGCAGATCTCCCGGACGACCCCCGTTCCCGTCATAGCGAAAGAAGCCGAAAAGGTCCTGACGGAACTCAGGATCAGGAAAGCGGACAGCGAGTTAAAGATCGCGGAGTTTTACGAGAGACGGGGAAAACCCGAAAGCGCGCTCGTGTATTACAGGGAGATCGCCGGAAAGTTCGCGGGCACCGAAGCGGCCAAGCAAGCTGAAGAAAAGGTCAAGTATTTGAAGCAGAAGGTCAAGGAGTGATGCGTTTAACCGCTTTCCTGATTTTGTCATGTTTTCTGGCGGTAACCGGCGGCTGCGGTTATACGTCCGTTTCGCTTCTGCCTTCGGAGCTCGATTCCATTCACGTCGAGAACTTCACGAACAAGATAGATCCTGCCAGGCAGGTTTCCGACAAAAGGGCCAGCTATTCCTACTGGCCCGGGCTGGAAACCGATATAACCAACGCGGTCATCAATCAGTTCGTTCTCGATAAAAACCTGGATGTCAAGAGCGAGAGCAAGGCCGCCCTCCTGCTGAAGGGATCGCTGACGGATTTCAGGCAGTATCCGCTGAGCTACAGCGGAGAGAACGTCGAGGAGTTCAGGGTAGAGGTCTTCGTAGATATGGAACTTTACAACAATCTTACAGGGGAGCTCATGTGGAAGGAAGCCCACTTCATGGGAGAGTCCACTTATACCATATCCGGCCCTAATGCCAAGACCGAATCCCAGGCGGTGCACGCGGCGGTCAAGGATCTTGCGCCGAGGATCGTGGAACGGACCGTTGATGTGTGGTGATACCCCATGAATGAGAACTACCTGATAATCGGCGATGACGGGTATTTGCGGGAGACCGAGGCGAATAAGATCAAAGAGAAGTTCCTTTCCCCCGGCGAGATCGATCTTAACTATTCAGTTTATAACTTCAGCGATATTAACGGGATAATGGATGCTCTGGGGACGGCGCCGTTCCTGGCCAAGAAAAGAGTGGTCCTGGTCAAGGAGGCGCATGAGCTCTCCGGCGAAGCCGCTGATACCATATTATCTTACCTGGAAAAACCGTCAAAGACCAGTATTCTGGTCCTGTCATCCGCGAATTCCCTCAGGAACACGAAGCATTACCGCAAGCTGTCCGGCCTGGCAAAAGTGATAAAGGCGGATAAGCCTTCCCCCGCGACAATAAAGAAATGGATACGCGCTTTCTTTAAAAAAGAAGGCCTGGAGATATCGCCCCGGGCCGTTGAGCTCATTGCCGAGCTGAAGGGGACGGATACGACGGGTGTGAAGGCGGAGCTGGACAAGCTCGCCTCGTTTTCGGGCGGCGAAAAGATAGAAGCGGGCCATGTGGAGCAGCTGGTAGGCCGCAGTGTCACGGAGACGGTGTTCAAGCTGACCGATGCCTTGGGCGCGCGCGATCCCGCATGGACTTTCCGCATACTTGACGATCTTTATGACCAGAAGAAACAGCCGCAGGAGATCGTAGGGTATCTCGGCTGGTATATGAGGATCATGCAAAAGATAGTTTTATTGTCCGGCAAGGGCGTGGGGCCGGAGGGCGTTGCCTCGGAACTGGGTTATTCCCCCGCTTATACGCGAAGGCTGGCGGATCAGGCGAAAAAATATCCCGCCGGCAGGATAAAACGCTGGACATCCCTTCTTCTTGAAACAGACCGTGATATCAAAACGGGCCGCAGGCAAGGGCGGCTGGCGGTTGAGATGCTGCTGACGTCCTTTCTTAACAGCTGAGGAAAGGGCTTGATAAATCAAACCCCGCACTACTTCATCATTCGCTACTTTACCTGCAATACATAATCTTATATAATAAAGGTCATGAGATCTCCGCGGAACAGGCCTATAGGAATATTCGATTCAGGGGTCGGGGGACTTACGGTGGCAAGAAGTATACGCAGGCAACTTCCTGACGAGGATATTATTTATTTCGGTGATACCGCCCGCGTCCCTTACGGCAATAAATCCCGGGCCGCGATCGTGCGTTTCGCGCGTGAGATCATGGCGTTCATGACGGAACACAGGGTGAAGATGGTGGTCGTGGCGTGCAATACCGCCTCAAGTTTGAGCCTGCCGTCCTTAAAAAAGGCTTACCGCGTCCCGGTCATCGGGGTCATAGACCCGGGGGTAAAAGAAGCCGTGCGCGTTTCCAAAAGCGGAAGAATAGGGGTGATCGGGACGAGATCCACCGTGGCCAGCGGGGCGTATGACAGGGAACTGGCAAAGTTCGGTCCGCCGTACCGCCTTTTTTCGAAGAGTTGCCCGCTTTTCGTGCCGCTTGTCGAGAACAGGTTTAGCAATGACAGGATCACTTATGAAGTGGCCCGGAGATACCTGAAGGGGCTTAAGGCGAAGGGGATAGATACGCTGATCCTGGGATGCACGCATTATCCCATTCTCAAGACCGTTATTAAAAAGGTGATCGGGAATGTCAGGCTCGTGGATTCGTCTTCCGCGGTAGCCGGGGAGGTCAAAAGGGCGTTCCTGGAAAAAGCCCCGGAAGCCTGCCGCAGGAACCGCCGCGGGAGGATGAAATGTTTCGTCAGCGACGACGCGGAAGGATTCCGCAGGATCGCCGGGATGTTCCTTAAAGAGAAGATCAACGTTAAAAAGGTGGCGCTATGACACGTCGCGAGATCAAGGCCTCGGAAATAGAAAGAACCGTGAAAACCTTATGCATCAAAGCGAATACCGTACTGCGCAGGGATGTCCTGGCGGCCATGGAAGAGGCCTGCAGGAAAGAGAAAGAGGGTTCGCTCGCCAAAAGGATGATGGAAGTTCTCCTCGAGAACGCCAGGATCGCCGAGAAAAAGTCCATACCCATATGCCAGGATACCGGAATGGTGACCGTGTTTATCGAGATGGGCAAGGATGCGGTGATATGTGACGGGAGCCTTCCGGAGGCGATCGACAGCGGAGTGAGAACAGCTTATGAAGAAGGTTTTTTCCGCAAGTCCGTGGTGGGGGATCCTTTGGTGCGGAACAATACCGGCACCAATACCCCGGCTGTCATACATCTGGATATCGTGGACGGTGACAAGTTGAACGTTTCGGTCATACCGAAGGGTTTCGGCAGCGAGAACAAGAGCCGGCTTGCCATGCTGAGCCCCACCGGCGTCCGGGACGGGGTAATAGATTTTTGCGTGGAGACCGTGAAGAAAGCCGGTCCGGACGCCTGTCCTCCGTACGTTCTCGGCGTGGGATTGGGGGGAACGATGGAGTCATGCGCCCTCCTGGCGAAGAAAGCGCTTTTAAGGCAGATCACCGAATCGAACCCCAAAGCGCATATCGCGGAACTCGAGCGCGCGATAAAAGAAAAAGCGAACGCGCTCGGGATCGGCGTCATGGGGCTGGGCGGTCCGGCCACGGTGATGGGGGTCAATATCGAGGAATTTCCGACGCATATCGCCGGATGCCCCGTTGCGGTAAATCTTTCATGTTACGCGTTACGCTCGGCGAGCGGGACGATCTGACGGGCAGGTACGCGGGTTGGTTTTATTATGAGCGCGATAAAGCGGATAAAGACGCCTTTAGACAAAAAAGCCGTTGCGTCCCTCAAGGCCGGTGACGAGGTCCTGCTTTCCGGCGTCATTTACACCGCGAGAGACCAGGCGCATTCAAGACTGTGCGAGATGATAAAAAGGAGCGAAAGTCTCCCGGTAGATCTGGAAGGCCAGGTTATTTACTATTGCGGGCCGGCACCTTCCGGAAACAGGGTCATAGGGGCATGCGGCCCGACCACGTCGGGCCGGATGGATCCCTTCACCCCGCCGCTCCTTAAGGCCGGATTGAAAGGCATGATCGGAAAAGGGGCCAGGTCGGCCGGGGTCGCCGGGGCGATCAGGCATAGCGGCGCCGTGTATTTTCTTGCGCCGGGCGGGGCAGGCGCCTATCTGAGCGAGAGGGTAAGGAAGTGCGAGATAGTGGCGTTCGAGGACCTGGGGCCCGAGGCGATCTACAGGCTGGAAGTAGAGGATTTTCCGCTGGTCGTAGGCATAGATTCCAGGGGCCGGGATATTTACGCCGGCAGGTGATATCCCGTATTATCGTTAAAAATAGAGGGAGGAACATTGAGACAGGACGGCAGGTTGTCAAACGGGATCAGGGAGATCAAAATAAAAACCGGTTATATCAAGTACGCCGAAGGTTCGTGTCTTTTTGAGGTGGGCAACACCAAGCTCATATGCACGGCGACCGTTGAAGACGGTGTTCCGCCCTTTTTAAAGGGCCGGGGAACCGGCTGGATAACATCGGAATACGGGATGCTTCCCAGGTCGTGCCAGAAAAGAGTGTCAAGGGAATCCACCAGAGGCAGGAAAAACGGAAGGACCCACGAGATACAGCGGCTGATCGGCCGGGTCCTGCGCGCCGTCGTGAACACGGATGTTCTGGGGGAAAGGACCATCTTCATGGACTGCGACGTCATACAGGCGGACGGGGGCACGCGGTGCGCCGGGGTGACAGGCGGGTTCGTGGCGTTATGCCTGGCGCTCGACCATCTTAAAAAACGGGGAGTGTTCAGCAGCCTGCCCATCGAGCATTTTGTCGCGGCGATAAGCGTCGGTGTCGTCGGCGGGAAAGCTTACCTTGATCTTACTTATGAGGAAGATTCGCGCGCCGAGGTCGATATGAACGTTGTGATGACCGAGTCCGGGAAGTTCGTGGAAGTGCAGGGGACGGCCGAAAGGGAGCCCTTCAGCCGGGCGCAGATGGACGAAATGCTGAAACTGGCCAGGAAAGGGATCGAAAAGCTTATCGGGAAACAGAAGACGGCGTTGAAAGGGGTGCTTTCATGACGGAAATACTGGTAGCGACTCATAACAGCAAGAAGAGGCGTGAATTGAAAGCACTTTTAAAAGAATTCAAAGGCATCAAGGTCATGAACCTGGACGATCTGGATATAATGCCGCCCATCATCGTGGAGGACGGCAGGACTTTTCGCCAGAACGCCGTCAAGAAAGCCGTGACCATTTCCAGGTTCTTTGACGGACTGGTGCTGGCCGATGATTCCGGCCTGGAGGTCGATGCCCTGCACGGAAAACCTGGCGTCCGATCCGCAAGATTTGCCAGGAAAAAGGCCACGGATGCCGAGAATAACGTGAAACTCCGGAAACTGCTCGCCAAGGTCCCGAAAAAAAAGCGCCAGGCGAGATTCGTCTGTCATGTCGCTTATGCCCGCGAAGGCATACTCCTGGGAAGTTTTGAGGGTATTGTGGAAGGAAAGGTCCTCTCGAATCCCAGGGGAAGCAACGGTTTCGGCTACGATCCTCTTTTTGTGCCGAAAGGGTATGAGAAAACCTTCGCCGAGATGGCGCCCTCTTACAAGAACCGGATAAGTCACCGCGCACGCGCGCTCCGGAAGTTCAAAAGATCTATTCAAAAGTACCTAAAAACCTCTTGATATTACTGCTTATCAGGTTTTTTACCGGGTCGACGTATTCAAATTCCCATTTCGGGTCTTTGACGGTGCCTTTCAGCTTTGCCCTGCTTATGAGCTTTCCGAAACGAACGATCGCGTTCCTAAGCGCTATCTGCCATTCTTCGTCCTGGCCCGGGGGCTGATCCCTGAACTGGTTCTGGAACGAAAAATCCAGGTTGCCGTCGAAGTCCACGTATCCTTCCGACGTTATGTAAACCTCATTACCCATGAAGACAAGGTTATCGGTGCTTATTTTCCGGTCTTTTACTTTAAAATCCGCTTTGGCTTCGTAGATCGTTATCTTGTTTATGCTTGTCATGATGTTCTGGAGTGTGGTAAAGAGGTCCCCCAGAAGGGGGGTAAGCAGGGGCATCGGCCCGAGGTCGGCGTCCGATATTATTATGCTGCCGCCGCCCTCGGCGGTCCCGGAAGAGGCCGCGTATCCCTGAAGGCGCAGGTCCGCGTCCAGGGTCCCGTAGACATCCGTTTCCTCTTTGGCGATGTCCCGCATGAGATTTCCGTAATCCGCGCTATTTATTATCACCGACAGGAGGTACGGCCTGTCTTTTTCCGCGAGGTCCATTTTAAAGTCGCATGTAAGCGTGCCGTCGTACAGGGAACCGTTGATGAGGGGGGCGCTGAGCCTTCCGTTTTCAAGCGACAGCTTCATCATTATTTCCCTGATGCGGAAGTTATCTATGCTCAGGTTGCTGCCGGAGATCGTTGAGGCAAGTTCGCACCTGTCCAGTTTCGGTTCTTCCGTCGCGAAGTGCAGGCTGGCCTTCAACGGCCCGGACATCGGGTGGCGGCGCGCGAAATTCCCTATTTCTCCGGGAAGGGCGGCGAATGTCCCCAGGTCGGTTTCGACCGTCCCGCTGAGCGAGAGGGCCGTTTTCTGCAGAAGATCCCGGACCTCCCCCTTAAGGTCAAGGTGAAGGGTGTAGAACATGCCCGTCAGTTCATCTATGATAAAGCCGCCGTCGCTTTTTAGAAGCGTGCTTCGAAATCCCAGGTTGTCCGAGCGGACGGAAAGGCCGTAGCCGCGGCCGGCCCCCGGCAGGACGGCAAGATCGGCGAGACATTCCATGTCGTTATACGTAAAATGGATCTTACCTTCCGAAACGGACATGTTGTCCAGTTTAAGGGTCCCGAAGATATCCCTTAATTTGAGGTCTCCTTTTGCCGCGAGACCCTCTATGACGAAGACAGAATCGACCAGGGACGGGTCAAGGACTTTCATGTAGATGTCCGCCTTGCGCGATATTGTCCGTATCGTGACGTTACAGAGGATATCGCCCGCGTGCAGACCGTCAATGGCGACAGTGGCCCTGAGCCGTTTGTGCTTTATCAGGGAGAGGAGGTCAACCGTGAAAGTTATGTTGTTTATATCGGCTATGGCCGCATGAGGCGGGTCCGCATCCAGGACGCTTACGCGGTCCATGGAGATCGACTGGAACGGAACGTATCCCACGGAACCGATATTTACGGGGCGCTGGAGTGACGCGGACAGTTTGGACGCGAGGTACACGCGCGCTTTTTCGGAAAACCTGTCTTTGTAGACCAAGTGCGTGATGACCAGGGCCAGTACTGCCAGGATGAGCAAAAGGAAGATCATCTTCAGGAATGTTTTCATGATGTGTAAGTATAGCACAGCGGGGGGCATGGCTGCAAGTTCCGGCAGTTTAAAGACTTTCATGCGCCGGACATTTCTGTTGACTAAATATAAATAAGAACATAGAATAATAATTCATATTATTATATATGTGGTGAGCGTAGCTCAGTTGGTAGAGCGCCTGACTGTGGCTCAGGTGGTCGTGGGTTCAAGTCCCATCGCTCACCCCACTTTAGAATCTCGGGCCGGGAAGTGGCGCAGCCTGGCTAGCGCACCTGCTTTGGGAGCAGGGGGTCGTGGGTTCAAATCCCACCTTCCCGACCACTTTAATGCGGCAAAACCCTTGGTATGCGGGTGTGGCGGAACTGGCAGACGCGCTAGATTTAGGATCTAGTGGTATAACCATGGGGGTTCAAATCCCTCCACCCGCACCAGGTTGTTAAAAAGCGTTCCCCGGGTTGCAGGGGATTTGACGCCGATTTTATAAATAAGATCTGAGCGCCTGTAGCTCAGCTGGATAGAGCACCTGCCTTCTAAGCAGGGGGTCACAGGTTCGAGTCCTGTCGGGCGCGCCAGCATATAAACGGAACTCGAAGAGAGCTTTCGAGCCTTTAGTATAGGAAGCCGTGAACCGGTGAGCGGCGACAACCGACGAGAAAGCGGATGGCCGACCGGAGTCCCGCTATCTGTTTAGCGAGTGAGAAAACGAGCTAAACAGATGTGAGCGGGACGGAGGCGCCGAGTCCTGTCGGGCGCGCCAGCATATAAACAAGGAAAAGCAGAGGGGGAATGACCATTCCCCCTCTGTGGTCTATGCATGACGATCGCAGATAACAGCAGATTTGCCGCAGGAATAGAGGATGTCCTAAGGGAGAGCCTGCCGATAAAACTGGGCATAAACAAGAAGAATGAACTGGTCAGGCTGGTCTATGAGATATCCCGCGCCAACGATATCAGTGTTCCGGATGTCGTGAAGAAGGCGGGGATACACGAACTCGCCGCGGACGGGAAAGGCGGGCTTTTTCACAGGGTAAAGAAAGCGCTGCTCAGGATGCGATACCCTTCTTTAGGGGCCGGTGATGACCCCCGCATCATGCCCGTCGCGATGAAGCCGGCCCGGCGGGAATGCCCCGTGTGGGATTTCGAACTCGATCCCGATACGATCTTTATCGAAAAAGGCATAAAGGACCTGGAATGGACGCGGGACTTCGTGCGAAAATTTCCCGAAGCTGACGCCGTGGACATAAACAGCATCAAAGACGCCGCCCGGCATATACCAGAGGCCGATGCCGTTTCGCTGTACAACTCAAGAAATTACAGGGTATTCCTCGTGCGCGCCAGGTCGGGGTTCGTGAAGATATGCCCGTGCACGAAAGGATATAAACGGTGCGGGTACTGGATCCTGAATCTCGGGTTCGGCTGCCCGGTAGACTGTTCTTATTGTTACCTTCAAGCTTACAGTAATGCGCCGGGCCTTATTCTGCCCGCGAACATCGAGGATTATTACGGGCATATCAGCCGTTTTGACGGGAAGATAAGGAAAAGGACGAGGATCGGGACGGGTGAATTTACCGATTCACTCGCCCTGGACGGGTACACCGGGTATGCCTCCCGCCTTATACCGTTTTTCCGCAGTACCAGGAACCTCGTGCTTGAGCTCAAGACAAAGACCGGCCGGATAGACGGCGTACTGAGGGAAGAGCCGCACGAGAATGTGGTCATTTCATGGTCCATGAACACCCCGGATGCGGCCGCGAAGTACGAAAAAGGCGGCGCGGGCGTGGCCGAAAGAATAGATGCCGCCGTGAGGGTCTGCCGGAGGGGATATAAAGTGGGATTCCATTTCGACCCCATGGTGTATTACGATGGGTGGGAAGATGATTATAAAGCCGTTGTCGAGGAGATGTTCTCTTTTGACGAGATAAGGCGCAACACCGCCTGGATAAGCCTGGGCACATTGCGCTATACTCCCGGCCTGAAACAGACGGCAGAACAGCGGTTTGCCGAGAACCTCATGTTCTACCAGGGCGAATTTTTCATGGACACCGACGGAAAGCTCCGGTACCCCAGGAAACTCCGGATAAACATGTATAACAAAATGATCGGATGGATCAGATCTTTCAATGCCTCGTGCTGGATCTATCTTTGCATGGAGCCCGAGGAACTCTGGAGAAAAACGGATCTCAAGAGATCCGATTACAGTTTTTCTTAAAAAGAAGGAGCGGTCATGAAAATAAGGCCCGGATCATTCTTACCGGTGTTACTCATGATGTGTCTGGTCTGCTTCGGCGCGGCGTCTCGCCGGGCCGAAGCAGCTGTCAGGATCGAGCTTCCGTCCCCCGAACACACGGGCAGGGTTTCGGTCGAGGAAGCCATATACAGGCGCAGGTCGGTCAGGGGCTATTCGGACGCGCCGCTGTCCCTTGAGCAGATATCACAGCTACTCTGGGCGGCGGGCGGGATGACGGTTGACGGCGTAAGCGGCCCGACGCGCGCATATCCTTCCGCCGGGGGGCGGTACCCGCTGGATATATATCTTGTCGCCGGCAACGTGACTTCACTGGATGCCGGGATCTACAGTTATGGCTGGACGGACCATTCTCTTACTCTTTTAAAAGAGGGGGATCTCAGGGCCGAGCTGGCGCGCGCATCGTACGGACAGCGCATGATCGCGGATGCCCCGGTTACCATTGTCGTCACCACTTCACACGAGAGGGCCGCAGGCCGTTACGGGAAACGCGGAGCCGAGAGATATATTTACCTGGATGCGGGGCACCTGGGAGAGAACGTGCATCTTCAGGCGGAGAGCATGGGGCTGGGAACCGTCATGGTGGGCGCGTACAGCGACAGCGCGGTAGCCGGTATCTTAGGGATCAAGGATGAATTCCCCGTTTATGTCATGCCGGTAGGAAGGCCGAAGCAGAGATAAGGGACGGGAAGGATGATAAATTTACAGGGTATAGACAGCCGCATCAGCGAGATCACCAGGGAAGTGGATTTTTATTCATACCTGACCCCTTTGAACCAGAAGGAGGAAAGGGAGAAGTTTTTTTCAGATCTTGGGAAAGGCGCCGTTTATAACCCCGTTTTCCGTTATAAAGATGTCGAATATTTTTATCAGGAAAAATGGCTTCGCGAGACCCGCGAGGCCCTTGACGGGAATAACGACATGCACCGGCTGTTCATTAAAAAGATAGATTTTGTAAAAGAACAGCTGGAACTGATAAAAAGCGGTGACGACCGGTTCACCGATATCGCCGTGCGGCTGTACGGGGCGCCCGACGGCGGATGCCTTGACCTCGCGGGGAAGATCCTTGCCGAAAGCAAGAGCCGCGGGTACACGTTCCCGGAGGAGACCGTGCTTCCCGAAGAGATGGCCTCCATATTGCGGGAGAAACTGAAAGATAAGGGTATCGACTGGAAAGTCGTCCTGAGCAGAAAGATCGTCCCCAAGATAACCGTTTCGGGCAAGGACAGGACGGTTTATATCAACACGGGCATAGGTTACACCGCGGAAGAGGTGGAACGGTTAAAGGTGCACGAGATAGAGGTCCATATCTACAGGGGCGCCAACGGCGGCAGGCAGCCGTACAAACTATTCGCCGAAGGCCTGGCCGGATACGATGAGACGGAAGAGGGCCTGGCGATATTGACCGAGGAGGTAACCGGGTGTCTGGAGAAGGATACCCGGCAGATGAAACTGTATGCCGGCAGAGCGACCTGTACGGATTATTGCATGAAAGGGGCTTTTTATGAAGTGTTCATGCGCCTGCGCGAGTTTTTCCCCGATTATATCGCGTACCGGCTGGCCGAGAGGGGTAAAAGAGGGCTCAGGGACACTTCCAAAAAAGGCGGATTCACCAAGGGGTTCCATTATATAAGCGGATGGAGAAAAGTGAAGAAGTATGTTGAAGACGGCGGGGATTTAAGTATACTGTATATTGGTAAAATCGGAGTGGAAGATATAGGCATAATCAGGCACCTGCTGGACAAAGGGGAGCTGAAGCCGCCTGAGTATTTGCCGGAGTTTATAGGTAGATCATGAGGGAAATAGCCGGGTATTTGCGCGAGAAATACGGTCCGTGGGGGTGGATGGGCCAGCGGGCTCATGACGCCTGCGGGATCAACCGCGTCCTGCCGCTGGATTTCATCATAAGCTGCGATTACGGGACGGACGTGCCGTATTATTTCCGCGAAGACGATGTGTTCTCTGTTGAAAAAGAGCGGGGGATACGTAAAGACTGGTCCAATGAGGACCTGGGCGCGAGTTTCAAGGGAGCCCTGGGGCGCGGGATCCTGGAGAGATGGAACAGTTACGGGAAGACGGTCAATCTTCTGTGTTACCGCTCCGTAAAGCGCCTGGAGAGCAGTACCGGCGCGCTAGTGCGAAGACCCAGGATATACGCGATGCCCGAGATGCTGAAAAAGCATTTTGACAATAAGATCCTGCTGCAGAGGACCCTGCCGAAACTTTCGCTGTCACGGGTGCCGGGAAAAGTGGATAAGCTCGGCAAGGTCACGTTCAACGGCCTGCGTAAAGAATTGTCATTGCCGTTCGTCGTACAGTTCCCTTACGGGTCAAGCGGCCATTTTACCTTTATCATCCGCGAGGAAAAGGATTACAACAGGCTGCGCAGGAACTATCCGGGTTCCATGGTCGTCATCCGCAAATATGTTGACGGTTTTTCCCTGAACGTCAACGGCGTGATCATCTCTACGGAGGACGGTCCCAGGGTCGCTTGTTCGTTCCCCTCGGTCCAGATCACGGGCGCTCCGGAATGCAGTAACTTCCCTTCGGCGTTTTGCGGTAACGATTACACGGCGGCACGGGATCTCGATCGCAAGATAATCAGGCAGGTGCAGGACCATGTCCGCGCGATCGGGGAATGGATGGCGGAAGCGCGCTTTCGCGGTGTTTTCGGCATGGATTTTGTCGTCGGGAACGGAACGGTATATCCCGTCGAGATAAACCCGAGGTTCCAGAACTCGACTTCTCTTCACGCGGCCTTAACCGGTATTTCGCGGTCGCGCAGAGGGATGCTTTTTCTGCTGCACATAGCGGAGTTCCTGCAGAGAAACGACAAAACAATGAGAAGATACGTCCGGGAGTTCCCTTTCGAAGAGCTCATGCGCCCCCTGAACGGAAGCCAGGTCATCCTGCACAACCGGATGCAAAGGAGCATCGTGACGGAAAGGCTTGAACCGGGCGTGTACCGCCCGGAAGGACGCGGCCTGAAACTTGTCAGGAAAGGGGCGTCGCTCGATGCATGCCGGAACGCCGATGATGTGCTCGTAACCTGCGGCGTGCCTGGACCGTACATGGCCATTGAGCCGAACGCGCCTGTCTGCAAGATCCAGATGAGGAGGAGCGCTCTGGAAGGGACGGGAAAAAGAAAACTTTCACCCGGGATCAGGAAAGTGGTCTCCGATATTTATGATAAGTTCGGGATCAAGGACGCAAATAAAGTGGAAATGGCGGAAGAGAGGGCATGATACAGCGCGACCCCAGATATTACGTTACGGGATACAAGGGAAAGGACCCCTACAAGGCGCCCTTTTATGTCCGGTCGCTCGTATTTGACGGAAAAGAGGGGGACCTCAACACCCGCCTTGTCGATGCTTTTAATGACCTTCTGCAGAAGAAGAGCATGTTCCCCGGTCATCGGTTAGTGGCGGATGAGCCGGTAAAGGGGCGCCTCCCGGCGAAGATAGTCGTCGTGAACGCTTCCGCCGATGACCTTCCCACCTCGGACGAGACGGCGCGGATCTTTGATGACCTCTGCAGGGAAAAAGGGTACGCGGTATCCGTTAAGGTCGTCAACAGCCGTGAGGAACTCACGCAGGAGGTGGATGAGAATCCCGCCGAGACTCTTATCATGAGCCAGTGCGTCGATAAAAATGTCTATAACGTGGCGCTGGCGGAAGAGCTTGAGAGGGAAGGTACGGTGACCGTTCCGGGTATGGTCACCGCGCCCGGAAGTATCTTTTCGGACAAGGACAGCACTTACCGGCTGCTTTCGGACGGAGGCAAGGACTGGACAAAGGTTGCCAGGTACAAGACGATATCCGTCGAGGGCAAGGGATTAGGGGATATCGTCGACGGTATATTCTCGGCCGTGGACGAGCTTGAACGCGAGACCGGCCAGGCCACGTTCTTTATAAAGCCCCACGAGGGCGGCGGCGGGCTGGGGGGGTTCCGCATAACGAGGACCGGAAAAGGATACATCATCCCGGATCTCTCCAAGGTCTCGGGCGATATTTCAGTTATACATCCCACTTTCATTGATCTTGATACTGCGAACGAAGCCAAGCTTCGCGAGCTTCTCTGGATATACCGGCTTTTCGCCGAGGACGAAAAGATGTCCTCGAATTATCTGAAAATAAAACTGCCGCTTCTCGGCAGGAGCGATACGGAGGCCATGAAGGTGCTCAGGGAGTACATCGCCGGCAGCGAGGAAAAACGGAACCGCAAGCTGGCAGGCATGGTCATGGGGCGCGATGAGGCCCGCAGGGTCCTGATCGAGGCTATCGGTATCTTTGAGAAAAAATTCAACAGGCGGTATATCCCGCTGGTCAACGAGCATATCGATTTCGGATTATGGGGCCTCAGGGCGCATTACCGCCTGTCCCGCGGGGGCCCCGTACTGGAGACGATGTATCACAGGGTTTTTCAGCTGGGTTTTACGGAAGAAGGCCTGGGTTACCTGGGGTCCGACAATATTTCCAACAAGCAGACGGGCGACCTGGAGATAATGCGGCTGGGGCCCGTGAACGAGATAATGCTGGCGGCTATAGGCGGGCAGGAAGCGCTTTTTGAGACCCTCCTCAAGGGGGCGGAAGCGCTGGTCGCCCTGTCGGGACTTGTTCCGAAAGAAGAGACGGGCCGCGTTCCCCTGCGCCTGCAGCTTGACCTGGCGACCATTTCACGGCGCATAGGCGAGGGCAATGCCGATACGGCCAGGGGATTATGCCTGGCCTCGAGGTGGTCGGAGTTCGTCCGTAACGCCCGGGAATGGCTGGAGGACAGTCTCGCGTATTATTCGTGGAAAAAGGAGAAAGAATGAGTTCTGTCTGGGTAGTGCTGGTCTCGCTTGCGGTGTTCGGCGCGGCTTATAAATTTTACGGGGGTTTTATCGCGCGGAAGATCTTCCGCGCCGATCCGGCCAGCCCCGTTCCCAGCGAAGAGTTAAGGGACGATATGGATTACGTGCCGACGAACAAGGAAGTCCTTTTCGGCCACCATTTCGCCTCGATCGCCGGGACCGGCCCTATAGTGGGGCCGGCGATAGCGGTCATCTGGGGATGGGTCCCGGCCCTGATCTGGATCGTTTTCGGAGCGATCTTTGCCGGGGCGGTGCATGATTACGCGGCGCTCATCATGTCGGTGAGAAAAAGGGGAGTGTCTATAGGGGATCTATCCAAAGAAGTGATCAGCCCGCGGGTGAAAACACTTTTCCTTTTTGTCATATTTTTCGCGCTATGGATAGTAGTGGCTATTTTTGGAATGGTCATGGCCGTGATCTTCAGGATGTATCCCCAGGCGGTGCTCCCGGTATGGATCCAGATACCCATAGCAATGACGGTGGGATGGCTGGCCTACAGGAAGGGTTTCAATATGACGGTATTGTCGATAATAGCCGTCATCCTGATGTACGCGTCGATAGTCATCGGCGTACATATGCCGCTGAAGATGCCCATGCTGTGGGGCTTAAGCCCGATGAGTATCTGGATCATACTGCTTTTTACATATGCGTACGTTGCTTCAGTCCTGCCTGTGTGGAAGCTTTTGCAGCCGCGCGATTATGTGAATTCACATCAGCTTATTATAGGGCTCGCCCTGATCATACTCGGCATCTTTTTCGCGCGTCCGGAGATGGTGGCTCCCGCGGTCCAGATAGCGCCCGAAGGAGCTCCCCCCATACTCCCGTTCTTGTTCATAACCATAGCCTGCGGCGCGATATCGGGGTTTCACTCCCTGGTCAGTTCCGGCACAAGCTCCAAACAGCTGAAGAACGAGGAAGATGTCCATTTTGTAGGCTACGGCGGGATGCTCACGGAAGGGTTTTTGGGTGTTCTGGTGGTCGTCGCGGTGGCGGCGGGAATAGGTATGTACGCAAAAGGGGATAACGGAGAAGTCCTGCGCGGCGTAGCGGCATGGGAATATCATTATTCCAGCTGGGCCGCAGTGCAGGGATTGACAGCCAAAGTGACCGCGTTCGTGAACGGTGCGGCCAACATGCTCGGCGCACTCGGCATCCCGTTAAAATACGGACAGGCGATCATGGGCGTTCTCATCGCGTCGTTCGCGGGCACGACGCTGGATACGGCTACGCGCATACAGCGATATATCGTTACCGAGCTTGCGGCGGATTATAAGATCGCCCCCCTGCAGAGAAGGCACCCCGCGACAGCTCTGGCCGTGCTGGCGGCCGCGGCCCTGGCGTTCGCGCAGGGCGGAGGAAAAGGAGCGCTTATCCTCTGGCCGCTCTTCGGGACGAGCAACCAGCTTCTCGCGGGCCTGGTGCTTCTGGTGGCTTCGGTCTATCTTGTCAAGAAAGCCGCGAAGTCATGGCCGACGGTAGTGCCCATGATCTTCATGATGATCACTTCAAGCTGGGCGATGGTGGTCAACCTTTCAAGCTTTTTTGATTCCGGCCAGTGGCATCTCTTTGTTGTCGGGTTGATGATACTGCTTCTTGAAGTATGGATGATCTTTGAAGCGATCCTGTGCATAAGGACAGGAAAGGGACAAAAAGTTCGAATTTCGTGAACAAAATTTGCGCGCCTGTAGCTCAGTTGGATAGAGCGACTGGCTTCGAACCAGTAGGTCGCAGGTTCGAGTCCTGCCGGGCGCGCCAGTAAATAAACAGGACTCGAAGAGAGCTTTCGAGCCGGTTTTTATAAGGAGGGTACGGATATGTCCAGTCATGATGTTCCGCGAAAGAAGATAGCGTCACTTTACGAAGAACTTGTTGCCGGCCTGCGCGGTTACATGAAGGAGCACGGATTCTCCAAGACAGTTGTAGGTCTTTCGGGCGGGATCGATTCCGCCGTCACATGCTGCCTGGCAAAAGAAGCCGTGGAAGGCGAAAACGTCCTGGGTCTTTCGATGCCGTCGCCTTATTCTTCAAAGGAAAGCGCTAAATATTCCCGGGCGCTGGCGGAGAACCTCGACATCAGGTTCAAAACAGTGCCCATCTCCGGCATATACCGCTCTTATGTCAAGGCGCTCAAGAAGGATCTTTCGATCGGCGAAGACGAAAAAGAAGTGGGCGTGTATCTTCAGAACATCCAGGCCAGGATACGGGGCAATATCCTTATGGCGTTTTCCAACAGGTTCGGTCATCTTGTGCTTGCTACCGGGAACAAAAGCGAGGCCATGATGGGGTACTGCACCCTCTACGGGGATACGGCCGGGGGGCTCGCGCCCCTGGCGAATATTTTAAAGACCACGGTCTACCGTCTGGCGGAATATATTAACGGCGAAAAAGAGGTGATCCCCAAAGCGATAGTAGAGAGGCATCCCTCGGCGGAGCTTAGGCCCGGCCAGCGCGACCAGGATACGCTCCCCCCTTATGATGTTCTTGATCGGATACTTTATTTTCTGGAAGAGGGGTGTTCCGAAAAAGAGCTGCTGGAAAAAGGTTTCGAACAGGGAACGGTGAAACAGGTCACGGCGGCCATAGAAAGAAGTGAATATAAGCGAAAACAGGTTCCCCCCGGGCTGCAGGTGAATGTGAAGCTTTTCGAGGGATGAAACGAGTACTGATATTAAAAAAGTGAGGTGAAATATGGCGAACGAAACAGTTTTCAGGCGATACAAGGGAAACCCGATCATCACCGCGGAGGCGGTACCGCGGGCCAACAGCATTCATAACAGTGCCATAGTTTCCTTCGGGAAAGGGTATGCCGGAATATTCAGGGTAGATGAGATAGACCTGAATTTTACGATGCATCTCGGGACGAGCAGGGACGGGATCAAGTGGGAGATCGACCCGGAGCCGCTGAAGATGGAATGCGACGACCCCGAGATATCGATAAAAGCGAGAACATACGACCCGCGTCTCACGAAAATAGGCGATACCTACTATTTTACCTGGTGCATAGATTCGGCGCAGGGCCCCTGCATAGGGCTGGCCGTCACCAAGGATTTCAAGACTTTCAGGCAGATGGAGAATCCGCTTCCGCCGGCAAACCGGAACTGCGTGATCTTTCCAAGGAAGATAGGCGGTGATTTTGCCATGCTGCACCGTCCCAGCGACCGCGGGCACACCCCCTTCGGGGATATATTCTACAGCACGAGTCCCGATCTGGTCCACTGGGGCAGGCACCGTTTTGTTTTCGGCACGCTGAAAGGCGGCTGGCAGTCAACAAAGGTAGGTCCGGGCCCGGCGCCCATTGAGATCGAGGAAGGATGGCTCTTGATATACCACGGCGTGTGGACAAGCTGTAACGGTTATATATATTATGTAGGCGGGGCTATTCTTGAGAAGGAAAGACCCTGGAAAGTGTTATATCGCACGAAAGATTACCTCCTTGCCCCCACGGAACCGTATGAACGCATAGGCGACGTGCCGAATGTCGTTTTTCCAAGTTCCGCGGTGGTGAACGGCGACACGATATGGATATACTATGGATGCGCCGATACCTGTATCTCCATGGCGGAGGCAAAGCTCGGGGATGTCGTCGAATTTATCAAGGCTCACAGCATCTGATCGAAGACGGTATTCGAAGCCTATTATATATAAATACTTGAAATAAATTTAGCACCTATGTTATAATACGCACCAACAAACGGTGCCCGCATAGCTCAATTGGTAGAGCAGCGGACTCTTAATCCGTTGGTTCAAGGTTCGAGTCCTTGTGCGGGTACCAACAAATTCTGCTCCGCAGAGTCTGTGAAGCAATAGAAAAACAGATCAATAGAGCGGGTGTAGCTCAGTTGGTAGAGCATCACGTTGCCAACGTGATTGTCGTCGGTTCGAGCCCGATCACCCGCTCCATTTTTATCTTTTACGGCCGGGGGGAGAGGATCCCCAAGGGCGTTTTGTGCAAAAAATCAGACATATAGAAGGAAAAAAACATGAACATTCTAGAACTGCTGGCCAAGAACGCGATATCCGTTGACCTCAAGTCTTATAAGAAAAAAGAAGCGCTTTCAGAACTGGTGGACCTGCTGGTCTCGGCGGGCACGATCAAGAAAGCGGATAAACCTGAGATCCTGAATAAGCTTGAGGAAAGGGAAGTGCTGGGATCTACCGGCATAGGCAAAGGGGTGGCGATACCGCATGCCAAGTGCCCCGGGATCAAGAAAATGGTAGCCGCTTTCGGCATATCAAAGAAAGGCCTTGATTTTAAATCCCTTGACGGGGAACTTTCTCATATATTCTTTCTTTTGATAGCCCCCGGCGAAACACCGGGCCCCCATCTCAAGGCCCTGGCCAAGATATCCCGTTTACTGGACGATAAATTTGTAAGAGACAGGTTGCGCGCGGCGAAGAACATACAGGGCATTTTAGAGATAATCAGACAGGAAGAGCAAAAGAAATCCCGGTAGAAATGAACATGAAAAGACTAAAGTGGCTATACCCGGGGATGCTGATCAAGCGGTGGATATCTCTTTCCGTTTTCGGTATCCTCATGATCTCGATGGGGTTTGTCATAGTTATTTCCGAACGTAACCCCGAGAACAAGGCCATAGCGGGCCTTATCATCATTCTGGGGATCCTGTGCGTGATAATCGCCGTGAAAAGGATACTGAAATCCTTCATGACGGTCCTGATGCCGGAACCGGAAATGGTCAAAAATACCCTGGTAGACAAGGTGTACGCGAAACGCATATTAGAAAAAGGTCCGAAGATAGTCGTGATCGGAGGGGGAACAGGCCTTTCCACGCTTCTGACGGGATTGAAACAAAAGACCAGTAATATCACCGCGATAGTGACGGTAGCGGATGACGGCGGGTCTTCAGGGCGGCTGCGCGAGGAATACGGAGTGCTGCCTCCGGGAGATATACGGAACTGTCTTGTGGCGCTTGCGGATTCGGAAGACCTTCTCGGGGCGCTTTTTCAGTTCCGCTTTAAGGAAGGAAAAGCGCTGCAGGGCCATAATTTCGGCAATATTTTTATCACGGCCCTTTCCAAGATCACGGGGGATTTTGCCAAGGCCATCAAGGAGTCCAGCAAGGTCCTTGCTATCAGGGGAAATGTGTTCCCGGCTACCCTGGAGAAGGTCAAACTGGTGGCGAGAAGAGAGAACGGGAAAGAGACGGTCGGAGAATGCCATATACGCGAAGAAAAGAGCAGTCCCATAGACTGGCTTTTCCTAAGGCCGAACGAGTGCAAAGCAACGCAGGAATCAGTGGAAGCCATACGTCAGGCGGATGCGATCGTTCTGGGCCCGGGCAGCCTGTATACCAGCGTGATGCCGAACCTTCTCATAGAAGGGATACAGAGGGAGATCATGAGATCCAGGGCTATCAAGATCTATATTTGCAATGTCATGACCGAGGCGGGGGAAACGGACGATTATTCGGTAAGCGACCATGTCAAGGCCATCATAAAGCATACCCGTCCGGGCGTGATAGATTATTGCATAGCAAATGTCATGCGCATCCCAAAAGACCTTTATGAAAAATATAAGCTTGAAGACAAGTTCCCGGTGAAGTTAAATGAAAATGACGAGAGATGGTTCAGGCAGGAAAAGATAACACTGGTAAAGGCGCATATCGCCAGCATGAAGGAATTCGTCAGGCATGATTCATTAAAGCTGAGCGATACGATCATGGATATCCTGAATGAGAGCAGGAGAAGGTGAAGTCCGGATGGTAAAGAAGACGAAATTCGCAATGGCGTTTCACTGCTATCAGCCCGTGTTCAACTTTGAGCGGGAGATCGAGCGCGCTTTTAAAAACGCTTATTTGCCTCTCTTGAGGTCCCTGGAAGAATTTCCCGGGGTCAAGGCTTCATTCCATTATTCCGGGAATATGCTGGAATGGTTTGAACGCAGGCACCCGGCCTATATAGAGAGACTGAAAAAACTGATGCGGCGCAAGCAGATAGAGATCATGGGGGGCGGTTGTTTTGAGCCGGTCATGGCGCTTATCCCGGAACAGGACAGGAAAGAACAGCTGGAGATGAACGAGGAGATCATCTCAAGGATCTTCGGAATAAAGCCTGACGGCGCGTGGATCGCGGAAAGGGTCTGGGAGCCGGCCCTGGCCGACACCCTGCACGATGCGGGCATTAAATATACCATCGTCGATGACCATCATATGCTGAAGGCCGGCGTGAAAGAAGAGAATATCTTCGGCCCCTGTCTTACGCGGGGCAAGAACGGTTCGGTGATATTGTTCCCCTCACTGACGAGCCTGAGATACTTGATACCGTTCCGCTCGCCGAAGGACATACTGGGCCGCATTAAAGAGATCGCGGAGAAGAACCGCGAGGATACGACATGTGTCTTTTTCGCCGACGACGGCGAAAAATTCGGGGCATGGCCGTATACGTACCAATGGGTCCACAAGAAAGGATGGTTACGGGATTTTTTCCGTGCCCTGGAAGAAAATGCCGACTGGCTTCAGACCGCGACATATTCCGAGATCATGAACACCGTTTCGGCGAAGGAGGTCGGTGATATCCCGGAATCCAGTTATGTCGAAATGATGAAATGGAGCGGCGGGAATTTTAAGAATTTTCTGAAAAAATATCCTGAAGCGGGCCAAATGCATAAGAGGATGGTCTCCGTCAGCGATATGATCAGGGAGATGGAATCCGGGGATGCCGGTTTTGCCGGTGATACCAGGATCCAGGAGGCAAAAAAAGAACTGTTCAAGGCTCAGGCCGGCTGCGCCTACTGGCACGGGACGTTCGGAGGACTTTATCTTCCGCATCTTCGGTCAGGGGTGTACAGACACCTGATAAAGGCGCGGAACGCTGTTGACACGCTCCGCGGCGGCGATGATAAGCGAGTGAGATATGTTGAGCACGATCTCGGGGAGTCAAGACGCGAGGTCGTGATCGAGAACAAGCTTATCGATCTTTTTGTAAAACCCGCCCTGGGCGGAGGGATAAGCGAACTGGATTACAGGCCCCTGGACATAAATCTGATGAACACCATGTCCCGGGCAAGGGAAGACTACCATAAAAAACTCGAGAAAAATTATTCCGTGCGGGTGATGGAGGCAAGAAAAGCGATACTTCGCGGGAATTTTACCGATATCCATGACGTGCTGGGGGTCGGGGAGAGGGGATTGCGAAAGGCATTGTATTACGACGATTACCAGCGGAACTCTTTTCTCACGCATGTTTTCAGCGGCAGGAAGCCGTGGAAAGAGATGCGCAAAACGCGCACGAGCCATGACGGATTTTTAAGGGAGATGTACGGGTCGCGCGTGGAAACGGGAAAAGAATCCGTCACCCACACGCTTTCAAGGAGGGACAGGATCCTTGCGGGCAGCGGAGGGCCGCTTGATCTTGAGGTGATCAAGAGAATAACGGTAGGTTCGGAGCCGGCCGTCACGTTCACGCATAAAATACTGAAACATTCCGGCGGGCCGGCTATTTTAAGGTACGCCGTGGAATTCAACTTCCTGATATGGGACAGGACGGTCATGTCGGGGCCGGTCTTGACGGAGACAGACCATTTTTCACTGAAGGACAGATATTCGGATGTGGGCTTGCGGTTTTTTCTCGACGGGAAGTTCACGGTTTTCATGTATCCGATCCATACCATTAATGAGACCGAAAGCGGCCTTAAGAAGATGTTCCAGGGGGTGTCGGTGCTGATAGGGGATGAATACGACCCCGATGGTGACAGCACTACAGATGATATGAAGATAACAATGACTGTCGGGTGATCGTATGCTGGTTAAAAGGGAAATTGTCGTGCAAAACAAAACAGGGTTACATGCCAGGCCCGCGGCCCTGTTTGTCCAGCTGGCGAATAAATACGAAAGCGATATAACCATAATAAAGGATGACCAGGAAGTTAACGGAAAATCCATAATGGGGATACTGATGCTCGCGGCCGAGAAAGGCGCCAAAATAACCATAGTCGCCGAGGGGAATGACGCGGAGACGGCGGTGAATGAGCTGTCGGAGATCCTGCTGCATGATATCGAGCCGGATACTCTCTGACGGTGAATAAGGGGATAGAGAGCCGATGAAAGGGAAAAAAAGTTATTATCCGAAAAAGAAGCAGATCCAGCTGAAAGGGATCCCCGCGGCCTCCGGGATCGTGATAGGCAAAGCGTATGTCTTCGGGACCGAAGACATAATGCCCGTCAAGCGCCATATCGCCGAAAAGGACATACCGCTCGAAATAGAGAGGTTCCAGAAAGCCCTGGAGAAGACAAAAAAAGAGATCCTCACGATAGAGAGAAAGATATCCAAGGAAATGGGGGTAGAGCACGGGAAGATCTTCAGCGCCCATCTCCTCGTGCTGGAGGACAGCGTCCTTGTCGAGGAAGTCATTTCCAGGCTGAAGAAAAAGAAGAGGAACATAGAAGTCATATTCGCCGAGGTTCTGGACAAGTACGTAAGCGCACTTTCCGAAGTGAAAGACGAATATCTGAGGGACAGGATCAGCGATATAACCGATGTCGGAAAGAGAATATTGCGGAATCTCGCGGGGGTGCAGGAAAAGAGCCTGAAGGACCTTGACGAAAAATCAATAGTGATCGCTTATGACCTGTCGCCTTCCGACACGGCAATGATGCATAAAGGGCGCGTGCTGGGTTTTGCCACGGATATAGGGGGAAGAACGTCGCATACGGCCATAATGGCGAAATCTCTGGAGATACCGGCAGTGGTGGGGCTGGAATCCGTTACGGATGTGGTCAAGAACGGCGACCAGATAATACTGGACGGAGTGCACGGCGTGGTGATCATAAATCCCACCAGGGGATTCATTGAAAAATATCAGGAAGAGCAAAAGAAGTACGAACATCTTGAGCACGAACTCGTTGAGTTGAAATCACTGCCGGGCGAGACGCTTGACGGAAAAAGGGTCATCGTGGCGGGCAACATAGAATTACCGGAGGACGTGGCCAGCGTTATTTCCCACGGCGCGGAGGGAATAGGGTTATACAGGACCGAATATTTTTACATGAACAGGCGCGATCTGCCCAGCGAGGAAGAGCAGTTTAACGCGTACAAGTCTGTCGCGACAAGAATAAAGCCGCACTACGTGGTGGTAAGAACGCTCGACCTGGGCGGGGATAAATTCCTTTCTCAGCTTGAGGTGCCGAAGGAGATGAACCCGTTCCTTGGATGGCGGGCGATACGGTTCTGCCTGGCGCGCCCCGACATCTTTAAATCCCATCTCAGGGCCATATTGAGGGCTTCCGCTTTCGGGAACCTGAGACTGATGTATCCGATGATCTCCGGCATCTCGGAATTCCGGCAGGCCAACGAAGTATTGGAAGAGGTCAAAAAAGAGCTCCGCGAAGAGGGCGTTCCCTTCAATGAGAATATCCCGGTGGGAGCGATGATCGAAGTGCCCTCAGCCGCTATTACCAGCGGCGTCCTGGCGAAGGAAGCTGATTTTTTCAGTATCGGGACCAACGATCTTATTCAGTACTCGCTTGCGGTGGACAGGGTCAACGAGAAGATCGCGTATCTTTACGAACCGGCGCATCCGGCGGTGCTGGACCTTATCAAGATGGTCATCGATAACGGGCACAGGGAGAACATATCGGTGGGTTTGTGCGGCGAGATGGCCGGGGACGTGTCATTGACCATGATCCTGCTGGGACTCGGGCTGGACGAATTCAGCACTTCTCCCATCGCCGTGCCCGAGATCAAGAAGATAATACGTTCTATAAAATATTCCGAGGCAAAGGAGATCGCGGAGAAGGTAAGGACATTTGCCACCGGAAAACAGGTTGCAGATTTTGCCAAGGCCAAATTGAAGGAACTGGTCCCGGATGTAGCCATTGAACTGGGAGAATGACAAAGAGCCGGTCTTGCGCAGACAAAAGGAGAGGATTAAGATGAAGGGATTGATATTAGCGGCAGGGTACGGCACCAGGCTGTATCCTCTGACACTTGATCGGCCCAAGCCTCTTGTCAAGGTCGGGGGGCAGACGATCCTGGAAAGACTGCTCAGGAAATTTGAAAAATTAGAATCTTGCGATGAAGTGTATATCGTGACAAACGATAAATTTTACGACATGCTCGCCAAGTGGGTCAGGGACCGCAGCTTTTCCATTAAATTGAAGGTCATAAACGACATGACCACGTCCAACGAGGGACGGCTCGGCGCAATAGGCGATATTAATCTTGTCCTGGAAAAAGAAAGACCGCGTGACGCCGTGCTGATAGTGGCGGGAGATAACCTTTTTGAGTTCGATATAGAGGATTTTATCCTGTTCGCCGAGAAAAGGGCAAAATTCAGCGTGGCATTGTTCGATGTCAAAGATTATAAGCTTGCGCAGAGGTACGGGATCGTCTCGCTCGATCCCGATCAGAAAATAGACGGTTTCGAAGAAAAGCCGTCCAAGCCGAAAAGCACGCTCGCGTCGACAGGGATCTACTATCTGCCCAAGTCAAAACTGTCGCTGTTGGAAGATTACATGAAAACCGACCTGGTAAAAGACGCGCCCGGTAATTTTGTAAGGTGGAGTGTCGACAACGATGATGTCTACGGATATGTTTTTACCGAGGGGTGGTATGATATCGGGGATAAAAATTCCCTGGAAAAAGCCGATATAGAATACAGGAAAAGGGAACTTTAAGGAGGACGTGCATGAAACACAAATATCTGTTTACATCCGAAAGCGTAACGGAAGGGCACCCGGACAAGGTATGCGACCAGATATCGGATGCGATACTGGATGAGATAATCAAGGAAGATCCCTCGGGAAGGGTCGCCTGCGAGACCATGGTGACCACCGGCCTTGCGCTCGTGGCGGGCGAGGTAACAACATCCTGTTATGTGGATATCCCGAAGGTGGTGAGGAATACCATCCGCGGGATCGGCTACACAAGCGCCAACTACGGATTTGATTATCTTACATGCGGCGTGATCACGTCCATACAGGGACAGTCGCCGGATATCGCCATGGGGGTCGATGTCGGGGGAGCCGGGGACCAGGGGATGATGTTCGGTTATGCTACCGATGAGACAAGGGAATTGATGCCCATGCCCATCACCATGGCGCATGCGCTCACGAGGCGTCTTGCCAAAATACGGAAAGAAAAGCTTATAGACTACCTGCGCCCCGACGGCAAGAGCCAGGTGACCGTGGAATACGATGACGGCCAGCCCAAAAGGGTGGAAGCCATTGTCGTAAGCGCACATCACGATCATAAGGTCAAAATGAGCGATATACATAACGATATGAAGAAACTGGTGATCAAAGAGGTCGTCCCGGCGGATCTGATGGATAAAGACACGAAGATATTCGTCAACCCTACCGGCAGATTCGAGGTCGGGGGGCCTCAGGGCGATACCGGTGTTACCGGAAGAAAGATCATCGTTGATACCTACGGGGGCGTCGGCAGTCACGGCGGCGGTTGTTTCAGCGGAAAGGACCCGACAAAGGTCGACCGTTCCGGTTCTTACATGGCCCGTTATGTCGCCAAGAATATAGTAGCCGCGGGTATCGCGAAAAAGTGCGAGGTCCAGTTCGCGTACGCCATAGGCGTGCCGGAACCGGTCAGCATCATGGTCAACACGTTCGGCACGGGTAAGATATCCGAGGCCGGCATAATGAAACTGATAAGAGAGAATGTGGATCTCACGCCCGGCGGCATCATAGAGAAGCTGAAGCTCAGGCGCCCCATATACCGGCAAACGGCGGCGTACGGGCATTTCGGCAGGGATGAGGAGGGTTTCACCTGGGAAGAGATCGACATGGCGGATATTTTTAAGAAAAAGGCGAAATAGAAGGGAAAAACAGGACTATGAAGAAATGTGATATCAAAGATAAAAAACTGGCCGCACGCGGCAAACTCAGAATAGAATGGGCGTCGAATAACATGCCCGTAGTCAAGGCGATAATGAAGAGATTCCGAAAAGAAAAACCGCTTAAAGGCGTGCGCGTAGGTGCGTGCCTGCACGTGACCACCGAAACGGCCAATCTTATGCTCGCCCTTAAAGCCGGCGGCGCCCGTGTGGGGCTGTGCGCCTCTAATCCGCTCAGCACGCAGGACGACGTTGCCGCTTCTCTTGTCCATGATTACGGGGTTCCCGTGTTCGCAATCAAAGGGGAGAACAACTCCACTTATTACAGCCATATTAACAGTGTTCTTGACGATAGACCGCACGTTACGATGGATGACGGGGCGGACCTTGTCTCGACGGTCCATTCCAGGCGCAAGGAACTTGCCGGGACGGTCCTGGGAGGGACCGAGGAGACTACCACGGGCGTGATACGCCTCAGGAGCCTTGAGAAGAAGGGGCTCCTCAAGTTTCCCATAATAGCCGTCAACGACGCTCAGACCAAATATCTGTTCGACAACCGGTACGGCACGGGTCAGTCGACCATAGACGGGATCCTGAGGGCAACGAACCATCTTCTTGCCGGGAGCACTACCGTCATAGCCGGATACGGCTGGTGCGGGCGCGGCGTCGCCATGCGGGCCCGGGGGATGGGGGCCAGGGTCGTCGTTACGGAAGTCGACCCCTTTCGGTCCCTGGAGGCGGTCATGGACGGTTTCACCGTCATGCCCATGAAGGAAGCCGCCAGGAAGGGAGATATTTTCGTGACGCTCACGGGGGATATCAACGTCATAAGGGCTGAACACTTTTCTGTCATGAAAGAGAACGCCGTGGTGGCCAATTCCGGGCATTTTAACGTGGAAATAGATATCCCGGCGCTTAAGAAGATGACCAGGTCGGTCCGCGAGATCAGGCCTTTTACCAGGGAGTACACTCTTAAGAGCGGTAAAAGAATAGTTCTTCTCGCGGAGGGGCGGCTCATAAACCTGGCTTCCGCGGAAGGACATCCGCCAATGGTCATGGATATGAGCTTTGCCAACCAGTCCCTTTCCTGCGAACATGTGGTAAAAGACCACAAAAAGCTTGAGAAGAAAGTCTATAAAGTCCCGGAAAAGATCGATGCTCATATAGCGAAGCTGAAGCTCAAGTCCATGGGCATCAAAATAGACACTCTTACCACGGAGCAGAAGAGATATCTTGAAAGCTGGGAATTGGGGACGTAAGGACCAGGGTGATGGATATGAAAGAACCGATCAAACGGATAGGAGTATTGACCTCGGGGGGTGACGCTCCCGGCATGAACGCGGCGATACGCAGCATCGTGCGAAAAGCGATATTTGAGGGGATAGAGGTCAGGGGTATCCTCAGGGGATACGAGGGGCTTATAAACGGAGAGATCATAGAGATGAATTCCCGCAGCGTAAGCAACATCCTCGGGCGGGGCGGGACCATCCTGAAGACCGCCAGGTCGGAGGAGTTCAGGGCCAAAGAGGGCCAGGTCAAGGCCATGAAGGTGATGGAAGAAAGCGCCATTGACGCGCTCGTCATCATAGGGGGTAACGGCTCGTTCCAGGGCGCGATCGATTTTCAGAAGAACTGCGGCGCAAAAACCATCGGGATACCGGGGACCATTGATAACGATCTTGGATATACGGATTATACAATAGGGGCTCACACATCCGTGAATACGGCCTTGGACGCGGTTGATAAGATCCGTGATACGGTTTCAAGTATGGAGCGTATTTATGTGATAGAGGTCATGGGCCGGGAAGAGCCCTATATAGCCGTAATGACGGGGTTGGCCGGCGGCGCGGAAGAGGTCCTGTACCCCGGTTCCAGTGTAAGCATGGAACAGATCACCTCGGAGATCGAAAGAGCAGAGGAAAAGGGAAAAAGAAGCTGGATCATTATTGTGTCCGAAGGTTTTTGCAGCGCTCATTCTCTGGTAAAAAAGATCAAGGAAAGAACCAGGCACTCCGCCAGGGGTATAACACTGGGGCACATCCAGAGAGGAGGGTCCCCTACCGCGCCGGACAGAGTGCTCGCTTCAGTGATGGGCGCTTATGCTGTTGACGCCCTCATGAAAGGCCATTCAGGGGAGATGGTCGGGATAAAGGGAAGCACGCTTCACCTTGTCCCCTACGAAAAGGCCTGCTTTGAAAGGGATCAGGACAGAGAACTGCACGCTCAGCTGTATGCCCTTACCAGATTACTTGCGTCATGAAGCCCTCCGGGGTTAAGGCTTAACCATGAGAATTGTAACCAGGTACATGCTTAAAGAGCTTGGGGGGCCGTTTTTGGCGTCACTGCTCATCTCGACGATCATACTTGCGGCCGGCAACATCATACAGACCGTGGATATGGTCATGAACAAAGGTGTTGAGCTTATCCAGGTGATAAAGATATTCTGCCTGTTCCTTCCGTACGTTCTTATCTTTACCATTCCGATCTCCGTTCTTTCGGCAGTGCTTCTGGGGTTCGGCCGTCTGTCGAGCGACAATGAGGTGACAGCGCTCCGGACAAGCGGTGTAAGTATCTATAAAGTAGTATTGCCTGTCGTGCTCTGCGGGTTCATCATAAGCCTTTTAAGCGTTCCGCTGAACGACAGGATACTCCCGCAGTCCGAATTCGCGGCCAGGAAATTGCTGAAGAGAGTCGGGCTCAAACATCCCGCCGCGATGCTGGAACCGGGGGTCTTCGTCAAAGGGTTCAAGGATTATATTATTTTTATCCACGGTGTCAGGGGGAACAAGCTGGAGGATGTCCGCATATACCAGCCCAGGGAGGACAAGCCTACGCGGACGATAGTGGCAAGAACGGGGGAGATAATACCGCTTCCGGAGAAGAACAGCGTAAAACTCAAACTTTCCGACGGTACGGCCGACGAGATCGCTTCGGATAAGCCCGATGAGTTCTATAAACTTTCATTCAAGGATTATTATATGACCCTGAACCTGGAAGACGCCGTGGACACCGCGAATATCCAGAAGAAGGCCAGAGAGAAAAGCATAAAGGAACTCAGGGGTGATATCAGGAGCCTGAAGAAAAACGCTATCGACGTGATACCGCTGCGCATAGAACTTCATAAAAAGATCGCCCTTGCGTTCTCCAATCTTGTTTTTGTCCTTGTCGGCATACCTCTGGCCATAACCACCCATCGCCGGGAGAAGTTCGTGGGATTCGGGCTGGCAATAGTTCTGTTCCTTATATACTGGGGCATCATGCTCAGCGGCATAGCTTTCGCTATACGCGGCATTATCCCGCCGTGGGTCGGGGTATGGTCGGCCGATGTCCTGCTGTTCGGGGCAGGGGCAGGCATGTTTTACCGCATCACCAGGTTGTAAATAGGCCTTGGATCATGAGAATACTTGAAAAGTACGTTCTAAAAAGTTTTGTCGGGGCGTTTTTATTCTGCATCACGCTTCTTATAGTCCTGGGTGTCATAGGCGATATCCTGGGATTCCTTGACGATATTTTCAAACATAATATCCCTCTTGCCAGTATCCTGTCCTTTTACTTTTACCTGGCGCCGTTCGCGTTCGTCAATATGGTCCCGTTCGCATGCCTGTTAAGCGCGGTGTACGTGTTCAACTCACTCAGCAAGAATCACGAAGTGACCGCCGTTATCGCCAGCGGGGTAAGCCTGTGGAAGCTCCTGCGGCCGGTTTTGCTCGTGACTTTCCTGCTTTGCCTGTTCACGTTCATAGTGAACGATAAATTCGTTCCTTCGTTCATGGAAAAGGCCAATCGCATCAGGCAGGAGGAGCTTGAGCACGACAAGGACAAGAAGGCTTTCGCCACGAAGGACCTGGCGATATACGGAAAAGGCGGTCAGATAATCTACGCCAAGTCGTTCACGCCCGCGACCGAAACCCTCCATAATGTGATCATTCACCGGCAGGGCAAAGGTCATGTTATAGCCGAGAAGATAAGCGCGCGCGCCGTGAAATGGCAGGAAAAGGACGGGTCCTGGTTCGGGGAGGATGTTATCGCTTTCAAGGTGGACCCCAAGGGGAATTTTAGCGGGGACCCCGAGATGCACAAGAGCAAAAAGATCTTTATCGGGGAGACCCCGAAAGATTTCGTTCATAACCAGTGGGATCCCCGGTATATGAGTTACGGACAGCTCAAAAGATATCTGAAGATCTTCAGCGTCGGCTCGCCGTCCACGGTAAGACGGCTTTTGGTCGACCTTAATTACAAATTAGCTCTGCCCTTCACCGCCCTTATCACGGTGCTGGTGGGGGTTCCCTTCAGTATCGAGACCGGCCGGGCCAGCGCTCTCATAGGCATGGCCAAGGGCATCATGGTGGCCATATTGTATCTGCCGGTGATGGCTGTCAGCCTTGCGCTGGGTAAAGGCGGCATTCTTCCGCCCGTTGTATCGGCGTGGCTCAGCAACATATTATTCGCTTTTATAGGGATATATTACGTCAACCGCAAAAGCTAACCCGTCGTTATAAGGTTCTTGCCAGCGTGAACCCCGATACCTCTCTTGCTCCGGCGCGGAGCAGTTCCGCGGCGCATGCGTTGAGCGTGGCTCCCGTCGTAACTATATCATCCACCAGCATTACGGATCTTCCTGTGAGCCGCAGACGTTCGGTGACGGTAAAGGAATTCTTCAGGTTATTGATCCGGCTTTTCCCTGAAAGGCCGATCTGAGGCGCGGTGTTCTTTGTTTTGACGAGGATAGAGAATGAGACCGGGGACGAGAGCCGTTCGGATATTACGCCCGAGATAAGTTCCGACTGGTTGTATCCCCTTGAAAAACGCCGGTTCGGATGGATAGGGACAGGAATGACCAGATCGACGGGGGCGGGCAGGGTCCTGCTCCCGTCGAAGTATTTGCGGATCATATCTTCAAAGACCGGTAACAGCTGCTGTTTTCCGCAGTATTTAAATTTTTTTATGCATTCTCTTACCGGACCTTCATAGGGGCGGCAGGACCATATTTTGTTAAGGTGCTCCAATGACCGGACCGGGGGAGGGTCCCCGGACAGGATCAGGTCTTTACACCCCCGGCATATCGGCAGGGGATAAGTAGCCGGCCTTTCACCGCACGCGATGCAATCGGAAGGCAATAATATACTTATACACGACTGCAGTATTTGTACCGTTTGGGATTTCAAGATTGCAAGTGTCCCCTTTTTTGTTCTATGAAAGTGTCCCCTAATGGGATAAAAGAACAATCCATTTTCATCGGGTCTAAAATGTGTCTTTTTGATAATAGACACCGTTCTCTATAGCTGCTCCATTTATAGTCCGCGGGATCGTTGACTATACTGGCTCTTACGGGATTATTTTCAATATAAGTGGCGGCATTTACCAGGTAACGTCCTTTTATGATAGGGTGGTTTTTGAAGCGCCCCTGCCACAGATGTCCGACCTTTTGGTATTTAGTATTATGATATTCCGTATAACCACGGGTAAGCCAGTGCATCAATTTGGATATATTTTTAGATATATTCGCTTCTATTAGTAGATGAACATGATTTGGCATAAGGCAATAGGCATATAGCATGATTTCGTATTTTCGTTTTGCCTTTTTAAGCGTGTGAATGTATTTTTCATAGTCCTCGTCGAGAAAGAACACCTCTTGTTTTTGATTACCTCGAGTTGTAATATGGTAGCAGGCACAATCAATAAAGATCCTTGAGCTTCTTGGCATAAAAATCACCTCTTACTACTATAGACAACTTTTATCGTAAAATTGTTTCAAAAAATATTGCAGGGGGACAGTTTCACCCTTAAAAAGGGGGACACTTTGGAGTTTAAATCCCCAAACGGTACAAGATGGGGATAGACACCGGGTGAGGGCGGATTCTTTCACCCTGTCGAAAATCCCGTTATAGCCTTTTCCGAGAGGGTTCGCCCTGAATTGTCTTGATTTTATGTCTTAATAAGTTAAAATAAACCTGAGCGTCGATTTACGCGGGAGCGTTACCTATGCAAAAGGAAAATCTGTTGAACCTTTCACTGTTGGTGCTGAGGATCGTACTGGGCGCGATCTTCGCGGCCTATGGCGCGCAAAAGCTTTTCGGCATGTTCAACGGTATCGGGCTGGAAGGAACGGTAAAAATGGTGGAGGGGCTTGGGATGGCCAACCCTTATTTGGTCGCGGTGGTCTGGTCCTGTATAGAGTTTATAGGAGGCATTTTTCTTATACTCGGAATATTGGCCAGGTGGTCCGCCGCGGCGATAGTTCTTACTGTCTTTGTGCATTTGTGGAAAGTCAGCGTCGTGTACGGGTCCTTTATTCACGGCGGCGGGATCGAATATAATCTTCTTATTATAGGGTCCTGTGTGCCGCTTATTTTACTGGGCGGCGGCAGCTGGTCCGTGTGGGACGCATAAGGCTTGATTAGGCGGATTTGTTCTGATAAAATAGCGCGGAAAGAGAAGCTTATAACTTGCAAGAAAGAGAGGTGTTCGGAATGAAAGCCGTAATAGACCATGAAACATGTATCGGTTGCGGTTTATGCGCGGAAGTGGCGCCTGAGGTGTATGAGATGCAGGGCGACAAAGCTGTCGCGAAGATGGATGAGATACCCGAAGACAAGGCAGAGGATGCCAAGAACGGCGCCGATCAGTGCCCCGTGACCGCTATCACTGTGTCATAACAGCCCGTGGCGGTTTTTTGTTTTATCCTTTCCGACCCCTTTTCAAGGTCCTTTCGGTCCGGCTTTTTAAGGGGTCGGCTTGTATTTTATCATTTGCGATCATTCGGTAGCATTTGATCACGATATGCGGATGCTGGGTGAATAATATGAGAATACGTCGAAAAGTATTAGTTGTTTCGGTGATATTGGCGGTCGCGGCTCTTTCGTTCTATCTTTTTTACATGCGCCCGAGGCGCGTGATACCGATACTTATGTACCATGCCGTGAGCGATGACAGAGACAGCACGCTGCACGTGACCCCGGAGAATTTTTCCCGCCAGATAGCGTTCCTGCATGAAAACGGCTACTCGGTGCTGTCGCTTGATGAGCTTGTCGAGGATATTAAGGGCGGGACCGGATTCGTCCCGAAAACCGTTGTTATCACGTTTGATGACGGTTATGAAGATAATTATCTGCATGCTTTCCCTGTCCTGGCAAAGTACGATATTCCCGCCACCATATTTTTGATCACGGATTACGTGGATAGTCGCGGGGGCTACTTGAAATGGGATCAGGTCCGCCTCATGATGAAGAACGGGATAGATTTCGGCGGGCATACGATGAGCGGCGCGTACCTTCCGTCGATAACCGATACCCAGCGTCTCTGGGAAGAAGTGGCCGGGTGCAAGAAGGAAATAGAGCTTAAGACCGGCAAGGAAGCCGGATATTTTTGTTATCCCACCGGCGGTTTTAACGAGAAGGTGAAAAACGCGGTAAAAAGAGCGGGATACAAGGGTGCCTGCACGACCAACAGGGGTTTTGACAAACTTAACCGGGATGTATATGAATTGAACCGGGTCAAGGTAACGAATTCCGATACGAACAAGCCGTTCCATTTCAGGGCAAAATTATCCGGGTATTATAATATTTTCAGGGCATTTAAAAGCGGAGATTAGATCATGAAAAGAAACTTGAAGTACGATATCGGGTATCTCGATGGATTTGTCTCGGACAAGGACCTGAAAAATGTGTTCAAGGAAGTCACGAAGGCGCACGAGCTTCTGGTAAAACGGAACGGTCCCGGGAAGGATTTTCTCGGCTGGATGGACCTGCCGGAGGATACGGACGGGGGCCTTTTGGGGGATATAGAGGAAACGGCCGGCAAATTGAACCGCGCCTCGGATGCGGTCGTCATTATCGGAATAGGCGGTTCCTATCTCGGAGCCAGGGCGGCTATCGAGACCCTTGCTCCCGGCCTGACGGGAAGAAAGATCTTTTTCGCGGGACACAACCTGTCCGGCGGTTATCTCGGGAGCCTTTTGGGCATACTGAAGGATAAGGATATCAGCGTTAATGTGATCTCAAAGTCCGGCACGACCACGGAAACGGCGATCGCCTTCAGGATCATTGAAAACTTCATGAAGGAAAAATACGGGTCAGGCAAGATCGCCGACAGGATAGTATGCACTACCGACAGCAGGAAGGGGGCCCTCAGGAGGATAGCGGATAGAGAGGGCTATAAGAGTTTTGTTATACCGGATGATGTAGGCGGCAGGTTTTCCGTCCTGACCCCGGTAGGGCTCCTGCCGATCGCATGCGCGGGTATAAACATCAGGGATCTTATCGCCGGGGCGAAGGATGAGCGGAAATGTTCTTCCGACTGCGATCCCGGCAGCAACATGAGTTATAAATATGCGGCCGTGCGCAACATCCTTTACCGGAAGGGCAAAAAGATCGAGATCCTCGCAAGTTTCAATAACAGGCTGCACTATGTCGATGAATGGTGGAAACAGCTGTTCGGGGAAAGTGAGGGCAAGAACGGGCGCGGTATCTTTCCGGCTTCATGCGACTTTTCGACGGATCTCCATTCCATGGGCCAGTTGATCCAGGAAGGGGAGAGAAATCTTTTCGAAACATTCCTTATCATCGACGAAGAGGGGAAGGGATGCCCGATCCCGCGGGACGATGAGGACCTGGACAACCTGAATTATCTGGCCGGCCGGCAGGTCGATTACGTCAACAGGAAGGCTTACGAAGCGACCGCCGAAGCGCATTTTGAGGGAGGCGTTCCCAATTCCACGGTCTCTCTTTCCGAGAGGTCGGCTTTTTGCCTGGGGCGGCTTTTTTATTTTTTCGAGAGAGCCGCGGCCGTTTCCGGGTACATGGCCGGGGTCAATCCGTTCGATCAGCCGGGAGTCGATTCCTATAAACGAAAGATGTTCAAGCTTCTGGGAAAACCCGGCGCTTAAAACTTGGAAGTCATGGAAATTCAATTTACCTTTTATACGATAATAACGGCCATTATCAAACTTTTCATCCTGATGTCCGTCGGGTATGCCCTTTGCCGCCTGAAATTTATCGACGATAGATTTACCGATATGATGAGCCTGATGCTCGTCCGCGTGGTATTCCCTGCGCTTATTATCTCAAAGACCGTAACTCATTTCAGCTTCGCGGAATATGATTACTGGTGGGTCCTGCCGCTTTGCGCCATCGTGTTCTGCCTGGCGGGGATGGCAATAGGAGCGTTCGTTTACCGTTTTTTGAGGGGGTTCGGGGCGCGGAGGGAGTTCATGTGCGCCTGCGGTTTTCAGAACTGCGGGTATCTCCCCATGAACCTGATATTGTTCTCTTTTGCGGGCATGATGAGGGACAGGCTGCTTATCTATATGTTCCTTTTCATACTGGGATTTAATATCCTGATGTGGTCGCTCGTGCCTCTTTTTCTGTCCGGGAGACTTAAGAAGGGGTTCAGGTGGAGCGTGTTTTTAAACCCCCCGGTCGTTGCGACCGTTTTTTCGCTTATCTGGGTGGCGATCCTGGGCAAAGGAAGCATGCCGCACCTGCTTGCGGATCCCCTAAAACAGCTCGGGCAGGCTGCGTTTCCGCTGGCAATGATCACCCTCGGCGCCTACCTTCACAGGTACCAGGCCTATAAGCCCCAGGATAAGGCGGCGCTTCTCAGCTGCGTAGTCACAAAGCTTTTTCTGTTCCCGATGCTCGTCCTGGCGGTGCTTATGTCGATACCCGTTCTCAGCCCCGATTACAGGTTTTTCCTGTTCCTGCAGAGCATGATGCCCTCTGCGGTGTCCCTGGTGGTCATCGGCAGTTACACGGGTTCCGATAACAGATTTTTCAGCAGCAGCGTGTTCTACACGCATTTTGTCGCGATCTTCAGCATTCCGCTCTGGCTGGCGGTTTTCAAGCTTTTTACCGGCTGATATGCTGAGGGCGTTCTTGACTTCTTGATATATATAGGGTATTTTCATTGTAAATCTGTATATGGTGTTTAAAGAAAGGGGACCACTGATATGGTATTTGGTGTTATACTTATAATAAGCGGTATATTGATCGCGTTGTATCCCCCGCTATTGGCGCTTATAGTAGCGGCATTGCTTATCTCTGCCGGGGTGTTACTGGTCGCCGTGGGGTACAGGTATAAGAGAATGTCCCGGCGGTTTGAAGACCCTTTTCTGGATTTTTTCATGAAACTGTAACAAATAAGGAGAATAGCCATGAGGGAATTGAAGGCCGATGCGCTGCGAGAAGTATGTGATTCTTCAGTATTTCCGTTCAAGACCACGGAGGATTATGTATTCGAGCATGAACCCCTCCATCAGGAAAGAGGCGTCAGCGCCATAGATTTCGGTTTGAACATAAAGTCGGACGGTTACAATATATTCGTTTGCGGGGCCGCGGGGACCGGACGCAACACTCAGGTGAAAAAAGCCGTCAATGAGATCGCATCCAGGCAGAAGACGCCCGACGATTGGATATATGTATATAACTTCATCCATGACGACGAGCCGATAGCTATAAGGCTTCCTGCCGGAAGGGGAATAATATTCAAAAAAGACATGGAAGAGCTGATCAATGATTTGAAAGCGGAGATCCCCAGGGCTTTCGAGAGCGAAGATTACGAAACGCGGAAACAGAACCTGCTCAAGGAATACAAGACCAAAAGGGACGCTACCCTTGAGGAGATCGAGAAAAAGGCTTTCGAGGAGGGTTTTGTGCTGAAACAGTCCGCTACGGGCGTGATCCTTGTTCCCCGCAGCGGGGACCAGCCCATGAACGCCGAAGAATACGAAAGTCTCTCAGCTGATGAAAAGGAACGGATAGAGAGAAAAAAGCACACGCTGCATATCAAGATCGAGCAGGTTTTGAGCGAAGTGCGCGCCATGGAAAAGTCCGCCAAGACAAAGATCAAGGAGCTGGAAAAGGAGGTCGCGCTTTTTTCGGTCAAGCACATAATCGATGAGTTGAGATTCAAGTACAGGGAGTTTGAGGATATTATCGAGCACCTGAACCACGTGCAGGAAGATGTTGTGGAGAACATGGATATCTTCAGGGAAGAGGAGGAAGAGTCGCAGCCCTCCCTTTTCGGGCTGAAGGCCGCGCCCAGGAAGAACGCATTCCGCAAGTATGAAGTGAATCTCCTGGTAGATCACAGGCATTCCAAAGGCGCTCCCGTGATATCCGAACCGAACCCCACTTATTATAACCTGCTGGGAAGGATCGAGTATGTGTCGCAGTTCGGTTCCATGTCGACCGATTTTACCATGATAGCCCCCGGGGCATTGCATAAGGCCAACGGCGGATATCTTATCCTTCAGGCGATGGACGTTTTGAGCAGTTTCATGGCGTGGGACGCGCTCAAGCGCGTCATACGGAACCACGAGATCAAGGTGGAGGACATAAACGAGCAGTTCCGGCTGATAAGCACGACCAGCCTTAAACCCAAACCGATACCTTCGGATATCAAAATGGTCATGGTCGGCCCGCCCTGGTTGCATCAGTTGCTTTACAAGTTTGACGAGGATTTTCGCAAGATGTTCAAGATCAAGGCGGATTTTGATATCGAGATGGACCGGGACCTGGAAAAGATGAAGAAATACGCCGCTTTTATAAAAGTAAGGTGCGAGGAAGAAGGGCTCAGGCATTTTGACAGGGAGGCGGTAGCCAGGGTCGTGGAATACGGCTCGCGGCTCACGCAAGACCAGGAGAAGCTCAGCGCGCGTTTCATGTATATTGCCGACATACTCAGGGAAGCTGATTACTGGGCCAGGCAGGATAATGCGGACTATGTCGATATCCCGCACATCGAAAAAGCCATACATGAAAAGATCTATCGTTCCAACCTGATAGAGGAGAAGATAGTTGAGATGATAGGCAAGGGAGTCCTGCTGATAGACACTGCCGGATCGATTGCGGGGCAGGTCAACGGCCTTTCCGTTATTGATATAGGCGAGTACATGTTCGGCAGGCCGTCACGCATAACCGCCCGGACCTACATGGGGAAGAAAGGGGTCGTTGACATCGAGAGGCAGGTGAAGATGGGGGGTAATATCCATTCGAAGGGCGTGATGATCCTGAACGGGTACTTCGGCGAGAAATTCGCGCAGGATACCCCGCTGACTTTGAGCGCGAGCATCTGTTTTGAGCAGTCGTATTCAGGGATCGAAGGGGACAGCGCTTCGAGCACCGAGGCCTATTGCCTGCTGTCATCGCTTTCCGACGTGCCTATCAAGCAATCGATAGCGGTTACGGGCTCGATGAACCAGCACGGCATGATACAACCCGTGGGCGGGATCAACGAGAAGATCGAGGGGTTTTATCACGTCTGCAAGATAAGGGGGCTTACCGGAAAGGAAGGCGTGATAATACCGGAGCGTAATGTCAAGCATCTCATGCTGAAAGATGAAGTGATAGATGCCGTGAAAAAGAAAAAGTTCCATATATGGGCCGTGTCCACGATCGACGAGGGGATAGAGATCCTTACCGGGAAAAAAGCCGGGAAAAAGGACAAAAAAGGAAAATATCCCAAAGGGACGATCAATTACCTGGTAGATCAAAAACTGCGGGAATACTCAGAAAAGTTCGCCAAGCTCGGGGGCAAGAAAAGGAAGTCCGGGAAAAAAGGCGGCGCCGGGAAGAAAAAGGCATGACGCACCTGCCGGTGCAGATTAAAAGAACATGAATATATTACTGGTCATAGGTCTGATAATACTGCTCGGGACTATCGGAGGCAGGATAATCCGCAAATTCAACCTGCCCCAGGTAATGGGATACATGCTCATAGGGCTTCTCCTGGGAGAGTCTTTTCACGGCGTTCTGGCGGGTGAGGTGCTGGATTCTTTCAGGCCCATTATAAATCTGGCCCTCGGCATTATAGGTTTTATGATAGGGGCGGAGCTTCGTTTTGACCGCTTTAAAAGGTACAGCCGCTCGATATATACCATACTTTTCTTTGAAGCTTTCCTGACATTTTTTTTGGTCGCCACAACAGTTATCGCGCTGACGCAGAAGGTCTACATGGGCCTGATACTGGGGGCGCTGGCTTCCGCCACGGCTCCGGCAGCGACCTACAGCGTTCTGGGGGAATACAAGGCGAGGGGGCCGGTGACGATGACGACGCTCTCTATCGTTGCCCTGGACGACGCGCTGGCGCTTTTGTTGTACGGATTCGCGAGTGTATTCGCCAGGTCTCTTATCGTGCATGAAGGCCTGTCGTTCATGAAGACCATGGCGACACCCATGCTGCAGATAACAGGCTCGGTCCTGATAGGCGCCGCGGCCGGGTTTGCGCTTCACAGGGTTCTCTCCAGAACGAGGGAGAAGGAATGGACGCTGCCGTTCGTGCTCGGTACGATCATACTTGTTGTGGGCCTTTCCATATATTTCAGGGTAGATCCCATACTTGCGTCGATGGTGTTGGGCATCGTAACGGCTAATCTGGAGTTTCCCAAAGGTCACGAGATATTCGATCTTATTAAAAGATTCAGCGCTCCTATATTCATCCTTTTCTTCGTACTGGTTGGAGCGCGTCTTGATGCCAGGATAGTGATAAAAGGCGGTGTCCTCCTCCTCGCGATCGCTTACATTTTCAGCCGGAGTATCGGTAAGATGGCGGGTGCTTATATAGGCGGGAAGATCTCCAGAGCGGAGAAGACCGTGACAAAGTACACGGGTTTCTGCCTTTTCGACCAGGCGGGCGTCGCGGTCGGCCTGGCCATAGCCGCTTTTAACACTTTCAGTCTTCTGGGAGGCGAGGCCCTGGTGGCCGGCATTATGATAGTCAACATCGTGACGGCTACGACATTCCTGCTGCAGCTCGTTGCTCCCCCGATGATCAAATACGCTATAAGAAAAGCGGACGAGATGAACAGGAATATCACGGAAGAGGATATAGTGGAATCTTATAAGGTCGGCGATGTTATGCAGGAAGACTTTTTTATCATAAGGGAGAACAATAACCTGCATCAAATAATAGATATCATGAAGAAGAGCGACGCGTATATTTTTCCGGTGGTAAATATGAACAGCGATTTCATGGGGGTCATTTCACTCGGTGAGATACGCGACACTTTTTACGAAGAACAGATGGATCAATTGGTCCTCGCGGGAGATATTGTCAGCGCCACCGAGGCCGTGGTATATGCGGATCAGGACCTCAGGGACGTAATGGATATATTCAAGACGAAGAATGTCGAGTATATACCGGTCCTGGAGAAAGAAGGTTCGCTTAAGATCGTAGGACAGCTGCAATATCGAAAGCTGATGGATTATATAAGCAAGGAAGTCCTGCTGCGACAGCAGGAACTTGAGCGCAAGGATTAAATAGAGAGGAGATATTGTGAAAAAGATTTCAGTTATCGTGTTTATGGTGAGCATGTCGCTGGTATTTTTATTTCCGTGCGAAGGAAAATGTCAGGTAAAAAAGAATCTTTACAGCATGATGAGCGACGCAAAAGAGGTCAAGGTATATGTCGCTGAAGTGATCGATTCTTCCGGCCAGGCGGCGGATATACGGGTTTCTCTTAGAAAGAGCATCGAAGACGCACTGGCTACGAGGATGACCATAAATTTTGTGCCGGTTTCCAGCGAAAATAACGCCGATGTAGTCATTACCTGTGATATTATCGAAAGAATATGGATGAAGGAAGACCCGTTGGACCAGATACACGGCATCGGCCCGGCTGCCATGGATATCGCCATGTCCGAGAATTACGCCCGCATGCGGGCTGTTTTTGCAGTGGAAAGAGGGGGGAAGAAAGTCATCCTTAAGGGGTTGAGGCGGTTCTTCAGGAGAAGCAATGTCATATGGAAACAGGAGCTCCAGGCCACTATTACTAAAAAAGTTATGCCCGAAAAGGAAAGTATACCCCTTTTGGAGGACCGTATCGTTCAGGTTTTCATGCGCAAGTGTTTCAGTAAAAACGCCCAATCACTAAGCACAGTATATTAGGGACGTTTTTCAAATTAAACCCAGACCGTAAGAAAATGTGAACTTGGACCTGTCCCCGCGGTCAATCCTAGACCTGTCCCCAAGGTCGATCCTAGACCTGTCCCCATAGCCAATCTTAGACTTGTTCCCGATATTTTAAATTTTAAACTTATCCAAAATGTTATTTTTCTTATCTAAAACTCTGAATTTGTAGCTACACCAAGAATAATCTTCGGCCCTTTTACAGATATTAGCCCTAATTGGATTATACTCAATATATGAGATTATATTGATCAGATATTCGTCATTTTGAACCAGGAAGCTTTTATATCGATTTTGCCATAAGTGGCCACATTTATTGTACTTGAAGTTATAGTATTGAGCATAAGATAAGTTTATTCTATGCATAATGTGTTTCAATGTTCCGGGTTTTATGGGGTTGATGAGTAAGTGCACATGATTCGGCATCAGGCAATAGGCATAGACTTTTACGCGGAATTTGCTTTTATATTTCCATAAGATGTGAAGATAGCGTTCAAAATCAGCACGCTCGAGGAAAACATCTTCTTTACGAATACCCCGAGTGATTACATGGTAAGAAGAACTTTCAAAAAGAATTCTAGCAGTTCTGGCCATAATTTCACCTCCTACCATTATTAGACGCAAAAAAGCGGGAAATTCTTTCAAAAAAATTAAAAAAGGGGACAGGTCTGGGAACAAAATTAGGGACAGATTTAGGAGCAAGATGGGGGACAGGTCTGGGATTAAAATTATTTACGGTCTGGGAACAAAATGAGAAACGTCCCTTGACTTTTTGGGTTTTGTCGGGTAATATATAGATAGATGTAAATATGTCTATATGATGACTTATTTCTGTCATTTAAGGTGTTAATGTATCAGGAGGATAAGAGTCATGAAGGCGGATAAACTTACCGTAAAGACCCAGGAGGCGATCAGGGATGCTATCAGCGAAGCCGTTGAGAGGGGGCATCAGGAGGTAGATGTCGAACATCTTTTATATGTCCTTCTCGGCGATGAGACGGGTGTATGCGCGAGCGTTCTCAAAAAGATCGGTGCCGATATAAATAAGATCCGCTCGGAACTGGGAGAAGAGCTTACGAAAAGAGCCCGGGTCTCGGGAGGCGCCGCCCAGCCGTATTTTTCCGGAAGACTGAATAAGGTCTTTTCCGATGCGGAAAAGGAGGCAAAGCAGCTGAAAGACGAATACATCAGCGTTGAGCATTTGCTTCTCGCCGTGACGGGCGAAAAAGGAACAAAGCTTGCCGAAATATTCAGGTCCCAGCAAATAACCCGTGATAGTGTCCTGCGCGCTCTTCAGGAGGTCAGAGGCGGGCACAGAGTGACCGACGACAATCCCGAGGGCAAATATCAGGCGCTCGAAAAATACGGCAGGGACCTCGTCGATCTTGCGAACAGGGGAAAACTGGACCCCGTTATCGGGCGCGACGAGGAGATACGCAGGCTGATCCACGTGCTGTCGCGCCGGACCAAGAATAATCCGGTTCTTATAGGGGATCCCGGGACGGGGAAGACCGCTGTCGTCGAGGGCCTCGCGCGGAGGATATCTTCGGGAGATGTCCCCAGCAGGCTCAAGGACAAGAGGATAATCGCCCTTGATATCGGGGCCCTGGTCGCGGGGGCCAAGTTCCGGGGAGAGTTCGAAGACAGGCTGAAAGCCGTGCTCAAGGAGATAAAGGAAAGAGAAGGAGAGATCATACTGTTCATCGACGAATTACATGTTCTCGTGGGGGCCGGCGGGGCCGAAGGCGCGGTGGACGCTTCCAACATGCTGAAGCCCGCGCTCGCGAGAGGAGAACTGCGCTGCATAGGAGCCACGACCCTGGATGAGTATAGAAAATACATAGAAAAGGACAAAGCTCTTGAAAGAAGGTTCCAGCAGATATTCATAGGTGAACCTACGGTGGAAAATACTATTGCCATACTGCGGGGGCTCAAGGAAAAATACGAGATACATCACGGTGTAAGGATATCGGATGCCGCGATCATCGCCGCGGCGACATTATCCGACAGGTATATCACGGGCAGGTTCCTGCCGGATAAAGCCATAGATCTTATCGACGAGGCGGCTTCCAAATTGCGCATAGAGATCGACAGCGTTCCCACGGATATAGATCAGGTGCAGAGAAAGATCATGCAGCTTGAGATAGAAAGACAGGCCCTCAAGAAAGAGGAAAGCAGCGCTGCGGGGAAAGATAAGATCAAGGACGTGGACAAGGAGCTGAAGAAGCTGCGCGATGAGCTCCAGGAGATGAAAGCCCACTGGGAAAAGGAGAAAAGTTCGATCAGCAAGATAAGCGAGATAAAAGAGAAGATCGACGAGGCGAAAATAGAGGAGACCAACGCCGAAAAAGAGGGGAACCTGGCAAAGGTCTCGGAGATCCGTTACGGTACCCTGGTCAAGCTGAAAAAACAGCTGGACGAGGAGAGCAAGCTCCTGGCGGCCGTTCAGAAAGACAGGAAAATGCTGAAAGAAGAGGTGGATGACGAGGATATAGCGAAGATCGTATCGCAATGGACGGGGATCCCCATAACCAAGCTCATGGAATCCGAGATGCATAAGCTTGTTCACATGGAAGAGGTCCTGAAGACCCGGATCGTCGGACAGGATGAATCCGTGGAGAAGATCTCCAACGCTGTCAGACGGTCCCGGAGCGGACTGGGAGACCCCTCAAGGCCCATAGGGTCCTTTCTTTTTCTGGGGCCGACAGGAGTGGGCAAAACACACATGGCCAGGACCCTGGCCTGGTTCCTGTTCAACGATCCGGAAGCCATGGTGAGGATAGATATGTCGGAATACATGGAGAAACACGCGGTATCCCGTCTTATCGGCGCTCCCCCGGGGTACGTGGGCTACGAAGAAGGAGGTCAGCTGACGGAGAAAGTGCGCCGCAGGCCGTACTGCGTGATACTCCTTGACGAAGTAGAGAAAGCTCACCACGACGTGTTCAATATTCTCCTGCAGATAATGGATGACGGCCGCCTCACTGACAACCAGGGGCACGTGGTGAATTTTAAGAATACCATCATAATAATGACGTCGAATATAGGCAGTCAGTATTTTGCGGACAAGACCAGCATGGAGGAAGGTCTTTCCAGGCAGGTGCTGGCGGAAGTGAAGAGGCATTTCCGGCCGGAATTTCTGAACAGGCTTGACGAGATCATCATCTTCAACCGTTTGACCGAAAATGATATTCTGAAAATAGTAGATCTTGAGCTGGAGCAGATCAAACAGCGGCTCTCCGAACGCAGCATAACCGTTGATGTCACGGAGAAGGCCAGGGAAGAACTTGCCAAGCGCGGCTTCGATCCCGATTACGGAGCAAGGCCGCTGAAGCGCCTTATCCAAAAGGAGATACAGGACAGGATAGCCCTCGCGCTTTTGGAGAACAAGGTTTCAGACGGGTCGAATATTTGTGTGGATCGCGATAAGAAGGGCAAGGGCTTTATTGTTGAGAAGACGTAACGACCCGATCGCTGACCGCTTGGATCAAGGGGATATAATACTTAATCGGAGAAATTAGGCGCAGGAAATAAAAGGAGAATACAATGGGTAACGATGATTACTATTCCATACTGGGCGTGAAGGAAGATGCGAGCGACGCGGAGATCAAAAAAGCCTACAGAAAGCTTGCCCTGAAGTATCATCCCGACAAGAACCCGGGGAACAAGAAGGCCGAGGAAACGTTCAAAAGGATATCGGAAGCATATTATGCCCTCGGGGACCCGAAGCGCAGGAAAGAGTACGATAATCTTCGCAGGATGGGAGCCTATACGGGCGATTTCTCTTCAGCGCAGGGGTTTGATTTCTCCGAATTTTCAAAGCATTTTTCGGAAGGCGGAGGGGGCTTCTCTTCAAGTTCCATATTCGGCGATATTTTCAATGATCTTTTTTCCGGGATGGGAGAAGGAAGAAAAGGGGGCAGATACACGTATTATTATTCCGCGCCCGGGCAGCCCGGGGGCAGGACGGGAGGAGCATATGCCGGGGCCGGGGTGGACACCGACACGAAAGCAGTGCTCCCGATCCCCGCGAACCTTGCAAAAAAAGGAGGGGAGGCGAAATTCAAGCTTGCCACCGGGGGACATATAACTCTTAAGATCCCGGCAGGGACAAAGAACGGGCAGAAGATGCGGCTGAAAGGCCAGGGCGAGAAATGCCCGTATTGCAAACACAAGGGGGATCTGATCGTTACGATAAGCATAAAATAAGGTGAAGAGATGGCGGACTATGATTTTGTAAAAATATTCAAGGCGCTTGCGGACAAGACAAGGCAGGACATACTGGAACTCCTGGGGGAAGAGGAGATGAACGTTACCGATATCTGCTCGGAGTTCCGGATATCACAGCCCACCATATCGCATCACCTGCATATACTCAAAAACTGCAACCTGGTGGATTTCCGTAAAGAAGGAAAAAATATCTATTACTATGTGAAACAGGAGATAATGAACGATATGTTTGGCACTGTTGTCCGAAAGATGCATATCAGGATCGTGAAAAAGGAAAGGAAGTAACGGCGGAACATGAAAGAGGTCATCCTGGCATCCGCGTCCGAAAGAAGGTCCCGCATCCTTGCGGACTGCGGGATCGCCCATAAGGTCATTCCGAGCAGCGTAAAAGAGGAAACACATGAAAAGAGGCATGTTTCCGAAAGCGTGCAGCTTAACGCCGAAGCGAAAGCCGAGAAGGTCGCCGCGGCCAATAAGGGATCCATCATAATAGGGGCCGATACCCTTGTCGTTCACGGGGAAGATATCATCGGCAAACCCGGCGGGGAGGACGCGGCCCGGGAGATGCTCAGGAAATTTTCCGGCAGCGAAATAGAAGTGTATACGGGCCTTTGCGTCATAAATCCTGAAGGGAGACCCGCTGGGAACGGCGCCGGCATTTCTAACAGGACGAGCAGGAAGGCCGCCGGCTTCGAAAAAAGCAGCCTGCTGGTAGTCCCGCTGTCTGAGAGCCGGGCCGAGAGATATTTTCAGCTGCTTGCGCCATACGATAAAGCCGGCGGTTTTTCGATCGAAGGCGTCGGTTCCATGCTTTTTGACAATATCAAGGGGTCATATTTCAATATTCTGGGACTGCCCATGATAAAACTTGGCGAGGTGTTCAGCCGGGCGGGGCTGGATATCCTGGATCATATCAGCAAAAGATAGCACCAGAGGAAGATATTAGAGTGATTTTAGAATTTTTATATGGTAAAATAAAAGTGCAATGAAAAACAAAAGAAGTCACGTACGCTATAAGATCTTCATGTCTCCTCTTCGCTGTTCAAGATGCGATTCCAAGGATATTAAAGTCGATGTCAGCGATATTTCATGCGGCGGCATGAGAATATCTACGAACGAGAAACTGTCCGCGGGCAAAAAGATAGAACTGGAGCTGAACATTCCCGGCGATGATATACCAATGTTTGTCGGCGGTGAGGTCGCCTGGGTCGCCAGGGATAAAGACGACGAAGGCAGTTATAACGCCGGAATAAAATTTACGAGGATCAATTATTGTGATACGGAACGGTTGGCAAAATATATCCAGTCAAGTTTTGGCGTGCAGGATATGGACTTACCCCCGGAGCTATAATCTTATTTGAAGGAGAAAAGGCATATGTCGCATAAGATCAAGGCGTTTGTTGTGGCAGGCATTCTCATCGCTTATGTCCTGGGCAGTGCCGGCTGCGCGTTGGGATGGTTTCTCGCGGGCGCGGGAACGGCGGCTACTGTGGGAGCGGTCGTAAATGAACAAGAAAAAGAGAAAGCCAAGAAATAATAGATCTGAACGGGTATCATAAGTTACCGGGCCGGATCGAACAGGGAGAAGGAGGGAAATATGACGCTTAATCATCTGATCTATATCTTGTCAATAGTTTTTGGTGTTCTTATTCTGGCCGCGCCCAAGGTCGCGAATTATCTTATCGGGGTTTACCTTATTGCTTTCGGAGTGTTAAAGCTCATTATCGCTCTGAGCTGAGGACGTAAAGCGCAAGATGTAAAAAGTACTTTACGTCATTGACTTAAGCGCTTGTTCCAAGTATACTTTTTACAAATCCAAAGGAGGAGGAGGATAACATGCGCAATATGAACCTGGGTGAAGGGTTATTGGTGCTGTTGGGGTTCCTGCTTATATTGAACGCGCTTGTTTTCAAGATATCAGGGTTAAATCTCTTGCCAATGATCACGAATGTCAGCAGTTTTTTTATAGCGGCCAATACCTGTTTTCTTGTAGCATGCATTAGCGCTATGTTCGGGAAGTCCGGGGAATAGGACCGGGAACAGGCACATTGAAGATCGGTAGCCAGGTAGCGCGCTGATCCTCTATTCTCATATCAATTCATAATCAGGCAGCCGGGGCTTGAGCCCCGGCTGTTGTGGCTTCGGTAGCATGTCATTTTCCAAAGATTTCTTCGAAAAAGACGGGGCGGTAGCCGTCAGGCTGCCCGGTTATAAGGTAAGACCGCAGCAGATCCAGATGGTCCAGGCGGTGGAGGATGCTATAAACGGTCCGCGGAACCTTATCGTTGAAGCCGGCACCGGCGTCGGCAAAAGCCTTGCATACCTGGTCCCGTTCATCGACTGGGCCGTCCGGGAGAATAAAAGAGTCGTTGTCTCAACCTACACCAAAGCCCTCCAGAACCAGCTTTTCATCAAGGACCTGCCTTTTTTAAGCGAGGCGCTGGATCTCGAATTTCGATATGCGATATGCATGGGATCCGATAATTATGTCTGCCTGAGGAAAACAAACAGAAATTCCGCGCCGGACTCGTTCAAGGGAAAAAAACAGAAAAAACAGCGGGAAGATATCGTCAGGTGGATATCGGAGACCGAAACAGGCACGGTAACGGACATGGATTTTGTTCCCGACAGGTCTGTATGGAGCAAGTTTTCGCGCGAATCCGATCTCTGTCTGGGGAGAAGATGCCCACATGGCGACCGGTGCTTTTACAGGCGGGCCCGCCGGAGGCAGTCGGGATCGCACGTGCTCGTGGTGAACCATTCACTTCTTTTTGCTGATATGGTATCGGGGGCGCGGGGTCTCCTGCCGGATTTCCAGGCCCTGGTCCTGGATGAGGCGCATACCCTTGAAGATGTCGGGACGGCTTATTTCGGCAGGACCGCAAATAGGGCCGGATTCCGGTACCTGATCGAGAGCGTAACCGCCCTGATCACCGGCAGGGAGCTGGGATCAGGATCGCAGGACGGTGTCAGAGAAAAGATAGATGAGATCAAAGGGCGGACAAAGGAGCTCCGGGCGGTTTCCGACGGGTTTTTCAGGGAAGTGGGGGACGTTTTCGGGCAGGAAGACCGGGCCGTGCAGTTTGACAGGGAGCGCTTTTCCCCGAAGGGGATAAGTGAGTCCCTGGAGGCGTTATCGTTATCCTTGAGAGAGCTTGGCGGGATTCTTGAGGATTTCGATACGCGCGAGACGGCCAGGACATACGCGGAAAGATGCGACAAGCTCGCAGAATCCCTGGATTTTATTTTTGGGCACGAAAGCGAAAAATACGTATACTGGCTTGATATAAGGACAAGGAAGAACGCAGTAAATTATTCCTTCCATGCCGCGCCTGTCGATATAAGCGGGCAGATGCGGTCATATCTGTTCGAAAAGGTATGTCCTGTCGTGTTGACCTCTGCTACGCTGTCTTTGTCCGAAGGAAAGGATGATTTCAGTTTTATAGAAGGGAGACTGGGGCTGGATGATCCCCTGGAGCTCGCGCTGGATTCCCCCTTTGATTACCGCAATAATGTGCTGGTGTACCTTCCGCGCGGGATCGCCGATCCCAACAGGGACCTTGATGCCTACAGGCGCCAGGTCCGGGAGAGCATTATAGGGATATACGACATAATGGGAGGAAGGATATTCGCGCTTTTTACGAGTTATGAGATGCTGAACGCGGTATCCGACAGTATCGCCGCCGAGAGGGAAGATATCGATGTGCTGAGGCAGGGGGACCTTCCGCGTTACGTCCTGCTTGACGTGTTCAAGAAAAGCCGCAGGAGCATTCTGATGGGGACCACGACTTTCTGGCAGGGGGTGGATGTCCCCGGCAGCTCCCTGGAGTGCGTCATAATCACAAAATTGCCGTTTTCCGTTCCCAACGACCCCATAAATGCAGCCCGTATCAAGTCTATAAAGGACCAGGGGTTGAATCCTTTCACGGAATATCAGGTCCCGCAGGCCATTATCATGTTCAAGCAGGGGTTTGGGCGCCTGATCAGGAATCATTCCGACAGAGGCGTCGTCGCCGTTCTTGATCCCCGCATACGGACCCGTTATTACGGCAGGGAGTTCATTGACGCGCTTCCGAAATGCATGCAGACCGATGATATGCTGGAGATAAAGGCTTTTTTCAGCCGGCCGGCCAATAACGGGAGATAGCCCCACGCCCTTTCCGAGTTATCTTGAAAAGTGAGAAGCTTTATTGTATATTGTTGATATATTTAGCTGGTAAATAATATCACAAAAGGAGGGATAAGATGTCCAGGGGCATAACTGCTATAAATGAGAAGGTCGCGAAAGAAAGTGTTTTTATAGAAGAATTGATGACAGAGATAAGAAAGGTCATCGTCGGACAGGATTATCTTATCGAACGGCTTCTGGTCGGGCTCCTGGCCAACGGACATATGCTTATCGAGGGAGTCCCCGGTCTTGCCAAAACGATGTCCGTGCGCGTGCTTTCCGCGGCCATCAGCACCAAATTCCAGAGACTGCAGTTCACGCCTGACCTGTTGCCCGCGGACCTCATAGGGACGCTTGTCTATAATCCGAAAGACGGCACTTTCACCACAAAGAAAGGCCCCGTTTTTTCCAATATGATCCTTGCCGATGAGATCAACAGGGCACCGGCCAAGGTCCAGAGCGCGCTTCTTGAAGCCATGCAGGAACGGCAGGTCACTATCGGGGAAAATACCTTCAAGCTGGATGAACCGTTCCTGGTCATGGCCACCCAGAACCCCATTGAGCAGGAAGGCACATATCCTCTTCCGGAAGCTCAGGTCGATCGTTTCATGCTGAAAATAAACATAGGTTATCCCAACAAGGAAGAAGAGCACAAGATACTGAAGCGCATGGCGTTTACCGATAAAAAGATCGAGGTTTCACCTGTGATCTCGCCCAAGAGGATACTTGAGGTCAGAAAACTGATAAACGACATCTACATGGACGAAAAGATCGAAAAATACATAGTAGATATTGTTTTTGCCACGCGCAAGCCCAGGAACTACGGAATCAACGATCTTGACGGGCTGATCCAGTATGGCGCTTCGCCGCGCGCCAGCATCTATCTGGCCCTTGCCGCTAAAGCGTACGCTTTCGTGAAACAGCGCGGGTATGTCACGCCGCAGGATATCAAATCAATAGGACACGATGTTCTCAGGCACAGGATCATTCCGAGTTATGAGGCGGAAGCCGAGGACAAGACGTCCGAGGATATAATCAAAAGGATATTCGACGAGGTGGAGGTACCCTAGTCGGCAGGATATAAGCCCATGATCCCGAAAGAAATAATCCGCAAGATACGCAGAATACAGATCACAACGTCCCGGAAGGTGACTGACGTTTTCGCGGGTCAGTACCAGAGCGTTTTTAAGGGCATGGGAATGGAATTCGACGAGGTGCGGGAATATTTTCCGGGGGACGAGATACGCTCGATCGACTGGAACGTTACGGCCCGCATGGGACATCCTTATGTCAAGAAGTTCGTGGAAGAACGCGAACTTACGATAATGATACTTCTGGATGTGTCCATGTCCTGTCGTTTCGGCACGGCCGGACGCACCAAGAGTGAACTGGCGGCGGAACTGTGTTCCGTCCTGGCATTTTCCGCCATACAGAACAACGATAAAGTGGGAATGCTCACCTTCACCGACCGTGTGGAAAAATTCATACCGCCCAGAAAAGGCATACGTCATGTATTGCGTGTCGTTCGCGAAGCCATCTACAACAAGCCGCAGGGGAGCGGGACCGATATAAAGGGCGTCCTGGAATACCTGAACGGTGTTACCACCCGCCGAACCATCACTTTCGTGGTATCGGATTTTTTCGCGCCCGATTTCAAGAAAACCCTGGCAATAACGAATAAACGGCACGATGTTATCGCCGTCACCATCACCGATCCCGCCGAGACGGAGCTGCCGCGGGCGGGCATAGTGAGGGTCCATGACGCGGAAACAGGCACCCCTTATGTAATTGACACTTCCGATCCGCAAGTGCGGAGTTTTTATAAAGACCGCGCCGGGAGATCGGCCGAGAGCCGGCGCGGGCTGTTCAGGTCCGTGGGCGTGGACAATATCATCCTCCAGACGGACAAGTCTTATGTGGAACCGCTTATACGGTTCTTCCGCATGCGCGAGAGGCGGCTGTCCCGCCAGATAGTGGGGTGGAGTTAGAGTGAAGCGCGCATTTCTTATATTTACGGCGCTATTGATCGCGGCAGGCGCGCTGTCCGGCGCATACGCTGATAACAAGGCCGAGAAGCCTTTTGAGATCACGGCAAAGGTCGATAAGGATGAGGTCAATGTCGGCGACAGGATAAAACTTTACGTCGCTGCCGAGGGGGCGTCCGGATATGAAGTATCATTTCCGGAAACACCGGACATGCTTGGCGATTTTTCTTTTATCGGGTCCCGCCCGATAAGGCCCGGGTTCGGAAAGACATCGGAACCGGGGCGCGAGTATGAACTGAGCGTCTATGCCACCGGGGCGCATGTCATCCCGCCCGTTCAGGTGAGGTACAGAAAACCGGGCGAAGACCGGTGGCATGTTCTGGAAAGCCCGCAGGTCCCGGTAGAAGTAAAGAGCCTTCTGACCGGGGAAGATACGGACATCAGGGACGTAAAAGGCCCGGTGACATTCGGGCCGGGACTGTCGCGGATAGCGCTTATCCTGATGGTGATGTTCATCGCGGGCGCGGCAGGCCGGGCGCTATGGATCAGGAAGAAAAAGCGCGCCTACCCGGGTGCCGCGGAACCAAGATCCGCGTATGAGATCGCCCATGAACAGCTGAAGCAGCTTAAGGGCATGGATCTCCCCGGACAGGGGCGCGTCAAGGAATATTATGTAAGACTGTCGGACATCGTCAGGCATTATCTGGAAAACAGGTTCTCATTTCGGGCGCCCGAAATGACCACAGAAGAGTTCATGACGGCCATGAAGGACTCGCCGGAGATGCTGAACGAACATAAAGACCTGCTTAAGGATTTCCTGTTCCATTGCGACATGGTGAAGTTCGCAAAGTACGGGCCGACCCCGCTGGAGATACTTGACAGCTTTCGTTCCGCGGAACATCTTCTTGAGCAGACCAGATTGGATGAGGAGGAGGAAGGGGAGTAATGCGTTTTGCCAACCCATGGGTCCTGGTTTTATGCCTTCTGATACCTCTTTTAGTGTATCTGGTCAGGAAATTCGAGGAAAAAGCGCAGAGTTCGGTTCGCTTCTCCGACCGGGAGCTGGTCAGGGGCTTAAAACCCTCCTTGCGGGTCGCATTAAGCCGTAAGCTTATTTATCTTCGCGCGGCCGGTCTTTTTTTGCTTATTCTGGCGGCGTCCAGGCCTCAAGCCGTGCTTGGCCGGACGCGGGTGCATATTGAAGGTATCGATATAGTCCTTACCGTTGATGCATCCAGCAGCATGCGGGCCATGGATTTTGAGATGGGGGGCAGGCGGGTCGACCGGCTTGAAGTCGTGAAGCATGTAGTATCGGATTTTATCAAGGAGAGGCCCAATGACAGGATAGGGATGGTCGCGTTCTCCGCGCTCGCATATACCGTGTGCCCCCTTACGCTCGATCATAACTGGCTGGAAAAGAACCTTGAAAGGGTCAGGATCGGCATGATAGAGGACGGTACCGCCATAGGTTCGGCTATAAGCGCGTCACTCAACAGGTTGAAGGATACCGAGACAAAGGAAAAGATCGTGATCCTGCTCACTGACGGACGTAATAACGCCGGCAGGATATCGCCCGTGGCTGCCGCGGAAGCGGCCGAAGCCCTGGGAGTGAGGATATACACCATAGGAGCCGGCACAAGGGACCTCGCCCCTTATCCCGTGAAGGATATGTTCGGGAACACGGTGCTCAGGCCTGTCCACATAGAGATAGACGAGGAATTACTCGAGAGAATAGCGGAAACGACAGGCGGCGAGTATTTCAGGGCCACGGATACCGCATCCCTGGAAAAGATATACGGTGAGATCGATAAGCTTGAAAAGACCCCCATGGAGGAGACCGGGTACAATGTTTACAGGGAACTCTTCGGTCTTGCACTTTTTCCGGCTCTGGCACTGCTGCTTTTAGAGGTTATATTGTCCAATACATATCTGAGGAGGATACCGTAGATGAAATTCGGGGCCCCTTACATGGCGGTGTGGTTATGGATCGTTCCGGGGGCGATCGTTTTTTATATCATGGCGGGCCGCGCCAGAGAAAAGGTATTGCGGGGTTTTGCGAAAGATAACCTGCATCTGGAGATCTCCGGTTCTTTTGACATGCGGAAAAGAAAGATCAAGAATTCAATGATCATAGCGGCTGTTTTTTTCATGCTTCTGGGCTTGATGAGGCCGCAATGGGGGTTCCAGTGGCAGGAAGTAAAGCGGCGGGGACTGGACATGCTGATCGCCCTGGATACGTCCAACAGCATGCTGGCGGAGGATGTTCTTCCCAACAGGCTGGACCGGGCCAAGCTCGCCATAAAGGATCTTGTGAAAAAACTGCATGGGGACAGGATAGGCCTTATAGCTTTTTCCGGGACAGCGTTCCTGCAGTGCCCGTTAACGGTAGATTATGACGGGTTCCTTCTTTCTCTTGACGATGTGGATGCCGATACGATCCCCGTTGGGGGGACTTCCCTGTCGAAAGCGATATATACCGCGATCGGCAGTTATGAAAACAACAGGAACGAGGAAAAGATACTTATCATCATCACGGACGGCGAAGATCTTGAAGGAGGAGTGGAGGGCGCCATCAAAAAGGCCATGGCAGCGGGCGTGAAGGTTTTCTGTGTCGGTATAGGTTCGACAGAGGGGGAGATCATCCCCATAAGGAATGAAGCCGGCAAGATGGATTTTGTTAAGGATCCCGAAGGCAATGTGGTCAGGACACGGCTTGTTGAAGAGATCCTGCAAAAAATAGCCCTTGAGGCCGGCGGGATATATGTCCGGGCGACAGGAGCAGAATTCGGCCTTGATCTGATATATGATGAAAAACTATCCAAGCTGGAAAAGCAGGAATTTAAAAGCAGGATGGAAAAGCGCTATCATGAGAGATTTCAGATCCCGCTCGCCCTGGCGGTCATTTTGCTTTTTTTTGAACCGCTTATCGGTGACAGAAAAAGGGAGTTCTCATTGTGAGGCAGGGTAAAGGGATGCGTACGGGAAAGATCCTTGCGGCGGCCGGTGTCATATGTTTCCTGGCGGCGAACATCGCCCATGCCGCGTCCGCCGGGAGCATGGCTAAAAAGGCCGGAAGGTTTTACCGGGAAGAGAAATACGACGAAGCTCTGGAGAATTACGATCAGGCACTTTCGATAAAACCGGATGACCCTATAATACAGTATAATCGGGCCGTAACCCTTTACCGCAAAGACAGATTTAGTGACGCGGAAGAAGCGTTCTTGAGCTCGCTCGCCGCGGGAAAAGAGGATATAGAAGAAAGAACGGTGTATAATACGGGTAACAGCAAGTACCGCATAGGCGAGGAGAGTGAAGCGGGCGATCCCAGTTCTGCCTTGCAGAGTTACCGGGAAGCTGTACAATATTACAAAAGGGCGATGGAACTGGCTCCTGATGACAGCGATGCCAAATATAATTATGAGTATACTTTAAAGAAGATCGATGATCTTGAGAGCAAAGCGCAGCAGCCGCCGCCACCGCAGCAGCAGCCGCCGCCACCGCAGCAGCAGAAGCAGCAACAGCAAAAACAGCAGCAGAAACAACAACAGGAGCAAAAGGAAAAGGAGAAACAAGAGCAGGAAGAACAGGAGCAGCAGCAAAAACAGCAGCAACAACAGGAACAAAAGGAAAAAGACAAACAGGAGCAGGAACAGCAGCAGCAGGAGCAGCGGGAACAGGAGAAGAAAGAGGAAGAAAGAAAGAGGCAGCAGGAACAAAAGAGGCGGGAAGAGCAGGAAAAAGATCGGGAACAGCAAGAGCCGCGGCCTGAACGTTTTGAAGAGAAAAGACCCGAGGCCTCTGAAGGCCAGTCCCCCGAACCGCTTGAGCCTGAACCCGCCGAAGGGGAGATGACCAGGGAAGAGGCCGAGATGCTTATAAGACGACAGAGCGAGGAAGAAAGCCGTATGAGGGCGGAACAGAAGGAGGCCAGGAAAGCCGGGCATCCCCGGGTCCTCAGGGACTGGTAGGCAACATGCGCAGAATTTTTATTTTTACAGCTATATTCTTTCTGATAGCCGTTTCCTCCTTGGCGCAGGAAGAAAGGTTCGAGGCGAGCCTTGAGATGAACAGGGCCTCCGTGGGGAACCCGCTGTATCTTTATCTTACTTTCCACGGCAGTCAGGATATAACCCGTCCGGATGTATCTTCCGTGGAAGGGTTACGGATAAAATATGTGGGACCGTCTACGAAGATGCTGGTTGTCAACGGCAAGATATCCCGGTCCATTACGCACATGTACCTTGTCATCCCGCTTAAAAGCGGGCAGTTCGCGATAGGTCCGTTCTTTGCCGAATATCAGGGTCAGACGTATAAGGCTGACGCCGTGACACTGACCGTCAGCGATCTGCCGTCCCGGACCGCGCAGACCGGACCTTCCCCGGCGCCGTCACCCCCCGTTACCGGGCCACCGAAGGAAGCTCCTTACGTCGGTGACAGGATCTTCCTCACGATGGACGTAGACAAGAAACTGGTATATATAAACGAGCCCGTTCTTGCCACCATAAAAGTATACGTGGACGGAATAGGGCTGAAAGACATCGAGTACCCCTCTTACCCGCACGAAGGGTTCTCAGCCGCAGAATTTTTTGAGCCGGAGAGACACCGGGAGTCGGTGCGCGGCTCCAGGTACGACGTTCTTGTTTTCAGGCAGAATCTTTTTGCCATCAAGGAAGGGGATTATGTCCTGGGACCGGCGACATTGCGCTGTAAAATGGTGGTAAGGAAGCGGACCACGCGGCGCGCCTCACTTTTCGGCAGCAGTGTCTTTGATGATGATTTTTTCAGCAGCAGGTTCGGTCACGATGTCTATCCTATCGAACTTGAATCGGTGGAGATCCCGATCAGTATTTTGCCGTTCCCGGAGAAAGGCCGGCCGTCGGATTTTCAGGGAGCGGTGGGAGATTTTGACATGGATGTCAGTGTCCGCCCGGCGAAAGTGAAGATCGGGGATCCCGTTACACTTCGCATGACCATAACCGGCCGCGGAAACCTTGACACGGTCACAGTGCCGCGCCTCGCTTCCACCGAAGAGTTCAAGACGTATGAGCCGCAGGTCACGAAGAAAGGCGGAGAAAAAATATACGAGCAGATACTCATCCCGAAGACCGACGAGGCAAAAGAGATCCCGGAAGTTTCTTTCAGCTTTTTCAATCCTTCGTCCGAAAAGTACAAGACCATACGTAAAGGGCCGTTTCCCGTGGAGGTGGTAAAGCAGCCCGAAGCTGAGCGTACGGTCAAGATGGTCTCCATGCCCGGGGTGGAGCAGATGTTCTATCCCAAGGAAAAGATCGGCAAGGATATAATCCATATAAAAGAGAACATAGGAAGATTGCGGCGCAGGGGCCGTTTTTTGTACCAAAGCTGGCTGTTCTGGCTCGGACAGCTTATTCCTTTTGCGTTTTTGTGCGTTTTTTATGTCAGCCACAGAAAAAACGAACGGATACGCAGGGATAAAGGGTATGCCCGCTTTTTAAAGGCGCCGAGAAAAGCGCGAAACGGCCTGGCCAGGGCAAAGTCATATCTGGGCAGGAACGATTTTCCCCCGTTCTATGATACGGTATTTAAGACGCTTCAGGAATATCTTGGAGACAGGTTCAACCTCCCCAGAGGCAGTGTTACCGGTCAGGTCATCGAGGACCGTCTCCGTCCCGCCGGATGCAGCGAGAAAATACTGGAAATGCTGCAGGAAGTATTTTCCCGGTGCGAAATGGCGAGATACGCTTCTTCTGTCCCCGGGGGACATGAGGCGAAAGAGACGCTGGAGAAGGTCAAGAGGATAATCGATTATCTGGAGAAGGTGAAATTATGAGAACGGCCGGGATATTATTATCGATCATTCTGTTTCTTACGATGGGGGCGCCCTGTCCCGCCGGAGGGGAGGGATCCCCGGAACGCACGGACCCGGAGCAGCTGTTTGCCCGAGGGAATGATCATTATGAAAAAGCCGAATACGGCAAGGCCATAGATGAATACAAAAACGTGCTCGATGAAGGGTATGAGAGCGGCCCGCTATATTACAATATGGCCGGGGCGTATTTCAAGGCCGGCTCTCTCGGCAGGGCCATACTGAACTATGAACGGGCGAAGAATGTGATGCCGCGTGATGCCGATCTTATCAGCAATTACAGGTTCGCCCGGACCACGGCGAAAGGAAGGGTGATACCCGAGAAAGGGATCTGGACATGGACCCCTCTCAGGTTATATTCCGCAAGTTTTACCGTGGATGAGCTTACGTGGCTGTCCTCCGGGATATATATGCTGATCATTATTTTACTGTTCATTGCCGTACTTCGTCCGGATAAGAGCCGGCAGGTCCTGGCAGCGGCTGTTCTGCTTTTTGTTTTCATCCTGTTCAATTCAGTTGTTGTCTGGCACGAGGTCGATAAAATGGATACCGCCGCGGTCACGATCGCGCCTGAGGCTGAGGCTCTGTTCGGGCCGTTTGATTCCGCCACGGAGTTTTTTACCCTCTGGGAAGGGATGGATGTCACGATACTTAAGACCAAGGACGACTGGTATAAGGTGAGACGCGCGGACGGTAAGGTCGGATGGGTCAGAAAAAGCGATGTCGAAAGGATATAACAAGGATAAAACATGGCAAAATCACTGAGAGAGAAGTTGCAGACCGATCTGGTATTGCTGGACGGCGCTTTCGGGACATATGCCCAGTTCCTGGGGCTTAAAGACGATCATTTCGAGGACAGGCCCGGGTGCCTGGAATATCTTTCGCTTGTCCGTCCGGATTTCGTGGCCGGGATCCACAATGATTATCTGGAAGCGGGAAGCGACGCGGTCGAGACGAATACATTCGGCGGAAACGCCGTAAAGCTCATGGAATACGGGCTGTCGGGTGAAGTGTACGGCGTCAATCTGGCCGCCACTAAACTGGCCCGCTCAGCCGCCGATAAGTTCTCCTCTTCGTCATTCCCGAGATATGTTATAGGGACCATGGGGCCCACCGGAAAGCTTCCTTCGTCGACGGATCCCGCCCTCGGGGACATTACGTACGGGGAGCTGAAAAAGGTGTATTATGACCAGGCCCTGGGCATAATAGACGGCGGCGCGGACGCCCTGCTCGTAGAGACCGGTCAGGATATGCTGGAGATGAAAGCGGCTGTCCAAGGGGCGAAAGAGGCTCTTAAGAAAAAAAGGAAGGATCTCGTAGTGATGGCGCAGTGCACGCTGGCCAATAACGGGCGCATGCTGCTTGGGACCGAGGTGTCAGCGTTCATGGCTACGATGGGTTGCCTGGATGTTGATGTCATAGGACTTAATTGCAGCACCGGCCCGGTGGAGATGGAAAGCGCCCTTGATCTTTTAAGCGCTAGCTGCCCGACTTTTATCTCATGCGTTCCCAACGCAGGGCTTCCGGTCGAAGTTGAAGGTAAGACCGTATATCCGCTTGAGCCGGGAGAAATGGCGGAGATCCTGGCGCGTTTCGTC
>Ga0180432_10000583_pt1 | contig 61087 bp, 52 predicted proteins | sample SS_ome_10_FD_132414 | JGI IMG/M metagenome (GOLD analysis project Ga0180432, IMG submission 132414) | Hypersaline lake sediment archaeal communities from the Salton Sea, California, USA - SS_1_MS_2 metaG | ecosystem: Environmental > Aquatic > Non-marine Saline and Alkaline > Hypersaline >... | reverse complement strand
TGTTAATAACAGTATAATAAATATCCACAAAACAAACAACTAAAAAAACTATTCATTATTAATTTTATTTTTTAATAAATCAACTAATTTTTGTAGATTTAAATCACTCTTTAATAAATTATCAATTACGTTTACGGCATGTAACACTGTGGTATGGTCCCGTCCGCCGAAATACTCCCCTATTTCCGGGAGAGAACACTCGGTCAGCTGGCGGGTAAGAAACATAGCGACCTGGCGGGGGAAAACCACTGTTTTTGTCCTCTTTTTTATTTTCATATCAGCAACGCTTAAATCAAAATACTCGCTAACTTTTCTCTGAATCAAATCGATAGAAATGTGTTTTTCCCCCTGGCTGTGAGAAAAAAGGTCTTTTAGTGTTTCTTCGGCCAGTTCAGTCGTTATCGGAGCCCCCACTAAACTGGCGTAAGCCACCAGCCTGATTAAAGCGCCTTCCAATTCCCGGACATTAAAGCGAATTTTAGCTGCCAGAAAATTTGTTACCGCTTCGGGGATCGGCAGTGTTTCCTTTTCCGCCTTCTTTCTCAAAATGGCAATTCGCGTTTCTAAATCAGGGGGTTGAATATCGGTAACCAAACCCCACTCAAAGCGCGAAATTAAGCGCTCTTCTAAATTAGGAATTTCTTTTGGCGGAGAATCAGACGAAATAACAATTTGTTTATGTGCGTCGTAAAGGGTGTTAAAAGTGTGGAAAAATTCCTCCTGGGTGCTTTCTTTACCAGATAGAAATTGAATATCATCCAATAGAAGAAGGTCAACGTTGCGGTATTTATTTCTAAACCTCAATGTAGTCTGGTTTTGAATAGAGTCGATCAACTGATTGGTAAATTTTTCGCAAGAGCCATAGAAAACACATAAATTCGGATTGGTTTTTTGAGCTAAATGGCCCACGGCTTGTAAAAGATGGGTTTTCCCCAGGCCAACGCCGCCATAGATAAAAAGAGGATTGTAGGCTTTACCCGGAGATTGTCCCACAGCTAAAGAGGCGGCATGGGCGAACCGGCTGCCGGGGCCAACTACAAAATTTTCAAATTGGTATTTAGGATTCAGGTGGGTGTCTTCCCGGCTTAAAGAATTGGACCGGAGGGTATAGACCGGTTCTTTGTTCACAGAAGGCTCTTGGTTCGATTTTTTGATCGAAACCGAAACATGGCTTGTGGATAAACCACTTACCACGGAACAAACCTGCTCTAAATAGTGTTCCCTCACCCACTCCTCAATAAAAGAATTGGGGGCTTCCAAGACCAATTGAGAGTTATCGAGACTCAACGGCCTGAGGGGTTTAACCCATGTTTCAAAACTTTGCCGGGGGATAATTTTTTCTAATTCAGACAAGGCTTGAGGCCACAGGGTATCGAGGGCGGAAGACACAGGAAAACTCCTAACTATTTAAAACTAAGGGATTATATAGAAAACCATCAGTTTGACCACAACAAATCCACAAATTATCTACAGATAACCTAAGGGTTTGAAATACTTAAAGTTGGAGAGGAAAAATGCTAAAACCTTCTCACCCTTAACCGAAGCGAAACACTAACCTTGGGGGGACGAAGAAATTACGGATATCTACAACCTCAATAAAATCAAGGAGTTATAAAAAACAAACCTGTCTATTTTCACTGTCCTCGAGAAAAAGTCCGTCTGCTCTGTTGAAACAAGGGTAAAGGGCTAAATTGTTTTATCCGGAGACTTCCCCACCTTGTCCAAAAAATACCCACAGTTTATCCACATCCCCAAAAACCACCATAATTGGATACAGGTAAGAAAATTTTAACAAAAAAAATTTTTTTGTCAACTTTTTTTTGAAGTCTTTTAAACAAAGAAGACTTCTAAAACTTTCGGTACGCCAAACAAGTGCGCGGGTAGACAGCCAAAATGTTTCACGGGAAACAGTCTGGCTCATAGCTGTTAGCTCTTGGTCGATAGTCAAAAAAACTCCATTCCTTTAACCATGAGCCATGAGCCAAACAGGAAAGCCCTTGACAACCACCTCTAATTAACTTATAATCTCATAATCTGATAATCCGAATAACCCAGTAACGGGAGAAAGCGCTTTGAAAAGGACTTTTCAACCATCAAAAATTAGCCGAAAGAGAACACATGGATTCCGCCGCCGCAAACAGACGAAGGGGGGGCGCAAGGTTTTAAATCGCCGACGGAAAAAAGGAAGAAAGCGCCTGGCGGCCTGATTTCCGAAAAAGAGCTGCCGTAAAAAGAGTAAAGGGCGGCTAAAAATTACACAGAGAGGTTAAAGGACGGAATCCTTAAGATATCATCGGGTGTAGATTTACGGTGAGTGAATTCAGACATACCTTTCCCAGGGAAGAAAAAATCCGAAAGAAAAAAGACAGGGACGCGCTTTTTAAAAAAGGGAAAGTTTGTTCCGGGTCTATCTTACAGCTTTTTTTTCTTCCCCGCGGCGATAATTTACGCAAGGCAGGCTTTGCTTTTAGCCGGGGGGTAACCCCGGCGACAAAACGCAATCGTCTGCGGCGGCTTCTTAGCGAAGCTTACCGGTTAAACAAGGAGAAGGTGGGTTTGGGGTATAATCTGCTTCTCAAGGTAAAAAAGACGGTTTCTGAGACATCAATGGCCCGTTTTGAAACGGAGTTTCTAACCTTGGCCCGGAAAGCCGGGTTGCTCCGGAGCGCTAGGTTTGAGCCTGGTCAAAGACGGGAAAAAGAAAAGGCGGGGTAAACCGCAGATTGTTTCACGTGAAACAGTGTAGCCGATAGCTCATCGGTCATGGCTCATAGCTAAAATTGGCTATTGGCTCGTAGCTTATGGTTGATAGCTAATTAAGAAAAAAGATGATACAAGGGGTAGTACTGCTTATATTGCGCGTGTATAAAAAGGGGATATCCCCCTATCTGCCCCATCGCTGCCGTTTTTACCCTTCGTGTTCAGAGTATACCCGTCAAGCGATTAGTCGATATGGCTTATTACAGGGGATTTGGCTCGGAGGGTGGCGTCTTTTGCGCTGCGGGCCTTGGCATCCGGGTGGCTATGATCCGGTTAAATAGCGCATCAAGAAGAGCCCGTAGATGATGGCTTCCATTAGCTGTTGGCTCAGAGTTCATCGCTCATGGCTAAAAGAAAACACCTTTTTTGCCATTAGCTAAGAGCCAGAATGTTTCACGTGAAACAATTTGGCGGCGGCACCTAGAATCCCATAAAAAAGTGGGTGACAAAAGGGCAAAAAAGCCCAAAAAAGCGAAAAGGACTGAAGAAAATCGGGGTAAATTATGGAAAAAAGACTGCTATTAGCTATTGTTTTGTCGATTCTGGTTTTGGCTTCATTTCAGTATTATGCGGCAAAAATAGCCCCTCAGTCTGAACCGGGGCAGATAGAAACAAGAGAAAACAAAGCGGGCTTATCCCCTCAAATGACCACCGGGCCAACCGGCCATCCGGACAAGCAGCTAACCGGGGGTGTTTCAGGGGAAACAATGCTTCCAGGGCAGGAAGCCTCTTTTCCGGTCATAGAAGCGAGGGAGTCTAAGGTAGAAACGAGTCTTTTTAAAGCGGCCATTAGTCTCAACGGGGCCGGAGTCGCCGGCTGGCAGCTCAAGGAATATAAAAATAAGGATGGCCAGCTGATCAATTTGTCCTGCCCCGAGAGGTTGGCCTCCAACCTTCCTCTATATATCCGTTGGGGATCGGTCTCTCCTTTAATCTTCCAGGGGAAGGAGTTGCTAAAATTGGGTTTTGAGCAGCCTCAAGGAGAGCTGTTTCTGCAAGCCCAGGCTGACCCCTGGAGGCTGGATAAGAAAATGGCCTTTTCCGACCAGGATTACCTCTTTTGGTTAGAACTTAGCTGGCAGAATCTTTCCTCAGAGACAAGAAAGCTGCCGGACTATTATCTGGTTTGTACCCCTGGTTTTGGGTTACAAGATAAAGAAAACCGGCAGTATGCTGAAGCCAAAGCCGGTTTTGTCCTTGGGGATACGCTGAAAGCGAAAAAATGGAAGATACACTCTTTAACCAGGAAGTTAATCAGAAGAAACGCCGAAACCGGTTCAATTACCCGTCTGGATAATGAGCTTCCCGGGATAGTCCGCTGGTTGGCCTATCGGGTCAAATATTTTACCATAATCATCAAGCCAGAGGAAGAGGCAAAAGGAATCCTTTTTTCCGGATTAGGCGAGGATGAAGCCCTCTGCCAGCTAAAAATGCCGGGAGAAGAAGTTCGCCCCGGAGAAACTTTTAATCAACGTTTTGCCGTTTATCTGGGGCCGGTAGATTATGATCAGCTTAAAAGAGCAAATCTGGGTTTAGAGGCAATTTTTGAGAGCGGCGGATTGGCTCCTTTGCGAAGATTGGTCATGGCTGTTCTTAAATTTTTCTATAAAATGGTAGGGAACTGGGGGGTGGCTATCATCCTTTTGACCATAGTTGCCAAGATTATTCTTCTTCCCCTGACACAAAAAAGCTTCCGGTCGATGGGGGAGATGCAGAAACTTCAGCCGCAGATAAACAGCCTGCGACAGGTCTATAAAGATAACCCGCAAAAACTGCAAAAAGAGATTATGGAGCTTTACCGCAGCCACAAGGTTAACCCCATGGGCGGCTGTTTTCCCATGCTTTTGCAAATGCCGGTTTTTATTGCTTTATTTACCGCTTTAAGGAGCGCCATTGAGCTGCGACATGCCCCTTTTATCTTCTGGATAAAGGATCTCTCGGCCAAAGACCCCTTGTATGTTCTTCCTATTCTTATGGGAGGGGTAATGGTTGCCCAGCAGAAAATGAGCCCGCAAGCCGATCCCCAGCAGGCTAAAATGGCCATGATTATGCCTATATTTTTCACCTTTCTTTTTATGAATTTTCCCAGCGGCCTGGTTTTATACTGGCTGGTCAATAGCCTTCTTTCTGTGGGGGAGCAGTGGTGGATAAAGAAAAAGAATTAAATTGACTCGTTGATTGTGGCTGATGGCTCATAGCTGATTGCTTCCGCCAAAAGAGCTATGAGCCAAATTGTTTCACGTGAAACAATTTGGGAATGAGGGGTAAAGTGAGGAACTCCTATAGCGATACCATAGCTGCCATTGCCACGCCTTTAGGAGAGGGGGGTATTGGCATTGTCCGTTTGAGCGGCTCTCAGGCGGTATCTATTGCCGCCCGGATTTTCCGCTCGAGCCCCCGGCGAAATATTAATGAGTTACCCAGCCATAGCCTTCACTATGGGCAGGTGGTTTCCCGGACAAAGCCCATAGATGAAGGATTGCTGGCCATTATGAGGGCCCCCAATTCATATACCCGGGAAGATGTAGTTGAAATCCAGGCCCATGGCGGACCCATTCCTTTAGAGAAAATTCTCCGTTTGGTTATTGAGGAAGGTGCCCGGCCGGCTGAACCGGGAGAATTTACCCGGCGGGCTTTTCTTAACGGCCGGATGGACTTAGTCCAGGCTGAGGCGGTGGCCGATTTAATTCGGGCCCGGACAGAAGGCGCCTATGAAATTGCCCTGGGACAGCTTTCCGGCCGTTTTTCCGCGAAGGTAAAGGATTTACGGCAGCGGTTGATAAAGTGTTTAACCATAATCGAGGCAAGTATTGATTTCCCCGAGGAAAGCGGGTTGGGCCCGGGGAAATCGTTTCAGAAAACCCTTCGTCTTCTCGGTGACGAACTGCTTAAGCTGGAAGAAGGGGCGGAAAAAGGAAGAATCATCCGGGAAGGGATTAGGGCGGTTATTATCGGCCGGCCGAATGTGGGCAAATCAAGTTTAATGAATGCCCTCTTAAAAGAAAAAAGGGTTATTGTTACCCATATACCAGGAACCACCCGCGATGTCGTTGAAGAAATAGTCAATATCGAGGGTATCCCTTTAAGGATTGCGGATACGGCCGGCTTGCGAAAAACCAGGAAGCTGATTGAAATTCAGGGTGTTGCCCAAAGCCGTTCTTATCTGGACAAGGCGGATTTAGTTATTATCGTTCTGGACGGGCACCAGAAACTGAAGAAAGAAGATTTGGATATTATAAAATTAGTCAAAGAGAAAGGGAAAAAAGCCATTGCGGCCGTCAATAAGAGCGATTTGCCGATTCGATTGGAAATGCCCCGGTTAAAGCGACATTTTCCCGCCGGGATGACTGTCCGGATTTCAGCCAAATGTCTTGCGGGGATTTCGAATTTCAACCGGAAAATCGCCCCCGCCCTGGGAATAAAAAAACCCGGGAACGGAAGCGAAAATATCTTAGCCAGCCGCTTAAGGCACCAGATTAGCTTGGGAAATGCCCGGAGTAATGTCCATAATGCCCTTCTGGCCTGGCAAAACGGACTATCTGCTGAGTTTATTGCCTTTGACCTTTGGCAGTCGGTTGAAGCCTTAGATGAAATCTTGGGGCTGAATTATAAAGAAGATTTATTGGATAAAATATTCCGAGAATTTTGCATCGGAAAATAAGCAAATTTAGACATTTTTGAACAAGTCTGGACAATTTTGGATGCCTGAAATTGAGAAATATTTCTTGGAAGAAAGGTTTTTTCGACCCGAAGAAACTCGGGCGAGAGCAACGCTTAAAACGACAAAAATGGACATATTTTGGCATTTTTGTACATATTTGGACAATTACTGGCATGGTTTCCTGAGAATCTTTCTGTTCTTTGCATTTGCTGAAGTTGCCTGTGGATAACCTGGAGACATCTGTGGATAACTTAATACATTTGTGGACTGGGGTAGGCAAGTCTCAACTTTTCTGGACAAATTTGGACACTTCTGGACAAATTTGGACACTTTTGAAGACATAAAAGGGAGTTTTTTGTTGTGTCAAAAGTTTTTGCGGTAGCCAATCAAAAAGGGGGCGTTGGCAAAACCACCACCGTTTTAGGCTTGGCGGCTTGTTTTGCTTTTGCCGGGAAAAAGGTTTTGGTGGTTGATTTTGACCCTCAGGGTCAGGCGACTTCTGGCCTGGGGCTGGAAAAGGATAAAATTTCCCGGACAGTTTATTCCTGTCTTTTTGAAATAACGCGGCCTTTGGCCCTGGCGCAGGAGACAAAGGTAAAAAACCTCAAAATTATCCCTTCTAATATTGAGCTGGCCGGGGCTGAGGTGGAGTTGGTTGAAGTGCCGCAGAGGGAGGAACGCCTGCGGCGTTTAATCGAAAAAATCCGCCAGCGCTTTGACTTTGTTTTAATTGACTGCCCGCCATCTCTGGGGATATTGACGGTCAATGCTCTGGTGGCCGCCGATAGTGTTATTATTCCCGTCCAGTGCGAATATTATGCCTTGGAAGGATTGAGCCAATTGGTAAACTCCATCAACCTGATCCAGGCCGGGCTTAATCCGCATCTATCAATCGAGGGAGTCGTTTTAACCATGCATGATGTGCGCATTAACCTTTCCGCACAGGTAATAGATGAAGTTAGAAACTTTTTTCAGGAGAAGGTTTTTAAAGCGGTTGTTCCGCGCAATGTCCGCCTCGCCGAAGCACCCAGTTTTGGCCAGCCAATTATTCAATATGACCTCCGCTCAGCCGGGGCCGAAGCTTACCTGCGCCTGGCCAAGGAAATTTTAAAAAGATACAGATAAAAATTTACAGTATACAGATAACAATTAATGATTTAAGTTAACAGTTTACAGTTCGTGTTTAACCATAAACTGAAATAACGAGCGAACGATATAACGGGAAACACGATAACGAGATAACGGACAACGGAATAACGTGATAACGAGCGATGAGATAACGTGATAACGGGGGACGTGATAACGAAGTCGAGGAGGAAAAACATGGCTAGACAGGTTTTAGGACGGGGATTAAGTGCGCTTATCTCCCGAGAAAGCGCCGAAAAAAGGGAGGAGGTTCGCCAATTAAATATTAAAGATGTGGTTGCCAGTCAGTTTCAACCGCGCCAGGATTTTGACTCCAGACAACTTAATGAGTTGGTGACTTCCATTAAAGAAAAAGGGGTAATTCAGCCGATTCTAGTCCGTCCTCTGGGTGACAAATATGAATTAGTGGCCGGGGAACGGCGATGGCGGGCTACCAAAGAACTGGGCTGGAAAAAAATTCCGGCTATGTTGAAAAATGTTTCCGATACCGAGGCCTTGGAGTTAACCTTAATTGAAAATCTGCAAAGGCAGGATTTAAATCCTATTGAGGAAGCCAAGGCCTATGAACGTTTGCTCAAGGACTTTAAGCTCACCCAGGAAAAATTAGCCAGGCAAATTGGTAAAGAGCGGGTTTCTGTGGCTAACACCTTGAGACTCCTTAAATTGCCCCAGGCGATTAAAGAGGAGATTTCCCGGGGACGCCTTTCGGCGGGTCAGGCTCGGCCCTTGCTGTCTTTAAAGAATTCAGCTAAGCAAGAGGAGCTTGGAAAAAAAATTATAAAAAAGGGGTTGTCGGCCAGAGAAGTAGAACAAGTCGTTCAAAAAATGCTTTCTTCGGTGCGTTTTCAGCCGCGGCGGTTTAAAAGGAACACCCAGCTCCTGGAAATTGAGGAGAAATTGCGTCATATCTTTGGCACCCAGGTACGCCTTAGACAAAAGGGAAATAAAGGAAAGATTGAAATAGAATTCTATTCTGCCGAGGATTTGGATAGGATTCTGGAAGTAATCAGACCGAAGTAGAAAATAGGATGAATTTATTAACGGTGCCCGCGAGTAGTTTAAAAAAAGAACATCCGGTAAAAATACCAATTCCTGATTGGCTGGTGAAAGAGGTTAGCTCCAAGCGTAATTTGGGTAGTCTGCCCAAAATTTTAAAGGAGGCTGGTCTTCGTACTGTTTGCCAGGCGGCCCGCTGTCCCAATATCGGCGAATGTTTTTCCCGGGGGACGGCCACCTTTTTAATTCTGGGCGATATTTGCCGCCGCCAATGTCGTTTTTGTAGCATAAAAAAAAGGCCTTCCGGGTATTTACCCGTAGATAAGGATGAACCGGCACGGATCGCTCAAACAGTTCAGCAGCTCGGGCTTGGATATGTGGTGGTTACCTCAGTCAGCCGTGATGACCTGCCTGACGGAGGAGCCGAACATTTTGCCCGGACAATCAGAAAGATAAAAAGCCGCACCCCGGGGATAACGGTAGAGGTTTTAATCCCTGATTTTTCTGGCCATCTCGAGGCATTAAAAACGGTGGTTAAAGAAAGGCCCGAGGTAATTAATCATAATTTAGAGACGGTCGAATCTCTTTATCCGAAGGTTCGCCCGCAGGCGGATTATAAGCGCTCACTGGAGTTACTTAGAAGGATAAAGGGTCTGGATGCCCGGATTGTTACCAAGTCAGGTTTAATCCTGGGGTTAGGAGAAGAAAAAGAAGAAATCCAAAAAGCCCTTAATGATTTACAGCAGGCTCAGGCGGATATTTTAACCTTAGGTCAGTATTTACAGCCGACGGTCAGGGAACTGGCTGTAGAGAAATATCTTACCCGGCAGGAATTTGCTTTTTGGCAGAAAGCAGCCGAGGCATTGGGTTTTCTTTTTGTCGCTTCGGGAAACCTGGTTCGCAGCTCATACAGGGCAGAAGAAGCCTATAAAAGAGCGTTATCCCGTTCGTCGTTATCTCGTTTTCAGGGTAACGATATAACGTGATAACGGCATTTAAATTTTACAGTGGAAATTTTTGTTTTCCATTTTTGACGAGATAACGGGATAACGAAAAAAACGGAGAAAGAATGAAAGGATTACGAATCTACAAATATGGAGAGCCGATATTACGCAAAAAATGTGCCCAAATAAAAGAAGTTACTGATGAAGTAGGAGAAACTCTTGCGGCGATGAGCCGAACGATGTATGAATCCCAGGGGGTAGGATTAGCCGCGCCCCAGATTGGGCTGGGGAAACGCTTGATTGTTGTTGATATTGGCGATGGCCTCTGGGAATTGATGAATCCCAGAATTGTCTCCCGGCGGGGAGAAACTATTTCCCTGGAGGGATGTCTGAGTCTGCCAGGGATTACCGTAAATGTCAAACGTGCCAAGGAGGTTACTGTAGAGGCTTTAGAGAAAAAAGGGGAGAAGATAATGCTCGAAGCCAAAGGCCTATTTGCTTTCGCCCTGCAGCACGAAATTGACCATCTGGACGGTGTTTTGATTATTGACTATCTTGAGAAAAAAGAGAAAAAGGCAGTTGAGGAAAAGTTAAAAAAGTGGTTAAAAGAAACACCAAAAATGTAGGACACAGAGAAAAACGGAGCCGGGTAAATATAATCCTCTTTGGGCCGGTTTCTTCCCGGCGCCTGGGGAAATCCTTAGGCATTAATCTTATCCCGCCCAAAACCTGCTCTTTGGATTGTATCTATTGCCAGCTTGGCAGCACCCCCAAAACCTCGGTAAAGCGTTATTCTTATCTTTCCGCGAACGAAGTCGAGACAAACCTAAAAAGATTTTTGGCCAAAGGAGGACGGGCCGATTATCTTACTCTTTCCGGGGGGGGGGAACCCACTCTTAACGCTCAGATTGGAAAGATTATCAGGCGGATTAAAACAATAAGCAGACTGCCGGTAGCCGTACTTACCAACGCCACCCTTTTTACTTCCCCTAAGGTGCGGCGAGAATTGCTGGCGGCGGATTTAGTTTTGCCTTCTCTGGATGCCGCCCGCCAAGCAACCTTTAAAAAAATTAATCGCCCCCATCGCAGATTAAAGATTAAAAATATCATCCAGGGCTTGCAACTCTTTCGCCGTCAATTTAAGGGGAAATTGTGGCTGGAAATTATGTTGGTAAGAAATATAAACGACTCAAAAAAAGAGCTTGAAGCCTTAAACAAAGCCGTATTGGCCATTAAACCGGATAAGATTCAGTTAAATACCGTGGTCAGGGAGCCGGCGGAAAAATTTGCCCATCCACTGACCGTCAGCCAACTCCAGAAAACAAAGAAATTTTTTGGCGACCGCTGTGAAATAATCAGCGGGCGCAAAGATAAAAGGAAAAGAATGCTTAAAGCCCTCAAGCCAAATTATCACACTTCGTAAGTGTGATAATTTTCCAAAAAAAAGGCAACTAAAAATGAAGAGCAAGGATATTAAAAAATTCGGCAGCACATTAGTTACGGGAGAAATTTACCATATTTTTAGTAAAAGCATCGCTGGTTTTAGAATATTTAAGCGGAAAGCGGAATTTAAAAGGATAAAAGAGATGCTTCAATATTATGTTTTTGAAAAACCTTCCATAAGATTTTCTTATTTTCTCCGGGCGCCTCAGAAAGAAAAAGAGAAATTCGTAGAAGCCGTTTCTAAAAATAATATTCAGAATAAAGGAAAAATTGTTAACATAGTTGCCTACTGTATTATGCCTACCCATATTCACTTAGTTCTGCAGCCTCTCAAGGAAAGGGGGATTTCCATATTTATGAAAAATCTTCTTGATAGCTACACGCGTTATTTTAATGTCAAATATAAAAGAAAAGGGCCTCTTTGGGAAGGAAGATTTAAAAGAGTTTGGGTCGGGTCAGAAAATCAACTCCTTCATCTTACCAGATATATTCATTTAAACCCGGTTACTGCGGGGTTAGTTAAAAGGCCAGAGGAATGGTTTGCATCCTCCTTTAACGAATATATAGAAGGTGATAGAAAGGATAAGCTTTGTAGATATGATGCACTTTTAAAGATTTCTCCAGAGTCCTATAAAAAATTTGTAAAAGAAAGAATTTTTTATCAGAAACAACTTGCAAAAATTAAGGAATTGACCTTTGATGTATAACCATTTTATCACACTTCGTAAGTGTGATAAGTTGGGAGGATTGAAACGGGAAAATTATGATGAGGAATCTAGCAAGAAGCATATCAGCCGTTTTAGTGAGTGTGCTCCTTTTAATCCCGGGTGAGGCTCGGCCTATGGGAATGAAAACGCCTCAAAAAGCTCAGGGGCAGGTCGGAACCAAGATTCCCAAAGTTATTTTTACCCGTCTTGACGGAAAATTTTTTACTTCGGCTAAACTTAAGGGGAAAGTGGCCATACTCGATTTCTGGGCCACCTGGTATCCTCCCTGCCGTTCAGCTATTCCTGCCTTGATTGAACTTTACGAGATTTATGGCGGCAAAGAATTCGAAATTGTCAGCATCGCTTTGGATAAAGATATCAAGGAATTGAAAAGATTTGTGAAAGAAATAGAAATAAGCTATCCGATTGTTACGGGCAATAAAGGCATTGAACGGGCTTTCGGCGGCATTGAGGCGATTCCAACAACTCTTTTAGTCGATAAAAAGGGGACGATTCGTTTTCGCTTCGTTGGCTATACGCCAAAAGAGGTTTTTGAAGAAAAAATCAAACTTCTTCTTGGGGAGTGAGGCCCCGCACCTTCTAGACGAAATTGTTGTTTAGGCCGAACTCCGGAGCAAAATTTATTACGGGCGCATAAAAGCCCACGCTTCATAAACCGGCTGAGGCAAGGAGGAAGGCGCGGGATTGATTTTAAGTCTTGCTTTTATCCTGACCGGGTTCACCTCTACGGTGACCCAGGCCATGCTGGTCCGCGAATTAGTTGCTGTTTTTCTAGGCAACGAATTATCCTTAGGAATTATATTTTCCAGCTGGCTCTTCTGGGTAGCCGCCGGTAGCTTCTTTCTCGGCCGCTTAGTCGACCGGATAAAAAATAAACTCCGTTCTTATATTTCCTTCCAGATTCTCCTTTCTTTGATTTTGATTCCCATCCTCTTGGGGATAAAAGGCATCAGGCCCTTCTGGCATATTCCACCGGGAGAACTCATTGGATTTTTCCCTTTTGTCATCTCTGTTTTTCTGGTTTTGGCGCCGGTCGGTCTCATTCTTGGGTTTCAGTTTGCCCTGGCCTGCCGTCTTTATGCCCAAAAGAAATCCCGGACTGCTCTTCAAGGGAAGATAAAGGAAGCGAGTCTCGATTTTCAAAATACACCCAAGACGGCAGGTAAAGTCTACCGGCTTGATGCCTTAGGGGATATGTTCGGAGGAGTAACCTTTGCCTATCTTTTTGTCAACATTTTCCAGTCTTTTGAGACGGCAGCCAGTCTGGCTATTTTAAATTTGGCTTTAGCTATCACCCTGAGCCTCATAGTCTTAAAGAAAAAGATTTTATCTTTTTTGGGCTTTTCCCTCCTTCTCGTCTTCACTTATGGCTTGGGCTCTCCTTTGATGCATAACATAAATGGCTATGCTAATCGCCTGGAATGGAAAGGTATGAATTTTCAGGCGACAGATTTCTCTAAGTATAGTGACTATGCGGTAATTAAGGATGAATCAAGCTTTTATATTTACGGGGACGGTCAATTAAAATTTAGCCTCCCGGAGAAAGCGTTGCCGGAAGAAATTATTCACCTGAGCCTTTCGCAGATAGAAAATCCCGGGAGGATTCTTTTAATCGGCGGGGGAATAAGCGGGGCCATCAGGGAAGCCTTAAAATACCCCGCCTTAAAAGAGATTTTCTATTTAGAAAAAGATTCCGTCTTTATCCGTTTAGCCGAAAGGTATATCGGCCCGAAGGATAGAAATGCCTTAACTGACGCGCGGACCAAAATCGTCTTTGGCGACGGGAGGCTGTTTATCAAGGATTATCAAGGGGAAAAGTTTGACGGTATTATTTTAAACGCCGGCAACCCGCTGACTGCCGAAAGCAATCGTTTTTATACCTTAGAGTTTTTTAATGAAGTAAAAAGGATTCTTAACCCCAGGGGGATATTTTTTTTAGGTGTTGATTCCCACGAGAATTATTTGTCGCCGGAGATGAGAAAATTTAACGCTTGTATCTACCAGACGCTGAAAGAGGCCTTCCCTCATATTATACTTTTCCCCGGGGGGACTCTTTATCTGGTTGCCTCTTCTTCACCAGATTTTTTAACCGATAATCCCCAGGTTTTATCCCGGAGATTAAAGAGACGTGGGATTTTTTCTCAATACATCAATGAAGGGATTCTTCCCCAGCGCTTGAGTCCGGAAAGGCTTTCTTATATCCAGGAAATTTTATTATCCGAGAAAAAAGGAAGACTCAATCGAGATTTTCATCCCATTAGCTATTATTACAACCTCATTCTTTGGGGGAGCAGGATTTTCCCTGAAAACCGGGCTAATATTTTCTGGCGCCTTTCCCGGATAAAATTCAGCCGGCTGGCCCTTGGCCTTATTCTGGCCGGTTTCGTCTTAATGCTCTTCCGGCCTAAATCAGGAAAAGGGTTTATTCCCCTGGTGGTTTCTATTGGCGGCTTGGCCGGTATCTCTTTAGAGTTAATTTTGATTATTGGCTTTCAAATTATCTACGGCAACCTTTATTTTATGATTGGGGTAATTGTCGCTTCTTTTATGCTGGGGCTGGTAGCCGGCGCCGGTTTTATAACCCGGCGGCTGGATAAAATTAAAAAGAAGTATTTAACCCTGGGACGGATAGAGCTGGGTCTGGGGATTTATGCTTTATTTATTGCTTTGAGTCTTTTAATGCTGAATCTTTGGCCATCCCAGCCTCTTGTTATCAGCACCCGGATTATTTTTCCGCTCTTGACTGTTTTTTGCGGCATCTGGGTAGGGATGCTTTTCCCTTTAGCAAACGATATATATTTGGCCAAGCTTGAGGCGGTGGGCAGGACCGCCGGAAAACTTTATGCCTTTGATTTAATGGGCGCTTGTCTCGGCTCTCTGGCCACGGCGGTTTTTCTTATTCCCCTTTTCGGCCTCATCCAGACGGCGTTTCTAATAGGCCTCATTTGCCTTTTAGGGTTTTTATTGGTGTCCATTTTAAACCATGTCTGATCAGGCTAAAGGATTTAACAAAAAGTCAAGGAAGATGGCTAAAAAAATAGGGATGATTCAAAAAAATATTTGCCAAACTATAGGCTATAGTGTATAATGGGATAAACTTGGAAAAGGGGGAGATTTTTGCATTTTAAAAAGCGCATTTTTATTTATCTAATTTTACTTGCTGGAATTTTTTCTCTTCAAGTTACTGGATTTTTTGCCCCGGTAAGAACCCAAAGGAGTTTATTTCGCCATTCGCCTAAGGCAACGGTATTGGAAGATGAGGCCGCTGCCTCTGACGACTTATTCCTTGCCGCGGTCAAATCAGAAACCTGCCAGGCAGAAGTCAAAGCTGAAGAAGTTGAATCAGAACCCTTCACCGGTAAAGGAGGTCCGCAAGAGCCTGAACTGGAATTAAGTTTCTCCCCCTATGAAGTCCAGCCCGGGGATAATCTCTGGGAAATTGCCAAGCGGGAAAACCTTGATTTAGATACTTTAATCAGCGCCAATAAGCTTAAACGGGCAAATTTAATTAATGCCGGAGACATCCTCCATATCCCCAATCAAAAAGGCATATTCCATAAAGTTAGGAAGGGTGAGACTCTTTCGGAAATTGCTAAGATTTATAAAGTAACCATAGAGGAAGTTTTAGAGATAAATGAGATAGAAGATCCCCAGGCTTTAACTATAAACGCGCAGTTATTTATTCCCGGAGCTAAACTTCTCCCTGAAGAGAGGGAATATATTTTAGGCTGGGGTTTTATCAGGCCCTGCCGGGGATGGATTTCTTCCCGATATGGTTGGAGGCGGGATCCTTTTACCGGGCAACGGAGATTTCATCACGGTATAGATTTAGCCGCCCCGCGAGGAACGCCGGTTTATGCGGCTCGGGACGGCCGGGTTATCCGTTCCGGCTGGACAGGAGGATACGGACGGATAATTATCATCAAACATAGCCGGGGCTATTCTACCCGTTATGGGCACAATTCAGTTAACCTGGTTAAAAATGGCCAATACGTGAGACAAGGCCAGCTTATTGCCCGGGTTGGCAATTCCGGGCGCTCTACTGGTTCTCACCTGCACTTTGAAGTTCGCCGTTGGGGCCGTCCACTTAATCCGCTTCCTCTAATCAGGAGTTATGCCCGCCGGAAATAAGCCAAAAATAAATAAGGTGACAGGTAATAATAGGTGATAGTTGGTAGCGTCTCCTAGAGCCTATAACCTAAATTACGAAAGGAGGGATAAATGCGTAAAAATTTTTGTTGGGGAGCGTCGTTAATTCTAGTTTTAGCCATGTTAGCCAGTGGCTGCGCCGGAAAGAAACCTTTTTGGAAAAAGCAAAGAGCCGGAGGAAAATTAGGCGCCGGGCTTGAAGAGATATCCGAAGAGGCGATCCCGCCGGAGCTTTCTGCCAAAGGGAAAGATTTTGTGGAGACAGAGTCTATTGGTGATGTTTTCTTTGAGTACGATGCCTACAATATTCGAACCGATGCTAAAGAGGCGCTAAAGAAAAATGCCAGGTGGCTTAAACGTTACCCCGGGGTAGAGATTCAGATAGAGGGGCATTGTGACGAACGGGGAAGTAACGAATATAACCTGGCCCTGGGACAGCGCCGGGCGACCAGCGCGCGTAATTTTCTTGTTTCCCTCGGAGTGGAGCCGGAACGGATTTATACCATCAGCTATGGTGAAGAAAAGCCATTTAGTCTGGGGCATAACGAAGAAGCCTGGGCCCAGAATCGCCGGGGGCATTTCCTCATTAGAAGGATGAAATAAAAAAATCGTTATTCATCTATCGTTATCTCGTGTATCTGTTCTTACGGTGTGATACTTAGATAATGAAAGACTTGTCATTTTATCACACTTACGAAGTGTGATAAAATGTGTTTTGGCACATTTTAAACGTGATAACGAACAACGAAATAACGTGATAAAGCGAAAAATGCTAAAATATTTATTGCTTGGATTAGCCGTTTTTTTATCTGGCTGTGTTACCACCATGGGGGGAGAAGAGGTGGCTCGCTTGCAGTATGGATTGGGCCGGTTGAACAAGCAGACAAACGAAGCCTTAGAAAAAATAGAAAAGAAGGAAGAGTTTTTAGAAAATAAGTTAGCCGTTTTAGAAGACGAAGTTAAAGAGTTAAAAAATGAAATAGATGTTAATCGGCAAGCCCTCATAAAGATTGAGCCGGGAGTAGTTAGTGCCCAGGGCTGGCTTTTGCCTCAGGAAAAAGAAAGTCAATTATTCCAGACCGCTTATAGCGACTATCTCAAAGGGCAATATTCCCTGGCGGTTATGGGTCTTCAGGAATATTTGCGTTTAAATCCCCAAGGGTCTCGGGCAGCCGAGGCAGAGTATTGGTTGGCAGAGTCATTTTTTAGCCAGAAGGATTTTAAATCGGCCGTTGAAGAGTTTGACAAATTAATTAAAAACCATCCCAAAAGCCGCTGGGCAGCTCCGGGGCTGTACAAAAAAGCCCTGGCCCTGGCCAAAGACGGAAAAGACGCTGATGCCCTGGTGATTGCCGAAGAAATTATTACCAAGTTTCCAAAAAGTGACGAAAGCAGATTAGCCGAGGAATTAAAGAAGGAATTAGAGCCACAGATTCCCAAACCCTAACTCCTTAGGGATTTACCGGTTAAAGGCAATCCAGGTTTTCCTTGAAATAACCGGGTGTCTTGTTTCGGGCGAGACCTGCCTGCCGGCAGACAGTGAATTCTAAGGGGCTCCGGATTTGGGATTTTTGATAAACAAGGGAAGTCTCTAAAAAAGATGGGTATTTTGTCTGAATTCACCCACTTAAGAAAAGCTTTGGTTACTTCCCTAGCGGTGCATTTTTTTTTAATCTGCATAGCCGCAAGTTTGCCTTTTTTCAAGCGTCGGATTATTTATAGCGCCCCTCTTTTTGTTGATATCGTAAAGACGCCGCCTACACCTGCTAAAAAGACGCAGAAAAAGAAAAGCGTAGTTTATAAAAAGCCAAAAAAGAAAGAAGCTAAGAAAAAAATTCAAAAAAAGCCCAAGACAATAGTAAAAAAAAAGGAAGAAACACCAGAGGCTTCTGAAGAAAAGGTAGTTAAACCGGTTCCCAAAGGGAAGGTTTCAGTCGATGCGGCTAAATTCCCTTTTACTTATTACCTCAGTATTATTCAAAGTAAAATTACTGAAAATTGGGTTCCCCCGGGAGAAGACACAGGGGAAAAAGAGGTCATGCTTTATTTCCGGATTCTAAAAAACGGGGAAATAACTTTTCCTAAAATAGAGAAAACCTCAGGAAGTAAAGTCTTTGATCAATCAGCCTTACGAGCAGTTGCCCTTGCTACCCCCCTGCCTCCTCTACCGCCGGAATTTGATGAAAATTTTCTTGGGGTTCACTTTGGTTTCCATTTTGAAGGGGAAGGATAATATCACTACCTCAGCGGGAAAAGGGGAAAATGAAAAAATTAGTTCTGGCAAGTTTGATTTTGATAGCGCTTACTCTATCGTCTGACCTTTGGGCGGTGGACGTTTACTTGAATATTGCTAAAGGCGTGGGCAGAAAGGTAAGGATTGCCCTTTCGCCTTTTGTGGATAAAAAAGGAGACGACCCGGACGAGCTTGGCGAAGATATTTCTCAAGTTGTTGAGGATGACCTTAGGCAATCCGGATACTTTTATCTGGTTACCCCGCAGGATTCCATTCACCCGGAGATGAACCTTGATGAAAGGTTTGAAAAATTCAAAACTGCCGGAGCGGAAGTTATGGCCGACGGCAAATTTAGTGTTAACGACGAGAAAATAGTTTTTGAAGGCCGCCTGTATGATTTGTCTGATAGGCGGCAGATTACCGGCCGGGCTTATCGGGGGGAAAAAACAGGTTTCCGTCAGATTGCCCACCGTTTTTCCGACGAAATTGTCTATCGTTTTACCGGCGTTAAAGGCATTGCCCATACCAAAATTGCCTTTGTTCATCGGGAAGGGGGAAATAAGGAGCTGTATCTGGTGGATTATGACGGGTATAACTTGGAAAAACTTACCTTTGACTATTCCTTGGGACTTTTTCCCGCCTGGTCTCCAGACGGGAACAGCCTGGTTTATACTACTTATAAAAAAGGCAATCCCGATCTTTACCTAATCGATTTCCAAAGGAAAAAGGTGAGTGAATTATTGGGTTTTCAGGGATTGAATATGGGGGCAGAATTTTCGCCGAATGGGAAAGAGATAGCTTTGGTTTTGAGTAAAGACGGTAACCCGGAAATTTATCTCTATTCGGTAAAGCAAAAAAAACTCAAACGTTTGACTTACTACCGCGGGGTTGATTCCGGGCCGAGTTGGTCTCCTAACGGCCGGGAAATCGCTTTTTCGTCTGACCGTTCCGGCACCCCCCAGATTTACATAATGGATAAAGAAGGAGGTAATCTTCGCCGGGTGAGCTTTACGGGCGGATATAATACCTCGCCTGATTGGTCTCCCCGGGGAGACCAGATTGTTTATGCCGGAATGAAAGGGAAAATGTTCGATATTTATACGCTTAATGTTCATAGCCGAAAGACGGAGAAACTCACCGATAGTTTGTTTACCGGCGGCACCAATGAAGAGCCCTGCTGGTCGCCTGACGGAAGATACATCGCCTATAGCGCCACTCGGGGAGGAAAAAGAGAAATTTTTGTTATGGAGGCCTCCGGAGCCAATAAGCGAAAATTGGCTGGCCTTCCTGGGGACTGTTTTAGCCCAGCCTGGTCGCCGTAATAAAAACAGTTTACAGTTAACAGTGGACAGTGAACAGTCGGCAGAAAAACACTGCATAATTCAGAAGATGTGTTTGTGCTAGAAAAAAATTTACTTTTTCGTTTATGCAATTTTGCCTTAGCCTGCCCCTGTGTGTCGGTAGGCAGTCCACAGAGAAAGATAAATAAAATTGCAATTGTTCTAATCATTCCCCCATTTTTATCACACTTACGAAGTGTGATAAAAGAGTGATATTTTTTGCTTTCAACGAGATGCCGGGCAACGGGATAACGTGATAACGATATAACGAGATGACGGTGAAGGTGATAATAGGCAAAAAACGCTTGCATTTCTATATAGCATATGATAACATGCTGATAATATCGGTTCTGGGGTATAAATCCTTACTAACATAATATATTGTATCCAAGGGGAGGGGTGAATGTTCCATAATATCGCCGAGACATTCAGATTTATTGCCAAGGGCGGAGTTTTAATGATTCCCATTATTTTCTGTTCAGTGCTCGCCCTGGCTATCATTATTGAACGCCTTTATTCTCTTCATCAAGCTCAAATCAACACCCAGGAATTTATGGCCCGCATCAGAGAGGTTCTGAAGAGAAATAAGATAATGGAAGCGATCCAAATTTGTGAAGATACCCCCGGGCCGATTGCCCAGATTCTTAAAGCCGGCATTCTTAAATACGACAGGGGAAAAGATGAGATTAAAGAAGCTATTGATGATGCCGGGCGGCACGAAGTGCCCCGGTTAGAAAAATATATGAATGTGCTTTCAACTGTTACTAACGTGGCTCCGCTTTTAGGTTTTTTAGGAACAGTTTCAGGGATGATTCGGGCTTTCATGCAAATACAGGAAAAAGGCGGAGTAGTTAACCCCGGCGATTTAGCCAATGGTATATGGGAGGCTTTACTAACTACCGCCGCAGGTTTAGCGGTGGCTATCCCGGTCCTGGTAGTTTATAACTATTTGGTGAGCCGGGTTGACGGTTTTGTCTTAGAGATGGAGAGAAGTTCCACGGATTTAGTGGAGATACTTTCTGATAAACCCCATTAGAGAATTTATTTCTAACGGGGGGGTTCTCTAACGGGGTAAAAACTATGAGATTCCGAAGACGAGCTAGGCTTTTAGGAGGGTTAACTAATACTACACCGCTGGTAGATGTTGTTTTTAACCTTTTACTTTTTTTTATGCTTTCCTCATCTTTTATCGTCCATTCGGGGATTAAGATTAAGCTGCCAGAGGCCTCGATAAAAGAAACCGAACGGGAGGCAAAATTAAATGTTACCATCACCCGCGACAATCGTATTTTTCTCAATGAACGGAGAGTGAATTTAAAAACGCTTCCCCAGACGATGAAAGGTTTTATCACTACGGGAAAAGAAGAAATTCTTTTTATCAAGGCAGACGCTAATGTCCGCCACGGGTTAGTGGTTGAAGTGATGGATATTGCTAAAAGAGCCGGGGTTGAACGTTTAGCCATCGCGACTGAACCGAAAAGGTAAAAGCAATGTTTAAAAGGAAGCCGTCATTAAAAGGTGCTTTAATTGGTTCCTTTATCGCGCATTCTGCCGTCCTTATCTTGTTTTCCATCGCTACGGTCAAAGAATTTTATCCTCAGCCCAGATATCTTGAGGTTTCCTTAGGGGCTCCCAGGGGAATGAGATATGTGCATTCAACTTCTTTCCGCCCCATAGAGAGAGCTGCCTACCATCCAAAGGCCCGCATTCCCGCAAACTTTTTTTACCGGGTTAGGAAGGCTTCTTTAGAAATTGCCCTAACCCATCCCCAAGGAAACCCCGGAGTCTTGAAACCAGCCCGCCAGATAGACTCACCCCCCAGCTTATTTCTCGGCTCCTCTCGAGAGGCAGAGGATTGGACGGGGAATCAAGATATCTTGAAAATTTTACGTGTTGTCTCTCCCGAGTCTCAGTATTTGATGCAAAAGATTGCCATTGAAAGAGAAGTGAAATTAAGGGTTCATCTTAGCCCTGACGGACGGGTGAGCTGGGTAGAAATGAATACATCTTCCGGGAATGCTTTACTGGACGGGTGGATAAAAAAGGAGATAGCCCGTTGGCAATTTATACCCTTATACCATCATGATTAAACTGCCGTTTTCAGTTGCCGTGGCCTTATATATTTTTCTTATCCTGGGAGTAATATTTAGTGTCTGGATATACAGCGAGGTGAGAAGAAAACTGCGAGCCTCGTCTTTTAAAAAAATATTATGGGAATGTCCAATCTGCACTAAGGTTTATTGGGTAGATTCAAGCAGGCAAATGTCACAATGTCCTCATTGCCAAAGTTTTAATAAAAAGAGCGATAAAGCGAACTTCAATCTCTCCTGAAGACGTCAAGCTCTCCTTCTATGCCCCCGGGCAGTTAAGATTCTAACAAGATGAAGAAGAAAAAAAATCAAACCACCTCCTTTTCGCTCTCTCGCAAGAGGCTGCGTGATCTTTCGTCTACCTCAGTCAATAAGCAAGAAGGCAGAGGAGTTACAGAAGTTCTTCTTAAGCTCCGAGAGGAAAAGAAAAAAAGCGAACAATACCTTCAAACATTGCATCAACTTCTTTTAAGTATCGCCAGAGCCTTTGCCGCCGCCGTTGAAACTAAAGACCCTTATAGCAAAGGCCATAGCCAAAAGGTGACCCAATATACCCTGGCGATTGCCAGGGAACTGCCGGCTTCTTTAAGAGAGAAATTTAGCGGCAACGCCCTGAGAGAGCTTCAATTGGCGGCTTTTCTACATGATATCGGCAAAATTGCTATCAGAAATGATATTCTGGATAAAAATGGTCCTTTGAATGAAGATGAATGGAAAGAGATAAAAAAACATCCCCGCCTTGGCGCCGAGATTTTAGAGCCGATTAAAGAACTAAAGGAGGTAGCGCGCCATATTAAGCATCATCATGAACGGGTTGATGGAAAAGGCTATCCGGATGGACTTAAAGGAGAGGAAATTCCTTTAGCCTCTCGGATTATAGCCGTGGCAGATGCTTTTGAGGCAATGACGGCGGCGCGGCCTTACCGTGACAAAATGCCTCGCCGAAAAGCCATAGAGGAATTGAGGCGCTGTAGCGGACGGCAGTTTGATAAGCGTATTATCGAAGCTTTTACGCGCGCCTATAAAAAGAAAAAAGTTTAGAACTGACAGCGAAAAAACATAGTTTAAAAATTGAAACTTAATATGCGGGAGGAAAATAATGAATGTTGGCGTGTTGACTGGCGGTGGTGATTGCCCTGGATTAAATGCGGTTATTAGGGCGGTGATTCGAAAAGGCCTTCAATTTAATTTCAAAACCGTTGGTTTTCGCCGCGGTTGGGCCGGAGTAATGGAGGGGGATTTTATGCCCTTGACTTTAAATGATTCCTCCGGCATTTTAGCCCGCGGGGGAACTATTTTAGGCACTTCCCGGACCAATCCGTTTAAGGAAGAAGGCGGAGCGGAGAAAATCGGGGAATCCATAAAAAAATTTAATATCGGCGCTTTAATTGCCATCGGCGGTGACGATACCTTAGGAGTGGCCAATAAATTGTATAAAGAAAAGGGATTAAAGGTCATCGGCGTGCCTAAAACCATCGATAACGATTTATCGGCAACCGATTACACCTTTGGCTTTGATACGGCCGTAACTATTGCCACCGAAGCTGTTGACCGGTTGCATAGCACGGCTGAGTCTCACCAGCGGGTAATGATCGTTGAAGTAATGGGCAGGCATGCCGGCTGGATCGCCCTTTTCAGCGGGTTAGCCGGCGGGGCTGATTGTATTCTCATCCCAGAGAAACCTTTTGATGTTGACGAGGTGTGCCGGATAATCGCCAAAAGATATGCCCGGGGGAAAACTTTTAGTATTATTGTTGTCGCCGAGGGCTCTAAACCCAGGGGCATCCCAGAAATTACCAAGGATGACAGTATTGATGCTTTCGGACATATTCGGCTGGGAGGGATCGGTAACTGGTTAAGCAAAGAAATTGAAAAAAAGACGCATTATGAAACCCGTGTCTCAATCTTAGGCCATACCCAAAGAGGAGGCTCACCTACGGCGTATGACCGGATTTTGGCCACCCGTTTCGGAATTAAAGCGATGGAGTTGATTAAGGAAGGAAAATTCGGCCAGATGGCTAGCCTCCAGGGGAATGAAATAAAAAATGTAGCTTTGAGTGAAGCGGTAGCCAGTCCCAAGCTGGTCGATGATAAATGGTACCGTTTAGCCGAGGTATTTTTCGGGTAAAAGTTGATTCATCAAGGCAGACGGGAAAAGGGAAACGGTAGAAGGGAGACGGGAGATGAAAAAGAAGGGAGAAGAGAGATGGTAAACGGGAAAAGAAGGGAAACGGTAGAAGGGAGACGGAAAATGGAAGATGAGAAAAAAAAGGAAATTATGTATGGGATGAAAGGTTTAGTATCGGCAGCGCTAATTGTATCTATTGGCCTCTTGGCTGGCTGCGGCCGGAAAGCAAAAGAAGTTGCAGCAGTAGTTAATGGAAAGAAAATTTTAGTTTCTGAATTTAAAGATAAACTTAGCCGGATGCCCGCTTATTTTCAGCAAAACGACATTCAGCGACGGAAATTTCTGGAAAGTCTCATTGACCGGGAAATTCTTCTGGCGGAAGCCAGGAGGAAAGGCTTGGCTAAAAACAAAGCAGTCAAGGATCGGCTGAATATTGCTTTAGACCAGATTTTAATCGAAGAATTGGTTAAAACGGCTGTTCCTGAAATAACAGTTAATGATGAAACGCTGCAAAGATATTACGAGACTAATAAAGGTACCTTTATCGAGCCGGAAAAAGTTCGGGTAAGTCAAATTTTAATCCGTTCGGCTAAAGAGGGGGCGGATATTTTAAAGCAATTAAAAGAAGGGAAGGATTTTGAGGCTCTTGCCCGGACAAAGTCTATTAGCCCCGATGCCAGCCGAGGCGGAGATATTGGATTTTTCGGCCGCGGGGAGATGCTACCGGAATTTGAGAAAGCTGCGTTTAGTTTACAAAAAGGGGAAATTAGCAGTATCATTAAATCTCCCTTTGGCTACCATATCTTGAAAGTAACCGACAAGAAAGAAAAAAGGCAGAAAAGTTTTTCTGAAGCAAAGGAAGAGATTAAAGCAATTTTAAGGCAGAAACAGCAAAGAGAAGATTTGGATGCCTGGTTTAAAGAATTGAAAAAAAAGGCAAAGATTAAAATAAACGAGGAGTTTTTGGCCCCAAAGCCTGAAGATGAGAGTAAAGATACAGCCGGAGAGCAAAAGCAGTAAAATGGAACCTATTCAAAGAAATAACAGGTTTAATTTCCCGCGGCAATCGGCAGGATTTTTTAAAAGTTTTTTCGTTTTACTTCTGTGCATACAATTTTTCTTTTCTCCCGATTTAAAAGGAGAAGTTATAGACCGGGTGCTTGCCGTAGTTAACGGGGAGATAATTACCGAAAGCGAGCTTGAAGCGGCCCTCATTCCTCTTGAACTTCAGTATGAGCAAACAGTAAAATCAAAGAGGGAACTCAGGCAGAAGTTAAAAGAGGCAAAAAAGCTAACTTTAGAGCAGTTGATTGAAAACAAAATATTGCTTCAAAAGGCTCAAGAAGAAAAGATTCAAATAGCCAAAGAGGAAAAGGATAAGTTAATCGAAGATATTAAAAGGAGCTTCGCCACACCAGAGAAATTTAAAGAATGGCTCAAGGCCCAGCAATTAACCGAACGGACCTTAAAAGAACGGCTCATTGAACGGGAAGTTATCCGCAAATTGATTAATAAGGAACTGCGGCCAGGCATTCAGATTAGTCCCGAAGAGGTAAAAAAGTTTTATGAAGATAATAAAGAGAAATTCAAAGATGATGCCCAGGTTAACCTGGGTTATATTCTGATTAAAGGGCCGCCTGAGAGAGAAGAAAGTGAGGCAGAAATTTTAATCAGCCAGGTCTGGGCGAAACTTTCCGAAGGAATGGATTTTAATCTTCTGGTTAAGGAATATTCAGACGGGCCCAAAAAGTTTAACGGCGGAGAATGGGGATTTGTTAATATTCAAACCTTGCCCCCTGAACTGCGTGAACTTGTTGAAAAATTAGAAGTGGGAGAAATAAGCGAAATTATCCGCACCCCCTCAGGATTTAATGTTTTGAGGCTCACCGGGAAAAAGGACGCAAGACAGCAGGAGCTTTCTGAAGTAGAAGATTTAATCGAAGAGCAGATTTTCCGCAGCAAATTAGAAATAAAATACCAGCCCTGGCTGGATGAACTTAAAGAAGAGGCCTATATCGAACGGAAATAATTAGATGGAATTAAACGAACTAACGGCTCATCAGCTCCGGGATAAAATCAAGAAGAAAGAAATTCAAGCGGCCGATATATTAGAAAGTGTTTTTCGAAGAATCAACCAGGTAGAAAAAAAAATTGCTGCCTTTATTTCGTTAGATAAAGAAAAAGCGGAAAAGGCTATTTTTTCTTTAGAAGAAGGAAAAAACATTAAAGGAGTTTCTTATCTTTACGCTATCCCCATGGCGGTTAAAGATAATATCTGCGTTAAAGATGGGAGGACAAGCTGTGCTTCGCGCATTTTATCTTCCTTCACCTCCCCTTATTCAGCGACAATAGTTGAACGATTGGAAGACTCCGGCGCAATTATTTTTGGGAAAACTAATCTTGACGAATTTGCCATGGGGTCTTCTACAGAAACTTCCTGTTTCGGCCCCAGCCGCAATCCCTGGGATATTGAGGTTATTCCGGGCGGGTCAAGCGGCGGCAGCGCAGCTGCTGTGGCTGCCGATGAAACGATTGCCGCGATTGGTTCAGATACCGGCGGCTCTATCCGCCAGCCAGCGGCTTGCTGTGGTGTGGTCGGGATGAAACCCAGTTATGGTTTAGTTTCTCGATATGGACTGGTTGCCTTTGCCTCCTCCCTGGATCAAATCGGCCCGATAACTAAGGATGTTTATGACGCCGCTTTGCTTTTAAATGTCCTGGCTGGCTCGGATGGGCGCGATTCTACTTCCATCCCCAATTTACCCAATAGAGATTATACCCGGGCTCTCCTGACCGGGGTAAAAGGCATGAAAATCGGCCTGCCTAAAGAATATTTTTTGCCCGGTTTGAGCAGTGAGGTGGAAAAGGCAGTAAGGGAGGCGGTCGGTTTATTAGAAAAATCAGGGGCGGAAATTAAAGAAATTTCTCTTCCTCATACCGAATATTGTCTGCCGGTTTATTATATCATCGCTACCGCTGAAGCCAGTGCCAACCTGGCGCGTTATGACGGCGTCAGGTACGGATATAGAAAAGAAGGGAAGATGAATTTGACAGCGATGTATGAAAAGACTCGCGGTGAAGGCTTTGGCGAGGAGGTAAAGCGGAGGATTATGCTGGGAACTTATGCCCTTTCGGCCGGATATTATGAAGCTTATTATCTCAAGGCACAGAAAGTAAGGGCCCTGATAAAAAACGATTTTGATGAGGCCTTTAAAAAAGTAGAAGCGATTATTACCCCGACGATACCCACCCCGGCCTTTAAAATCGGAGAAAAAACCGATGATCCCCTGCAAATGTATCTTTCTGATATTTTTACTATTTCGGTTAATTTAGCCGGGCTTCCGGCTATTTCTATTCCCTGCGGCTTCAGCCAAGCCGGCCTTCCCATTGGCCTGCAGATTATCGGGCCTTATTTGGGGGAGGAGAAAGTTTTAAAACTGGCTTATGCCTATGAGAAAGAGACCGATTGGCATCAACGGAAACCCAGGCTTTCGTGAAAAAGGAATAAGTTAATAATGAGCAACGAAACCCCCGCCATTTTATCACACTTACGAAGTGTGATAAAAGTGTGGTGTTTTCTGCTTTAAACGAGACAATGTGATAACGGGACAACGAGATAACGAGCAACGGGATAACGGGATGACGAATTATCAAGTAGTTATTGGTTTAGAGGTTCATCTTCAGTTAAAAACGGAATCAAAAATTTTCTGCGGCTGCTCGGCTGAATATAACCTTGAACCTAATATTCAGGGTTGCCCAGTTTGTGCGGGTTTGCCCGGGGTGCTCCCGGTTTTAAACGAAAAAGCCAAACGCTTTACTTTAATGGCGGCACTGGCCTTAAATTGTAAAATAAATCCCTTTTCCAGTTTTTCCCGCAAGCAATATTTTTATCCGGATTTGCCTAAGAATTACCAGATTTCCCAGTACGATTTACCCGTGGCCGAAAATGGAAGCCTGGAAGTTGAAATAGGAGGGAAAATAAAGAAAATCGGGATTACCAGGGTTCATTTAGAAGAGGATGCCGGAAAACTTTTGCACTATATCGGCTCGCGGGCCTTGGAGCACAGCCTGGTTGATTTAAACCGTTCCGGACTGCCTCTTTTGGAAATTGTCAGCGAGCCGGATATGTATTCCTCGGAGGAGGCCTTTAGCTATCTGCAAGAGTTAAAGTCACTCATCCAGTATATCGGGGTAAGCGATTGTAATATGGAAGAAGGCAGCCTTCGCTGCGATGCCAATATTTCCATAAGAAAGGACAAAACCCATGTCTTGGGGGTAAAAACAGAACTTAAAAACATGAATTCTTTTCGGGCGGTAAAAAAAGCCCTGGATTATGAGGTAAAAAGGCAAAAAGAAGTTTTATCTCAAAGGAAAAAAATTGTCCAGGAAACCAGGCTCTGGGATGAAAAAGAAGGAATTACTCATCCAATGCGGCGCAAGGAAGAAGCTCACGATTACCGTTATTTCCCCGAGCCGGACTTATTGCCCCTCTTGACAGATAAGGCGGAAATAGAAGAAATAAAAAAGACCCTTCCGGAGCTGCCGGCCCAACGAAGAAAGCGCTTCCAGGGCCAATATAGTTTATCGGCTTACGATGTTTCTGTTATTACCTCTGAGAAAGAATTGTCGGATTTTTATGAAGATGTCGTTAAGGAATATGCCAAGAAAGAAAAATTAAAACCAGAGATTCACAAAAAAATAGCCAACTGGATTATGGGGGATTTTAAAGCCCGGCTTAAAGACCAAAAGATTAGTGTCCTTGAATTACCAGTTAGCGCCCGTCATTTATCTGATTTAGTTAAATTGATTGAAGACGGGAAAATTAACCTCCGGCAGGCTAAAGAGGTTTTAAAAGAAATGATGGAAGAAAAATCTAAAGAAACGCCTTTACCCTCTGTTATCATCGGACAGAAAGGGGTGGGGCAAATTAGCGACCAAGGTGCCATAAAAGAGATTATCCGAGAAGTGATTGATGAAAATAAAAAAGCAGCTGAACGCTTGCGGCAGGGGGAGGAAAAAGTTTTAGGATATCTCATCGGGCAGGTAATGAAGAAAACTCAAGGGAAGGCGAACCCCAGCTTAATTAATAAAATTTTGAAAGAAGAACTTGCTTCGTAATTTTTACCCGCCAGCGGTGGGCTTGTCCGCCAATGGCGGGACTGCCCACCCGGCATGAATCGAAAAAAGGAGATAAGCGGATAGCAAAATCAGGAGAAAATAATGGCCATAACAGAAAAGAAACTCAAGGAATTAGAGAAAAAATGCAATCAGATTCGCTGTGAAGTCTTGAAGATGCTTAACCGTGCTCGTTCCGGGCACATTGGCGGTTCACTTTCCTGTATTGAATTGATTGTTGCTCTTTATTACCACCTCATGCGCCATCATCCCAAGGATCCCGATTGGCCCGGACGGGACCGTTTTCATCTTTCCAAGGGGCATGCGGCTCCCACCTGGTATGCGGTGCTGGCCGATTTAGGTTATTTTTCTAAAGAAGAACTAAAAAGCCTGCGGTCTCTGGGCAGTATCTTACAGGGACATCCGGATATGACGCGTACTCCCGGGGTAGAAATGACCAGTGGTTCTTTGGGACAGGGATTATCAGTCGCCATGGGTATGGCTTTAGCCGCCAAATTAGACCGGAAGGATTCCCGGATCTATGTATTATTAGGTGACGGAGAAATACAGGAGGGCCAAATCTGGGAAGCGGCTATGAGTGCCGGACATTATAAACTGGATAATCTTTCCGCTTTCGTTGATTATAACAAACTGCAGATAGACGGTAAACTTGCCGAGATTATTGATATCGAACCTTTAAAGGACAAGTGGCGTTCTTTTAATTGGGAGGTTTTCGAAATAGATGGGCATGACATAAGGGCGATTGTTTCGGCCTGCGAGAAGGCCAAGAAGGTGAAAGGCCGGCCAACAATGATTATTGCCCATACGGTAAAGGGCAAAGGAATCAGCTTTATGGAAGATGTGGTCGATTATCATGGAGTTGTCCCGACGGATGAAGAATGTGCCTGCGCTCTTGAAGAGTTGAAAGATAAAAAAGATAAAAAGGATAAAGATTAAATTAGGGAGTGGATGCGGGATATTTCTTAAAAAGGTAAAAATAAAGAGGAAAGGATGAATAAAAAAATGGAATTTATCTCCTGCCGCGATATTTATGCATCGACGCTTATTGATTTAGGAAAGACCAATAAAGATATTGTTGTTCTTGATGCCGATTTGGCTAAATCTACCCGCACCTTAAAATTTGGGAAAGTTTTTCCTGATCGGTTTTTTGACTTAGGTGTGGCTGAACAAAATATGATGGGGGTAGCGGCTGGTTTAGCGGCTTCCGGCAAAACAGCCTTCGCCAGCTCTTTTGCTATGTTTGCCTCGGGCCGGGCCTGGGAGCAAATTCGCAATACCATAGCTTATTCTAACCTTAATGTAAAAATTTTTGTTACCCACGGAGGCATATCCGTTGGCGGCGATGGTTCCAGCCACCAATCCTTAGAAGATATCGCCTTAATGCGGGTTTTGCCGCAAATGAGGGTACTTGTTCCTTTAGACGGTTATGAAACGGAAAAAGCCGTCCGTCTGGCCGCCAAATCTCCCGGACCTTTCTATATCAGGGTCAGCCGGGAGAAGGTGCCGCAATTGACCAAAAAAGGGGATAAGTTCATTTTGGGGAAAAGCAGTTTACTTCATCCTGGAGGAGATGTGACCATTATTGCCTATGGGTTAATGGCCTTCGAGGGTTTAAAGGCAGAGAAAATTTTAGCCCAGGAAGGTATTAGTGTCCGCCTCATTAATATGTCAACTATAAAACCCATTGATGAGGAGGCAATTCTCCAGGCCGCCGAAGAGACCGGATTAATTGTTACCGCCGAGGAGCATTCAATAATTGGCGGTTTGGGAAGCGCGGTGGCTGAGTTCCTATCAGAAAAAAATCCCACCCCGGTCATTCGTATCGGCACCCGGGATAGATTTGGCCAGTCCGGCGCGCCGCGGGATCTTTTTGCCGAATATCATTTACTGGCCAAGGATATCGTTGCCGCCGTAAAAAAAGGATTGAAAATCAAAACTTCCGCCAAAAAGAGCGGCGTAGAGGCTTAGCTGATTGCTCATAGCTCTTAGTGGATAACTAACTAATCTTTTTTCGTCTAACCATGAGCCATGAGCAAAGAGCAAACAGCCAGGGGGAGTTAGGAGACAAACTGTAAACTGTCCACTGTACACTGTTAACTGGAAACTTAACCCATGTCCATCAAATACAGCCTAAGGCTTCTTAATATTATTACCGCGGTGGTTCTTTTAATTTTCTCTTCCTTTATGATTATTAAACTGAACAAAGCTGCCAATACCATAGAAACATTGGTTTTCCTAAAGGATGATTTAAGCAAGGAGGAGATTGAAGGGTTAAAAATGCGCCTCAAGGCCTTTAAAGGGATAAAAACAATAAAATTTTCTCATCCCGATGAAACTCTCAAAATGTGGACAAAAACCATAGAGAGAAAAAAACTTTTAGAAATTATTGATACAAACCCATTTCCGCCTCTTTTCCGAATCCAACTAAAAAAAGGAAAAAGCCTGAGAAGCCTTTACCGGATGAGGACCACCCTCGAACAAATTTCCGGGATCAAGAAAGTTGAGTATGGCGGAAGGCGGACGGAAGAGGTAATCAAGCGGACCCAGAGATATCTTTTTGCCTTTATTGTTGCCTTTTTTGCCGCTTTAATAAATATTTTAGACCATGTTTTTATCACCTATTATACGCGGAAGTAGAAAAAAACGGGCACTCTCCGTTTTTCATAAAATGAAAAGCTGCTTGTTCTATTGTCTAATTATATTTGCAGGTTTGTTTTTTGATTTCCCTTTTCTTTATGCCGCCGATAAGGTCCGAGACCCCGGGGGGCAGGTCTCGCACAAAGACATTATTGAAAAGAAAAAGAATCTAGGCACCCTGCAAAAGAAGATGGAGGAATATGAAAGAAAAAAAAGACGGGCGCAGGGGAAAGAAAAGGTGGTAACAAGGGACTTAAAAAAAATTAGCGCTGACCTTAAAGCCCGCCAGAAAGAAATATCTATCTATGCTTGGAATTTAGGGAAAAATAAGAGAGAAGAGGAATTATTACTGGCTTCTTTCCAAAAAATAGCTGATAAAAAACGGCAATTGACCGAACAGTTAATTAAGGAGGTAAAAATTAGATTCAAAGAAAGCCTCATCCCCCAGTTTATTGCCTTCCCCTCTGATTTAGGAAGTTTAACCATTCAAGATGAGCTTGATTATCTATTTGACTCCTCTATCGTTTCTTTCGGCCAAAACCTGAACCAAAAACTGAGTAACAAAGAAGAAGAAAAAGAAAAGCTGGAAAGATACCGCGATATAGAACTTACCTATAAAAAAATTGCCGAGGAAAAGGAGGAAAAAGCTAAAAGCCTTCATAAGAAAAAGAAAAAGCTTTTAACCCGCTACCAGAAGGAAAAAAAGGAACACGATAGGAAGATTAAGGAATTCAAGGAGCAGATGTTTTCCTTGGAACAAATGATTAAAGCTCTTGAGAAGACGCAGCGGCTGACTCGGGGTTTTCGCGGCGGTTATTTCCGGAAAAGTAAAGGGAAACTATTTATGCCGGTAGATGGCCAGATTCTTAAGGTCCGTTATGGGAAAAGCACCAATATCTATAAAGGGATAATGATAAAAGCCCCCCGGGGAAAAGGAGTAGTTTGTGTGGCCGATGGGAAGGTGATGTATGGAGATTGGTTCCGGGGGTTTGGCAATATTCTCATCATTGATCATGGCGGCGGCTATTCAACCCTGTATGCCCATCTGGAGGAGACGATGGTTGAGAAAGACGATCTGGTAAAGGAAGGACAGGTTATCGCTGCGGTAGGCGATACCGGTTCGTTAACGACTGAACCCAGGCTTTATTTTGAAATCCGCCGCTATGGCGAGTCTTTGAATCCTTTGGAATGGCTTAAAAAATAAATACCGTTATCCCGTTGTTCGTTATTTCGTCAACGAGATAACGGGATATTTCAATGCCGTTTCAATGCGGGTTTGAAATTTGAGTTTGGGATTATTAGCTTGGAATTTGTCTTACGAGAAAACGAGATAACGGGATAACGCAATAACGGTTTTTAAGGGGAGGAGATGAAATGGCAAAGAGAATAATTTTATGGGGGATGGTTTGTCTCATTGTTGGATTTATTGCTTATCTGCCAATTCAGGCGGCAGAGGGGAATCTTTATGAGAATCTTAAGATTTTTACTGACGCCATGAGTCTGGTCCAAATGGAATATGTCAAAGATGTCAATGCCAAGGATTTAATTTATGGCGCCCTTAAAGGGATGCTATCTTCCTTGGACTCTCACAGCCAGTTTCTTGACCCGGAAACATACAAAGAAACGCAGGTAGAAACCAAGGGAAAATTCGGCGGGCTGGGCATAGTCATCAGTATAAAGGACAGCCATCTGACCGTCATTTCTCCTTTAGAGGGCACTCCGGCTTACCGTTCGGGTATTAAAGCTAACGATGTGATTGTCAAAATAAACGGAGAAACCACCAAAGACATTACTTTGACTGACGCCGTCAAGAAATTACGCGGACCGAAAGGAACGCAGGTGACCATTACCATTATGAGGGAGGGAGAACCAAAGCTTTTAGATGTTACCATTACCCGCGATATTATTAAGATTGAAAGTGTTAAAAATGTCGAGGTTTTAGAGAATAAAATCGGCTACATCCGTCTGGTTGAATTTCAGGAAAAAACCGGCAGAGATTTGGAAAAGGCTTTACTCAAGCTGAGTGATGAGGGCATCCAGGCTTTGATTTTAGATGTTCGTAATAATCCCGGCGGTCTCCTGAACGAGGCGGCTGAGGTTTCCGATAAATTTTTACCCAAAGGAAGGATGATTGTTTATACTCAAGGGCGGGATAAAGAGGATGTAATCAAATACCTGTCGCGGAAGGACCCGGTCTACCCCGGACTTCCCATGGTTATATTGGTTAACGGGGGTAGTGCCAGCGCTTCAGAAATTGTTGCTGCAGCCATTCAGGAATGGAACTGCGGCGTAATTCTGGGGACAGAAACTTTTGGAAAGGGCTCGGTGCAGAGTATTCTGCCTTTAAGAGACGGTTCGGCTCTTCGATTGACCACGGCTAAATATTTTACCCCAAAAGGTATTTCTATCCAGGATACCAAAGTACAGCCTGATATTGTGGTAGAAATTTCTGAAGAGGATGAACTGAGTTTGATGCGTCAGTCAGAGATGAGCAAGGAAGACAGGGAGAAACTTAAAGAAGAAAAAAAATTGGTGGATGACATCCAGCTCGAGAGAGCCAAAGATTTACTAAAGGCAATGGAAGTCTACCAGCAGAAATTAAAAGGTGAAGAAGCCCTAAGTTTGCCGTAAAAATAACATAGCCCGGATGAAAGGAAAGTTTTTTTGAAAAAAATTCAAATATTTTTATTAATCCTTTTAGTTATCGGATTTTTCCTCCTCCTTGATTACTGGAAGATAAAAAAAGGAGAGGTTTCCTATCTCAAACGGTGGCTGCCTTCCTATGACTATACTTTTCAGTCCCATCAAATTGATATGGCTATTGAATCGACTTTAGCCGATTTAGGGATGACCAGCAAGGATATTATAAAAAGCTACCGGGAGGAGAAAAAAAGTGGCAGAAAAAAGTGGATTTATGTTTATAAAGAATTGAAAGTTCCTCTGGAAGCCGATTTAAGTGATTATGCCGGATTAATCACAGATCAGGTAAAGAAATCTGGCGGGAAGATGTTCTCGCGGCAGATGCCTAAAGGAGAAAAAAATTATCTAAAGTTAATTTTTGGCCTTAAAGATATTCCCACGGCTATCTTAATTCTCAAAGCCCAGCCTCGGGCTAAAGTTGCTATTATTATTGACGATGTTGGCTATGGCGGGTTTTTAACCGAGAAACTTTTGAATCTGCCTTTCCCGGTGGCCTTATCTATTCTTCCCCATCTGAATCATTCAACAGATATTGCCAGAGAAGCCCACCGCTTGGGTTATGAGGTAATGCTTCATCTGCCCATGGAATCAATAAGGCCGGAAGAAAATCGGGGAGAAGGCATTATTTATGTGGATATGAGTAAAAAAACAATCAGCCGTTTAATTGAAAAATCGTTAGATAGCGTCCCTTATGCCGTGGGCGTTAACAACCATATGGGCTCGCGCGTTTGCCAGAATCCAGAAGTAGTTGAGGTAATTCTTACCCGGTTAAAGAAGCACAATTTATATTTTATTGACAGTTTGGTAATCGCCAGTTCAAAGGCCTATCAAATTGCCCAAAAGATGGCTATCCCTTCACATTACCGCCGCGTTTTTTTGGATAACCAGAATGACCCGGATTATATCAGAGGCCAGCTTGAAGAATTAAAAGACAAGGCCATTAGCGAAGGGGAAGCAATCGGTATTGGGCACTGCCGGAGAAATACTTTAGATGTTTTAACTGAAGCTGTTCCGGAAATAGAAAAAGAAGGTATTGAATTTGTTTTTGCCTCGGAGCTAGTGAAGTAAAGCTGATAACTAGCGGGTAAGAGCTGCTAAAAAGACCTATAACCTATGGCCTATTGGTAAATAGTTATGCTGATTTGCGGGATTGAGACTTCTTGTGATGAGACGGCTGTTTCCATTGTTGAAGACGGGAAGAAAATAATTGAGAACCGCATTTTTTCTCAAGAGGCTATTCATCGGCCTTTTGGCGGGGTGGTTCCAGAGGTGGCTTGCCGCACCCATCTAGAAAAAATATTCCTGCTTCTGGATGAATTATTTAACAGAAACGGCTTGACTTACAAAGATATTGATGCCTGGGCAGTAACTTATGGCCCGGGATTAGTAGGTGCTTTGCTTATTGGCATTGCTACTGCCAAATCCTTAAGCTGTCTAACCGAAAAGCCTCTTTTAGCGGTCAATCATATTGAGGGGCATCTCTATGCTAATATTCTGGAGCACCAGGAAATTGCTTTCCCCTGGGTGGGGTTGGTTGTTTCCGGGGGGCACACCAGTCTTTATTTTGCTACCCGGCTGGGTAAATACAAACTGCTGGGAGAAACGGTTGATGATGCTGCCGGCGAAGCCTTTGATAAAGTGGCCAAACTTCTTTCTTTAGGTTATCCGGGCGGGCCGGCGGTTGAAGAAGCGGCTAAAGGCGGCGACAGAAGAAAAATTAAATTTCCCCGTCCGTCCGGGCCAAAAAGGAGAAAAGATTCTTTTGATTTTAGTTTTAGCGGTCTGAAGACCGCCGTGCTTTATTATCTTCGTGATCATCCCGAAGCCGCCACTCAGAAGGCTGATGTTGCTGCCGGTTTTCAGGAAGCGGTGATAGAGGTTTTAGTTGGGAAAACAGCTGAGGCGGCGAGAATGTTCGGGGTAAAGACGATTCTTGTCTCAGGCGGAGTAGCCAGCAATAACCGACTCCGTCAGGAATTCAGGCAGTTTGGGGAAAACGAGGGAATGAATATTTTTTTCCCCTCGCCTCTTTTGTGCACCGATAATGCCGCGATGATTGCCGGTTTAGGATTTTCTAAATTACAAAAGGGAGAGAAAGCTTCTTTAGATTTAGGGCCGGTACCGGGATTGAAACTGTGAATGGTGGAATCGAAATAACGTGATAACGAGCAACGATATAACGAGATAACGATTAAGGAGATAGCGAGTTTGAGGAAAAAACCATGATTTCCTTTTCAGAAGTGCTTGTTCGTTTAATCTTAGCCAGCCTTTTAAGCGGACTGGTGGGTTTCGAAAGAGAATCTCATGGACGGGCAGCCGGGTTAAGAACCCATATTTTAGTCGGGGTGGGCGCTACTCTTTTTATGCTGGTTTCTCTTTATGTCGCCCAGGTCTATGGAGAAAACGGCTCGGCAGATCCAGGGCGTATTGCCGCTCAGGTTGTGACCGGGATAGGATTTCTCGGCGCCGGAACCATCCTCCGCTTTGGTGTTTCTATCCGCGGCTTAACCACTGCGGCCAGCATTTGGGGGGTGGCGGCAGTCGGCTTGGCGGTTGGCTGTGGCTTTTATCCGGCGGCACTGGGTGCTACCGTTATTTTCTTAATTGCCCTTTACTTTTTATCTAAACTAGGGGCGGTGATACCGGCTCAGTCCTATTTTAAGATTTTAACAGTTAAAGGGATAGATACCGAGCGGCATCTTGACAGAATCCACAATATTTTAAACCAGGGGAAAATCGGTATAGAAAGGTTGGAATGGGGGAAAGATTTTCTAAATAAAGAAGTAATAAACCTTCAATTGTTTTTAAGATTTCCGCATAAAGGTTTGGAAACCCATTTAATTAAGGAAATAGGAAAATTAGAGGGAATTCAGGAAGCCGGATTGGAATGATGCCGGTGAATAGTGCATGGTGAAAACGAGATAACGAAATAACGAGGAACGAGATAATGGGGAAAGTGAGTTATGAATAAAGATTTGATTTTTTATGTAATCGGCGGTTTGGGATTGTTTATCTACGGTATTCACCTGATGGGCATCGGTTTGCAAAAGGCGGCGGCGAATCGGATGCGAAGAATCTTAGGATCTTTAACCAGAAATGCCTTCACCGGAGTCTTGGTGGGCACGGGAATAACGGCCATCATTCAAAGCAGCAGCGCCACCACTGTCATGTTAGTTGGTTTTGTTAATGCCGGCCTGATGACTTTGAAACAATCTCTGGGCGTAATTTTAGGAGCAAATATTGGGACCACTATTACCGCCCAGCTTATTGCCTTCAAACTAACCGACTATGCCCTGCCGCTCATTGGGCTGGGCATGTTGACTATGCTTTTTGCCAAAAAGAAAACCCACAAGTCTTTTGGAGAATTTATGTTGGGTTTTGGTATTTTATTTTTGGGCTTAAAATTTCTGACCCAAAGCGTCAAACCCTTAGGGTCTCTCCCCCAGGTAAGAGAAGTCTTTATTTCATTCAGCACCAATCCCTTTTTGGGCATATTGGCCGGGGCAATTGTTACCGCTCTGGTTCAAAGCAGCAGTGTTACCACTGGTATTGTTTTAGCTTTAGCCGTGGGTGGCTTGATTGATTTAAACGGGGCAATTTATGTTATCTTAGGCTGTAACATCGGTACCTGCATTACCGCTTTGATTGCCAGTATCGGGACAAGCATCTCGGCTCGTCGGACAGCTTTAGCTCACGTGATTTTTAACGTTGTAGGGATACTGATATTTCTACCGTTTTTATCCCAATTCAGCCGTCTCATCAGCCTGACTTCGACTAATGTCATGCGCCAATGCGCTAATGCTCATACGGTTTTCAATGTGGGTATAACCTTAATATTTCTTCCTCTGGTTGGTCTTTTTGCCCGGATTATCCCCCGTCTTATTCCGGGGAGAGAAGTGGAAATCGAATTTGGGCCTAAGTATCTGGAGAGGCATCTTTTGAATACTCCATCTCTGGCTTTGCGGGTAGCTACAGAAGAAATCGTCCGCACCTTGAAAATGACCCGCTTAATGGTTAACCAAAGCATGCAGGGGTTTTTTCATGACGACGCCCGGGCTTTAGTTAAGGTAGAAAGAGGCGAAGAGGCCGTTGATAATCTGCAGGAAGCAGTGACGGATTATTTAATGGAGTTGATGCAAAGAGAGCTGAACGAAGAAGAGTCGCGAAAAATTCCGGCTTTGCTTCACAACATAAATGATGTGGAACGTATCGGCGACCACGCGGAAAATTTAGCCGAACTGGCCGAGAGAAAAATTGAGTGTAAACTCCCCTTTTCTTCAGAGGCAATTAAGGAATTGCATGGGATTCATCATGAATTGGAGAAGATGACCGAAGCAACAATCCAGGCCTTAGAGCGGAATGATTTAAAAAAAGCCGAAGAGGTTTTGGAAAATGAAGAGCTTATTAACCGCCTCCGCGATAAATTAAAAGAAAATCATATCAGCCGCCTGGAAGAAAATAAATGTTTGGTTTTGTCAGGGATTGTTTTTTTGGACACTATCAGTAATTTTGAAAAAATTGCTGACCATCTGACCAATATTGTTCAGGCGGTTGCCGACGCTTTACAATGGGAAAGAAAAAAAACAGAAATGCGATAACGAAAATTTCCGCCATTTTTCACACTTACGAAGTGTGATAAAGGTGTGATAAAATCTGCTTTTAACGGGACAACAAGTAACGAAATGACATGATAACGAGATAACGGGATGGCGTGATAACGGGAAGTATGAAGCCAATATCGGAGATTGCCAAAAACTGGGGAGTAAAGGAAGAAGAGCTTAAATGCTTCGGCCCTTATATGGCCAAGGTTTCCCTGAATCTTTTGAAGCGTTTAAAGAATAGCCCTGAGGGAAATTTAATTATTATCTCGGCGATGACTCCAACCAATCAGGGAGAAGGGAAAACTACCACTACTATTGGTTTGGCCCAGGCCTTGAATCGGTTAGGCAAAAAAGCTATTCCAACCCTGCGAGAGCCGTCACTCGGCCCTTTTATGGGCCTAAAAGGAGGGGCAACCGGCGGCGGCGCCGCTGAGGTGCTGCCTAAGGATGAGATAAATCTGCATTTTACCGGAGATATTCACGCCGTCGGGGCCGCCCACAATTTGTTGGCTGCCCTGGTTGATAATTCAATTTATCGGGGAAACAATTTAAAATTAAACCCGGAGCGCCTTTTTTGGCCCCGGGTGATTGATACCAGTGACCGGGGTCTCCGAGAAATTTTATTAAGTTCAAGCGGCAAAATCGCCCAGAATCCTTATAAAACCTCTTTTGAAATCACCGCCGCTTCCGAAATTATGGCGGTTTTATGTTTATCTGAAAATTTCTCCGAATTAAAAAGAAAAATAGGAGAGATTATCGTTGGACTGGATTTTTCTGAAAAGCCCGTCAGGGTAAAAGACCTGGGGGCAGAAGGAGCGCTATCCCTTCTTTTAAAAGATGCCCTGATGCCTAATTTGGTTCAGACCAGTGAGTTTGGTCCAGCCTTTATCCACGGCGGCCCATTTGCTAATATTGCCCATGGCTGTAACAGTATCCTGGCGATAAAGATGGCTTTGAAATTAGCCGATTTTGTCGTTACCGAGACTGGGTTTGCCGTCGATTTGGGTGCGGAAAAGTTTATCCATCTGGTTTCATCCCCCTTTAATCTTTCTCCCCGGGCTTTAGTCATTGTCGCCAGTCTCCGCGCCTTGAAAATGCATGGCGGAGAAAAGGCTGGTTTTAAATTAGGGTTGGACAATTTATCCAAGCAGATAGAAAATGGAGAAAAACTGGGGTTTCGGGTGGTTGTTGCCCTAAACAGGTTTAAAGAGGATTTGCCTCAAGAAATCAAATATGTAGAAGATTTTTTTGCTAAGAAGCAAATCTCTTTAGCTGTTTCTGAGGTCTGGCAAAAAGGAGGAAGAGGCGGCGAGGATTTGGCAAAAAAGATTTTAGAGGTAGTTAACCGCTCTGGGGGAAATAAAACCTTCAAGGGTTTATATACCCATAACAATTCTTTTAAAGAAAAGGTAGAGGCGATTGCTGTTGAAATTTACGGGGCAAGTGGGGTAGGTTATTCTGAGGAGGCAGAAAAAGATATCGCTTTTCTTAAGAAAAATAAATTGGACCAGATGCCGGTTTGTCTGGCCAAGACACACAAGTCGCTTTCTGATAATCCTAATCTTTTAGGCAGGCCCAAGGGTTTTAAAATTAAAGTTGAAAAAATTAAGCCGGCTGCCGGAGCGGGTTTTTTAGTTGTATATTGCGGTAAAATTCTTACTTTGCCGGGGCTCCCCCTTTATCCCCGGGCGATGCGAATGGATTTGGGGGATGATGGAGAAATCAAAGAGAAAAATGGTTGAAAACCCGAAAATTCTAGTGAAAATAGCAGAAAAAATTGGTTTCCTCAGTAAAAAGAAATTAAATGAAGCCATGGAGGAACAGAAGCGTACAGGGGAAAGACTCCCGGCTGTTTTAGTTAGGCTCGGATATCTGGCTAAGGAAGAATTAGGCATTGCCCTGGCCAATCAATTCAATATGGAAACGGTCAAATTATCTGAAAAAGAGATTTCCATCGAGCTTTTAAAAAGTTTTGACGCCGAATTAGTTAAAAGACACCGCTTTATTCCTTTAGAGAAAGAAAAAGGTAAATTAATTGTCGCCATTGATAATCCTTTAAATCTTTTTGCCTTTTCTTATTTAGAAAACCAGCTTAAGTGTAAAATGAATGCTTTTTTAATTACCCCCAAGGAGCTTGATCAGGCCCTGGAGAAATTTTTTGGTTTCGAAGAACCCCGGATTACTTCTCTTTATAAAAAATTACGAGACGAGGATTTACATATTGAAGGGTTTGGCGATGAATTAGAAGAGACGCCGGCTGATGACGCCCCGATTATTAAATTGGTTCATGTATTAATCCTGGAGGGTTTTCGCAGCCGGGCCAGCGATATTCATCTTGAGCCTTTGGAGAACCGGTTTCGCATTCGCTACCGCATTGACGGAGTACTTCACGATGCGCCCGGACCACCCAAAAGATTGGAAGCGGCCATTATCTCCCGGGTAAAAATTATGGCCAGGATGGATATTGCCGAGAAACGCCTGCCACAGGACGGCCGCATTAAGATTAAGCTTGCCGGAAAAGACCTGGATTTAAGGGTTTCGACCCTGCCCGGGCTTTATGGAGAAAGTGTCGTTTTGCGAATTTTAGACCGAAGCAGTTTATTAAAAGATATGGCTGATTTGGGATTCAGTCTGCGTGACCAGAAAGAATTCGAGAAATTATTAGGTATTACTAACGGAATAATTCTGGTGACTGGGCCGACGGGCAGCGGCAAAACCACGACACTTTACTCAGCGTTAAGCCGTTTGAACCAGGCTGACCGTAAAATTGTTACCGTCGAAGATCCGATAGAATACCAAATTTCCGGTATCAACCAGGTAGAGGTAAAGCCCTATATCGGCCTGACCTTTGCCCAGAGCCTGCGTTCAATTTTAAGGCAGGCGCCGGATATCCTGATGATTGGTGAAATTCGGGATTTGGAAACAGCCGAAATTGCTATTCGCTCCGCCCTCACCGGACATTTGGTCCTCAGCACCTTGCATACCAATGATGCCTGCAGTGCCGTCACCCGGTTGATTGATATGGGAGTAAAGCCCTTTTTAGTTGCTTCTTCTTTGCGGGCGGTTTTATCGCAGCGATTAGTCAGGAAAATTTGTTCTTACTGCAAAGAAGCCTATCAACCCAGTTTGAATGAGTTAACTGAAGTTGGCTTGAAAGAAGGCGATATTCCTGAGGTGACTTTTTATCGCGGTAAGGGATGTCCAAAATGCAATCAAACCGGTTTCCGGGAGAGAATTGCTATTTTTGAACTGTTGCTTATGAGCGAACAGTTAAGAAAGATAATTTATGGCAAGCCTTCGAGCACCCAGATAAAAGACATTGCCCAGAAAGAAGGAATGTTTACCCTGCGGGAGGACGGCTGGGCAAAGGTTTTTGCCGGGATAACTACTTTAACTGAAGTTTCCCGGGTAACCATAGGCGATGATGATTAAAATAGAGCTTGGATTCGTGAATGGTAAATCGTGAATAGTGCAAACGAGATAACGTGATAACGGGAAACGGGATAACGAAAAATGGTGGATAGAAAAACGGGAAGAAAACACCTGAGGCATTATAAAAGCTTGGGAGAGCTGCTGGTAGAGATGCAGATTGTCAATGAAAAGCAGCTGGAAGAGTTGATGCTTGAGCAGAGAAGAACCGGAGAATTGCTCGGGCGGATTGTCGTCCGCCAGGGATTAGCCAGCGAAAAGGAAATTATGGATGCTTTGGCGGCGCAAACCGATATGCCGGTGGTAACTTTAAGCCGTTTGAAAATTAACCCAAAGATTATTAATAAAATCTCTCCCAGTTTAGCCAGGATTTATAAAGTTGTGCCCATTAGAGAGGAAGGCAAAGTTTTGCTTGTTGCTCTTTCTGACCCTTTTAATACCCAGGTTCTTGATGATTTGCGTTTTATTCTGAATAGTGAAGTGAGGGGAGCTATCGCCAGTGATAAAGATATTGACCAGGCCTTGCAGAAATATTACGGAAAGGAAACAGAAAGCCTGGAGGTATTGCTGCAAAAAATGGAGTCTACTCCCTTGATGCAAAAGGAATTAGAAAAGGTGAGTGAACCCGATATTGCCAGTCTTCAGGAATTAGCCCGGGAAGCCCCAATTGTTAAACTGGTAAATCTGGTTTTGATTCAAGCGGTTAAGGACCGGGCCAGTGATATCCACTTTGAACCCTATGAAGACATCTTTAGAATCCGCTATCGTTTGGACGGTCTTCTTTATGAAATGACTCCTCCGCCGGCTCGCCTCGGTTTAGGTATTATCTCCCGTCTTAAAGTAATGGCTGATTTGGATATTGCCGAGCGAAGACTTCCTCAAGACGGCCGCATGGAGATAAATGTTGAAGGCAAGCGCATTGATATCCGAGTATCAACCCTGCCTACCGCTTTTGGTGAAAGTGTGGTTTTGCGGATTCTCGACCGCAGTCTGGTGATGCTTTCTTTAAACGAAATTGGGCTTTTACCTGATAGCTTAGCGGTTATAGAGGGGCAGATTAAACGTCCCCAGGGAATGGTTTTAGTGACCGGGCCGACTGGCTGCGGAAAAACCACTACCCTGTATTCAATTTTAAAAAGAGTAAATGAGCCGGGTTATAAAATTATTACTACTGAGGATCCAGTTGAATATACTATTACCGGTGTCATTCAGGTTCCGATTAAACCGCAGATTAAACTGAATTTTTCCACTTGCCTAAGGCATATTTTACGCCAGGATCCCGATATCATCATGGTTGGTGAAATTCGTGACCAGGCCACAGCAGAGATTGCCATTCATGCCGCTCTTACCGGACATTTGGTTCTCAGTACCCTGCATACCAACGATGCTCCAGAAACGATTACCCGTCTTATCGATATGGGAGTGGAACCTTTTTTAGTTACCTCGACCCTGCAGATAATTATTGCCCAGCGCCTGGTAAGAATTTTATGCCCTGAGTGTAAGGAAAGTTATCAAGCCAGCCCGAAAGATTTAGTTGCTCTGGATATTAACCTGGATGAGGTCACTTCTAAAAACTTTGAACTGGATGAAGAGGGGAAATTAATTTTATATCGTCCCAAAGGCTGTCCTTTATGCCGCCAGATTGGATATCGCGGACGAACGGGGATATTTGAAATATTGACCCTTAATGATGAAATCCGGGAGTTGATTGTTAACCGGGCTTCAGCCGAGGAAATTCGAAAAATTGCCAGTCAGGCCGGGATGAGGAATTTAAAACTTGATGGTTTGCAAAAAGCATTGCAGGGAATAACCAGTTTAGAAGAGGTCCTCAGGGAAACGCAAACCTTTATATAGCTCATAGCTGATAGCTCATCGTTCATAGAAAACCCATGAGCTAAGAGCCAGGGGCTATAAACTAGAAGAGCAAGTCAGGAGAGAGAAGCCGGGATGCCTACTTATAACTACGAAGCGATAAATGAAAAGGGTGGAGAAGTTAAGGGTAAGGTTGAGGCAGAAAGTCATTTAATTGCCCTGAGCCGTATCCGCAATTTGGGTTATTTCCCTACCCGGGTTGTTAAAGAGAAAGAAAAAAGCAGAAAGTTTTTTAAATTTTTTTTTCAACTCAACTCAAAATCATTTTTTCAACGGACAAAACGCCAGCATCTGGTTTCTTTTACCAGGCAGCTGGCGACCTTAATCGGAGCCGGGATGCCGATTCTCAAAAGTTTACAAACACTGGCTGAACAGCCGGGTTTAGGCAACTTTAAAGAAATTATTAATCGCGTCGCTGATGGCGTCGAGCGCGGCCACCCCCTTTCCGAAGGGTTAGTCCGTTACCCGGGCTTTTTTTCCCGGCTTTATGTAAATATGATTCGGGCCGGAGAAAGCGGAGGGATTTTGGAGAAAATTTTAAGAAGGCTCGCTGATTTGCTGGAGAATCAGATGAAGCTTCGTGCCCGGGTGAAAAATGCCTTGATTTATCCTTCTTTCATTATTATTGTGGCTGTGGGGATCGTAGCCGTTTTATTGACTTTTGTCGTTCCCATTTTCGTCAGTCTTTTTGAGGATTTAGGCGGAGCGCTCCCGCTGCCTACCCGAATTCTTATGGCGGTAAGCGAGGTGGTCAAACACCAGTGGTATTTTATTATTTTGGCAGTTATCGCTCTGGTATTTCTATTTAAACTGGCAACTCGAACCCCCCGGGGCAGATTCTTCTTTGATCATTTAAAACTGCGGCTGCCACTTTTTGGCAATCTTTATCGGAGTATCTCCATCACCCGGTTTTCCCGTACTCTTGGCACCTTAATTGCCAGCGGTGTGCCCATCTTGCAGGCATTAAATATCGTCCGGGAGACGGCTGGCAATGAAGTTATCAGCCAGGCTTTAGCTAATGTCCATGACAGCATCCGCGAAGGAGAAAATATTACTCAACCGCTTAGAGAATCCGGTGTTTTCCCCGCCTTGGTGGTGAATATGGTCAGAGTAGGAGAAGAATCGGGGACATTGGATGAGATGCTTTACCGTATTGCCGATAATTTTGATGAAGAAGTAGATCGCACCGTCGGTAGTCTCACCGCGTTACTGGAGCCATTTTTAATTGTTTTTATGGGCCTGGTGGTTGGCTTTATCGTTATTTCCATGATTATGCCTTTATTTTCGCTAATTAAGCTGGTGAGTTAAAAACCGTTATTTCGTTATCTCGTTGCTCGTTATATCGTTGCCCGCTCTCTCGCTGAAAGCAGAAAACCTCATACTTTTATCACACTTACGAAGTGTGATAAAAAGGCGGAGGGTTCGTTATATTGGGGAAGGAAACACATCATGCAATTCGATAAATTTACCCTAAAGTCACAAGAAGCTTTGGCCTTGGCCGAAAAATTGGCCGGGCGTTTTAAACATCAGGAAGTTGATGTTGAACACCTCTTTTTAGCCCTGCTCGATGAGGCTGAAGGGATTGTTAAGCCGGTTTTAGAGAAATTGGGCGCTAATACAGAAAAGATCCGTCGTCAAGTTGAAGATGAATTGAAGCGCCGTGGAGAAATCCTGGGGTCGGCTAACCAGATGTACATAGCTTCCCGCTTAAGAGAATTACTTAATCAGGCCGGGAGTCAAGCGGAGAATCTAAAAGATGAATACCTGAGCACCGAACATCTGCTTTTGGCTATAAGTGAAGATAAAGGTAAAGCCGGAGAAATTCTGCGCCAAGCCGGGGGAAGCAGGGAAAATATTTTGAAGGCGGTTAAATCTATCCGCGGCCATCAGCAGGTAACGGATCAGAAGCCGGAAGATAAATATCAGGCTCTTTTAAAATATGGCCGGGATTTAACCACGTTGGCCCGGCGGGGCAAGCTTGATCCGGTGATTGGCCGCGATGAGGAAATACGCCGGGTGATTCAGGTTCTTTCCCGGCGGACAAAAAATAACCCTGTTCTAATCGGTGAGGCCGGTGTGGGCAAAACAGCCATTGCCGAAGGATTGGCCCAGCGGATTGGCCGGGGCGATATACCGGAGTCGTTGAAGGATAAAAAGATTGTTGCTTTAGACCTGGGTGCTTTGGTGGCCGGGGCTAAATTTCGAGGAGAGTTTGAGGACCGCCTGAAAGCGGTTATCCGGGAAATTGAAAAGAGCGCCGGGGAAATCATTCTTTTTATTGACGAGTTACATACCTTAGTCGGCGCCGGAGCGGCCGAAGGGGCTATGGATGCCTCTAATATGTTGAAGCCAGCTTTGGCCAGAGGAGAACTGCGCTGTATCGGGGCGACTACCTTGGATGAATACCGCAAACATATTGAAAAGGATGCCGCTTTGGAGAGGCGTTTCCAGCCGATTACCATTACCGAGCCCAGTATCGAGGATACCATTGCTATCCTGCGCGGCTTAAAAGAAAAATATGAGGTTCATCACGGGGTAAGAATTCAGGATTCAGCCATAATTGCTGCCGTCAAACTTTCCCAGCGGTATATTACCGACCGCTTTCTGCCGGACAAAGCCATTGATTTAATTGATGAGGCGGCCTCACGTCTGCGCATTGCCATTGATAGTCTGCCGACGGTTATTGATAAGGTCGAACGGGAAATAACCAGGCTGGGGATTGAAAGAGAAGCTTTAAAAAAGGAGAAGGATAAGGCCAGCCAGGAGAGGCGGAAATATATCGAGAAGAATCTGGGTAATCTAAAGGAAACAAGCCGGACGATGCGGGCTCAGTGGCAGAATGAAAAAGAAACCATCAAGCTTATCCAAGACTACAAAGAAAAGATTGAAGAAAATAAACTTGAAGAAACTAAGGCCGAACGGCGAGGAGATTTAGGTAAAGCCGCGGAAATCCGTTATGGGATTATCCCGGGATTAGAAAAAAAATTGGCTGAAGCTTTCAAGAAAATTAAAGAGAAGGATACGGCGAGCCGGATGTTAAAAGAGGAAGTTGACCAGGACGATATTGCCGAAATTGTCGGCAAATGGACAGGCATCCCGGTGACCCGCCTCATGGAGACGGAAAAAGAAAAGCTTGCGCATATGGAAGAAAATTTAAAAAAAAGAGTGGTGGGGCAGGATGAAGCCATTCAGTCTGTTTCCGACGCTGTTAGGCGTTCCCGGGCTGGGTTGCAGGATCCACATCGTCCCCTGGGCTCATTTATCTTCATGGGACCAACCGGAGTAGGAAAAACAGAATTAGCCCGATCTCTGGCCGAATTCCTTTTTGACGATGAGGCCGCTTTGGTGAGAATAGATATGTCTGAATATATGGAGCGCCATACCGTTGCCCGCCTAATTGGTGCCCCTCCCGGCTACATTGGCTACGAAGAAGGAGGTCAGTTAACTGAGGTTATCCGCCGGCGTCCTTATTCGGTAGTTCTATTCGATGAAATCGAAAAGGCCCATGAAGACGTAATGAATGTCATGCTGCAGATTTTAGACGACGGCCGTTTGACCGACGGACAGGGCCGGGTAGTAAATTTCAAGAATACGGTTATTATTATGACTTCTAATGTGGGAAGTTCCTGGTTATCGAAGGCCCAGGGAAAAGACGCGGCCATAAATAAAAGAGAACTGCACCGCCGGGTGCTGGAATCCCTGCGGGCCCGTTTCCGCCCGGAATTCCTTAATCGGATTGATGAAATTATAATTTTTAACCGCCTGGATATAGAGGGCCTTAAAAAAATCGTTGATATTCAAATGGCCCATTTAGAAAAACGGATGGCTGAGAAAAATATCGGACTCAAATTAAGCGATAAAGCCAAAAAGAAATTAGCCAAGGAGGGTTTTGACCCTGTCTACGGAGCGCGGCCTTTGCGCCGGTTGATTGAAAAGAGAATTCAAACCCCTCTGGCGAAAGAAATTTTATCCGGAAAGATTAAAGAAGGCGACAAAATTAAAGTTGAGCTTGAAGGAGAAAATTTTATTTTTACAGCCTAAGCCGATTTCTATTGACATACTGACAGGGTGTTAGTATAATACTCGAAGAATCGGAAAATTTAAGGAGGTGATTTAGGATGAGACGTTTATCGTTTATTGTTTTTGTGCTTATGATGATAGGGATTACTGGCTGCACCATGACTCAGAAGGGTGCGGGTATGGGAACAGCCCTTGGCGCCGGTACCGGAGCAATTATCGGACATCAATCAGGGCATGCCGCCGGAGGCGCTTTAATTGGTGGCGCGGTAGGCGGTTTAGGTGGCGCCTTAATTGGGGAATCTCAGGCGACAAAGTTCTGTCCTGTTTGCGGTGAAAGTTTCCCGGCTGACGTCAAGTACTGTCCTAAATGCGGAGCCGAACTTCAATATAAACAGAAATAAAACGTAAAAAGGAAGGGGGGATGTGAATGTCGTATCGATTATCTTTCTGGAAAGCGGTAGTAGTAGCTGCCGTAGTTATGGCTTTTGTCGGCACCAGCCATATTGTTTGGGCAGGGCCAAAGGGACAAGGTAACAAAGGTTATATGTATATCCGCCACGGGGAAGCCACTGTAAAAGCCCAAAAGAGATTGCGGGAAAAAGCGGCCATAAAGAAAGCTCGGCAGACAAGAGTAAGGAAACCGAAACCGCCAAAGATGAAATGGGTAAATATCCATTTTGAAACTGGCAAAGCAGATATAACTTCTCCGAATACATTTAAGCTTAACCGAGCGGCGCGTCTTTTGAAAATTAACGGGCAGAAAAAGGTTCTCATTATCGGTTCAGCCGACAGAAGAGGTTCTGACGAAAGTAATTATGCTCTCGGTTTAAAACGAGCGAATGCCGCCCAAAAGTATCTCATCAATCTGGGAATTGATGCCGGTAGACTCCAGGTAAAAAGTATTGGTAAAAAAGGAGCCTCGAAGGATCCCGGATTAGAAGCCCTGGCTCGAGATCGTTGTGCCAGATTCCAGATAATATTAGCCGGAAGAAAGAAGTAACCCCGTAGAGAAGATAAACAAGGAAGCGAATTCTATCAGATATTTTCGGCTTTTTAAGGGAGGGGATGCCTTTTTCTAACGGGAAGAATATGTGGAGTGACGTTTTCTTATAAATAAGCTAACAGCGAGGGTGTTCCTAAAATGGAGCACCCTCTTTTTTCCGTGTTTGCCAAAGTTTGGCCCCAGGTAGGTTTATTTTCTAAAATTTACGCCGCGCACTATAAATTTTTTGAATTATGGTTACCCAAAACAAAATCAAAATTGCCATTACTCTGGTTGTATTAGTCATTCTTGTTGGTACCGCTGGTTTTGTTCTTATTGAAGGCTGGCAGCCCTTAGATGCTCTTTATATGACCACCATTACTCTTTCTACGGTAGGTTTTAAAGAGGTTAACCAGCTCGGCCCGGCTGGCCGCATTTTTACTATTTTTCTTATCTTTTCAGGTTTGGGTGTTTTTGTTTTTGGTTTAACCGTGGTTAGTTCATTTATTCTCGAAGGTCATTTAGGCGGATTGGTAAGGAGGCACAGGATGGAGAGGAAAATTAAAGATATAAATAATCATTTTATTATCTGCGGGATGGGCGAGACAGGCAAGCACGTTTTGGAAGAATTTAAAAAGGCGCATGTTCCTTTTGTGGTTATCGAAAAAGACAGAGCGCAAATTGAGAAACTTGAAAGTTATCCTGAGGCGATATGTATCGAAGGGGACGCAACCGAGGACGAAGTTTTATCAAAAGCCGGTATTGAACGCGCCCAGGGGCTAGTTACTGCCCTTCCTCTGGATACCGATAATTTATTTGTTGTCCTTTCTGCCCGCCATATCAACCCGAACCTGCGTATTGTTGCCCGGGGCACCGACGAAGCCACTCTTTATAAAATGAAAAAAGCCGGAGCTAATAATGTTATCTCCCCCAATACCATCGGCGGCTTGCGCATGGCTTCAATCATGCTCCGCCCGACTGTGGTTGCTTTTCTTGACGTAATGTCAAGGGGAGAAAGCGATGTATCCCTGCGGCTGGAGGAGGTTAAGTTGCCGGCGGGGTCACACCTGGATAAGAAAAGTCTGAATGAGGCAAAAATCCCCCAGGAGACAGGACTAATGATTATTGCCATCAAAAAGAAGGGGGAACATTCCTTTATTTACAATCCTACTTCAAACACCACTCTTTCCGTCGGTGACACTTTAATTGTTTTAGGAAATCTAGAGCAGGTTGAAAAGATTCACCACTATATCGAAAGCTGATAAAGAGGGCCCAAAAAACTTGTGGGCGGGGTTAATTTTTTTCTTGCCTAAATTCCCGTCGCATGATAAAATCGAAAGTGGAGAAAAAGGAGGTGAGGAAGGATGGCCGAGAAGGTACTGAAGTGCGGAATTAAGAAGAAAGCCGGATATCTCTATTTTATAGATAAAAAAGGTGATATCTCCCGGGCAAAGATGGCTCGAGGCGGACAGAAGAAGAAAAAGAAAGCGAAAAAGAAAAAAAAGAAAAGATAGATTTATTATTTAGAGATATGTAAATGATAGAAATCCCCTACGGTGATTTTGCCGCAGGGGATTTTTTTATGATTTTTTTGACTTTCCGCTTTCTATATGCTATATTTTCTATGGTATTTATATACGGCTGGATAAAGGCAAATCCGCCGCAAGGCGGAGACGCAAAGCTACAGATTCTTGCTAAAGGCAAGGAAGTCTGAGTTACCTAGGATATAGGCGATTCAGCTTTTTTTTAATGAGCCCGTGACTTGTGGAGCGATCGCAAACATAAGTTACTGGACGAATTAATCCCCAGCGCTTAGATTTCGAAGAAATCTGCAGGGGGATAAATAGACAATTCGATTTGCTTGCCCCCATGAGCTCAGAGTCATAATTCCCCCGGTTTGATTTTTCCCTCCCCTGTTTTTTAAAACTCCTGATAAGAGAAAATTCTTGCTCTTTACTTTGGGATTTGATAAGATAAGCCACCTGCCAAGGCCCTGATGGCGCTTGATTTGGGAGTGGCTTGACCCGGGAGTAAGATTATGGCTGATATTATATCCTTTCGCGGGATTTATTTCAAACCCCAAAAAGAAAATAAACTTAAAAATGTTACCTGCCCCCCGTATGACGTGATATCCCCTAAAAGGCAGGAATATTTTTACCGTCTCCATCCACATAATGTCATTCGGCTCATTTTAGGCAGAAAGAAATCAAGCGACACCAAGGCCATCAATCGTCATAGCCGGGCGGCTAAATATTTCAAGGACTGGTTAAATACGGGGATTTTGGAAAAAGAAAAAAGTCCCTGTATTTATATTTATCGGCAGAAATACTCTTTTCAAAATAAAAGATACTCCCCGGTAGGGTTTATTGCCTTAAGCCGTCTTGAGTCCTGGCGGGAAAAAAAGATTTTGCCTCACGAGGTGATTTTTAGTAAATATAAAAATGACCGCCTCCAGCTCCTTCGGGCGAGCAAGGCCAACTTTGAATCCATTTTAGCCCTCTATCCCCATTCGGCCCGAATTGAAAAAATCCTCAGGAAGGGGATAGTTTCCCGCCCTTTTTTAAAGATTATTGATGAAGAAAAGGTGGAACACGCCATTTATCCTCTATCTAGCCTTAAGGAAATCTCGGTGATAAAAAAGGAGATGAAGAAAAGACCTTTATTTATTGCCGACGGCCATCATCGTTATCAAGCCGCCTTGAATTTCTCCCGGGAGGTAAACCGCTCTAAATCGCCCCCTAAATATAAAAAGGCCGATTATCTCATGGTTACCTTTATGGATATGGAAAGAAGCAAGCTGACTATTTTCCCCACTCATCGGATAGTTTCTAAACTCCCCCGTTTTTCGTCGAAAAGATTCTTGGATAGTTTGCGGCCGTATTTCCAGGTCGAAAAGGTTTCCTCGAAGATTTTTTACCAGCAGTTAAAGAAAGAAGCCGGGGGACAAACTGCCTTTGGCCTTTTTCTGGGGGGGGATAATTATTTTCTTATTAAACTAAAAACCCGTTTGGATTTAAAACGATTGATTAAAGAGAAAAAATCAACGGCCTGGAAAAAACTCGATGTGGCCATTTTGCATAAGTTAATCTTCGATAAGGTGTTGAAGGGGCGGGCAAATAATTACCTTTCTTATACCCGCAGCGCCAAAGAAGCCGAGAGAAAGGTAAAAACCGGGCAGGCAAAAATGGCTTTTTTCCTTAATCCGACAAAAATCGAAGATATTCAATCTATTGCCTCTCGCGGGGAACGAATGCCGCCCAAATCCACTTATTTTTACCCCAAGCTTCGTTCCGGCTTGATAATGAGAGAAATCGACGGCTAAAAAGGAGTCCAAGCATGCATAGAAAAATATTGATGATACTTTTAATTTTCATCCTGTCCAATTTTGTCCCTTGCGGAAGTTCCTTCTCGGAGGAAATTAGCCGCCATCAGGCAAAACAAATAGAAAGATATTACCGGAAGGGGCAGTCTTTTTACCAGAGAGGTGAATACAAAAGAGCCGAGGGGTTTTTCCGAAAAATTTTGAAGCTCTATCCGGAAGATCAAGTTGCCAGGGAGTATCTTAAGGAAATAAATACAACTATCAAGCAGAGAAAAAAGGCCAAGGAGGAAAAAAAGGCTGAGTTGTTACGAAGAAGAAGGCAGGGAAAAGAAGAGAAAAAAGAGAATAAGGATTTAAAGCATTATCGAAAAAGGCAAAAGAAAAAAGAGGGTGAAACAAAAACTGAACTGCAGAAAAGGGAATGGAAAGAAGAGAGGGAAAGGAAAAAGGAAGAAGCCCGGAGAAGAAATCAGGAGGAGAGGATTGCCCGGAAGATAAAGCAGGAGATAAAAAAGCTGGAGAAGGAAAAAAGGGCGAGAATAAAGGAGATAGAAAAGGAGAGGGCGAAGAAAGAAAGAGAAATGATCCGCCAGGAGAAGAAACTCCTTCGGGAAAAGAAACGTTTTGAAAAGAGAGAGGTATCTTTTAAGCAGAAGGAAAGAGAAGAGATTAATCTGGCTCAGATAAAGGGGAAAAAGGAGCGGGAAGAGAAAAAAGCGGAAAAAAACCGCAAAATAGAGGCTAAAAAGGCGGAGAAAAAGAGAAAAATTGAAGAAAAAAGGCTATCCAGGGAACAGAAGATAGAGGCAAGAAGAAAGGCTAAAGCAGAAAAAAAGGCTCAGGCTAAGGTTGAGGCTGAGGAGAAAAGAAAGGTTCGGCTGGAAGCTAAAGCAAAGAGAAAGGCAGAAATAGAGGCAAGAAGAAAGGCTAAGGCTAAGGCAAAGAGGAAAAGAGCTGAAGAGAAGAAAGCGGCTAAGTTGGCCAGGGAACAAGAGCTAGAGGCGAAGAAACAGGCCAAGATTGAAGCAAGAAGAAAGGTTCAGGCCGAGGTTGAGGCTGAGAGGCAGGCCGAGCTAGAGGCAAAGGAAAAAAGAAAAACAGAAAGAGAAGCAGAAAGAAAGGCCAAGACTGAGGCTAAGGCTGAAGCAAAGAGGAAAAGGCGTGAAGAAAAAGAAACTGCCAGATTATCCAGAGAAAAAGAAAGGAAAGAAAAGAAAGAAGCTGAACGTTTGGCCTCTGAGGAAGCCTTAGCGGCTAAGAAACTGGCGCGGGAAGAAGCCAGACAAAAAAGGCTTGAGCGTATCCAGCGGCGTAAAGAAGAAAGAGAAGCTCAGATAAAAAAGGAAAAAGAGGAAAAAGAAAAAGCCCGGGAAGCCAAAAAAGCGGAAAAAAAGGGGGAAATAGAAGCCAAAAAGGCTGAAAAAAAGAGAAAAATTGAAGAAAAAAGGTTAGCCAGAGAGAAAAGAAAGGCTGAAAGGGAAGCAGAAAGAAAGGCCAAGACTGAGGCTAAGGCTGAGGCAAAGAGGAAAAGAGCTGAAGAGAAGAAAGCGGTTAAGTTGACCAGAGAAAGGGAGATAGAGGCGAAGAAAAAGGCTGATGCAGACAAAAAAGCTCAGGCTAAGGCTGAGGCTGAGGAAAAAAGAAAGACTCGGCTAAAAGCTAGGGCAAAAAGAAAAGCCGAAAGAGCAATAAAGAAAAAGGTTATTGCGACTAAGGCGGAGGAGGAAAGACAAGAGCTTGAAGAAAAAGAGACCGTAAGACAGGCAGAAATAAAGGAACAAGCTGAAACTTTAACGGTTGAAACTTTAGCGGAAGAGAAGGACTTACAAAAAGAACAAGTAATCCGGGAGGAAGCCAGGCAGAGAAGGATTGAGGGTATAATTAGCCAGGTAAAAGAACAAAAAGAAAAAGAGATAAAAAAGCAGTCTCAAGAAGCCAAGAGAGCGGAAAAAGAGAGAAAAAAAGAGGCCAAAAGGCTGGCTAAAGAGAAAAGGGAAACAGAAAGAAAGGCTAAGGCTGAGGCAAAGAAAAAGAAGCTTGAAGAAAAAGAAGCAGCCAAGATAGCCAGAAAACAGGAAATAGAGGCAAGAAGAAAGGCTAAACTTGAGGCCAGGGCAGAAAAAAAAGCTCAGGCTAAGGTTGAGGCTGAGGAGAAGAAAAAGCCTGAGGCTAAAGTTGAGGAAGCATCTGATAAAAAGGTCATAGATCCCGGCAGAAAAAGCCGGGAAGAAATCTGGGAAGATATTTATCGCCAGGCCAGGAAAAAGGAACTCTTGGAGATGAAAAAAAGAGAAACATTTATCAAGCGCCTGGAGGGGAAAAAGGAGGCCCAGAGAGAAAAGCGGGCTTTAAATAAGAAGAAAGCCGCCAGCTATTTTCAGAAAGGTTTAGAATACTACCAGGCCGGAAAAACTTTACAGGCGGTTGAACTCTGGGAGAAGGCTTTAAAGTTGGATTCTGAGGATAAAAAGATAAAAAGAAGACTAAAGAAAGCCAGGCGGGAACTTAAAAAGAGGTCCCTCCAAAAAGAAGAGACCTCAGATGAATAAAAGAAAGGGAGCATTCTTTCGCCTTCAAGGCTTCCGAGTCGGCCGCCTTTTTATCATTTGGAGAATGAGGGGATAAAAGGCGAAGAGAACTGCTCCCAAACAAATCGAAATTATCATTAAGAAACTTTTACTGACAAGAAATTGGAAGAAAAGAATCTGAAAAGTTATCTTACCTTTATTCTGGAAAAGAACAATAATGGTTAAAAAGATAAGGAGAACGAGAAAAATTATTTTAAAATCTAACCGGCTCAGCCAGGAAGGCTGCTCAATCCCTTTCATGAGTAGGAAGTAATGTATCAGATTTGAATTTAGATGTCAACAAAAATTTTTAAATTTTTTAATATTTATCCCGGCGATCATGCTCGAAAAAATTTCCCCTTTAGTCAGATTCCCCTTGACAAAATTTTTGGGTTTGCTAAAATATAATTGTTGAGTAATTTGATAAACTTAGTCAACTTTAGGGGAAATTTAGACAATGCGAATTTCGGCTAAAGGGAGATACGGCTTAAGGGCTCTTTTTGACTTAGCATTGAACTATGGGCAGGGTCCCATTCTTATCAAAGATATTGCCAGGCGGCAGATTATCCCTGAGGCCTATCTGGAACAAATATTTTTATCTCTGAAAAAAGCTGGCCTGGTAAAAAGCCTCCGGGGTGCCTACGGCGGATATCTTCTCGCCCGGGAACCTCAAGGGATAAATATAAAAGAGATAATGGATATTTTGGAAGGAGCTGATCCGGTAGTCCCCTGTTTAGAAAATGCCCAGGTTTGTTCGTTGTTTAAGGATTGTCTGCTCAAAGATTTCTGGGAGGAACTCGGCCAGGCTCAAAACAGCCTGATGGGCAGAATTACCTTAGCTGACTTGGTCAGGAAAAAGACCTTACGGCGGCAAGAACTGGCACCCCCCGTTTATAACATTTAAACCATAAACCTCCCTCGCACAGGTGGAGACATAAGAAAGGACTAATGGTTAAAGGGATTGCTCAGGACATAACCAAACTAATCGGCCAGACTTCCCTGGTCAGGCTTAACCGATTAACTCAGGGTCTCTCGGCTTTTATTCTTTGTAAGCTTGAATTCTTTAATCCCGGCGGCAGTATTAAAGACCGGATAGGCCTTTTTATGATTGAAGCGGCCGAAAAAAAGGGATTGATTAATAAAGAAACTATTATAATCGAACCGACCAGCGGCAATACCGGCATTGCCTTGGCCCTGGTTTGTGCCTCAAGAGGGTATCATTTAATCCTGACTATGCCGGAGAATATGAGTAAGGAGCGTCAGAAACTCCTGAAATTTCTTGGCGCAGAGTTAATTTTGACTCCGGCTGATAAAGGGATGGCCGGGGCTATAGAAAAAGCCAGGAAGCTTTTAGAAAAATATCCCCGGGTTTTTATGCCCGACCAATTCAGCAATCCGGCTAATCCGGAAATTCAGCGTTTAACCACGGGCGAAGAAATCTGGCAGGATACTGAAGGCCAGGTAGATATTCTTGTCTCCGGGGTGGGCACCGGCGGGACAATTACCGGGGTCGCCGAACTGCTTAAAGAGCGTAAGCCCGAGGTTGAGATTGTGGCCGTTGAGCCTGATAAATCCGCTGTTCTTTCCGGCGGCAGAGCGGGTTCGCATCAGATTCAAGGGATAGGGGCCGGATTTATCCCCAAGGTCTTGAGGCGCGATTTGATTGATGAAGTTATGCCGGTTAGCGAAGAAAAGGCTTTCACTATCGCCCGGCGCTTAGCTAAAGAGGAAGGGATTCTATCAGGTATTTCCTCCGGGGCGGCCCTCTGGGTGGCCATGGAAGTAGCCGGACGGGCGAAGAATAAAAATAAGATGATTGTGGTCATTCTGCCGGATAGCGCCGAGCGGTATCTCAGCACTAATTTATTTGACGAAACTTAAAAACAGGAAAGGAGGCAACATGTCAACAACATGGGATCGGGTAAAAGAAGGATTGGATAAGGCCCTGGAGATTACCCGCAAATCAGCCAAGATTATTACCATTAAAGCCGGGGAAACCGCCAAGATTACCAAACTGAGCGTGGAATCGATGACCCTGGAGCACCAGATGTCCAAGAAATTTGCTGAGTTAGGCAATACGACCTATCAACTGATTAAAACTAAGAAAGAGGAAAATCTTTCCGAACAGCTCAAAGTAAAGAAGATAGTTGAAGATATAAAGAAGCTGGAAAGCCAGCTTAACAAAACCCACAAAGCCCTGGAAGCTGAAAAGAAGAAGAAATAGTAGTACTAGAAACTTTGATTCAAATTTGCTTTTTTAAGTCTCCATATGCTATACTTTCCATGGTTTTTTTCAAAAAAGGAAAGGTTTTATGGGGAAACTTTCCAGAATTTTTAAGGTTTTTATTGGTTGTTTAATTCTTTTTGTTAGTTTGCTTGTCATTATTGTTTCTCCCTCCGCCACGGCCAATGATTATGCCGATAAATATCCTGCCAATTTCCGTCTTTCCGAAGATATCTCCCGTCTTTCTAATTGGATAAAGCCTCGCTATTATTACCAAATGAGCCTGCGTTGGAGCGGTATCCCGGGGGCCACAGGTTATGAAATAGAGATGTATAGTAGCCATTGGCTTTCCAGAGATGCCTATGGCAACTATTCTGGATTAGGCCCTGGTTTTCGGACGACTAGAAAGACAGGAACTGCTGTATCTTTTGAGACCTTTTTAACCGGGGAAAAAGATAGAGAATATGATATCGAAGAACTGCGCCAGGAAGCGTGGTGGCGGAAAATTGTCCGGGCGACGACCTCTCAGAGAATCAGTGTCCGCGGCCGAACCCTCTTTGGCTGGAATCCTTATTCCGGAGGTCCGGGGAAACCCTTTAGCAATTGGTCTTCCTACGGTTATACTGAGTATGAAGAAGAAGAGGAAAAAGGAAATCACGGCCAGCCCAAAGATGAAAAAGCCAGTGCCGGAGGCGACCCTATCAACCTGACCAACGGCAATCTTTTCTCTACCACCCCGGAGTTTTCGATTTCTACCCGGGGCTTGCCTTTGGAGGTTTCCCGGACTTATAACAGCCGTTCTACTTATAACGGGCCGCTGGGTTATGGCTGGACCCACAGCTTTAATTTAACTTTAGAAGAAGACCCATATAACCCAGAGAACGGAGCCTGGTATTATCTTTTCTTGCGACGGGGAGACGGACGCGCTCTTTATTTTCAGCGTTTAATGGACGGCAGTTTTATCGGACCGCGTGGTGATTTTTCTACCTTAGTCGAAGAAACTGATGGAAGCTACCTTCTTCAGGAAAAACATGGCGTTCTTTCTCAGTTTAATGCCGAAGGAAAGATTGTTTCCATGTCCGACCGCCAGGGTAATGAAACAACCTTTACCTATGATGTTGAGGGAAGGCTTATTGAAGTTATCGGCCCGGCCGGAAGGGTAATTTCCCTTAGCTATAATGTAAACAGCAAAATCAGTCAAATTATTGACCCCGCCGGGCGCACCTATAGCTATGCCTATGATGGCGAAGATAATTTAGTCCAGGCAACCGATCCCCTGGGTCAGATTACCACCTATAATTATGATGAAAATCATAACCTTACCTTTATTACCTATCCGGACGGCACCCATACCTATTTTTCTTATGACGATAACGACCGGGCTACGGCCACCTGGAATGACGGCGATAACCAGAAAGTCAACCTGGTTTATGATACGGAAAATAGAGCCACCCAGATAACCGACGCTCTAGGCAGAACCACCACCTATATCTATAATTACGACCATCAGATTACGGCAATTATTGACCCTGAGGGAAGCGAAACTAAATATGTTTATGACGGAGCTAATCTCACCTGTACTTCTATAACCAATGCCTTGGGAAGAATTTTACAGTTCAGCTATGATGAAAAAGGCAATCTCCTTAGTTCGGTGGATGCCTTAGGCAATACCACCACCTATACTTACGAACCGAATTATAATTTCTGTACCGGTATTATTGACCCTCTGGGCCAGACGACAAATTTTATTTATGAGGCCGCCGGAAATCTTATTGAAACAGTCGATGCCTTAGGTAATAGCTCACATTTTTCTTATGATACCTATGGAGAGCTTATCTCTTTTACTAATCCTAAAGGGTCAAGTACCCAGTACGGCTATGATACCTATGGAAATTTGCTTCAGGTTACTGATGCTTTAGGTAATACTCAGGAGATGAGTTATGATATCCTGGGCAATTGTCTTTCCATAAAAGACCGCCGGGCAAATATTACCCAATATAATTATGATTTGCTCAATCGTCTCACTCAGCACATCTTACCCGATGGTAATACCATAAATTACACCTATGACCCGGTAGGAAATTGCACCTCGGTTACTAATCAGTTGGGCGAGACCTATACTTATCAGTATGATGCCGTTGACCGTTTGACTGGCCTTACCGATTCTTTAGGAAATATAACTGTCTTTGGCTACGATTTGGTTGGGAACCGCACGGTGATTACCGATGCTCAAGGAAAGATAACTAACTTTAGCTATGATAGTCTCAACCGTTTGATTAAAGAGACTTCTCCTTTGGGAAACGAAACCAGCTACCTTTATGATGTTTTAGGGAATGTAATTTTACTCACTCAGGCTGGCGGCCAAGAAATAAATTATCAATATGATGAAAATAATCGTCTCATTCAAATTACCTACCCTGACGGGGAAACCATTTATTATCTTTATAATGCTACTGGGCAGTGCATAGAGATTACCTCTAGTGGCGGCGAGATAGATACCTTTTCCTATGATGCCCTGGGGAGATTGCTTCAGCTTGACCGGGGTAATGGCGGTGATTCAATTAGTTATGCCTATGATAGCTTAGGTAGTCGCCTGGCGATGATTGACCAGAATAACGGACAGACACTTTATCAGTATGATGTCCTCGGCCGTTTGGTTGAGCTTTCTAACCCAGAGGGTGAGATAACTCAATATATTTATGATGCCGAAGGAAATGTAATTGAGTTATCCCGGGCGAATGGCAGCCGGACGATTTACACCTATGATAATTTAAATCAATTAGTTAAATTAGAAAATCTATCTTCAAGCGACCAGCTTCTTTCAAGCTTCCAATATGAATATGATGCCGCCGGCAGAAAAATAAAAGAGATTGATTCAGACGGCGCTACCATTGCCTATACCTATGATTCCTCCGGAAGGTTGATTGAAGAGAGAAAATACGAAATTGTTGATGAGGAAGAAAGAGAAATTTATGCCCGCATTTATACCCTGGATGCTTTAGGAAATGTGCTTGAGGAAACTTCTCATCAAGGTGAGCTAAAGGAAGAAGAGGGCGGATGGACTTGGTTAAAAGGAAATAATAGCGCCTTTACTTTTGCCTCCCTTGTTTTTAAGAAAAATTATCTACTTCTTGCTTCTAACAGTTTAAATTTTAGCTGGCGAAATAAAAAAAGGCCTCTACTTAGAATTATTGAAAATTATAGAGAGAAAGTAAGAAGGCTTTGTAGAAAAATAAAGGAAATTTCTAAAAGGCCCAACCAGAGGCATTGTAAGATAAAAAAAGCCAGAAGAGCCTGGAAGAAATATCGCCATTATTGTTGGGAAAAACGTTGGTGGCGTCGGTTTTGGAAAGGTAAGAAAAAAGATATCTGGGAAATTACTAAGACCAAAACAAGCTATATTTACGACGCCGAAAATCGTCTTCTTTCATACGAGGAGATAAGCTTGGATACTGATGAACTTCTTTCTACCGGGCAATATAATTATGATGCCAATGGCAACCGATTTGAGAAAATAAAAGAAATTTACGGTCAGGGAGATTCGGGAAGCGAAAAAGCCATTGAGACTTGGGTCTATCAGTATGATTATGAAAATAGGCTAAAAAACGTTCTGAAAAATGGAGAGGCAGTGGCTAACTATTTTTATGATGCTTTGGGCAAACGGATTCAAGCAGAAGAAGGGGGAGAAATAAACAAATTTTATTATGACGGACTATTAGCCATTTTAGAGCGAGACAGCGACGGGGAGGTAGTATCTTTCTACACCCGCGGCCTGGATTTAGGCGGCGGAATCGGCGGCATAATCAGCACCAAAAATTTGCACCTCGTAGGTGCAAGTTTTTTTCATTACGACAGCCGGGGAAATGTGATAGAATTAAGCGATGAAGCCGGTGTCTCCCAGGCAAGCTATAGTTACGATACTTACGGAAATGAGGTCTCCCGGTCTAACGGCGAAGATAACCCCTATCGTTTTAGCACC
>Ga0180432_10000580_pt1 | contig 61247 bp, 50 predicted proteins | sample SS_ome_10_FD_132414 | JGI IMG/M metagenome (GOLD analysis project Ga0180432, IMG submission 132414) | Hypersaline lake sediment archaeal communities from the Salton Sea, California, USA - SS_1_MS_2 metaG | ecosystem: Environmental > Aquatic > Non-marine Saline and Alkaline > Hypersaline >... | reverse complement strand
TTGGGACTACGGCCCCATGGGCGTCGAGCTCAAGAACAACATCAAGGCCGCCTGGTGGAAGAACATGGTCCAGGAGCGCGAGGACGTCGTCGGCATGGACGCCTCGATCATCGCGCACCCGCGCGTATGGGAGGCCAGCGGCCACGTCGAGGGCTTCCACGACCCGATGGTGGACTGCCGCGAGTCGAAGGCCCGCTACCGCGCCGATCAGGTCATGGTCTATATGCCGAAAGACGACGACGGCAAGAAGTTCCTGTTCGCCTTCCCCGAGGGGGACCCGGAAGCCGTCGCCACCAAGATCAACAAGATGACGAAGGGCGCGTTCAATCCCGACGACTGCACCGTCGAGCCGCTCACCCACGTTCCCCTGGAGCTGTACCCGCGCATCGTCGGGCCCGACGCGAAGTCGGAAGGCACGCTGACCGAACCGCGCCAATTCAACCTCATGCTGAGCACGCGGGTGGGCGCCTTGGAGAGCAGTCAGGTCGAGGCCTACCTCCGGCCCGAGACGTGCCAGGCGCTCTTCTACCAGTTTCTTAATGTGCTCAATGACTCGCGCCAGCGCATCCCGTTCGGCATCGCGCAGGTCGGCAAGGCGTTCCGCAACGAGGTGACGCCGCGCAACTTCACCTTCCGCAGCCGCGAGTTCGAGCAGATGGAGATGGAGTTCTTCGTCTCGCCCGACGTGGAGAAGAAGCAGGAGTGGCTCGAGTACTGGCGCGACGAGCGCCACAAATGGTATCGCGCGATCGGCGTCCGCGCCGACAAGCTCCGCTTCCGACAGCACGAGCCCGACGAGCTCGCCCACTACGCCGCCTGGGCCTGCGACATCGAGTACGAATACCCGTTCGGCTGGAAAGAGCTCGAGGGCATCCACGACCGCGGCGACTACGACCTCACGCGCCACGCCGAGTACAGTGGCAAGAAAATTGTTTACCGCGACGACCTCTCGGGCGAGACCTACGTGCCGCACGTCGTCGAGACATCCGCCGGCTGCACGCGCACGCTCCTCGTCGTGCTGTGCGACGCCTATGCCGAGGAAACCGACCCCGAGCGCACCGTCCTCCGGCTCAGTCCCGTCCTCGCGCCCATCAAGGTCGGCATCTTCCCGCTCATGCGCAAGGACGGCCTGCCCGAAAAGGCCCGCGAAGTCCAGCAGCTCCTCAAGTCGCACTACACGGTCTTCTACGACGAGCTCGGCAACATCGGCCGCCGCTACCGGCGCCAGGACGAGATCGGCACGCCGTGCTGCGTGACCATTGACCACCAGACACTCGAGGACGGCACCGTCACCCTGCGCAACCGCGATACCCTCCAGCAGATCCGCGAGCCGATCGGCCCCAACCTCGTCGGCCACATCCAGCGCTTCCTCGACGAGATGGCGGCCGAGAAGTAGCGTCCACACAACGCCGCGGCGAAACCGCGTGCCACGCCCTCTCTCCATATGGTATCCTGATACGTGTCTGTCGCGTTGACGGGACTGTTCGCCGGGACTCAACGATGGCTCCACAGGAAACGCTCAAGCTGCTGAGGCTTAGCACGTCGGGCGTGCGCGGCGTGGTGGGCCAGACGCTCACGCCGGGCCTCCTCATTGACCTCGCCGAGTCGTTCGCCTCTTCGCTCGGCGGCGGCCCGCTTCTCGTCGGACGTGATCCGCGCTGGTCGAGCCCGATGGTCCAGTCGGCCGTCGTGTCGGCCTTGTTGGGATCAGGATGCGACGTGCTCGATCTCGGTGTGTGCCCTACGCCCATCCTCCAGTTCTTGGTGCCGCGACGCGACGGCGGCGGGGCCGTGAGCGTCAGCGCCGGCCACAACGACGCCGAGTGGAACGCGATCACGTTCATCAACGCCGAAGGCATCCAGCTCGGTGTGCACGAGGGCGAGGAGGTCCTGGACATTTACCACTCCGGCGACCAGCGGCGCGCGGCCTGGGATGCCATCGGCTCGCTCGGGCCGCTCGACGACTATCGCGCAACGTACTTCGACGCGCTGTGCGAGTTCCTCGACGTGGAAATCATCAAGCGCGCCGGCTACCGTGTGATCGTTGACGCGTGCAACGGCGCCGGGGCGGGATACGTTGACGAGTTGCTCGCGCGGCTGGGCTGCCGCCTCGTGCCGATCAACAACGAGCCGAACGGCGTCTTCCCGCACGATCCGGAGCCCCGCCCGCGCAACGCGCGCCAGGTCGCCTCGGTCATCAAGCCCGTCGGCGGCGACATCGGCTTCCTGCTGAACAGCGACGTCACGCGCGTCAGCGTCATCAGCGAGGTGGGGGAGACGGTCACTGAGGAGTACACCTTCCCGCTCGTGGCCGACTACGTGCTTGGCCGGACACCGGGCCCGGTCGTGAGCAACGTCTCGACGACGCGCACGCTCGACGACGTCGCCGCGCGCCACGGCTGCCGGCTGGTGAAAACCCTCATCGGCCAGTCGCACTCGATCGCCGCCATGCGCGACGAAGCGGCCGTCATCGCCGGCGAGGGGAGCGGCGGCGTGGCGGTGGCCGCGTTCCAGCCCGCGTTCGACGGGTTCCTCACGATGGGCCTCATGCTCGAGAAGATGGCGCGCACGGGCCGCAAGGCGTCCGAGCTCGTGGACGACTTGCCCCGCTATCATGTTCGCAAAGAGAAGATCTCGTGCCCGTCGCACCGCGTGTACGCCGCCGTCGAGGAGGTCCGTCGCCACTACGCCGACCGCTGCGTGGACGACACCGATGGCATCCGCATCGAATGGCCCGACGGGTGGCTGCATATCCGCGCCTCGGCCACCGAGCCGCTCATACGCGTCATCGCCGAGGCGACCACCGAGGACACGGCACAGGAACGGGTGAACCATGCTGTCGACATCGTCTCACAAGCCGTCTGAGCCGCGGCCCCGGACGCGGTCGCTCAAGATCTCCGTCTCCGGCGTGCGCGGCATCGTGGGCGAGTCGCTCACGCCGCGTCTCGTGGCGCAGTTCGCCCAGGCGTTCGGCTCCTACGTCGGCCGGGGCGACATTCTCGTCGGGCGCGACACCCGCGGCTCGGGACCGATGCTCCAGGAGGCTATCGTCGCGGGCCTGCTGGCCGTCGGATGCCGGCCCGTCCTTCTTGGCGTGTGCCCGGTCCCGTCCATCGCCGTCAAGACGAGCGCCTGCGGCGCCGCGGGCGCGATCGCGATCACCGCGAGCCACAACCCGGCCGAGTGGAACGCGCTCAAGTTCATCACGGCGCGCGGCCTGTTCGTCAACGCGCACCAGGCCCAGGAGCTGCTCGACGTCTATCACCAGGCGCAGTTCTCCCTCGTCGAGAACAGGCAGTTCAAGCACGTCAAGACCGAGCCCGACCCGATGGGCGCCCACCTCCAGCGGCTGGCCCAGTACCTCGACGTCGAAACGATACGCAAGGCGGGCGTCGCGGTCGCCTTCGACTGCTGCAACGGCGCGGGGTCGGTGCTCACGCCGCAATTCCTCGAAACGCTTGGCTGCCGCACCCATCCGCTGCACGCGACGCCCGACGGCCGCTTCCCGCGCGGGCCCGAGCCGAGGCCGGAGAACCTGGGGGACCTGTGCGACCTCGTCAAGAAAACGGGCGCGGCCGTCGGTTTCGCGCAGGACGTTGACGCCGACCGCCTCGCCGTCGTGGACGAGCGCGGCCGCTCCATCGGCGAGAACTACACGCTGGCGCTTGCGGTGCGCTACGTCTTGAGCAAGACGCCGGGCACGGTCGTGACCACGCTCTCTGCAAGCCGCGCGATTGACGACGTCGCGGCCGAATTCGGCTGCCGCGTCGTGCGCACAAAGATCGGCGAGATCCACGTGACCGAGGCGCTGCTCGACGACGACGGCATCATCGGCGGCGAGAGCAACGGCGGGGTCATCATCCCCGCCATCCATCCCTGCCGCGACAGCTTCGCCGCGATGGGCGTCATCCTCGAATACCTCGCCGCCTCGGGCAAGAGCGTCTCGCAGCTCGTCGCCGGGATCCTGCGCTACGAAACCGCGCGCGGCCGGATCGAATGCTCGACCCGGAGCGCTGACCGCGTGGTGCGCGAGCTGCGGCGGCGCCACACGGGCGACGGCGTCTCGACCCTCGACGGCATCAAGATCGACACCGCCGACGGCTGGGTCCACGTCCGCCCCTCCAATACCGAACCCATCCTCCGGCTCATCGCCGAAGCCACAACGCGCGAGCATGCCGACGAGCTCCTCAAGCGCTTCAAGACGGAGGCAGAGGGAATCGCAGGAAAAGGAACATGAAAAGGCGCCGAAGAATCGCGATGCTTGGCATGGTCTTGCTGCTTCTCGCTGTCTGGCCCGGCTGCGTATGCAAGCTGAGCTGCGGCCCCATGAGGGTCAAGAAGCCGGGACGATGGGAGGAATACCAGCAGGCCGGCGTTAAGGCGCACAATGCAGGGGACTACAACAGGGCCAAAACCAACCTGTTGGCTGCCCTGAGGGAAGCCCGGGCCTTTCCTCGCGGCGACGTTCGTCTCGGATTGACGCTCAGTTGCCTTGGTGAGCTCTATCGTATTCTGGGTGACAACGTGACGGCGGAGCGACATGCAAAGGAAGCGTTGCCTATCCTTGAGGCGCACTACGGTTCTCGCCACATCGAGGTGTCGAAGTGCGTCAACACCCTTGGCTTGATCTGCTTTGCGCAGGGCCGCTATGACGAAGCGGCTCGCCGATACGAGCGGGCGAGAGACATCCTCAAAGCGGCTGTCGGCACCGACCACCCTGAATACGCCACCGTCCTTAACAACCTCGGACAGGTTCACGCCACTCGAGCGAGCTACGACGAGGCGGAACGGTTCTACACCGAGGCCGTCTCCATTTTCGAACGGATCGGCCTCCAGCACGACGCGCGCTTTGGCCTCTGCCTTGTCAACCTGGGCCAGTTGCGTGCCATCCAGGGTGACGCCGCCGAGGCCGAACGCGCCTACAAACGGGCCATCAGCATCTACGACCGCGTCAATCATCCACAACTGGCCTATGCACTTGCGAGCCTTGCCGAGCTGTACGTCGGCCAGCGGAATTGGGTGGAGGCCCAACCACTGTGCGAGCGGGCAATCGTGGCCTTGACGCGGCATTTTGGCGAGAGTCACCCGCTCGTTGCGGCCGCCATCAACACGCGGGGCTTGACCGAGCGACAGCGGCAGCAGCCGGCGGCGGCCGAGGCCTTATTCAGACAGGCGCTTCAGATCGCAGAGTCGACCCTGGGCCCGGACAGCATCTATGTCGCGGTGTACGCGAAGAACCTTGCCGACGCCTATGCTGACCAAGGCAAGTTCGCTGATGCCGCGGCCCTGTACGAGCGCGCACTTTCCGTGGCCGAGAAGCATGGGGACGCGGGCACGCGCGTGGTGGTCGTGGTCTGCGACGGGTGGGCTCGCATGCACCGCGACCTGGACGAGAGCGATGAGGCCGTGAAGTTGTACGAGCGTGCCCGTGAGGTCCTGGAGGCGATCCCCGGCGCGGCGCCAACCGAACTGGCGGCGCTCCTCAACAACCTCGCGATGGCTTACATGGATCAAGACATGGTTGATGAGGCGGATCCCCTCACAGCTCGCGCACTCTCGATCTACACTGAACAGCTCCAGCCGGGGCACCCCGATATCGCCATCGCGACGGCCATTCGAGCCCAGGTGTTGATGCTTCGAGAGGAATACGCGGAGGCCGAGGTGCTCTATGCCCGGGCTGTGCCGATTCTCGAGGACAACCTGGGTCCTACGCACTCGTCAACCATCGCTGTAACTGTCGACTTGGCGCGCGCGTACTCGCGCCAGGACAAATTCGACGACGCGAAGCAGCTCCTGCAGCGACTCAGGGCAACCGCTGAACACGAGCTCGGCGCGGACCACGCAGATATCGGCACGGTCATCTGGTATTTGGGCGAGCTCCACAAGAAGCATGGGAAGAACGCTGAAGCCGAGGCGTTCTTCGGGAAGGCGCTGGAGATCTTTGAGAAAGCTCTCCAGCCTGGCGATCCTCGGCTGGGCAGGCTGTTGACAAGCTACGCCGAATTGCTCCGGGACATGGGTCGAGAAGACGAAGCCGAAAAGCTCGAGGCGCGCGCCAACGCGATCGGCGAAAAACCCGTTGAAGAAGACCCGGCAGACTGATCCGTGACGCAAGAGCAAGAGAGCGAACATCCGGACAAGGCGGGCTCCCCGGCCGGGAACACCGGCCCGGCGGAGGTGTCTATACCTTCCGTGGATGCCGAAGTACAGGAGCGCGTCGTGTACCGCCGCAAGCCCCGGCGTGGGCTGATCTTCGTCAAAATATTCGTCTTCGCGATGATGGCCGCGAGCCTGGGGCTTCTTACCTGGTGGGTGGCGACGCACCCGATTAACGTCCGTATCGGCAAAGGCACGCGGGTGCTGGCCGTCAAGCCGGCGAAGCTCGATTTCGGCCAGGCGGAAGCGGGCCGGCGTCTGACGGAGAAGGTGACGATCAAGAACCGCACCCGCGACGAGGTCGAGATCCAGTTCATTGAGTTCACCAACGACAGCTTCCGGCTCAAGGAGAAGGTGCGCGCCGTCAAGCTTCCGCCGCGCGGCCGGGTCGAGCTGACCGTGGTGTACGAGGCAAATCGCGGCGGCTTGAACCAGGGCGAGATGCGGGTCCGTCTCAGGAACCAGTCGAGCCCGGAGCTCGTCGTCGACCTGCGCGGCGAAGCCCTGCTGCCGCGGCTGGTGCTGTCGCCGACCTCGCTCGCGTTCGGCGAAGTCAAGACCACAGCCGGCTCCCGCCTCCCGCTCAAGCTCCGCAACCTCGGCACCGAGTTGCTCAAGGTTACCGCCGTCAGCGTGCGCGGCCAGGGCTTCGCCCTCGTCAAGCCGTTTACGCCGGGGACAATCCGCCCCAACAGCGTCTGCACGGTCGAGGTTGCGTTCGTCCCGGCGAAGCAGGGCGCGAGCGCGGGGCTCCTCATGATCGCAAGCAACGACCCGAGCGAGCCCGAGATGATTGTGCTTCTATCCGGCTCGTATGGCACCGCCGCGAAGAAGGAACGCGAAAAGGCCCAGGCAATGGCCTTGCTCGCCCAGGCCAAGCAGGAGCTCAACACGGCCTACACCTATCTATCTTACCGCTCGACGAACCGGCTGCTCATGATCCAGCGCCACCAGATGGGCAAGAACGCCCTCAACCGCGCCTGGCCCAAGTACGAGCGCGCGAACCAAATGCTCCGCGCCATAGATCCCGCGCTCGAGGACACCGAGTTCTACCGCGACGAGGAAGGCCACTTCGGCCGCCGCCCGCAAGGCAACTGAGTTCCGGCTTGACCCCCGCCGCACGCTCCTTCCATGATTGCGCCGACGCTGGACGACTCTGTGCGGAGGGCGCTGTGATCGAACTCAAAGGCGCGGAGCTTATCGCGCCGCGCACCATACGCATGAAAACGTGGTCTGAAGGATCGCTCCGTTGTCACGAAGTCCTCGTCGAGGTCCGCGCGGCCGGCGTCTGCGGCACGGACCTCGCCATCTACACCGGCGCGTACCAGGTTCCCCTGCCGCTGGTGCTCGGCCACGAGTTCTGCGGCGTCGTGACCGGGGTGGGGGAGGGCGTCAACGCGGACCTCGTCGGGCGCCGCGTCGTGTGCGAGATCAACAACACGTGCATTGCGTGGCGCAGTGACGACGCCTGCCCCGCGTGCAGCGCCGGCCGGCCCAACCACTGCACGAAGCGCACCGTCCTGGGCATCAACGGCGCGAACGGCGCGTTTGCAGATCGCGTCCGCGTGCCCGAAGGCTCCGTGCACTGCCTCCCGGACGAAGTGTCCGACGAGGAAGCCGTCTTTGTCGAGCCGCTCGCGGCGGCCGTACGCACCTTCGAGCTCTCGCCCTTCGTCGACGAGGCAAGCTGCATCGTCGTCCTCGGCGTCGGCCGGCTCGGCACGCTTGTCACGTGGGTGGCCAAGCAGCTCGGCGGCCGGGTCATCGCCGTCGCCCGGTCGGAACGCAGCCGCGAGCGCGCCCTGCGCTTCGGCGCCGAGTCCGCCTTCGCACCCGATGACGACGCGCTGGGCAACGCAATCGCAGACGCCGGAGGCCGCCTCGGCGCCGACCTGATCGTCGAGGCGACGGGCACACCGGAAGGCTGGCAGCAGGCGATGGCCCTCGTCCGGCCGATGGGAACGATCGCCCTCAAGACAACCTGCGGCATCCCGTCAGGCGGCGTGGACGCCACGAAGCTCGTCGTGGATGAGATCACGGTGCAGGGCTCCCGCTGCGGGCCCTTCGACAAGGCGATCCGCTTCCTCGTCGAGTACAAACCCGACCTCGCCTCGCTTGTCGAGCGCGTCTATCCGCTCGAGGAGGCAGCCGCGGCGATCGAGGCGGTCGAGACGGCAACGAAAATACTCATCAAGCCCAAGGCATGAGATGCCCGACGACGCGTCCTTCTATCACCTCCTGGCTGAGTACTACGATGTGCTGTTCCCCGTAACTGAGCAGCAGCGGCACTTCTTCGTCAGCCTTGTCAAGGAGCACGGTGTCAGTCGGGTCCTCGACGTCGCCTGCGGCAGCGGCGGCCAGGCGGCCATGTTCCGTGACCTCGGCGTTGAGGTGAGCGCCCTCGAAAATGACGCAAGGATGGTCGAACTCGTGCGCGCCAAGGGACGGAACATCGAGGTGCGCCTTGGCTCGATGGAAGACGTGGCGCGCCTCTTCGATCCCGGCTTCGACATGGCCATCTGCATCGGCAACTCGCTGCCCCACCTGCCCGACCTCGACGCGGTCCGGCAAACAGTGCGCGCGATGCGTGCGCTCCTCCGGCCCGCCGGTGTCCTCGTTCTGAGCATTGTGAACTTCGACCGGGTCCGCCGCGAGCGAATCACCTCCCTGCCGGTGAAAAAGCTGCGGGATCCGCAGGGGAGCGCCGTCACGTTCGAGCGCTTCTACGATCTCTCGCCGCTGCCGCAGCGCGTGACGTTTTCAATGAGGTTGACGGTGGACGACAAAGAGCACGCCGCGATCCTGCCCTTGACGCCGATCTCACCCGAGTGGCTGGCCGGCGCGGTCTCCGACGCGGGCATGACCGTGCTGGGCCGGTTCGCTGACTTCCAGCGCGTGCCGTTCACGGGGAATGCCATGTCGCTTGTCCTCGTTGCCCGGGCGCGCTAGACGGGCTTGCGAACACGTTGCACTGGTCACCCTATGGCGCTATACTCACGGTAGCCCATGACCGGAGTCACGTGAGGGGTTGCATGAGGACCGTTCTGATTCTCCTGTTAGCCTGCGCGGTTGCCTCGGCGGCCGCAGCCACCGAAGCGGCCTCGCCCAGCGAGGAGGAGCGCATGGCCCTCGACGCCTTGTTCGTTCAGGGCGTCGATGCGTTCAAGGCCAGCAAGTGGGACGAGGCGATGGCCAAGCTCAACGAAGTCCTTCAGGCCGACCCCAACTACGGCGGCGCACTCAACTACCGTGCCAAGGTGTACATCGTCCGCAAGGAGTTCGACAAGGCGATGGCCGACATCGACCGCGCCATCGAGCTCGAGCCCCAGGAGTATCACTACGCCTCCACCAAGGGCCTCATCTACGAGCACCTGGGCGAAGCACACAAGGGGATCGAGTGGTACTCGAAGGCCCTCGACCTGCACGGCTTCGACTCCGGCTCACTCAAGGGCCGCATCGCACTGTATATGTCGCTTGGTGAGTACAAGCAGGCGCTGGAGGACTGCGACTGGCTCCTCAAACACGAAGTAACGACGTCGAACAAGGTGCTGCGGGCCAGGGTGCTGTTCAAGATGGGCGAGCGGGAGAAGGCGCGCGAATACCTCGACGAGGCCATCAAAGAGAGGAAGACGAGCCAGGCCTGCCAGGCGCGGGCAGAGGTCCTGTTGGAACTCGGCGAGACGGAGGGCGCGTACTGGGACTTGGTCGCCGTCAGCCGGCTGAACGTGATCGACGCAGAGCCGGTCCTCGCGTTGGGTGACTTTTTCCTTTTCCACGCGCCGGACCTTCGCCAGGCGGTTTCATATTACACTGCCGCCATCAAGGAGTACTCAGACCCGCCGATCGCGCGGCTCCGGCGCGGCATGGCGTTCGCCGCCCTCGAGCCGCCCCTGTTCTTCGACAAAGCACTAGAGGACTTCTCTGCCTACATCACGGTCAGGCCGGACGACCCGGAAGGCTATGGCGAGCGCGCGAAGCTCTACCTGAGTATGGACGAGCGTGCGAAGGCCCTCGCCGACATCCGTAAGGCACTCGACCTCGACCCCGAGAACGAGACATACACGAAGACGCTCGAAGCGATCACGGCCGGACGGAACGCCCCCGGCCCTGACGACGGAAAGGAGTCAACCGACTCCGAGGAGGAGGACCAATGAACAAGGCACTGGGAGCGGTTTTCGCCGCCGTGTTCCTTTTCAGCGTGGTGCAGGACGCCCGCGCTCTTGACGTGGCGGCAACCCTCACCGAGGCGTTCGCCCTTCTCGCCAAGGGCGACTCCGACGCTGCGCTCCGGGCCGCCGACGCCGCGCTCAAGGCTGCGCCAACGGACCCGGAGGCGTACCACTGCCGGTTCCGCGTGTATCTGGCGCGGGCCCAGGACGAGGAGGCGCTGGCCGACATCAATCGCGCGATCGAACTGCAAGCAGCGTCCGCCAAGTACCTCGCCGCCCGCGCGGAGTTGCGCCTGGCCAAGCAGGAATATGACGCGGCCACAAAGGACCTGGACGCCGCCCTCGCGGCGGACGAGACCTACGCCGCGGCCGTGCGCCTGCGCGCCGAGCTGAGGCTGCGCCAGGGCCGGCCCGACCTTGCCCTCGAGGACGCGGAGCGGGCCGTCCGGCTGGCCCCCGACGACGCAGCCGCTTACCTTGTCCGGGGCGATGCGCTTGCGGCGACCCGCCGGTACAAGGATGCCCGCGCCGATTACGTCAAGGCCACCGACCTCGACCCGGGCAACGCGAAGGCGTGGCACAGCCTCGGGCGCCACGACTTCCTGCAGGCCAACGCGTACGCACGCGCCATCAAATCGCTCGACAAGGCGATCGCCCTCGACCCGGATGCCGCCCCCGCCTATGTCGTGAGAGCCAAGGCGAAGCTTGCCGCGGGAGGAAGCTCGAACCGGGCGGCCGCGCTCGAAGACCTCGCGGCGGCCATTCGGCTCGATCCCGCCTCCGCCGAAGCCCACTACGTTCGCGCCGGCGCCGCGCGTGCCGCTGAGGACTACGCCGCCGCCGTAGCCGATCTTCGCAAAGCATTGGCTCTCGAGCCGAAAAACGCCGGGTACCGCGCGCTGTGGAACACCATCTACGGCGAGGACAGCGAACGGCTGATGGCCGAGGCGGAAAAGCTCCTCAACGACGGCAAGTATGCCGCGGCCGCCGGCCGGGTGCGCAAGGCGCTCGAGATTGACCCCCGGAGCGGCCCCCTGAACGAGGCGTTGCGCATCATCGAACGGCACCGCGAGAAGCGCGGGAAGTAACGCACCCGACTGCCGCGACCGGAGCTAACGTGGGGGCCCCTCCTCGGGCGGTTGGAGCTCGACGAGCTTTCTCACGGCGTGGTCGTAGTAGGGCGTGCCCTTGTAGTTGTCGCGCACCTCCTCGAGCATCCGGATCCCCTCGGCCCGCTTGTACTGCTCGATGAGCTGGAGCGCCATCCAGTACTTGTCGTCGCCCGCCTTGAGCTTCCTCAGGTACTTAATCTTCTTTTCCGCTTCACCGCGCTTCTTCTCGATGTGGTCGCGCACGAAGACAAGCGTGCGCATGGCCTCGTGGAAATTGTAGTTGACGCGTTTGCGGGACGCGGCCTCGAACTGGTAGCTCTTGATCTTCGCCAGCTCATCGGCGACGCGGAAGAGCTGCGAGGGGAGGGTCTCGCTCCTGTAAAGCTCGAACTCGAACCCGATCTTCGCGTCGCGATTGGAGACATCCTCGAATTGCTTCCACGCCTCGTCGTACTTGCGCTGGCCGATGAGCTGCTTGGCCCCTTCGTACTGCTGCCGGTTGCCCGCCTCGCCTGCCTGGCGCCGCATCTCGCTTTCCTGCAGCCGGTTCTCCGCCTCATGCGCCTCTTCCTCTTGCCGGGTCTTGCTCTTGCGGCAGCCGAAGGCGAAAAGCAGAACGACGCCGAGGACGCCGACCACCAAGCCGTGTCCTGTCCGTATCCACGCGCTTCTCATGATCTCACCCAGCCTTACGTTTGCACCGTTGCCTCAGCGTAGCAGACAAGACATCCCCGTTCAAGTTATTTGCCCCGCGCGCCTACTCCGCCCCCAGATCCGAAAGCGCCTCGGCATCCTCCGGGATGCTCAGGAGCCGTTCTGCTTTCTCGCGGCAGACAGGGCAAAGGATCTGGTCGCCGCTGCTCATCGAATGTGGCGTGACCGGGAAGATGGCGCCACAGTCCGGGTGCGTGCACTGGAAGGCGATGTAGGCGATTCTCTTCCCGCACCTCGGGCACTCGTACGGCCCGCCGCCCTTGCCGCGGGCGAACGTGACTTCAAACACGTTGTGGCAAAGCGGGTCCCCGCAGACGACGACTTCGGTCACTTCCTGCGGCGGCTGCTGAATGATCCGCGTGTACACGAGATACCCGGCAAGAACAAAAGCAAGGACCATGAAAACCGTGACGACGGAACCGCGGCGTGCCATGTGCTGCACTCCCTACGACGTGGCGCCCTGTGAGGCCTGGCCCTTCGTATAGCTGAGCAGCCCGCCCGCGAGGATGATGTCCGCCTCGCGCCGCGTCAGCGGCAAACGCACATCGAGGGTCTCGCCCTTCGTGAGGTTGCGGACCGTGAGCGCGCCCCGGTTTGCCTTGAGCGAGGCAACCACGTCGGTGATCTCCAGCCGGTCGGCCTGCTCGATGCGGCCGTAATCCGCTTCGTTCGAAAACTCCATCGGCAGGATGCCGAAGTTGATCAGGTTCGCGCGATGGATCCGCGCGAAGCCCTTTGTAAACACGCCTTGCACCCCCAGCGACATCGGCGCAAGCGCAGCGTGCTCCCGGCTCGAGCCCTGGCCGTAGTTCAGGCCGCCCACGATGAAGCCGCCGCCCGCCTTGCGGGCACGCTCCGCAAACGTCGCATCCACCGTGGTGAACACGTAGTTGGAAATCGCCGGAATGTTCGACCGCAGCGGAAGGATCTTCGCGCCCGCAGGCATGATGTGGTCGGTCGTGATGTTGTCCTCGACCTTGAGCAGGACCTCGCCGCTGACCGTATCGGCCACCGGCCCGCGCGTCGGGCACGGCTTGATATTCGGCCCGCGGACGATCTCGACGCTGTCCGGATCGTCACTCGGCACGAGCACAAGGCTGTCGTCAACGAGGAACTCGCCGGGCTCCTCGATCACGGGCGGCTCGCCAAGCTCGCGCGGGTCGGCGATCTCGCCCCTCAGCGCAGCGGCGGCGCAGACTTCCGGGCTGCACAAGTACGCTTGCACGCTCGGGCTGCCGGCGCGGCCGCGGAAGTTGCGGTTGAACGAGCGCAGCGTCACGCTGTCCGTCGGCGGCGTTTGGCCCATCCCGATGCACGGGCCGCACGCGGACTCGAGGATCCTCGCGCCCGCCGCGATCAGGTCCGCAAGACCGCCCGCACGGGCGATCATCTCGAACACCTGCTTCGAGCCCGGCGACACCGTCATGCTCACGCGCGGGTGCACCGTCTTGCCCTTGAGGATTCCCGCCACGGTCATCAGGTCGCGGTACGACGAGTTCGTGCAACTGCCCACGCACACCTGCAGGCACTCCGTGCCGGCCGCCTCGCGCACCGGAACAACGCTGTCCGGGCTGTGCGGCTGCGCGATGAGCGGCTCGAGCGTGGCGAGGTCGATCGTCAGCTCCTCGTCGTACGTCGCATCCGGATCCGGCCCCAGCGGCGCCCAGTCGGCCTCTCGCTTCTGCGCGCGCATGAAGTCCCGTGTCCGTTCGTCGCTCGGGAAAACCGAGCTCGTCGCGCCCAGCTCGGCGCCCATATTCGTGATCGTCGCCCGTTGCGGCACGCTCAAGGTCGCCACGCCCGGGCCGGTGTACTCCATCACTTTGCCCACGCCGCCCTTGACCGTCAGCCGCCGCAGCACTTCGAGGATCACGTCCTTCGCGGTGACCCACGGCTGCAGCTCGCCCGTGAGCTGCACACGCACCACTTTGGGCATCGCCAGGTGGAACGCGCCGCCCCCCATCGCCACCGCGACCTCGAGGCCGCCCGCGCCGATGGCCAGCATCCCCAGCCCGCCGCCCGTGGGCGTATGGCTGTCCGAGCCGAGCAGTGTCTTGCCCGGAATGCCGAATCGCTCGAGATGCACCTGGTGGCAGATCCCGTTGCCGGGCCGGGAAAACAAGATGCCGTACTTGGCGGCGATGGACTGAAGGTAGCGGTGGTCGTCCGCGTTCTCCGTGCCCGACTGCAGCGTGTTGTGGTCCACGTAGCTGACCGAGAGCTCGGTCCGCACCCGCGGAATGCCCATCGCCTCGAACTGCAAGTACGCCATCGTGCCCGTGGCGTCCTGGGTGAGCGTCTGGTCAATGCGGATGGCGATCGGCTCGCCCGGCGCCATCTCGCCGGCGACGAGATGGCGTTCAATGATTGTGCGGGTGAGGTTCTGGCCCATCGTTTCCCCTCCTTTCTTCTTGGTCCGCGCCAAGCAAGAAAGGCGGCCCGATCGCCTCAGGCCGCCCCAAAAAGCCATACCCCGGCGAAACGCCTACGACTCCTCGTACTTGATGACGTCCTCGGGGCAGTCCTCGGCGGACTCTTTGATCGCGTCCTCGTTGGCCGCCAGGTCGGCGCCCGCGATCACCTTCGCCGTCTCGGCATCCTCGTCGAGCTCGAACACGTCGGGGCAGGTGTCCGAGCACAGGCCGCACACCGAGCACCCCTCTTCGATCCATACGCGCGTGATAGGCATCTCGTCTGGTCCTCCCCGAAAAACGGTGTTTCGACTTCGCCGCGGCCCCGGCCGCAGCGCCGATGCGGGCCGCATCCTACCAAGAGCCGGCGCGCCGGAAAAGCAGAATTTTCCCCCAGACGGGCGGGAGCCGCAGACCCATGTCAATACTTGCGCAGGATGCCGATGACGATCCCCTGGATCTGCAGGCTCTCCTCATTCTTGTCCACGTAGATGGGCTTCACGTCGGGGTTCGCCGGCTGGAGCCGGATCCGCGTGCCCTCGTCGAAGTACTTCTTCAGCGTCACGTCCGTCCCGTTCAGCAGCGCCACCACCGTCTGCCCGTTCTCGGCCGTCTGCCGCTCCTCGATGATCACAAAGTCCCCGTCCCGGATGTGCTCCTCGATCATCGAGTTCCCGCGCACCTTCAGCACGTAGGTGCGGCCGGGCCCGAGCAGCTCCTCGGGAAGCTCGATCTTCTCCTCCTCGCTGATCGCCTCGATCGGCTCGCCCGCGGCGATCGTGCCCACGAGCGGCACCCGTACCACCCCGCCGCGATTGAAATCCGTCGTCGGCACCAGCTCGATCGAACGGCTCTGGTTCGGCTCGCGCCGGATGACCCTCTTGCGCTCGAGCGTCAGCAGGTGCTTGTGCACCGTCGCAAGCGAGCCGAGACCGAAATGCTCCCGGATCTCGTCGATGCTCGGCGCGTACCCGTAGGTCTCGATGTACTCGGTGAGGTAATCGAGGACTTCCTTCTGCCGCTTGGTCAGGTACATGGTTCTACCACCTTCAAGCCCATTCGTGGTTCAATCCGTACTCTCTTCGATGTCACTAGGCGAAAATCCAGCGAACGTCAAGGGAAAAATCTTGCGGTTTTTGCCTTTTCTTTGATAGTCTCCAAAAGCAGATACAGGGAAGGGAACTGCCGTGAAAACGCCCTCACCACGCGCGCCGATCCTTCGGTCCTCCGGCCTGCTTGCCCTCTGCCTGCTCGCGGCGTCCGGCTGCTCGAAGACACCGCCGGCTACACCCTCGAAGTACATGGGCGAGGGCGACGACGCGATCTCCAAGGGCCGGGTACGCAAGGCCATCGTCTGCTTCGAAAAGGAAATCGAGCTCAACCCCAAGAACCCTGCTCCCCACCTGAAACTCGCGCTCATCTACGAGCACGTGCGGCCCGAGCCGGCCAAGGAAAAGTACTACTATGACCAGTACTTTGCCCTGGAGACGAACGAGGCCAAGCGAGCGCGCGTCAAACGCTGGCGCGAAGACTCGCACGACACGGCCCCGTTCGTGGGAACGTTACTCCAACCGCTCGGCCCGGCTAATGGCGAGGCTTCGGACAACGGTCTCGTCGAGGAGCTCGAGGACATACGCGGCAAGCTGAAACAGGCCTCCCGGGCGAACGACGAGTTCGCGAAAAGAATCATCGAGCTCGAAGGCCTCCAGGAGAACGCCCGAACAAGCCAGGAAGCCGCCGACCTTCTCACGAAGGAGCGCGACGCGCTCAAGAAAACCGTGCAGGACCAGGCCGAATCGCTTGCGTCGCTCAAGAAGGCCTTCGAGGAATTGGAGGCGAGCTACAGGGGACTCGCCAACAAATCCGCCGACAACATCGCCCGGCTCGAGAGCGCCGTCGCCGCCCTGGAGGCGCGCAACAAGGACCTCGAGGAGGAACGGAGCAGCGCCGGGCGGGGCTCGCTCTCGAAGAAGCTCGACGAGGCGCGCAAGGCGCTGAAAACGGCCGAGACCAAGAACGCCGACTACGCCCGGCAGGTGAAGGCGCTCGAGGCGACCGTCGCACGACTCGAAGCCGCTGCCGACGCCACCAGCACAGGCAGTGAGCGCCGCACTGTGACTCACGTGGTCGAGGAGGGCGAGACCCTGAGGCTGATCGCCCTCAAGTACTACGGCTCGAAAGAACGCTGGAAGGACATCTACGAGGCCAACCGGAGCTCGATCCCTGACCCGAACACAATCAAGGCGGGCCAGAAACTCGTCATCCCGCTTGGCAACTCGCGATGACGCGACTGCGACCACAGCCCCTTCGTGCACGAGCGTATCGGCTCGTGCCGTGCGTGATTGTGCTGTGCGCGCTCCTTGCCCCGGGCTGCGGACGGTCCCGGGAGGACACCCACGGCGTACACATGCAGCGCGGCGTCGAAGCCTACACGCGCGGCGACTACAAGCGGGCGCTCTCCGCTTTCGAGAAGGCCCTCCAGTTCAACAAGAACGACCCCCAGGCCTACCTCTTCATCGCCGAGCTCTACGACGATTACCTCGGCAACAAGCTGGAGGCCATCGCCTTCTACAGGGAGTTCCTCAAGCGGAGCCAGGACGAGAAGCTCAACGCCCGCGTCAGGCAATGGATCGCCGAGGCCGAAGCGGACGTGGCAGGCGAAACACCCGGGACCGACCTCGTGATGCCCGAAGACCCGGAGACCGAGCTCAAGGAACTCCGCACCAAGCATGCCCGGACCCTCATCCTGCTGGACAAGTACCGCGCCCGCGTGGGAGAGCTCGAGGCCGCGCCGGCAGCGCCCGGGCGCGCGCAGCGCCTCCCGTGGCTCATCGCTGCCGCCCTCAGCGTGACCGCCGCCGCCGTGGTGCTGGTGGCCCGAATGGGGTGGGTGCCGCGGCGCAAACGAGTCGTTCGAGAGCCCGCCCCGACCCCGGAACTGGACCAGCGGCTGATCCTGGGCCGCTATTTCTGGGTCGAGAATGAATTCAACCTCGGCACCGTCGCCATCGCCCAGGAAGACGGCAAGATCAGGGTCGAGTCCACCTCCCTCTCGACGAATGCGCGCTCGGTCGGCTACGGCTCCCTCGAGAAAGACGCCCTCAAGGTCGAGCTCGCCGACGACACCGGCCTGACCGCACCAACCACGTTCCGGTTCTCGCCCGACGGAATGAGCTTCACCGCCGAGTGGACCGACGACCTGGGGCCGGGCATGGCCATCGGCGTCCGGGAACGGTAATACCCGCCTGGGAACGAGAGCGCCCACCGAGGTGTCTCAACAGATGAGGGAACGCGAGTCTGAATAAGGCATTCCCCGAGACCGTCTGTTCAAAGGGAAAGCCTGGACACTAGGGAGAGATATGATGGCGCGCGCATTCCGCTTCGTTCTTCTCGTGTCGGCATTCACGCTGGCGACCTTCGCTTCGGCGGCCTCGGCCGGCCAGGTCCACCCGACCGAACGCGACGAGATCCTCGAGATGATCAACGCCCTTGGCTCGGCCAGCGAGGACCGGGTCGAGGCGGCCCACGAGGGCCTCCTGGACAAGGGGGACGCGGCGGTCCCGTTTCTGCTCGACGCGCTCAAGCTGTCGCGTTCCGAGGCCATACGAATGGAAGCGGCCACGCTCCTGGGCGAGGCCCGCGACGACACGGCCCTGACCCCCCTGTTCGTCGCCTCGCAGATTGACCCGAGTCCCCGCGTCCGGATGGCCGCGCAGCTCGGCCTCGGACGCCTCGTCGCTGACCTCAATGACCGCCGCATCGCGGATACCCGCAGGCGCGACTACGAGAAGGTCACCCGCGAGGTCATCATCGCGTTCAAGAAACGCCTCAAGAGCGATCCCGATAAGCGTGTCCGGATTCAGGCTGCGCGCAGCCTCGGCACCTACGGCGCCGAAACGGACCTCGACCTGCTCTACGACCGCGCCGAGCGCGATAAGGTCTCCCAGGTGCGCGTGGCCTGCTACGAAGCGATCCGCCGGCTCACGTACCCCATCGTTCTTGCCCGCGACTTCCAGGCCCTGAGCCGCGACCCGGCCAAGCGCCCGCGCAACCCGATCGCAGTGCTCACCACGAAACGGATGACCCGCAGCCTCTTCGACGAGAAGGATGCCGACGTCCGGGTGGCCATCGTCGAGAACCTCACCGAGTGCGTTTACCCGATCTTCCTGCTCGGCGAGCGGCGTTTCAGGCGCGGCGGCGCGCTCTTTGACGACCACCGCTGGATGATCGAGGAAGTCACCGACCAGTTCAGCCGTGACCTCGACAAGGGGGAGGACTCCGACGTCAAGCGCGCCGAGATCGCCGCCCTCATCCGCCTCCTCTCCGCCTACTACCGTGTCGGCGACGTTGACCTCCAGGACGAGATCCGCCGCCGCATCACAAGCGAGTTCCGAAGACGCTACTTCGTCAACACGAGCGATTACAGGGGCATTCTCATCCGCGTGCGCTTCGACCGCCACTACCGCACGAGCCCGCCCAAGAACGACAGGATCGCCGAGCGGGTCTCCAAGGTCATGAAGGACCTGTTCCTCGAGGAGGCCGACTGGCGCGTCCGACAGCTCGCCGTTGAAGCGTTGGGCCTCTTCGGCGACATGAGCGACTCGATCACCATCGTCAAGGGCCTCCGCTCGGAGCGCAACAACGACGTGTGGGAGACGGCCATCCACGCGCTCGGCCTGCTCGACAAGAATTCCTCAGCCACGTACCTGCTCACGCTCTACAGCAACCCCAAGGTGCCCACCCGCCTCCGGGCGGCCGCCGCGCGCTCGATCGGCCTGATCCACTATCCGCGCGAGACCCGTCAGCTTGCCGCCCGGCTCAGCCAGGAACCCAGCCTCGAAGTGGGCCTGGCCGTCATCGAGGCCCTGAGCTACAACCGCGACACCGCGACGGCCCGCGTGCTCTTCGACCAGCTCCGCCACAGCAACCCGGAGGTGCGCGCCGCCGCGCTTGTCTCGCTGAGGTACAATCCCTACGACGGCTCGGCCGCCGCCATTCAATCGCTGCTGCTCGCAGACCCCGACCCCGCCGTGCGCGCCGCGGCGGCCGCCACGCTCGCGACCGTCGCCAAGGCGCAGGCCGTCCCCACTCTTGCCCGCGCCGTCAGCGACGAAAGCGCCACGGTCCGGCGGGCCGCCGTCGTCGAGCTCGGACTGCTCAAGGCCGTCAGCGCCGTGGACGCCCTCATCGCCGCGGCCACCGGCGACCCGGACCCCGAGGTTCGCATCGAGGCCGCCGCCTCTCTCGGCCAGATCCGCGACCAGAAAGCCATCGAGCCACTCGTGCGCCGCGTCCAGACTGAGCGGCAAGCCGATAACCGGCGCGCCATCTACGAGGCGCTGCTGGCCATCAGGGCGCCGAACACCGTCATCGTCTCGATCTGGGGCAAGCTCCCGCAGCTCAAGAAAGACAACCCCGTCGTCTACGACGAACTCCAGGTGCTCCTTGCCTACCTGCAAGAGCAGAAACGCGGCCGCTCCGTGAAGCTCCCCGGCTAAAAAATAGGGACAGTCACCTATTTTTCCTCAAGCCCTGCTGCCGGCGAGTTACATCCTGAGACCTTGACCGCAGTAAAGCGCGTCCGTATCACCAAGAAAAATGGGTGACTGTCCCTGTTTTCTTGGTAGAGTCCTGCACATGCTCATCCGCGGCGACACGCAACTGACCGGCCTGTTCGGCTTCCCCGTCAGGCACACCGCCTCGCCCCCGATGCAGAACGCGGGCTTCGAAGCCCTCGGCCTGCCGTGGGTCTATCTCCCGCTCGAGGTTCGGCCCGAGCGCCTGGCCGACGCGGTGCGCGGGACCGTCGCGCTCGGCTTCCGGGGCTTCAACCTCACCATTCCGCACAAGCAGGCCGTGATGGAGCTGCTCGACGAGATCTCCGGCGAGGCCGCCCTGATCGGCGCGGTCAACACCGTGCAGATCACCGACGACGGCGCCTGCCACGGCATCAATACCGACGGCCGCGGCTTTGTCCGCAGCCTCCGAACCGACGCCGGCATCGATCCCGCAGGCGCGACCTGCTTCGTGATGGGCGCGGGCGGCGCCGGGCGCGCCGTCGCAACGCAGCTCGCCCTCGACGGTGCCGCCGGCCTCCTCGTGTGCGACGTGGACGCACCGCGTGCCGAGGCGCTTGCGCGAAGTATCGAGTCGAAGACGCCCTGCGCAGGCGTCGAGCTGGTACCGAGCGGGGACAAAGCCGTGGGCAAGGCGCTTGCACGTGCCGACGTCTTCATCGACGCCACGCCGCTCGGCATGCACGAGGGTGACCCGCCGAGCATCAACACTGCGCATCTTCGGCCAGAGACCCTCGTCGTGGACCTCGCCTACAATCCGCCGGAGACCCGGCTGCTCTCCGAAGCCAAAGCTCGGGGCTGCCGCACGCTCAACGGGCTCGGCATGCTCCTGTTCCAGGGCGTCGAGGCGTTCGAGCTCTGGACCGGACGCGACGCCCCCGTCGAAGCGATGCGCCGCGCGCTCCATCAAGCCATTTACGCCACGGAGGCACGCTGATGCCGCTCGAGACCTTCCTCATCATTGTGGCGTTCGTCTTCGGCTGCGTCTGGGGCAGCTTTTTCAACGTCGCCATTTACCGGCTGCCGCGCCAGATGTCGGTCATCAAGCCCGGCTCGCACTGCTTCTCGTGCGACGCGCCGATCGCATGGTACGACAACATCCCGCTCATAAGCTGGCTCGTCCTGCGGGGCAAGTGCCGCCACTGCGGCGCGCCGTTCTCGTTCCGCTACTTCGTCGTCGAGCTGGTCAGCGGCCTGCTGTTCATGTGCGTCATGATGAAGTACGTCAACATCATCACGTGGAAAGGGCACGCGTTCCCCGCCGTCGTGGCCGTCGTTTTGCACTGGCTGATGGCCGGCGGCTTCGTCGTCCTCACGTTCATAGACCTCGACCACAAGATCATCCCCGACGGCGTGACGCTTCCCGGCATGGCCCTTGGCCTGATCGCCTCGTTCGCGATCCCGACCCTCGTGGCCCGGTATCCGCCCAATCCGCCGGACACCTCACACTGGCAAGGCCTGCTGCAGGGCGTGATCGGCCTCGCCGTGGGCGGCGGCATCATCTACGTGATCGCCGTCGTCGGCAAGGCCGTGTTCAAGAAGGAGGCGATGGGCGGCGGCGACCTCAAGCTGATGGCCATGATCGGCGCCTTCATGGGCTGGCAACTCGTCCTGCTTGTGCTGCTTCTTTCCGCGTTCTCCGGCGCGATTGTGGGGGTCACGCTGATCGTCGTCGGCCAGGTCCGAGGCGCCAAGCTCATCAAACCGCTCAAGCACATCGTAAACAACGACCCCGATGAGCGGGCGCGCGAGAAGGCACAGAAACAGATTGACGAGATCGTCGAGAACCAAACCGCGTGGTCAAGCCAGATCCCGTTCGGCCCGTACATCGTGCTCGGTGCGCTCATCGCCTTCTTCTTCGGCCCGGACCTCATCGACTGGTACTTCCACCTCTTTCACCGCGCTCCCGACGCGATCACGCGTCTGTTCTAAGCCGCCGGGTGCTTTGTATTGGCTGGGGGGAGTCAGGCCGAGTTGGGGGCGGAAGAGACAGACGATCTACAGGAGGACCCGTCGTGTGTTTCAAAGACAGGTTCCTGTCACTGCTCATCCCAGGAGCTTTGGCTGTGAGCATTTCAACAACGGCCGTCGCTGCGGCGACGCCCGATGAGATGGCACGAAAGGATGAATGGCTCAGGCAAAACCTGCTGTCGCGGCAGGCCGGACTTCCCTTTTCGTTCACGTACGACGGCCAGTCGTCTGCGGCCCTGCTGCCGTCTTGGGAACGCAAGGTCACAGAAAAGAAACTCGACAAGAATCGCACGGAACACGTGCTGACCTGGAATCATCCTGAGTCCGGGCTGGAGGTCCGCTGCCGGGCCGTCGAGTACCCGGACTTCCCCGTCGTCGAGTGGACGGTGTCCCTTCGCAACGCAGGTAAGAAGAATACGCCGCTCATCGAGGCCATACAGGGACTCGACACAACATTCCAGCGAACTGACAAAGGCGAGTTCGTCCTGCGCGGCATCAAGGGCGATTCCTGCACGCCGGACAGCTATCGGCCGTACGAGATAACGATCGAGCCCGGCGCTGAGCACCGGTTCGTCCCCGTCGGCGGGCGCCCCACGAACGGCAACTTCCCGTACTACAACCTGCACATGCCCGGGGGTGGGATCATCCTTGCCGTCGGATGGCCCGGTCAGTGGGCAACGTCTTTCGTCAGGGATAAAGACAAGGGCCTGCATATCACCGCCGGTCAGGAACTGACGCGCATGTACCTCAAGCCCGGCGAGGAGATCCGTACGCCGCTGATTGCCCTGATGTTCTACGACGGAGACGATGTGGTTCGCTCGCAGAACATCTGGCGGCGGTGGATGCTCGCGCACAATCTCCCCGGGCCCGACGGAAAACCGGTCAAACCTATCTATGCCGTCGGCGGTGACGACAAAACCATCGACCTGATGGTCAGGGAGAAGGTCAAGATCGACTACCTGTGGGTAGATGCCGGGTCCCTGTGGTATCCGTGCGGCGGCGACTGGTGGAATACCGGCACGTGGGAAGTGGATCGGTCCCGATACCCCAAAGGCATCAAGGCGATAAGCGACCACGCGCATGCCAACGGAATCAAGCTGATCCTCTGGTTCGAGCCGGAGCGCGCCCGGCAGAGCACTTGGCTCTACGACAAGCATCCCGAGATGCTGGTGAGCAACGGCGACTACTCCAAGTACGTCATGACGGAGAAGAACCTGCTGATCAACCGGCGTGATGCGCTTCTGAACCTTGCCGACGAGGACGTCTGCAACTGGCTCATCGACCGCATGGACACAATCATCAAGGAGGAGGGCGTTGATTTCTATCGCTCCGACTTCAACACCGACCCGATTGGCTGGTGGCGCGGCGCTGACACGCCTGACCGCCAGGGCATCATCGAGAACTTATACGTCCAGGGCTACCTGCGGTATTGGGACGAGCTCCTCCGGCGTAATCCCGGCATGAGGATAGATACCTGCGCGTCCGGCGGCCGGCGCAACGATCTGGAGACGCTCCGCCGCGCCGTACCGCTCCTTCGCAGCGACTACCAGTCCTTCGACGCAAACCTGGGTTACGATACGGGCAACCAGGGCCACACATACGGCCTTTCCTTTTGGTTCCCGTTCTACGGCACCGGGGTCGGCTACACGCAGCACCAGCATTCCGTGTACGGCGTCCGCAGCTACATGTGCCCGTCTCTCGTCATCGGCTCCCGCGATTTCGGAAAGCCGGACTTCGATTGGGATTCCTACCGCCGCCTCGTCGCGCAGTGGCGGCGAGTGGCGGACTGCATGTTGGGCGACTACTACCCCCTCACTGAATACAGCCTGGCCGAAGAGAAGTGGATCGCATGGCAGTTCGACCGGCCCGAGCAGGGCGATGGCGCCGTGCAAGCATTCCGGCGCACCAGAAGCGAAGAAACCTCGAACCTTTTGCGTCTACACGGACTCGACCCCCACGCCGAGTACGAGATCACGAACCTGGACACCGGCACGTCGAATAAGACCACCGGCAAGGAGCTGATGGGGCGAGGCCTAACCGTGACAATCCAGACTAAACCCGGTTCCGCCATTATCCTCTATCAGAAGTCAGAGTAGGTGAGTCCCCCTGCGGACACGACACGCGGAATCGCGGCACGCCGCACCCGTTTCTTCCCACGCATCGCCTTCCAGCCGGGCTTTCAAGGTACCCCGAGTGTACGAGTGGGCGCCAGAGGCGAACAGCCCTCTGTTCTAGGCCGCTGGGTGCTTTGAGTGCGGCGGGGGGAAATCAGACCGAATTCGCTATGGTGTCCCGCGAATTACCGCGTTACCGCTGTCGGACATCCACCTACCTGCCCGCCGTTTCGGAATACAACCGCGCGCCTACCACTCAGAGGCTTGAACCCGTCCCCTGTAAGGCTGTTTGAAGGGACCCAAAAAAGCTATTTTGAACTTTTTCCCTTCATGCCTTCCTGGTAGCCATCGGTAATATGCCCCTGACAGCCCTGCAAAGTCCGAGGAGTAGAACCCTACTGTGTCGATGCCTTCTAGCACATTCTTGTGGTCCGCGAGCACGCGAGACACAGCAACACTAATCTGATGCCGGTTCTCCACCTCGCCCGGCGCTGGAGGCACGATCTGACGAACAACGCCAACAATCTCTAGCGGTGAGTCCGGCGGCGCTGAGGCAGACCCTTCCCACGCAGAGAACCGGCCAGCATACTCGACCGAAAACTCACCGTGATAGACGACCCTGTACGTCCGGCCAATCAGCTTCTTACGCTTTCTCTTCAATTCGTCACGGTAGTGGTCCTTGATTAGCCCTAATGTATACTCATCCTCGGGTCGGGACCGAAGGACAACCGAAATATCGAGCGGTCCGAAGCTCGCAAAGAGGTGGTCCCACGGCACGAGCAGTTTCACGCGTTCATCTCTCTTTACTCGACCATCACCCCCGGATAGGATGGCCGTGACACGCATAGTGATGTCAAGCCCGTCGTCATCTGTCTCCTCGGCACTCTCTATGATCCCCACAAGCACAGTCTCACCGCGTGGCCCATCCCCTCCCATCGTCTGGGGCTCGGTGCGTCTTGTGCTCACACAAGAGATGCACATCAAGACGATAACAACCCCGAGCATCCTGTATACCTGCAACATCGCCAACCTCCTTGGCCCGCCTCAATCCCCGATCAGAGAATCGGAGGACACCATACCTAGTTCCATCCCATCCATCGGCTTCTGGCAGGCTTTCGAGGCGGCGGCGTTGAAGGTGAGTCACGTGATGTGGGAAGCCCGGAGCCACGATACGCGCCAGTCTTGTCCTGCCACAAGTCTGCCCTGGATCGCACTCTTCTGCAAGAAAAAACGTGCGTCCCGTGCAGGGCACGCGACCGAGGGGACCGCCTCTGAGAATCATCTCTCAAGCACTTCGGGATGGTTGACGGCGATCCATTTCTCAACACTACGTCGGAGCGCACAGGCGAGATCAAACATCTCGTCAGCCTCTTGGTCCGAGACCATACCTACACGCTCGTAGTCGCCGATGTTCCTTTTCTTGCGGAACTTGTCGAACCGGGTGATCAGGTCCGAATCGGCCCCTATCGTGTCGGCCAAGGACTCGATCGTCAGGTAGTGATGCCTCTCGCGCCGTGCAACCCTGTAGCCAGAAGCGGCGAGGGCGGCCGTGGCCGCTTGCAGCGCCGCGTTGTAAGCAAGCCTCAATCTCGTATCGGGACTGAGCCCTGCCACTTGAGCGTCCGCCAGATCGCGGTCCACTACGGCGAAGAGGTCCGCGATTTCCTGGGGACTCGTCTCGTGCTCAGTCAGCCAGCCGTTTCGCAGCCAGTTCTGCAAGCTCACGGTCGCCTCCGATCAGGAATATCTTCTCCCCACTGAGGACGTTCTTGACAAAATGGTCGTTCGTTTCCACCTTCGACTGGAACTCGGCGGTAGGGTAGACAGCGGGGTTGATTTCCCTGGCGAGCTTATCTTGTGCGGGGCCGACTACCGCGACAACCTCCGCAAAGCTCACCTGACCGATCACCATAAGGTCCACATCGCTTCCCCGGTGCTCTTCGCCCCGCGTCAAAGAGCCGAAAACGAAAGCCACCTCAACGCGCGCCGCCAGCGGCGCAAGTGCCGCCGCCAACACGTCCCTCATGCCGGTGGTCTTGATGACAAGGCGTCTGAGCTCGTCAAAAATCGGGCAGTCCGGATTCGCTTGGTAGTACTTCTGCCGCCCCTCGGATTGCGACACAAGGATGCCCATCTTCTCCAGGCGAGTCAGTTCCCTGCTAATGTTCGTGGCATCGTCGTTGACGAGCGAGCTGAGCTGCCGAACGAAATATCGCTCATCGGGGTGCGCCAACAGCCGCCCAAGGATGTTCGCGCGACGTTTCGAGTTGAACAGCTTGGCCAACACGGCCTGCCTCCTTTGTAGTAACCTTTACTACGATCGTGGTAATCCTTACTACAAAGAACGCCGCTGTCAAGCTCGATCCCACACCGAGATGGCGCGATACCACACCCGTTTCATCCCATTCATAGGCTTTCCCCAGGGCCTCCGCGACCACAGGCGCGCTTGGGTGGGCACTCAGTACGATGCGCCGTGTCTATGTGCTGCCCTTTTCCTCTGCCGGTTCCTCAAACCGCCGGTATTCGCGGTCGCGGTACAGCAGGTTATACGTCTTGCCCGAGTCGCCTCTGATCAGGACTTTCCCGAGGCGCTTGCCGTCCGAGACGAACTCGACCGTGGGATTCTTCGCGTCGTACCATTGCCGGTCCAGCGTCACGCTGATCTCGGTATAGATCGACATCGCCATGAAGTTATGCTTCTCTTCCCTGATCAGGTTGCCTTCCTTGTCGAAGATGACGAACGCGGTCCCGGGTATCCCCGAATTGGACACCCCGAGGAAGAAGGTGTTGTCCGGGGAGGCGAATATCTGCTCGAACCCGACGTTCTTGTACTGGGCCATCAGCTTGCCATCCAGGTAGATCGACAGGGTGTGCTCCGGCCAGCTCTGGTCTTTCGTCGCATCCACCTTCAGAACGATCTTCGACTTGCCGAACTCATAGACCTTCTCGGTCACCTTCGCCTCGAACGCCCAACTGTCTCCATACGCCAGGGCAGGCATCGCAATGACCAACACACACAGCAGAGCAGTCCTCTTCATCGTTGTCTCTCCTTTCCCGTTGTCGAACCGCAGCCTTTACTCCTTGGACACCAAGCCGGCCGTCTTGTTCCCGCGTACGTGGAGATGCACGTGCCGCTGTTGAAAAAGCCAGGTGTTGCCTTCGTGGCGTTTGCCCCGCAGGGGCTTCATAGAACAGCCCAGGGTCAGCTTTGCCCTGAGCCTGTCGAAGGGCAAAGCGCCACCCTGGGTACAGAGACCGGAGCAAACCAGACCATAGCCTAAAAGGCTTACATAAAGGGAGTTCTTCGACGGGCCCATATGCTTCTGGAATCGTCGTCAGCCAGAAGCACAAGGCTGTATGCCTTCAGCAGAACGGGGGATAGGGCAGCCGGAGCTAGTGGGCCTTGATCTGCGTGATGGCGGCTGCGGAGACTTGGCGCACCTGCGGATTCGCATCGCCCTCGGCGAGCGCCTCGAGCGGCTTGATAGCCCTGGAGCTTCCCAGCAGGCCGAGGGCGCCGGCGCTGTTCGCGCGCACCGTCGCGTTTTCGTCGTTGAGGCACTCGATCAAGCCCGCGACCGCCTTCCGGCTGCCGAGCGCGCCGAGGGCAGACGCCGCAGTGGCCCGCATGGTCGGGTCTTTGTCCTTGAGCGCCTCGATCAGTGCGTCGAGCGCCCGTTTGTCCTTCAGGGCGCCGAGGGCCCCCGCCGCCGCGGCCCGCACCGCCTCATGCGGGTCGGACAGTGCCTGGGCCAGGTGCTTTGTCGCCCGTTTGTCCAGCAGCGCCCCGAGCGTGACGGCCGCCTCCTTGCGTACCCGCCAGTCCGGGTCCTTCATGAGCGGCTCGATCAGCAGCGGGGCGGCGCGGCGATCACCCATGGCCCGCATCGCGACCACAACCGTCCAGCGCATGGCCCAGTCGGATTCCTTCTTGAGCAGTTGCGCCAACGGCTGGAGCGCCCGCCGATCCTGCAGCACCCCGAGCGCCTGGGCCGCGCTCTTGCGGACCTCGACGTTCTCGTCCTTGAGCGCCCAGATCAGCGCCACGCTCGCCGACTTGGCCTTGAAGCGCCCCAGGATCTTCGCGCACGTGGCGCGCACCTCGGGGTCCTCGTGCCGGGTGAGCGCATTCTGCATGATGCCGACGCCCATGCGCTGCGACGTCTCGGTCGTGATCCCGAGCTTCTCGATGATCTCGCGCTCCTTGAAGTCCAGGAGCTGCCAGACGTTCTTATCATCTTTAGCGCCGATGGACGCGCGCGCAGCCGGGCCTGCAAACACGCAGACACACAGCAGGAGCAGGATCGGCACGCCGGCCCTTTTCATAACGCCCTCATCGATTCAAACGTGTGCCTCTCTACTGCATTGGACGAAACCGCGGTATTCTATGTTCATAATACACTCGCGCGCGGCGATTGCCAACCCCTTTTCTGAAACCCGAGGCAACAACCGTCCCGACCGAAGCTTACGGAGGGAGGGAGTCGAGGGCGCTGAATTACCAGATCTTCTCGATGGCCGCCGTCACTTGATTTTCTTGATGGCCTCCGTCGCGACCTTGCGCACGTGCTCGTCAGGATCGTTCTCGGCGAGTGCCTCCAGCGGCTTGATCGCCTTGCTGCTTCCGATATTCCCGAGGGCAATCGCGCAGTGCGAGCGGACCCGGGCCTCCTCGTCGTCGAGGCAAGCGATCAACGGCTTCACGGCCTTCTTGTTCGCCAGCTTGCCGAGCGCCGTCGCCGCGGTGTACCGCACGCTGGCGTTGTCGTCCTGAAGCAGCTCGATGAGCTTGTCCAGCGCCCGGCGCTCCTCCATCCTGCCGAGCGCCGCCGCCGCGACGGCACGCACCTCCGCCTGCGGATCGGATAGCGCCTGGATCAGGTGCTTCGCGGCGCGTTTCTCGTCCAGTGCCGAGATGGCGTCCGCGGCCTCCTTGCGCACCCGCCAGTCGGCGTCTTTCACCAGCGCCTCCGCCAGCGCCCCCCCGGCCCGCCGGTCGTCCATCGTCTTGAGCGCCCGGACAACGGCCAGGCGTGACTGCCAGCTCGGATCTTTGGTGAGCAAATGCACCAGCGCCTGGAGGGCCCGCTTCTCCCCGATGACGCCCAACGCCTGCGCCGCCCACCGCCGCACGTCCGCGTTCGGGTCCGCGAGCGCGCGAGTCAGCACCTCGCCCGCCGACTTCGCCTCGAGCCGCCCGAGCACCTTCGCACACGTGGCGCGCACGGCCGCGTCCTTGTGCCGCGCGAGCGCGTTCTGCACCATGCCGATGGCCGCCGGCTCCGTAGTCTTTGCCGTGACCCCGAGCTTCTCAAGGACCTCCCTGTCCTTGAAGTCCAGCAGTTGCCAGAAGTCCTCCTCCTCTTCCTCCTGGGCACCGATAACGGCCGGGAACATAAGACCTGCAACCAGGCAGGCGCACAGCGTGCTCACAATGTGAAGGCGGGCCGTGTTCATGGCAGTTCCTCTGGTTCCTGCTCGACTCTCGTGCTCATTTATAGACGCATGTCCGGCACTCGCGTTTCATTGTACGCGGTTCGTTCTTCGCTGCCAACCTCCTTTTCGCAGTGCCGCGTGCCACACGCCTCAGCAAGCGCGGCATTGAAAGCCACACGTACCACAGGGTATCCTGCTCACGACCGGACGCAACGTGACAGGAAACTTGATGGGGGCGCACGTGGCACAGAGACCGGCGCCGGAAAAGCTGATTGACCATACGCTCCTGAAAGCCGGGGCGACGAGCGCGGACATCGAGCGCCTCTGCGCCGAGGCGGCCAAATACGGTTTCATGGCCGTCTGTGTCCATCCAATCCATGTCGAGCGCTGCGTCCGGGCACTTGGCACCTCCCGCGTGCATGTCGGCACGGTGGCGGGCTTCCCATTCGGCGCGCAGCTCCCCCAGGCGAAGGCCTTCGCGGCCGCGCGCGCTATCGAGCTGGGCGCCCGGGAGATTGACGTGGTCCTCGACATCAGCGCCCTGCTGGATGGACGCCTCGAGGACGTCGCCGCCGACATCCGGACTGTCCGCAAAGCGTGCGAAGGCGTCGTCCTCAAGGTGATCCTCGAGACCTGCTACCTCAACGACGCTCAGAAGCGCATCGCCTGCCGCGTCGCCATGGCCGAAGGCGCCGACTTCGTCAAGACCTCCACCGGCATCGGCCCAGCCGGCGCGACGCCAGAGGACGTCCGCCTCATGCGCGAGACGGTCGGTCCGGAGATGGGCGTCAAAGCCGCCGGCGGCATCCGCAACGCCGCCACCTTCTGGACCATGGTCCGCGCCGGCGCCAACCGCATCGGCACAAGCTCCGGCGTGAACATCATCGAGGAAATGAAAAATAGGGACAGTCACCTATTTTTCTCGCAGGAGACGCCGTGAGAAACCATGCGAGTGAGCCAGGAAAAATAGGTGACTGTCCCTATTTTTCCGAAGGCATCGTCGAGCGCGTGGACGCCACGATCAGCCGCGTCCGGGTAGGCGAGGAGCTTCTCGACTGCACCGTGCGCCGCAAGCTCGTCAAGTTCGCCGCCGGGACCAAGACGGTGGCGGTCGGCGATCGCGTGCGCCTGGATCAGACCCAGCGAGGCGAGCACGTGATCGCCGAGGTGCTGCCGCGGCGATCGAAGCTCTCGCGGCCCGGCTTCCGGGGCGCGGCCGAACGCGTCATCGTCGCCAACGTGGACGAGCTCGTCGTGGTCACGGCCGCCGCCCAGCCCGCGTACCGCACCGGCCTCATTGATCGCTACCTCGTGATCGCCGAACGCCTCGGCTTCCCGGGCGTGCTCTGCGTCAACAAGATAGACCTGGTGGACCGCGACGCCATCAGGCGCGCGCTCGGCTTCTACGACCGCCTCGGCTACAAAGTGCTGTTCGTCAGCGCCCTCGACGGCACCGGCCTCGACGAGCTGCGCGAGCTGCTGACCGGGAAATCCTCCGTCCTCTGCGGCCATTCCGGCGTGGGCAAGTCGTCGCTGATTAACCGCATGATCCCCGGCGTGGACCTCACCACCCGCCAGGTGAGCGACGCCACCGGCAAGGGCCGCCACGCCACGAGCGCCGTCACCATGCTGGCCTTGCCGGGCGGGGGGTACATCGTTGACACCCCCGGCATCCGCGAGTTCGGCCTCTGGGGTGTCATGCGCGATGAGCTCCCCCAAAGATTTCCTGAGTTCGTCCGCCTCGAGGGGCAATGCCGCTTCCGCTCCTGCGCCCACCTCGCCGAGCCCGGCTGCGCCGTCAAGGCCGCGATCGAGGCGGGCGAGATCGCCGACAGCCGCTACCGCAGCTACGAGCGCCTCTACGATGAACTGCCCGCCTCGGAGTGGGAACGCCCCTAGAACCTATCTCATAAATGGTGTATAGGATTCCGTCGGGGGTGGAGTGGACCCACACCCAGATGGAGTCCACACGATGGATCTGACACAAGAGCAATGGGCGATCATCGAACCGCTTGTGCCCCCGCCGAGACGGCGACCCGACGGGCGAGGCCGACCGTGGCGTCCGGCGCGCGACGTGCTCAACGGCATCCTGTGGGTGCTGCGCACGGGCGCGCCGTGGAAAGACCTGCCCGAGCGGTATCCGCCGTGCCAAACCTGCCACCGCCGTTTCCAGCAGTGGGTGCGAGACGGCACGCTCGAAACAGTCCTGCGCCGACTCGCCGAGGACCTGCGCGAGCGCGGCGGCCTCGACCTGAGCGGATGTTTCATCGACGGCTCGTTCACGGGCGCCAAAAAGGGGGCGCTAAAGTTGGCAAGACCAAACGCGGCAAAGGGACCAAGATCATGGCCGTGGCAGACGGCGCTGGTCTTCCTGTCGCCGTGGGGATCGAGAGTGCTTCGCCGCATGAGGTGCGCCTCGTCGAGGCGACGCTCGACGCGCGATTCGTCGCCGAGGCGCCGGCGCGACTGATCGGCGACCGCGCCTACGACAGCGAGCGGCTCGACGAGCGGCTGCGTCGCGAGCGGGCCATCGAGCTGATCGCCCCCCATCAGCGCGGCCGCTCCAAAACGCAAGACGGCCGGGCGCTGCGGCGCTACAAGCGCCGCTGGAAAGTTGAGCGGCTCTTTGCGTGGCTGCATAACTTTCGCCGCCTGGTCGTGCGCTACGAGTACCGAGCCGAGAACTTCCTCGGCATGCTGCATCTCGCGGGCATCGTCATCCTGCTACGGAATTGTTTATGAGATGGCTTCTAGCCCGGATGTCTCACGGCGGGTCGGTGGCGTGGTCGTCGCGCATGGCATACTCCATTGCTGCACAGGGGCGTGTGGGAGTAGCCTCGGGCGCCAGCCCGTGGGGGCCGTCGGGCGCAAACAGCCAGAGCCCCGTTAGGGGCGATTGAACGTGATCGGCAAGGCCTCAATCGCCCCTGGCGGGGCTCTGTTCTCGTCGGGCACTGCCTCCACAGGCTGGCGCCCGTGGCTACTTCCAGTCACCGCAGGGCGGTTCATACCATGGCCAAGCGCTGGCGCTAGCGTGAGAAATCCGGGTTTAGTCCTCTTGGAGCGGCAGCGTTTCCTGCTTGATGCGCCCCGTCGTCTCGAGATACGAGATCTCATCCTCGACCATGGCACCGACCGCTGCGCGCGTCAGCGACGGCAGGGGCAAAGTATACAGAACGCGGTAAGTCAGACCTTCCTGGCACCGCGCGTGCCATTCGCCAAAGGCCTCGCGCCCGCCCAGCGTCCGTTCGTACGAACCGTCGCCGTAGCGGTCAATGTTCACCGCCCTGAGCCGCGATATGAACAGCCCGTTGTCCGCCGCAAGCGACGCGGCGAGCGCGCTCACGGCCTGGCGGATCTCCTGCGCGGGCGCCGCGCGCCCTTCCGCCTCAAGCTGGTCGGCAGTGGCGCCCAGCTTCCTCGCGATGCGCAGCAGCACGTGAGCAGGAACGGTGCCGTCGAACCGGAACGATTTCGCGTAATAGAGCGGGTACCCGGTGGCCAGGTATGCCTTCCAGGTCGCCGCGTTCAACATGTCCAGATGGGTCTGCAGCGGCCGCCGGCACAGCGCCGCCAGCTCCCGCGCGCGCTCGGGGCTGAGCGCGCTCTTCACGTCGTCCATCGCGTCGCGGTCCTCGCAATACGCCAGCAGCAGGTCGTACAGGCCGTTCTTCGGCTCGGCACGCTTGAGCGCACGAAGCTCCTCGATGAGCGCCCGCACGTCACCCTCATTGTCTTTACCGGATACCCCGCCGCAATAAAGGTATGCCAGCGCCAGCCGGTAGGCGGGCTGGGATGAGAAACGGCGCGCGGCCGCTTCGAGCTCCTTGATCGAATCAGGCCAAGGCAGGAGCAGCGCAAGACCCACGCGCAGCTCGTGGCTGATCTGCCGATTCCGCAGCAGCGGCGCAACGCGCGCGCGGCAAAAGCGTTCCTCGAAATCCGCCGTGTGGACCGCCGGCTGGACGAAGTTCCGCACGTCGAACACGTCGCCGCGGTACTTGTCAACGAGCTCCTTGCGCGCGCGGCCGATGATCTCCGAGAACAGCTCGCCGAGTGACGTCTCCGTGTCCTGGGCGCGGGCCAATGCGAGATCGGCTAGCAGCCGGGCGGTGTAGAAGTCCTCCCGCTCGGCATAGACCGACTCGAACAGCTCCGCCGCAGCCTCGTAGCGCTCAAGCTCGAAGAGGCACACGGCCCCCATGTAGCGCGCATGCGGACGCATCGCGACCTCGCGCGCCGCCGTCTCGTAGCGCTTCAGCGCCAGCTCGTATCGCCCCGACAGGAACGCCGAGTTCGCCCGCCGCGCCGCAGCCGACGGCACCGGCGCCGCCCCCGCCGCTATGGCCTCTGCAGACACGGCGAGCACGGCCGCAACGCACAGCGCACACAACCCGTTGTAGCTTGCGCGAAAACCGGTCCTGTCTTGAGGAGTCACTTTACCTCTCAGCTCATTGTCTCCGGTCCGCCGGGCCTTGTTCATGGGTACGGTCTATGGCGCATCTTCTTCGATGCCGAACAGGGGACACTCATTCCGCAGGAATCAATGGTGCCTCTTGACCGCCGTGCCGCACCACGGGCAGAAACTCCAGAACCCGCCCCCGGCCAGGCCCCAGCCGCACGCCGGACACCTGTCCTCCGAGCCCGGCGCCTTCCACTTCCGCGTGACGCGCCGATGGCACCACGGGCAGTAGCGCATGAACGGCATCAGCTCCTTGCGGCCGCAGCCCGCGTTCGAGCACCGGCCCTCGTACCGCCGGTCCGTGTACGTGCGGTCACTCTTCGGCCCGATCCCCCCGCCCCAGCACCACGGGCAGTAGCGCCAATCGAGCTTCACGCCCCGCTTGCACCGCGGGCACCGCGCCGGAAAGCTCGTCGTGTCCCGGTGCGTCTTGCGCTGCGCCCCGCACCACGGGCAGTGCTGCATCGCTTCGGATACGGGGCCGCCGCAGCGCGGGCACTTGAACCGCGTCCCCAGCGCCTTGCCGTACCTGCGTTGAAACTGCCTGCGCCGGACCTCCTGCCAGTCACGCGTCGTGGCCTTCTTCTTGCCCCGTCGCTGCGAGGCCGCGTACCTCATTGCCCGCGCCTTCACCTGCCGGAACGCCGCCAGCATCTGCTCCGCGTCGCGGAACCGCTTGCGCGGCTCCACCGCCGTCGCCCGTTTCAGCAGCGCGATCAGCTCCGGATGCACCCGACCGCGCAGCCGCTCATAGCCCGGCGGCGGCCACTCGAACGGCCACTCCGGCAGCCGGCCCGACAGCATCCGGTACACCACCAGCCCCAGCGAAAACACGTCCGACCGCCGCGACGGCTTGCCCATCGCCTGCTCCGGTGCGATGTAGCCCACCGTGCCCGATCCCGACGCCTTCACCGTCCGCTGCGCCACCTTCGCCACGCCGAAGTCCGTCAGCCGCAGGCGGCCCTGCGAATCGACCAAAAAATTGTCCGGCTTGATATCACAGTGGATGATCCGGTGCCGGTGCGCGTACGCCGTCCCGCTCAGCATCTGCTCCGCGTACTCGAGCGCCATGCGCCGCGACAGCCGCGTCGAGAGCCGGTCGCTCAGCGTCCGCTCCCCGAGCGGAAACACGATCACGAAATGCCCGCCGATCATGCTCGCGTCCTTCACCGGCAGGATGTTCGGATGGTCGAGCTTCGCCACCAGCCGCGCCTCGCGCCGAAACTCCTCCAGAAGCTCCGGCGTCACCAGGTGCGCGTGCGGCACCTTGAGCGCCACCCGCCGCCCCTCGATCGTGTCCAGCGCCTGATACACCGCTGCGAACCCGCCTTCGTCAATCCGGCGCTCGATCACATACTTGCCCAGCTTCTGTCTCGGCTTCAGCACGATTTCCGAACCGGCCCCTCCGGCCACGGTGAATGCTTCACGCGCGCCCATTCTCAGCGCACACCCACCCATATGTCAATACAACCGGCCCCGCAACATCGCGCCGCCACCCCCCGGCTACGCAGCGGCACCAGTCGGTGGCCCCGCACCGCCCAGCAGACCTACCCCCAGAGCCGCGCAGCGACGCCAGCCGTCAGCCCAGCCCGCTCACCAAACCTGCCCCCGAGTCGCGTAGCGGCGGCAGCCGGTAGCCTGGATCCCAAGCGGCCGTTGAAAAAGCCTGATGATCCTGATTCATCCGCGTTTTCCATGGAGGCTGTCGCCCTGAAAGGGCCAAATAGGTCAGCCCAGGGCAAGCGTCCTCCCGAGCTTGGCGAGGGAGGACGCGCCGCCCTGGGTACAGACCCCACAACAAACCCAACCATAGCCCGAAGGGCTTACATAAACGCACCCTCCCAACGGCCCCAAGGCCCGGCAAAGCCCGAGAATAAGTATTGCCACCGGCGTCAGGGCTTGCTGAAAAACCTGTGCCCGCGACGCCCCGTAGGGGCGCCACGTGAGTAGCCGTAGGCGTAAGCCTACGGACCGCGAGCGAGGCACAACCAACCTTTCTCGACGGGTGACCGGCCCGGACGGGGCCGGTCACCCGTCGAGAAAGAGGATCTTCATCGGTCGCCTCCTGCCCGTAGGCTTACGCCTACGGCTACTGACGTTCGCTCCCTTCGGGGCATGGGACGACCTGCGTCGCGCCCTGGATGACGTGCTGGTGGCGGTTTCTTCAACAGGCCCTTCAGCCGGTGGTCGCCGACCCAACACCACCGCCCTCTTCTCAGCCGGCTTCCAGCCGGCTTCTCGACCCAGGCCTTCAGGCGTGACCCCCAACCGGCCATTAGGAAAGAAAAGGGACGAGAACGAGTGACGCTCCCCTTCGCTGCTGTGACCACTTCCCCTTGCACCTCCTCGTTCCCCTGTGCTAATTGAACCGGCCCTGGGAACAGTAAGGACACCTATCCCATGCGCGCACTCATCACGCGCCTCAGAAGCAACAAGGTACGCGAAAAAGTCCTTGTGGGCGACTGGCCCGATCCCGGCACGCCGACCGGCAACCAGGTGCGGACCCGCACGCTCTTTTCGGGCGTCACGAACGGCACCGAACGCAACGACCTGCTCGGCGGCAACTACGCGCACCGCGACGACGAGCTGCCCGCCGGCTGGGGCTACCAGAACGTCGGCGAGGTCGTCGAGCTCGGCCCCGACGTCACGCGCCTCGCAATCGGCGACGTCCTCTACATGAGCCAGGACCACATGGAGTTCTGCCTCGAGCCCGACGACGGCCTCCACATCAAGTTGCCCGACGAGGTTGACCGGATGCACGCCGCGCTCTTCGGCATGGCGGCCGTGGCGAGGCGGAGCTGCCGGCACGCGGGGCTGCGCGCGGGCGACCGCTTCCTCGTCGTCGGCGCCGGCTGCATCGGCCAGATCGCCGCGCAGATCGCCGCCGTCATGGGCGCGCGCGTGACGCTCTGCGACATTGACGAGCACCGGCTCGAAGTCGCGCGTGCCATCGCCGCCGCCGAGTCGGTCGTCAACGTCGAGGGCGACAACTGGGCCAACCACGTGCCGGAGCGGGGCTTCGACGCGGTTCTCGACGTGGCCGGCGTGCCCGGCATGGAGGACAAGCTCATCGTCGCGGCGGCCGACGGCGGCACTGTGCTCTTCGTCGCCGGCCGCGGCAAGGTCGAGTACACCTTCAACGACGGCCAGTGGCGCGAGATCACGATCAAGCAGAGCAGCCACTTCGACACCGGCGACCTCGACGACGTCTGCCGCCTCGTCGCGGGCGGCACGGTCCGCATCGGCCCGCTCGTGCACGACGTCGTCCCGGTCAGCGAGGCCAAGCGCATCTACGACACCCTGCGCGACCAACCCAAAAGAATCCTCGGGACGGTCTTCGATTGGAGCTGACGCCATGACCGATCAACCCGTGAAGGTCGCCGTCGTCACCGGCGGGCATACCTATGACGTCGTGAACTTCCATCGTCTCTTCCGCCGACTCGACGGCATTGACGCCTACATTCAGCACATGGACGACTTCGCCTCGTCACCGGAGGAGGTGCGCGACGCCTACGCCGCCGTCGTCTTCTACATCATGCTGATGGATACCCCGCTGGACGAGGAGCGCTGGCCCCACGGCAACCCGTACGCCGCCGTCGAACACCTCGGCGCAACGAACCAGGGCGTCCTGGTCCTTCACCACGCCATCCTGGCCTATCCGCAGTGGCAGACCTGGAACGACTTGGTCGGCGTCGCCGACCGCAAGTTCGATTTCCACGTCGGCCAGGACCTGCGCATCGAAGTCGCCGACGCCGAGCACCCGATCACGAAGGCGCTGCCCGCCTGGAACATGGTCGACGAGACCTACACCATGCCCGAGCCCGGCCCTGACAGCCACGTCCTGCTCACCACGGACCACCCGAAGAGCATGAAAGCGATCGCGTGGACCCGCCGGCACGGCCGGGCCCGCGTCTTGTGCCTCCAGTCGGGCCACGACAACGCCACGTGGCAAAACGCGCACTTCACCGAAATCCTCCGCCGAGGTATCCTCTGGTGCGCCCGCAGGATCTAGGGCCGATGAACATCACACAAAAACGCAAAAGCGCGAAGCGAGGACGCCATCTCTGCACGCTTTGCGCCTTTGCGTGAGCAACATCCGGAGAGCGCTGTGTCACGTACCGGCTTCGTCTACGACGACATCTTCATGAAGCACGAGGTGCTGCCGGGCCATCCCGAGCGCCCGGAGCGCCTCGCCGCCATCCTCCAGATGCTCGACGAGACCGGCCTCGCGAACGAGCTCCAGCCCATCGCCCCGCGCGAGGCGACCCTCGAAGACCTCACGCGCATCCACGAGCCCCATTACGTGGACTTCGTCCGGCAGGCCGTCGAGTCGGGCCAGCGCGTCCTCGACATGGGCGACACCTGCGTCGGCCCGCACTCTTACCCCGCCGCGCTCATGGCGGCGGGCGCCGTCCTTGCCGCGATTGACGCCGTCGTCGCGGGCGAGGTCCGCAACGCCTTCTGCGCCGTCCGTCCGCCCGGCCACCACGCCGAGGCGGCGCAGGCGATGGGCTTCTGCCTCTTCAACAATATCGCCATCGCCGCTCGCTACGCGCAAGACGAAAAGAAACTTAAAAAAGTGCTGATCGTTGACTGGGACGTCCACCACGGCAACGGCACCCAGCACGCGTTCGACGACGACGATACAGTCCTCTACGTCAGCACCCACCAGTCGCCCCATTACCCGGGCACCGGCCGGGCCGACGAGACGGGCCACGGCCCCGGCGAGGGCTTCACGCTCAACATCCCGATGCGGGCCGGCTCAGGCGACGCGGAATTCCTGCGCGCATACAACGAGGTGCTCGTGCCGCGCGCCGACGAGTTCAAGCCGGATCTCGTGCTCGTCTCCGCCGGCTTCGACGCACACGACCGCGACCCGCTCTCCGGCCTCGAGCTGACCTCCGGCTGCTTCGGCGAGCTCACGCGCATCACCAAAGAAATCGCCGACCGCCACGCCGCCGGCCGGCTCGTCTCGTCCCTCGAAGGCGGCTACGACCTCCACGCCCTGGCCGAATCCGTCCACGCCCACCTCCGTGCGCTGCTGGCGGAGTAGGGAAGCCTCTTGTCTTCATCCCGCGCTCAACGTAAGCTGTGAAGTTACTGTCTGGTGTACGATGATGAAGCGGCGCGTAATCCGAGGAATCATCGCGAAGGCCCTCACTTCCTGGATCCTTCTCTTGGGCTTGCCTGTTGGGCTGACAGTGGCCCTTGTGGAAGGGACTCGACTCAAGAACGCGCCCCTCCCTGGCGCGCTTGTGGGTGCCGCTTGTCTATCGGTGTTTGCCACCTGGGTCATTCTTGCCGGGCTGCACTCACTTGCCGCTCGCATAAACGGTGGCCCATTCCGAAAGGGCGACACCGTTGAGATTCTCGTTGGGCCACACCGCGGTAAGACCGGCCGGGTGTACCAGGAATGGACGGAGCGCAGTCAAGTGCGCGTTGAGCTTGGCCCAGACGCAGCGAACCACTGCGAAGATGTGTTCGGGCACGTTGAGCTTGTAAGAGCAGGCAAACGCAAGCCAGCAGTTCGACAGTCACCTTCCGAACGCGCGCCGAACGCGTCGTCTGAACAGCCCCCGGCCTAGCCGTTATCGGCCTGAGGCTGCAGCAAAGGCCGCCACGACCTCCATCCTCTCAAGCAGGCCGTCGAGTCCCAGCTCCACGCTCTTCTGGAATCCTGAGATCTCTGCGTGCTCTGCGCCTCTGCGAGGGACTCCTCCTCTCGCAGAGGCGCAGAGCACGCAGAGGAAGAAGCCGCCCTATGACATCGCGTGTTGGACAGGTTCGGGCTGGCGGTCGGGGTACCGATCGCGGAACCTGGGGTGGATAACCGGGTCGCAGACGCGGGCGTACTCGGCCGCGTACTCGTCGAGCGCGTCGGCCAGCACCGTCGTCACGCTGTCAGCGCCCGGATGCGTCGGCACGGCGCCGGTCTCGACGACGTGCTCGCGCAGCTCGTGCGGGTGATCCACGATCATGCACGGCCGGGACAGATCGCCGTCGTACGGGATGCGGGAGCGGATCCGCTCGAACAGCGGCGACTTGAGGCACTCAAGAAGGCTCTTGTCCTTGACGTTGTCCACCGCGAAGTGCACGAACACGCACGGCTCGACGTCCCCCTTGCAGTTGACGTGCAGGTACAGCCGCCCGCCGGCCATGCACCCGCCGGTCAGAATGCCGTCGTTCCAGAAATCGGCCATCAGCATCGGCACCTCGGCGCGGACGCGCTCGAACTGCCGCCGCCGCCACTTGCGCTGCTCCGGCGTCGGCATCAGCGATGCGTCGGGATCGAGACCAATCGGTACGTAGTTGAAATACCACGCCAGCCATGCGCCCTGGTCGCACCAGAAGCGCACGAACTCATCGCCCACCACGAACTCGTTGTTCTCGCGCGTGACGGTGACCGAAATGCCGAACGGCACGCCCCGCTCGCGCAGGTGGCGCATCGCGGCCAGGACTTTCTTGAAGGTGCCGGTCCCGCGTCGCTCGTCAGTCCACTCCTCGAACCCCTCGACGCTGATCACCGGCACGGCATTGCCGAGTCGGGCGAGCTCGTCGGCCATCGCTTCGTCAATGAGCGTCCCGTTCGTGTAGATCTGGAAATACACATCCCCCTGCCGCTCGAGGGTAGGGAGGAGGTCCGCGCTGATGAACGGCTCGCCGCCGGAGATGACGACGAAGTGGATGCCCATCGCCTTGCCCTCCTCGATGACGCGGTTGAACACCTCGAACGGCAGGTCGTCCTTCTTCGCGTACGAGCCGGCGTAGCACCCGTAGCACTTGAGATTGCAGCGCATGCTCGGGCTGATCACGATGAGCTGCGGCGGCCGGAAGCCGTGCTCCGCCTCGAACGCCAGCGCCTTCTCGTGGCGCAGGAAGATCTGGTTGATGATGAAGTTCTCGACCGCCTTGCGCCGGCAGTTTCGCGACGATTCCTGGATTGTCCGAATCCCGTGCGTCATCAGCCGCTTCATGAAATCGCGCGACGGCGCCGGCAAGGTGTCCAGCTCCTTGGTGATGTGGCGGTCGAGCGCGCTCCGCGTGAAACGCTGCACCATGGGGATGCTACTCGAGAGCGCTTGCCTGACCAGGAACTCCACGATCGGCTTCGCGACCTTCATGGCACCTCCTCACATCGCCTCCTCCAAAACCTCCCGCTGAGAGGACACAGATGCTAAAAGGCAGTGGCAAGCGAACCGCTTGCGCGATGAATAAACCCCGTCCGCACTGTGCGAAGGATTCTACCCGACACCTGTATGTCGAATGAGGGCCTCCCGAACGGCATAAGCCTGTGCCCAGGCCGCCCGTCCATCCTCACCAACACAATACCTTGTTAACGCTAGCACCCCAGGCCGCGCGTGTCAAGCGGAATATCGCGCGCCGACCCACCTCGCCGCCCCGCTGCGGCAGGCGGCTTCGGCAGGCGGCCTCGCCAGACACCGAACGCCTTTCCCCTTGAGCATCGAGCGGCACAGAGCTATCGTTGAAGACCAATGCCGGGACCGGGATGTCACGCGTTCGGACGTGCGGAGGACACAGGTGACTTCAACCTTTTCAGACAAGCTCGCCCAGGGCGTCGTGCTTTTCGACGGCGCCATGGGGACCATGCTCTACACCAAGGGCATCTTCATCAACCGCTGCTTCGACGAACTGAACCTGAGCGCGCCGGAGCTCATCAGCGACGTCCACCGCGCCTACGTCGTCGCCGGGGCCGACGTGCTCGAAACCAATACGTTCGGCGCCAACCGCCATAAGCTCGGCCTCTTCAGCTTCGAGCAGCAGGTCCACGACATCAACGTGCGCGGCGTCGAGCTGGCTCGTGAGGCCATCGGCTCGGGCGACACCCTCATCGCCGGTGCCATCGGACCGCTGGGCAAACCGATTGACCCAAGCGCGGAGGACGAGGCCCTCGAGATCCTCGCCGAGCAAGCGCGTTACCTCGTCGAGGGCGGAGTCGACCTGCTCCTGCTCGAGACGTTCGGCAGCCTACGCGATCTGGAACTGGCTATCCGTGCAGCTCTCAGTGAGGCGGGAGACCTGCCGGTCATCGCACAACTGAGCTTCACCGACGAGCTGCTCTACACCGCCGGTCACGCGCCCATGGCTCTGGCCGACCTGGGCCGGAAGTATAAGCTTGCCGCGATCGGCGCCAACTGCTCGATGGGACCCCAGGGTCTGCTTGACGTGGTGCATCAGCTCGCCCCGCACACGGACCTGCCCATCAGCGTACAGCCGAACGCGGGCGAGCCCAAATACGTCGATCAGCGCCATCTGTACCTGGCGACCCCCGAATACTTCGCCGAGTACGTCCGGCGCTTGATCCGGGCCGGCGCACGGATCGTCGGCGGCTGCTGTGGCACCACACCGGACCACATTCGCGCCATGCGCACCGCGATCACCGCGGAGACGCCCATCACCGTCGCCCAGCCAAAGATCGAGCTGCCCGAGGCAAAGCCCGAAGTCCCCACGATCGAGCCGCCGCCCGTTACCGAAAGGAGCCCCCTCGGCGCTAAGCTCGGCACGAAGTTCCTCGTCAGCGTCGAGCTCGACCCCCCGCGTGGCGTCACCATCCAGAAAGTGCTCGACGGCGCCCGCGCGCTCAAAGAGCACGGTGTGGACGCCATCAACATCGCCGACGGCCCCCGCGCCACGGCCCGGATGAACCCGGTGAGCATGAGCGTCGCCGTCCGGCGCGAGACCGATATCGAGATCATCGTCCACTACTGCTGCCGCGACCGCAACGTGCTCGCCATGCAGGCCGACCTCATCGGCTGCCACGCGCTCGGCCTCAAAAACGTGCTCTGCGTCACGGGCGACCCGCCCAAGCTCGGCAACTACCCCTTCGCCACCGGCGTGTTCGACGTGGACAGCATCGGCCTCCTCAAGATCGCCTCGAACCTCAATCGGGGCCTCGACCTTGCGGGCAACCCCCTCAAAAGCGCCACCTCGCTCCTGCTCGGCTGCGGCGCCGACCCCGGCAGCACGGAGATGGACACAGAGGTCGAACGCTATCGCAGGAAGGTGGACGCCGGCGCGGAATTCGTCATGACCCAGCCGGTGTACGAAACGCGCGTGCTCTTCGAGTTCCTCGAACGGATCGCCGAGTGGAGAATCCCCACCCTCGTCGGCATCCTGCCGCTCGCCAGCTACAAAAACGCCGAGTTCCTCAACAACGAAGTCCCCGGCATTGACATCCCCGACGCCATCATGACGCGCATGGCCAACGCGCCCACCGGCGACGCCGCGCGCGAGGAGGGGATCAAGATCGCCCAAGAGACCTTGCTGGAGGCCCGCGCCGCCGTTCAGGGCGTCTACATCATGCCGCCCTTCAACCGCTACGAGGTCGCGCTCCGCATCCTGGAAGTGCTCTAGCAGGCTGCTGCAAGACAGGCCTGGCACCAATCGCGGTACCATCAGGGCCGGAGGCCCGCCCTTGGCGGGCAAGCCCGACAGCGGGTAGCCTGGGGCGTAAGGGCCTGTTGAAAAACTCCGCCTTTGCCCTTCGCAGCTTTGCCCCGAAGGGGCTGCATAGACCAGCCCAGGGTCAGCTTGGCCCCGAGCCTGTCGAGGGGCGAAGCGCCACCCTGGGTACAAACGCCGCAACAAACCGAAGCATAGCCTGAAGGGCTTACATAAACGAAGGTTTTCAACAGGCCCGTAAGCCCCAGGTTCTCGACGAGAAAACGAATAATCTAAGCCCTGGAGGGGCGACAGAAATCCCTCCCGTGAGGCGACGCCCCCTTCACCTCGACCTGGCTTTTCAGCAGCCGTCTACGACGCGCCCGCGGCCGCAGCTTAGAACCCGATCTCCACCCCCGCGAGCACGGCGAAGCCGTTGACGTCCACGTCGCCGATCTCGTAGTCGGACAGGTCCACCCCGATGCTTGCATCGAAGTAGCGGACCTCGACCACCACCGAGAAATTGCCGCTCAAGGCGATGTCAACACCCAGCCCCGCATGCCAGCCGAGCGTATCGTCCACACCGGCTGTCGCGAACGCGCCTGCATCCGCGCCGCCGAAGTCGCCGTCGATCGAGAAGTAGTCGAGCCCGAACGTAACGTAGGGATTGAGTGTCCCCTCGTACATGAAGTAAAAGACCGCGCCCACCGAGATGTCGCGGATATCGAAATCGGGGAACGCGCTGAGCGTTTCCGAGAACGTGTCGCCCTCGAAGTTCCAGAAGTCAACCGCCGCCACCAGGCCGAACCACTCGCTGAACATCAACTCGCCCGCCACGCCAAAGCCGAACACGTGATCGGCATCGTTCGGGAACCAGTACGACAGCCGCGGCTCGACCGAGATGCGACGCCCCTGCTGTGCGGATGCGTCCGGCGCCATGAGCGCAACCAGCCCCACGACCAAGACCAGAACCAAGATCGTCCTCAACCTCATCGTTCTCCCTCCTGTGCAAACAGCGTCCTGTGCAAGTCGTTCGTCCCGTGGCGACTATACGCGACGACCCCCCGTTGTCAACTCCGTTCTCGATTCCGGGCCACCCTGTGCCCGGCGTACCACATGTGGATTGCTGGATGAATTGACGCCCCCGATTGTGCATAATTACCGCGGACGCTTGGAGAGCCCGCCATGACCCGCGTGCTCGAAATCATACGGCTCGGCATCCGCAACATCGTGCTGCACAAGCTGCGCTCGTTCCTCACGACGCTCGGCATCATCTTCGGCGTCGCCGCCGTCATCAGCATGTTGGCCATCGGCGAGGGCGCCAAGTGGGAGGCCCTGCAGCAAATCAAGCTCCTCGGCGTGCAGAACATCACCGTGCGGAGCGTCAAGCCGCCGGAGGCAAGCCAGCTCGCCGCCTCGAGCGACTCCTCCGTGCGCTACGGCATCACCGAAGAGGACCGGCAGCACATCGCCGCCACGCTCGAGCTCGCCGAGCAGATCGTCCCGATCAAGGAGGTCCGCAAGCCCGTCATCTACGGCGACCAGAAAATGGATGCGCGCGTCGTCGGCACCGTGCCCGGCTACACCAACATCATCAACTTCCGCGTCGGCCGCGGCCGGTTCATCTGCGATCTCGACAACGCGGAGGTCAAGAAGGTCTGCGTGATCGGCGCCGAAGTCCGCCGCGAACTGTTCCGCTACGAGGACCCGCTCGGACGCCACATCCGCATCGGCGAGCAGTGGTTCGAAGTCGTTGGGCTCATGGAGGACAAGGCCATCACCGGCACCACCGGCACGATCAAGGTCCACAACCTCGACCGCGACATCTACATCCCATACGAGACCGCGCGCAAGCGCTACGGCGACTGGGCCGTGATCGCCGGCACCGGGACCTTCTCCGCCGAAGTGCTCGAGATCAGCGAGCTCATCATCCGCATCCACGAGGCCGCCCTCATCCCACGCGCGGCCTGGATCGTCCAGCGCGTGCTCGCCAAGCACCACCCCCGCACCGATTTCGACGTCATCATCCCCCAGGCGCTGCTCGAGCAGCGCAAGCGCACCATCCGCACCTACAACAACGTGCTGGTGCTCATCGGCTCGATCTCGCTGCTCGTCGGCGGCATCGGGATCATGAACATCATGCTCGCCACCGTCACCGAACGCACCGCCGAGATCGGCGTGCGCCGCGCCATGGGCGCCCGACGCCGCGATATCGTCCAGCAGTTCCTGATCGAGACCATCGTGCTCTCCGCCGTCGGCGGCCTGACCGGCATCCTCGTCGGCGTCATCATCGCCCATCTCGTCCAGTCGCTCGCCCATCAGAAAACGATCATCACCCTGCTCGCGATCGTTATCTCGGCAGGGATCTCCGTCGCCGTCGGCATCGTCTTCGGCCTGCACCCGGCGATCAAGGCGGCGAAGATGGACCCGATCGAAGCGCTGCGATACGAGTAGACCCCCGCCCCCGTTTTTGTGTAAACTTATTTGAACACCGCTGCCGGAAGCCGTGTCTAAGACAGTGTGCTGGGGAGCGGCTGCGCTGTAACTGCCGGCTTCAGCGCCTCATGCGGAAAAAGGGTCGTGCTTGTGGATCGGCGAAACCTGCTCGCAGCCATCGCCTGCCTCCTGGCGGCATCCGCGCCGTCGGCCGCCCGTGCCGCGCAGCCGGGCCAGGACACCGATTCGGCCGCGACCTATCGCAAGGCCCTCCACGGCCGCATCAACCTCGTCCTCGCCAAGGCCGAAGGCGGGGGCAACCCGACCGTAGAGCTCGCCGCCGCCGCAATCTGCAAGGGCGTCGGGATCCCGTACCAGCTCGAGCGCTCGCGCACCCTGACCAAGGGCCGGACGGCCACACACATCCCGCCGGTCAACTGGATAGACGTCGTCGCCGGCAAGGCCCTCGTCGCGGTCGCCGCCAGGGCCGATCTCGCCATGCGCATCGACGCCAAGGGCGTCTATCTTGTGCCCAGGCCGGAAAACACGGGCACCACCCCGCGCAAGCTTACCACCACCCAGCGGCTGCAGGTGGGCGCCGCGCTGAACGTCGTCGCCGATGTGCTCCGTGGCAAGCAGATCAGCGACGAGTACTACGGCGACCAGTACGTCCAGCTCAGCATCGAGCTCAAGACCACGCGCGCCTTCAAAAACCTCAAGGTCGTCGTCCACATGTACGCCCGCATCGACCGGAGCTATCTTCGGTCATCCGGCTACGACGACGACGAACGGCCCCGCTACGGCCCGAGGGGCGAGTTCGTCGAAATCCACAAGAAGACACTCGTCGTCGCCGAGCTCACGCCGGCCCAGGCGCACGAGCTCAAGACCAAGGTGATCAACACCTGGCACGGGCCCGACGGGTATTACCCCTACCGCTACAGCGAGAAATATTACGGCTACGTGGTTGATTTTTTTGTGAACGACCAGATGGTCAAGTCAGTCGTGGCGCCGAGAAAGCTGCACGAGTTGATTGGCCGGGACACGCACACCGGCTTCCCACCTGAGTAAGCGCCAGGGCAGCGAGGAGGGAGAGACATGACAAGGCCTGGAACGAAACGCCTCACGGTGACCGTGTGGCTCCTCGCGGCTTCGATGCTGCCGGCCGCATGCGCCGCCGCATCAACACTGCCCGACACGACCGGGCCCGCCGACGCGTACCGCAAGCTGCTGCACACCAAGATCAGCCTCACCCTCACCAAGAGCAAGGACGGCGGCAAACCCACCGTCGAGCTCGCCGTGGCATGGATGTGCAAGAAGGCCGGCGTCCCCTACCAGGTGAAACGCTCGCGCCAGCTCGGCAAAGACAAGGTGAAGACCCGCATCGACCCGATCAACGCCGCCGATTTCGTCGCCGGCAAGGGCATCGTGGCGATCGCCGCCAAGGTGAACCTCGTCATGAAGATTGACTCCGAGGGCGTCTATCTCGCCCCGAAGCCGGATAAGCCGACAGTCGAGAGGAAGCTGACCCTGGCTCAGCGCCTCCAGCTCGGCACCACCTTGATCGTCGAGCTCAAGCCCCTGCACGGCAAGGAGGTGGACAAGGAATACTGGGGCGACAAGGACATCCAGCAGCACGTCCAACTCAGGATCGGACTCAAGAGCAGCCGGGCCTTCACGACCCTCAAGATCGTCGCCTGCGTCTTCGCGCGCATCCAGCGCGACAGCCTCCGCTACTCCGACCCCGAAGACGATGAGCGCCCGCGCTACGGCCCCAAGAAGGAGTTCGTTCAAATCCACAAGGAGACGTTCGTCGTCTCCGGCTTGCCGGCCATGCAGCCCCGCGAGCTCAAGACGAAGGTCGTCAAAACCTCCTACGAGCTCGACGAGTGGTACTACAGCAACGACCGCCGCTACGGCGAGAAGTACTACGGCTGCGTCGTGGACATCTATTTCGGCGACCAACTCATCAAATCCGTCGCCACCACCCGCAAACTCCACGACCTCCTCGGCCGCGACCAGCGAACCGGCTTCCCGGCGGAATAGCCCCAATTCCGACAATTCGAACCAGTCGCTCGCAAGAAGAGGGAACTGACATGAGACGACTGATCTCCGTGTTCGCAATCTGCGCCATTCTGGCGCCAACACTCGCCTTGACGGATTCCAGCGACGACACACTCAAGTTCTACTTGTCCAAATCCGACCTGGTGATCCTCGGGACTATCCTGAACCAACCGGGAGCCGTGATTACTGAGGTAGGAGTCCCCAACTACTACTGCGATTTCAAGGTTACGGATGTCCTCAAGGGCGACGCAACACTGAAAGGCAAGACCATCCGGGTCAACATCGTCCGTTTCGAAGGGGACAAGAAAGACCACCATCCGTTGATCAAAAAGGATGCTGAGTGCATTCTGTTTCTCAAGAAAGAGGAGAATAACTTCCCGTTCTGGGAGACGGCAGACTTCTGGTTCGGCGTCCAGTACCCAAGTCCATGGATGGCGCGGTCGCTCAAGCGCCTGGCGGAAGCAGAGAAGAAGACCGCCGAAGACGCGGACGCACGGGACAGTGAATAGCCGCACACCGGGAGTTCACCGAACTACGTCACGAACGTGGCTTACCAGCCGCCTCGCCCCGGCCCGCGCCTAACGGTAGTAGTAGTACACCGACGGGCCCCAGTACGTGTAGTACGGGCCGTAATAGTAGTGGTGGGTCGCGCGCCTGTGGTGCCTGCGATGGTAGTACCGTCGGCCGTGGCGGTAGTAGGTGCGGCGCGGGTAGTAGTACGTGCCGTAGTAGTACGTCCTGTACGGCCGGTCGTAGTACCGCCCGCCTGACGTGTAGATGTAGATCCGACCGCCGGCGAACGCCGTGCCCGCCCAGCCCGAAAGCATCAGGGCCGCAGCCGCTATCAAGATCAACCGTTTCATCGTCCCGGTCCCCTTTCGATTGGGCCGATTCCATGCCTCATCTTCATTTCGACGCTCACCACGCCCGCTTATTCAACGCCGCTCACATCCCGCTCGCCGCCAAGAGCAACGGCTCTCCGGGCGCTGACTGACTCGAATCGTCTCACACGCCATATTCTCGAACAATCGGCCCGCCGCCCTCGGTTCCACCCGGGCGGGCGAAATCCCGTTGCGCCTCACCGGCTGGGCGCGTAACATCTTTTGCCTTGAACAGCCCGAACCCGGCACCGCACGACAGGATCGCGCATGTACCTGGACTTCTCGGCCTTCCTCAAAGACGACACCACGTTCGTCATCACCGTCGAGATTGTCCCCACCCGCGGGGCCATCAGGAAAGACGTCGGCGAGATCATCCACTTCGCCCAGGCCTGCATTGACGACGGCCGCGTCCACGCCCTGAGCCTCACCGACAACCCCGGCGGCAACCCCCGGCTCAGCCCCGACATCCTCGGCCTCGACATCAAGTACCGGGGCATGGACGTCATCATCCACCTCGCGTGCAAGGACTACAACCGCAACGGCATCGAAAGCCGCGCCTACCAGCTCTCCCGGCTCGGACTCGAGAACATCCTCACCCTCACCGGCGACTACCCCGTCGAGGGTTACGGCGGCCTCGCCAAACCCGCGTTCGACATTGATTCCGTCATGCTCCTCAAGATGCTCGCCGACATGAACGAGGGCATGAAGGTCCCGGGCCGCAAACCGGGCGAGTGGGAGGCGCTGGAGCGGACGCACTTCACCGCCGGCGCCTGTGTGAGCCCGTTCAAGAAGCTCGAGTCGGAGCTGATGAACCAGTACTACAAGCTCGCCAAGAAAATCCGAAACGGCGCCGACTTCATTATCACCCAGGTCGGCTACGACGCGCGCAAGTTCGACGAGCTCATGCGCGTCATGCGCCACAACGGCCTCCACGTCCCCGTGCTTGGCAACGTGTACGTGCTCACGCGCGTGGTGGGGCGCATCATGAACCGGGGCGAGCTGCCGGGCTGCGTGGTCACCGACGAGATGCTGGCGCAGCTCAACAGCAACGCCAAGCTGCCCGACAAGGGCAAGCAGGCCCGGCTCGACCTCGCCGCCAAGCAGATTGCCGTCCTCCGGGGCCTTGGCTACAAGGGCGCCCACATCGGCGGCTACGGCCTCAAGTACGAGCACCTCGCCTACATCCTCGACCGCGCCGACGAGTACACTCCGAACTGGCAGGAGCACGTCAGGGACGTCAGCTTCGCCATCCCCGGCGGCTGCTACCTCTACGAAAAGGACGAAGCGACCGGCCTCAACACCGACACGCCCGCCCCGGCCTGCGAACGCCCGAGCGCGCCGCTCGGCTACAGGATCATGCGCGCCATCCACAACGCCTATTTCGAACCGGGCCGCCTCGGCTTCCGATGGGCCCAGCGAATCTGCCGCTATGTGGACGAGCGCCCCTCGCTGGCCAAGTGGTTCTACCGCTTTGAAAAAATAATGAAATATCTGACGAACCGCTGCCGCGACTGCGGCGACTGCGCCCTGCCCGACATGGCCTTCCTCTGCCCGGAGTCGCAATGCGCCAAATATCTCCGCAACGGCGCCTGCGGCGGCAGCCGCGACGGCATGTGCGAGGTCTGGCCCGACGTCCGCTGCGCCTGGGTCCGCATCTACGAGCGCCTCAAGTCCCGCGGCCTCGAAAACGAGATCCGCGACCGCGACCCCGTCGCCCGCAACTGGACCCTCGACCGCACCAGCTCCTGGCTCAACTTCTACCTCGGCCGCGACCACGCCCACGTCCAGGTGCCGCCACAGCGCACGACGGACGCGCGCAACAACGGGCAATGACATATCCCCGCGAGAATCATCCCGCGTGACGGGACGCAGGCAGAGAGCTCATGGTGTCGCCATGATCACGACGCTGTGGAAGCGGTTGAAGCAGAAGGCAACGAAACTCAAGGCCATTCTCCGCCCTGTGCCCCCCAGGCGTGTGCCCCCCAACCCTCCTCGCTCGCAGCAGGACATCGTGGACGAGTTCCACAAGCTCTTCTACCAAACCGGCCTTCTCAGCGGCCATGGGACGTGGATGGACACCTACTGGCTGGGAGTCCCGCTAAAGAAGTGTCCGTTCGACCTCTGGATCTACCAGGAGCTCATGTCCGAGTTGCGGCCCGATGTCGTCGTGGAGTCCGGGACCGGCCACGGGGGCAGCGCCCTGTTCATGGCTTCGGTGTGCGACTTGCTCGGCCACGGACGGGTCATCACCATAGACGTCGAGCAATACGAAGACCGGCCAACTCATGAGCGGGTGACGTACCTGCTCGGCTCCTCGACCTCGCCGAACATCGTGGCGCAAGTGAGGACGCTGGTACGTGACGAGGACACCGTGCTGGTCCTTCTGGACTCAGATCACAGCAAGGAGCACGTCCTGAGGGAGCTCGAGATCTACGGTCAGTTCGTCACAATCGGAAGCTACATCATCGTCGAGGACACCAACATTCACGGCCACCCCGTACTCCCAGAGCATCCCCCCGGCCCAATGGAAGCAGTCGAGGAATTCCTCCAAGACAACAGCAGCTTCGTCGTTGACCGCACTCGCGAAAAGTTCTACCTCACGCACAACCCAAAGGGCTACCTGCGAAGAACAGCTTAGACCATACCCGTCTTTCAAATCACCATTTTAGTGTAAAAACCGGACGGCGATTTATATTGCAGAATAAAAGATGGCCCTTAATCCTCTACCAGAAACAGCCCGCAGTGGTGCGCCATGAGGTCGAGCTCGAACTCCCGACCCTGTTCCAGGAGAGTCGCTCCCGTCGTCAGCTCCGTTACGCGCGATTCGGTTGGGAGGCGGATTGCCCGCGTGCCGTCGCTGCCTGCAACGATACCGAGGAAATGCTTTCCTGCATAAACGATGTCGCCAAGCGGCGCGTACAGGTGGACGCCCGCTCGCCCGGCCGCGTTCCGGAGTAGGCGAGGAGGCGGCGCCGGAGCCACCGAGAGCAGGTCGAACCGCCCTTCCGATTCCTTCACCGCAAGTGCCGGTTCGCCACCGTCTTTGAGTACGGCCAGGGGACGGGCGTCACCATCGGCAAGGGCCACACGAGGGCCAATCCGCTGCGGGACAAACTCCCACTTCATCGCCACTTCCTGACGTTGAGCTAATCCGGTACTTGAGCCGTAGGCTGTTCCAGGCTCCAGGCCCTGCGTCAACCAGTGATCGTTCGAGAGAATCTCCGCATCCAGATGGCCGCAGCGGCCCTCCACCCGCACCGCGAGGCCCGTCAGATCGCGAACGTTCTCGGCACAAGGCCCGTTCTCGTCGAGCCATCCAGGAGCATGGAACCAGAAGGCCGAGGTACCCGTGCGATCAAGGTACTCTCTGAGCCTTGTGCGCTTATCCGCGCCGAGAAAGCCAAGTTGCGGAAAGAGGAGCAGCCGATACGGACCGCACCGCTCGGTGAGCAGATCGTCCAGAAGCACGACATCGAACGGCGCGCCGATTCGCGGCAGCTCCCACTGCACCAGAAACCCGATGAACGGTTCCTGGAGCGACGGACCCGGCGCCGCGGCGCAGTGCGCCTCGATATCGAGCACGACGGCGATCTCGGCGACCGGGCCGCGTGGCCGCTCCGCCATGCGCTGCTCTGCCTCGACCAGCGTGCGCAGCGTCCGGGTGCTCGCCTCGTCCGAGTACCATCCCTCGTTGATGAGGTCCATCCACCAGCGCGCCGCCCCCATCGCCGCCGAGTGCGCGTAATCGCGCCGCAGCACCTGCGCCCACTCGTCCGGCTTACACGGCCTGTGAATCCTGGTGAATTGGTGAACACGCCGGCCGTCGCGCAACGGTGGTGTGTCCACTTCGTCAACGTAGAGCTTCCCGTGCGCCGCGACCGCCATCGGAAGGCTCTGTGCGTGGTGGAATCCGCCCCAGCCCCGGTTCTCGTACAGGTACGGGCTGCAGATGAAGTCGACGTCGGGCGACTCAAGCACAGTCGCAAATCCAAGGTGCCCGTTGCGCTGGGGGCACAACACCTCATCAAACGTCATCAGGTAGCCCCCAAACACGCCGACGACCTTCCGGCCTGCGACGCTCTCCTTCGCGACGCGGCACAGGTAGATCGCGCTCGCCGCCGTCTCTTCTCCATAGCAGCGCTGGTAGTCAATGATGTCCCGGCTCGTCGAGGGATCATACAAGCCGCCAGCCTCCGGACTAGCCCGGCGCCGAGGCGAGGGGATCTCCGCCGTCTCGAGTGCAACGTCCTCGCGGTGCCATGCGCGGCGCAGCGCCTCGTCCGTGCGATACGTCTTGCGCAAGAATTCACGGAACGCTCGGCGCATCGGCTCGCTGTAGTCGTCAAGCGCGTCCGGGTTCACCACGTTCCACGTGAACCACTCCGCTGTGTGGCCGCCGCCGACGTGATAGCCCAGGATCCGCTCACCGAATTGCCGCTCACAATCCTGCACCAAAGCCGCCAGCGCCTTGCCGGCGAGCTCGCGCCACCGCTGCGAGGCCATCGAGTGCTGGAGTCGGCGCACGCCCCTGGGCTGGAATGAGGTGTCGGGCTGCCCGTCCTCGATCCGCAGCGCGACGGCACACTCCTCCGGAAAAAGATCCGGCCACCAGCTCATCTCCGCATACCCGAAGTGGATCCGCGGCACGAGCACCGCATCAGGCGCAACCGCGGCAAACCGCTCAAGCACCACGCGCGTCGTCGTGAAATCGTACTCCTCCGGCCCGAGCCACCAGCGTTGCCGCTCGATCGCGGGGGGCAGGCTGAACGTGAGGATGCCGATGCCCGCCGCCGTGAAATCCGCCGCGTGCTCGGCCGAACAGAAGGCCCAGTGCGTTGCCGCGGGCTCGCCGTTGACGAATAGCCACGGCGTCCCGCAGTGCGTGTCGATCCGGCTCTCCAAAGCGGTGCCTCCCACAGTTGCATTGGCCAAGGCCGCGCATTGTGTGTGCCGTTTGGCCCGGGGCGCAACAACAATCCCGGCGAATCGCGCCTGTGGCGCCGCATGGCCCTGGTCGAACACATGTCGCAACTTCTTCTTGATCGGCACCTCCGGCCCCGCTACAGTGAGCTTACAGGAGAGGATCATCATCTCTGGCCGTGCGACCTGTCATGTCCAAGGCGGACGCGCCCGAGGCGGAGGCCACGGCTCGCGTGCGGCCAAGCGGATCGGGAAGGGACGCGTGAGCACCATCGGCATCCGTCACCAGGTGGCCCACAGCATCGAGACCGCGCTGCGCAACCTCAGAACGGAGATTCTGGCCCACTGGACCGCCACCGTCCTCGAGAAGTCTTCTCGCCTGTGTTTTTCGAGCCCGCTTCCCGGCGCGCTCTACGCGAAGCTACTCGACAGGTTCGTGGACACGCTCTGCGGCTCCCTCGCCGAGGACAACCTGCGCGCCGCCGAGGAGTACTGGCCTGAACTCGCCCGCGTCGGCCGCCTGCGCGACCACACCCTCAACGAAGTGGAACACCTCTGCACCACCGCGTGCCGCAGCATCGCGGCCGTGATCGAGCGAACGACCGAAGGCACCGAGGACGGCCCCAGCGTCCGCATCGCCGTCGAGCGCGTTCTCGCCCACGTCAGCGACGGCCTCAAGGCCCCGACAAGGCCGCCGGCTGCACCCGCGACACGACGCGCTCCGGACATTGAGGGCCTCGTCGCCGCGGCCGAGAGCCTGCGACAGGGGCTTACCTGGTCCGATCTCTACCAGCGCGACGTGCAGCGCTCGCGCAGGCTCGAGTCGCTGCGGCTCATGTTGCTCGAGGTTCGGGGCCTGTCGCCCGCAAAGGCGGCAAGAGCGATCCTGCGCCGCGTGTACGACGAGCTGCCCTGCCGGGTGTGCCTGTTCGTGCGTTCCATGGGCCACGACCGCGGGCTGCGTCTCGAGGGCGTGTGGCCCGCAGAGGACCTGGGCCGCGAAGTGGGCGAGGAGATCGAGACCGACAACGACACGCTCGACCGGCTGCCCAAGGCCTTTCCGGGCAAAACGGTCACGGCCACGCCGGAGCCCGGCGGCCTCGAAGCGGAGGTCGCGAGCTTCGGCGCACGTGCCATGTTCGTCGTTCCCATCCCGCGTGGCAAGGACACCGCCGGCTGGCTGGTTATCGGTACGGACGATGACGAACCGCTCGTCCAGGACGACGTCGAATTCGCCGAGACCGCGGCCGTGGTCCTCGGCACGGTGCTGGACAACGCGACGCTTACGGTCCAGCTCGGCTCGACCGTGCGCCGGCTCCGAAGCCTTATTCGTGCTGCGCCCGGGCCCGTGCTCTTGCTCAATCCGGCCGGCGTCGTGCTCGACGTGAGCCGGGCCGCTGCCGAGGCATTCGGCGTCACCCGTTCGGAGCTTCTGCGTACCGACCTGTGCCGGAGAGGCGTCCTCGGCGGCCACGGCGAGCTCAAACCGCTTCTCGCAGGCCTGGACGAGGATTCGGGCGTCGTGAGCCGTATGCTTACGGCGCGGCGTGCCGACGGCTCGACCTTCCCCGCGGCGTGCTCCATGGCCGCCATCGAGGGTCACACCATCATGCTTGCCTTCCACGACGTCACCGAGGCCCAGCAGCTCGAGCAGGAACTCAAGCGCGGCCAAGTTCAGGCCCGCAAGGAACCCGTCAAGCCCGAGGAGATCGGCGCCGTCAACGCGCTCATGGCGAACCTCGCGCGCGACCTCAACAACCGCCTCGGGCCCGTCATCGGGCACGCGCAGATGCTCCAGCAGCGCAAGCTCGGCATTGGCGAAATGGCGCACGTCAACGCCATCGAGCGCTGCGCCCAGGCCGCCAGGCGCGTGGTCGAATCAGTTCTCGCCTTCTCGAAACCCGCCCCCCCTGCGCCCCGCGCGTGCGACGTCAACGCCGTCATCCGCGAGACCGTCGCCCTCGTCGAGCACCGCTACAAGGCGCGCGGCATTAGCCTCGTCCTCGCGCTCGACAGCGCCCTGCCGCCTACGCTCGCCGACGAGCGCCAGCTCGCCCAGGTGTTCCTCAGCCTGTTCAGCAACGCCCACCAGGCGATGCATGAGCACGGCGGGCGCTTGAGAGTCACCACGAAGGCAAGCGGCCAAACGATCGCGATCTCCTTCTCGGATACCGGCGAGGGAATTGCCGAGGACGATCTCGAACGGATCTTCAAGCCGTTCTACACGACCAAGCCGCAGGGGCTCGGCGCGGGCCTCGGCCTCACCGTCGCCCGCGCCATCGTCCACAACCACGGCGGCTCCATCTCCGTCGAGAGCGAGCGCGGCCGCGGCGCCACCTTCCGCATCGAGCTTCCCGCGCGCACGCCTGACGACCGGGCTCTACGCGCAATGCCGCGGCCCCTTGGCGCGCTGCGCCCGCTGAGCATCCTGCTCGTTGACGACGACGAGGAGATGCTCACAATGATGAAGAAGCTGCTGGCCGGCGCGGGACATCGCATCGTGGCCTGCGCGACGGCTTCGCAGGCGCTGCGCGCGCTCCGCGCCCCGTCGTTCGACGTCATCGTCGCCGAGCTCGCCATGCCCGGCCTCGCCGGCCCGGCCCTGCGCACGTGGCTCCGTGCCGAGCAGCCGGAGCTGGCCTCACGCATCGTCTTCACCGCCGCCGGCATCACCGACGCCGCCGCGGCCAAGGGCGCCCGCGCGCCCGGCTGCCGCCTCGTGAGCAAGCCCTTCAACCTGCGCGACCTGCTCGACGCCATTGCCGACGTCGCCCCACCCCAACCCAACGACCGAACTTGACCCGGCAGGCTGCCGAAGAACGAAGCGCGTCTTGGGCAACTCCCTCGGAGCAGAACAACCTGTGTAGCTCTGGGTGAGATCCACCGGGCCCGGCCGAGTTACGTATGGTGTCCCTCCAATTCGTGGCTGCAGTCTACCTCGACCTAGTTGACCCCGTTTCCCGCTACGGTGTAGCACTTGAGCTTGTCGAGCCGGTAGTCCGAATCGCAGATGCAGCTGACCTTGTCGGCGTTATCGCTGCCGCGAGAGGTATGCCTATGTCATGCGTCGGACACCCCCTATGTTTTCGGGCTCGACCCGCCCTGCGATCGGCCCGTTGTCACATCAACGCTGAACCCAACTTCCTTATTGGCGGGGGCATCCCAGGCAACGCCTGTAATGCGCTCTGCCGTTACCTCTGTGATTTTTAGGCCGTCCCATGAGAGCGTCTTTGTCATCCACGCGAAGCCCTTCGATCCATATGCTGACAACTCCGTGTAGTCGGCAAACACAATCAGCGACTTCTCCGGTATGGTGCGAACGTCCCGGATGGGGTAAGAACGAACGATTTCATATTCGGACGGCCTCCTTCCGCACACCAGGTAACCTTGGCCTCGCGCAACCACACAGATGAACTGATCAGAGGAGTAGACAAAGACGCCTGAGACATAGACGTCGCCGTCACCATATTGGAAGTTTCCGATCCACGGTTCTCCGTCCACGGGTTTCACGCGGACAACGAGTCCTTCAGAGTGAGTGCGCTGCCCCTCGCGCCTGAATTGGTGAGGCGCCGGGCCAGTTCCGGGCAGACCTGGCAACACTTCACAAGTGAACCACTCGGACACAGCCAAATTCTGCACCTCGGGAACCTCCTACTAATCAGTCACTTCTTGTCTTTGTTGAAAAATCTATGCACGATATAGGTGAATTTTCCAGAGGGAACGGGTCGCACGCCAATCTCACAAGTTCCATAAATCAAATCGGGGGACGCCGTACCTATTTCATCTCATGCATGGGCTCATGGCCGGGGTTTCGCGGGCTGGTGGGCGCATTGGAGCTGAGTCACGTGATGTGGGAGGCCCGGCGCCACGATCCATGCCGGCCTTCGCATGAGAAAATCGTAGTCTGGGCCGGGCCGTCCTGCAAGAAGAAACGTGCGCCTCGTCCAGGTCATGCCGCGAGAGGCTTATCGCGGCGCGAACACGTAAGGTGTCCCCCGAATTCATCTCCTCCGTTCGAGATTCTTCAGCATCCTCTTAGCGTCTTGAAGACTACAGTCGCTGGGAAGTCCGCGCGCGCGGTTCGCAATGTGGCGCTTCAGGTACCGTATCGCTGACGCGATACTTCCCAGCCGCGCATGACTCAGAGCCAGGCGGAATCTACACTGGTTGAGCAAGCAACTGGCATCCCGCATTCCGGCGATATGCTCCCCTCGCGCAATCCTGTTCCGTCCTTTCCTTAGCAGCTTCTTCCATATCTCGATTGCCTCCTTTTCCCTCCCCATAAGATCGAGAGTGCCCGCGTAATCTGAGAGGACTAAAGGAGAACTGGGCGCCAGGCGGTAGGCCTTTTCGTAATACCTCAATGCTAGCTTGTACTTGTTCTCTCCATAGTATGTTTCCGCCAGTTCCATCCAAAGCAGCGGGTCTTCAGGCTCTTTCCTCAGGGAGCTGCGGACCGCATCGCGCGCCGCTCGAAGTTGTCCTCGATCCAGGAGCCTGTCGAAACGCTCGTGGTCATAGCACGCCTGAGATTCCATCGCACAATCACCTCCGCAAAACACGGGCGCCATTACTATCCTGTGGATGCCGCCCGCAGTCGGTGATAGACCATGGCAAGAAGCGACACTCACGGCTCACCGCCGTGCCGGTCACACCGCCTTGTCTCCCGCTCCTGCCTTTCTGCTTCCGCGGTTCTGCCCTGAGCCTCAAGAAAATGAGCGTACCATCGGTACGCCTCGGCCACTTCCGGAAGAAGCCGTATGCTTGCCTTGTATTGCTCGTCTGCCTCGGCCACTCGCCTGGCTTGCCACAGTGCGTTCGCATAGTACGCCCGTGCCCATCCGTCCTCTGGATCCAGCCTAATCGCCTTCTGAAGACACTCCAACCCCTCGTTCAATGTCTCATGGGCGTGTATGAGTTCACGCCCAAGTGCCTGCCAGGCAAGTTGATACACTGGGTCAAGTTCTACTGCTCGCCTGTAGCACTCGATTGCCTCCGCCCGCCTTTCGTCGCGCAGCGCCTCTCCGAGCAAAAAGAAGGCTTCCTCGTACTCAGGATCAAGTTCGAGCGCGGCCCTGCAGGCCCTCTCGGCCTCCCACATCATCTCATTGTTAAGGTGCGCGTTCGCCAGAAAGCAGTATGCCTCCGGACGGGGGCTGGCTGTCGCCGTATCACGCATCAGAGATATCCCCTTCTCGAACTGCCCGACGTTTATGTACGCCTGGCCGAGCTGCAAGCGAAGGTCGTTGTGGGGCAACAGGTCGCGGGCCGTCTCGAGTGCTTGCAGCGCGAGATAGCTGTCTCCACCGTGGCATTGAAGGAAAACGCCGTAGTCAAACCACAGCTCGCCGTCTTGCGGCTGTTCCTCAAGGCGCTGTCTAAAGCCGCGGGCCTTGTCTTCCACATCTCTGTCCCACACACCGCTGCTCCTTCAGAGACACTCCCAGATTCATGGAAAATCGAAAATCCACGGACACCATACCTATTTCACATCCCATGCATGGGCTCATGGCCGGGGTCTCGAGGCGGTGGGCGCATTGGAGCTGAATCACGTGATGTGGGAGGCCCGGCGCCACGATCCATGCCGGCCTTCGCATGGCACAATTGTAGCCTGAGCCGGGCCGTCCTGCAAGAGAAAACGTGCGCCTCGTTCAGATCGCGCGGCAAGAAGCCTGTCGCGACGCCAACACGTATGCTGTCCCCCGAATTCTCTGAGCTACCGGCGCCAACGACGCCGCTTCGATGAGTCCCTTCGTTTTCGGCGCCGCTTCTTGTCGAGCGGAACTGTGAAGAAAATGCCAATCCCTCCGACAACCGCGCCGAGCAGCGCCAGACCAAGAGCGATGCCGGCTACCAGATAGTACTTCTCCGTGTACCCAAAAAGGTGATACCTCAACCGCCTGAAGCTGAAGAACGCGAACAAAAGGAGAAGGAAAGCGCCGAGACTGTAGCGGAACAGCCGCCGGAAAAAGAAGTAGGCCTTCGGCTCCCAGCTTCCGCGGCCCTGGTCGTCGAGACTATCCTCGATCTGCTTGAGCTCGTCTCGCCAACGCATACGTCACTCTGCGCTTCACCCGGCGGCCGGCTCCTTCATGAACTTCAGGCCGCGCACCGGCTTGCCTTCCGCGTCAACGAACCTGAGCCCCACCTTCCAGATCCCCTGCGGGTTCGCCGTCTTTACCAGCAGACTGTTCGCGCCCTTCTTCAGCCGGACTCTTGCCGAGTCCTGGTCGTCCTTGTAACGGCGCTGGGTGACTTTCTCGTAGACCTTCTCGCCATTGAGGAAAACCGCCAGGGGGCGACTGTGGCCCAGCTTGAGCGTGACCTCGCCCTCGATGGGTGACACCACGAACGTGTGCGCGTACGCCGTCGCGTCGTAAGAGTGGGGGATGCCCTGCCGGAACCTGATGGCCTGATAGTCGTCGTCGGCTACCATCGCGACCGGCATATCCTGCCACGCCACCTCGCCGAGCTTGCCCTCGTATTTCGCATCGAACTTCAGCTCCCGTTCCGGGGGCCACGATTGGGCAAACGACTCCGTCGTCGCCGTGCGGTCGAACGGAAACGGCCCGATTATCCGCCACGCCTCGGGCTGGATGAGGACGGGCAGCACCTTGTCGACGTACAGGCCGAACTTCATTCCGCCGGATTTCGCATTCCGCCCGACGACCTCGATTCGCACCGCCGCCCGTCCTTCCGGGATTTCGACCGGCCCGACCTCACGCGGCTCGACCTCCTCGGCGTACAGGTCAATAGTCTCCGTCACCGGCTTGCCGCCCGCGACAATTCTCACCTGCCCGAAGTCCGGCCCGCTCACGAGCCAGTACCGGCCGATGGACTTTCCGGAGATCTGCTCGTCCGTGGGGCGCGGCAGCTCCAGGTAATCGCCGGCCTTCTTGCCCTCACACACGATCACGTCGCCGCGGTACGGCTCTTTGAGGCGCGGGTCGTGACGCTCGTCCCGTACGAGGAAGGCCCGCGGCCACCAGCAGAACAACGAGAGGTTCGTCCCCTCGTACCCCTCTGAGATGTCCTTCCAGAACCTGAGCGTCTTCGGGCACGAGGCCTTGGCCTGGTCGAACACCTGCTCCGCAAACCGGCCGCCTCGCATCGCGACGACTCCCGCCTTCTCATCGCCGATGGCCCCGCGACCCGGCAGGTTTGGCCGCACCAACACCTTCCTCGGGAAGTTCATCTCTGACGCGGCGGGCGGCTCATACGCCTGCGCTGTCGGCGGCAATAGATAGAAGTACGTCAGCGTCGAGTAGTCGTCGTCAATATGGATATTGTTTGTGCCATGCTCGATCAACAGCTTGAACGCCGTCCGGAACGTGACCGCGTCCGGCACCTGCAACCGGTACTGCGACGTCCGGCCCACGAGCGTGTGCTGCTTTTCCGTCAGCCCGTGCAAGGGCCTGTCGAACACGCCCTG
>Ga0180432_10000578_pt1 | contig 61293 bp, 36 predicted proteins | sample SS_ome_10_FD_132414 | JGI IMG/M metagenome (GOLD analysis project Ga0180432, IMG submission 132414) | Hypersaline lake sediment archaeal communities from the Salton Sea, California, USA - SS_1_MS_2 metaG | ecosystem: Environmental > Aquatic > Non-marine Saline and Alkaline > Hypersaline >... | reverse complement strand
GCGGATGAACACCACCTCCCCCCGGTTCCCACGGCTCATGACGTGGTACACAGCCCCCCGGAACTCCACTCGCGGTTGCCTTTCCATGAAACCATCCTACGTTCCGAGTCAGCAACGTCAATTCCTATTTTCACGTACTGACCCCATTTACGCCCGGCCATGTGGCCTCTGTGGCCGTTCGGACGGCCTGGCGTTCGATGCCGTAGCGGACAGGATGTCCTCGGTCCATAATGTAGAAATGCTGCGGGCAGGTGCCCGCGCTCCCGGCCGCGGTCTCTGGAGGTGAAATGAAGGAACTGGAACCAACCCCACGCCTTCCCGTTGTCGGCGTGATGGGCTCCGCGAGCGCGCCCCACGAGACGAAGGCCGTTTCCCTCGGACGCGCCCTGGCAAAGATGGGCGCGCACCTTCTGACCGGCGGCGGCGGGGGTGTCATGGAGGCCGTGAGCCGGGCCTTCCACGAGGTGCGGCCGCGCGACGGGCGCGTCATTGGCGTGCTGCCCGGAAAGACGGGGCCCGCCGGATACGAACCCTTCCCCGGCTACCCCAACCCCTGGGTCGAGATCCCGATCCGCACGCACCTGCACCTTCGCGGCGAGCAGGGGACCGAACCCTTCTCCCGGAACCACATCAACGTCCTGTCCGCGGACGTCGTCGTCGCCCTGCCGGGAAGCGCGGGCACCGCCTCGGAAGTACGGCTGGCGCTTCGCTACCACAAGCCGGTCGTCGCCTTCCTCGAGGCGGGGGACGGGATCCCCGGCCTGCCTCCCGGGGTGCCGGCCGTCTCCACGCTCGAGGAGGTGCTGGCGTTCGTCAAGCGGTGCGCGGGCGAGCCATTCGCGCTGTAGACGATTTCAGGTTGCCGTCTGGCAGGGATTCCAGATTGCAGATTTTAGCGGCGCGACCTCGTACGAGTCCACCTACCCACCCACTCAACCACACAACAACTCAACCACGGAATCCTTCGCGCTCCCTGGACCAGAGCCGGCCGGCACTCCACTCTCCGCCGTCGCCTGTTTGGCCCATGCAAGGGCTATGGCGGACTTCGGTTTCGTTCCTGACGACGAGGTTAACCGCCTCCTGCGCGATGATGCGATGGGGTGACCTGTTCCGAAAAAACCGATGGCCCCCTCTGCGGACCTGGAATCCGAGGTCCACCCTGGGGTCTTTCCATGAAGGGGAGCTACGAAAAGGAAGGTAGGACCATGACTTACGTACACCACGAATGGCTCGGGCGATGGCCCTACCCATTGAAGCGTTGCAACGCGAGTGTCTTGGAGGGCGAGGGTCCTCCCGAGCCAAGAAACAGCCGGCTCGCCAGCCCGTACTTCGCCGATCGGATCTTCGAGGCTACGTAGGGTCCTCCGTAGCTCTCGCAGATGCCGGCAAGCGAAGGAGGAGAGGCTCGCCCTCCAAATCCAGCCGATCTATCTAGGTTCGGCAATGAACTGCATTTTCTACGAAGTGCTGCGGGCGAGACGCCCGCGCCCCGTGCAAGCACTGCACCGAGGTGCTGCGGACAGGATTTCCGCGATCCGCACGGTCGCCGATCAGTTCGATCAGGGGATGCTGGAATCTGCTTGACTGAAATCTGAAAACCCGATTCCATGACAGGGCCTTTCGAGGTGGAGCCATGGACAGCAAGTTCAAGGGCATCACGCACGTCACGACGCGGTGGAAGGGAAAGCGCGTCGAGGCGCGGCGGGGCTTTCCCCTGCCGCTGGGCGTCTCCGAGACGCCCGAGGGGATCAACTTCGCCGTCTTCTCCCGCAACGCGACCGAGGTCCGCCTCGTGGTGGAGGGGCCCGACGGCGCCGTCTGGACCGACTACGCGCTGCATCCCCTCTTCAACCGCACCGGCGACGTCTGGCACGTGCTTTTGCCCCTGCCGCCCTCCACCCTGCGCTATCGCTTCCACGTGGACGGCCCCGCCGGCAAGGGCCACCGCTTCGACGAGAAGACGCCCTTGATCGAACCGCACGCCCGCGGCGTCTTGAAGACCGATCAGGGCTGGCGCGCCGTCCATGCCCCGGGCGTCTTCGACTGGGGCGCGGACGCGCCGCTGAGGACGCCGGTGGAGCGGACCGTCATCTACGAGCTGCACGTGGGGGGCTTCACGCGCGACCCGAGCGCCGGGGCGGAACATCCCGGCACCTTCGACGGCGTGGTGGAGAAGATCCCCCACCTGCAGCGCCTCGGCGTCACGGCCGTGGAGCTGATGCCCGTCGCGGCCTTCGACGACGAGACGCCCGTGGGCACCGATCCCCTCACCGGAGCGCCGCTGAAGGATTTCTGGGGCTACAACTCGCTCGCCTTCTTCGCCCCCCACCGCGGCTTCTCGCGCGGGAAGCAGGCCGGAAGCCCTGTGGTCGAGTTCCGCCGGATGGTGAAGAAGCTGCACGAGGCCGGCATCGAGGTGATCCTCGACATCGTGTTCAACCACTCCGGCGAGAAGGACGAGAGCGGCCCCACCGTGAGCTTCCGGGGCCTGGACAACGCCGTCTACTACCTGCTGGACGGCGAGGGCCGCTACCGCGACTTCACCGGATGCGGGAACACCCTGAACTGCAACCACCCCGTGTTCCGCAACCTGATCCGCGACTGCCTCCGCTTCTGGGTCACCGAGATGCACGTGGACGGCTTCCGCTTCGACCTCGCCTCCATCCTCGGCCGGGGCACCGACGGCAAGCCCCTGCCCAACCCGCCCGTGATCGAGGAGATCGGCCAGGACCCGGTGCTGGCCGGGGTCAAGATCATCGCGGAAGCCTGGGACGCCGCCGGCCTCTACCAGGTCGGCACGTTCCCGCGGTACGGCCGCTGGGGGGAGTGGAACGGTCGGTTCCGCGACGACGTGCGGCGCTTCGTCCGCGGCGACCCCGGGACCATCCCGGCGCTGGCGCAAAGGCTCGCGGGCAGCCCGGATCTGTACGGGGAGGGGGAGGGCACCTGCCCGTCGGTGAACTTCGTCACGTGCCATGACGGGTTCACGCTGGCCGACCTCGTGCGCTACGACCGCAAGCACAACGAGGCCAACGGCGAAGAGGGACGCGACGGCGCGGAGGAGAACTTCTCCTGGAACTGCGGGGTGGAGGGGCCTTCCGGGGAGGCGGACGTGCTCGCGCTGAGGCGCCGGCAGGTGAGGAATTTCCTCGCGATCCTGCTGCTCGCGCGTGGGGTGCCCATGCTCCGGGCCGGGGACGAGTTCGGCAACTCCCAGGGGGGCAACAACAACCCCTGGTGCCGGGACGACCCGACCGGCTGGATCGACTGGACGCCCGAGCCCGAGGGCGAGGGCCTCCTGCGCTTCCTATACGAGATGCTGCGCTTTCGCGCCTCCTCGCAGGCCCTCCTTCGCGGCGACGTGAGCTTTCACGGGGTGAAGGCCGGGCAACCCGACTTCTCGCACGCCTCGCGTTCGCTGGCCGTCCAGTTCCACGGCGAGGACGGCGCCGGGGACGTCTACGCTTCCTTCAACGCATGGGAGGAGCCGCTGGAGTTCGCGCTTCCGGTGGGCCGGTGGAAGCGCGTCGCCGACACGCACGTCGCCCCGCCGGCCGACATCGCTTCGGAAGGCGAGGAGACGCCCGTCGAGGGGGACCGGATCCGGGTGATGCCCTTCTCGGCGGTGGTGCTGGCGAGCTAGCAGCCCGATGAAAGACCCACTCTATCGCGACCGGCGGCCATCGCCCCTGGCTTCGTTCTCGACGCACGACGATGCGCTGCAGGCCTATCCCGCGGGCACCCACCCCGTGCCGCCGAGGGGTTCCCCCCATTCCTTCTCCCCGTTGCCGTCGGCGTCCTCGACGGCCTCGTTCCAGGCCGGGGAGCCGGAGGGGGCGGACGCTTCGTCGGCGCAGTCCTTGGCGAAGATCATCCCCTGCGGATCGATGGCGAACATCCTCAATCCGGTCTTGCCCGGCTCTTCGGGCCAGGCGTAGACGATGAAGGCCCTCTCCTGCATCCTCGCGCCTTCCCTCCCGACGCGCGGCACTTCCCTGTCGGTCTCCTCGACCGCGCCTCCGCGCCCGTCGGGAAGGTAGACCTTGAAGCAGTAGCCGTTCTTCTTCGCCACCCCGTGCGCGTCCACCTTCCCGAGGACCGCCGGGATGTAGAATTCCGACTCGACCTGCGTCCCGCTCTTCCGGCAGGGAGCCGCGCCGCCCAGCTCCGAGAGAAAGCCGAATTCGCCCCTGCCGTTGCCGTTCTGGTCCACCAGGCCGTCGCTCATGAACATCACCTGACCGGTCGAGATGGCCTTGAGGCTTCCCATGGCGTTGGACTCGTTGGCGCCGACATGCGAACGCATCATGAGGGGAATGCTGATGGCCGCCGCGAAAGGCACCAGGAACAGCAACAGAAAGACGCCCAGGGCGCCGCTGACCACCGTGCCCGCCACCGCCACGCCCATGCCCCCCAGCCGGCCCTGGGACCCGTTGATCTTCAGCATGGCCAGGATCCCGAGCACCAGGCCCACGGGCTGGCAGAAAAAGGCGAACACGAGGCTGGCGATCGCGAGCCCGCTGGTCGGCGGAGACGGGTGTACGGGGACGTTCGGCGGATGGGCGCTTCCGCCCGGGGGACTCGGGTCCATGGCTCCTCCTGTCGGATCGGCATCTGTGTACAAACACGGTCGCCCGGCGGAACGCCCGGCGCGCTCCCGGGGTGCCGGCCATTCTGTGCCGACGCCCCTCCCCGTGCAAGGGTCGCGACGGAAAGAACGGAAACCTTCCGGCATCCTCGCCTGTAGGAAAGAGGGCGGGGCGTCCCCGGGACGCCCGCGGTACGTACGCGATCGGACTTGCGGCTCGTATGGCCGCGCGGATTCTGGTAGCCTGAAAAGCGTCTTCCGCGATTCCGCGGGAGACACGACACGTCGAGGTGATTCGAGGAGGTGAACCATGCGGACATTTCTGATCGTTCCTCTCCTGTCGGTGCTGCTTTTCCCCTCCGTCCTGTGGGCCGGCGAGGAGGAAGCGGCCGATCTGGAACAGATCGAGTTGCAGCTCATGCTCAAGAAAAAGGAGATGGAGCTGCGGGCGATGGAAGCGGAGCTGGACTTCGAGAACGCCCAGCGCCAGCTCGAACTCGAACGAAGAAAGCTCGAACTCGAGCGGGAGATGGAAGAGGAGGAGGAAGAGGAAGAGGAACACCGCGAAGGCGGCGGGGGCGGCGGAGGCGGGCTCGTCCTGCTTCTCGGCCTGTTCGTCGTGCATCTCCTGTCCGCGATCTGGGTCTACATGGACATCCGGACGCACAACCGGGGCTCCGGGATCTGGATCGTCATGAGCTTCCTGGCCGGCCTCTTCGGCGCGGGGGTCTATGCCCTCATCCGGCTCGGGGACGCGAAGGCCGAGGAGGAGGAGGAAGCCGAAGAGGAAGCCTAGCGCGGATGCTCGGCCAGGGAGGGAGGCGAATCCTCCGTCGAAGCCGGAGGTCCGGCGAAAAGCACCGCTTGGGATTGTCGATTACAGATTTCAGCGGTTGTCAACGGCAACCTGCGGGAATCGCCGTGGTCCCGGGCCTGGAGCCGTATGGCCCGGGACACACGCCGTGAAGTAGAGCGCGCTGAGCGCTCTCACTTCATGGCACGCCTCCCACAAACAGCAACATCGAAAAGGGTCTCATTCGGCGTGAAGACCTCCTCTGGGAGCGCGAGGGGACCGAGCGCGGCCCGGACCTGCCCCTCTTCCGGACGCGCATCGACACGATGCGCAATCCCCGCAACGGCAAGACGGTCCGCGCCGTGGTCCTCGAGACGCCGGACTGGACCAACGTCGTCCCCGTGACATCCGAGGGCCGGATCGTGGTGGTCCGCCAGTACCGCTTCGCCACGGGCGACATCACGACCGAAATCCCCGCCGGCATCGTGGACCCGGGGGAAGACCCGCAGGACGCGGCGATACGGGAGCTGCGCGAGGAGACGGGCTACGAGAGCGCGGACTGGATGTCGCTGGGCTACGTGGAGCCCAATCCCGCCTTCCTGGCCAACCGTTGCCATCACTGGCTCGCCCGAAACTGCCGGAAAACCGGCGAGCCCCGCCCGGACGACGGCGAGGCCCTCGAGGTTCTCGAGATGGACCTCGACGAGGTGCGCCGGGAGATCCGCCAGCGCCGCATGCGCCACGCTTTGGCCGTGACGGGTCTTTCGTTCGCCTTCGAACGCGGTGGGATCGGGGGGGGCGCATAGCCGTCCGTTGAAAACCCGTTCGGGGCGAGAACGAGAGAAATAGCGCCGATCGAAGTCGATCGGGCTTTGCAACGGGCCGCGGGGGGGGCAAAAACGGAAAGGGCTCAATCCAGCAGGGAACGGATCCCGGCGGGAAGCCGGTCGGCCAGGGAAGGATGGGTTTCCACGAGACGCAGGATGTCCGCGATGTCCTTCTGCCGCGAGGACCGACCACGAGGCCTGTGCTTCTTGCGCAGGAACCTCGTACAGGACGCTCTCCGGTCTTGCCAGAACATGTTACCCCATCGCCCCGCTTGTTACGGAATGGTAACCCGCCAAGGAAAGGGAAGGATATCGGGCAAGTCCACCTTTCCATAACTCTCATCATATGAACGTCTTGGGATCTCCCGCCGGGATCGCCCGGCGGCACGCGGTTTGCAAATTCCTTTCTCGTGATCCACTCCTTCTTCAAAGCGATCCGGTCCGCATGGGTCCCGGCCCTTCTCTTCTCGACCGCGCAAGCCCTCGCGGATCCCGGCCTTCCCTCGCAAGCCGGCGTCCACGTCTCTCTCGAGCAGGCCTGGGCCTTCCATGTCCTGCAGCCGGCCGCGGCGCCCGGGACCCGCCCGGGGGTCTCCGCGTGGGTGGAGTCGTACGACTGGAAGAGATGGGAAGGCGAGGAGCCTCGCGGCCGTGGATGGGGCCTGGAAAGGTCTCGTGAACGCCGGCCCTCCCGCCCCGATCCCTCCGCGACCGGCTTTCCCTCCCGGCGGATCGAGCTCGATTTCGAAAGCCCCATGGATCACGTGGAAGCGAACAGCAGGCTGTGGTACTCGGCGAACCAGCTCTTCGCGAGGGGCAACGATCTCGCGGGCGTGGGTCTCGCTCTCGACGGACATGTCGCCGGCCGCCTCCTTCTCCTCGCCGGCGCCGTCTACCTCTCCGGCGGGCTCTCCTTCTACTCCCACGAGGTGGCCCACACCTACGAGGACCGGAGGCAGGGCGTCCGCGAGAACTTCTCCGTGAACGGGGGCCGCTGGGTCCATCTGGGCTACCCCGACTACGTGAAGAACTTCGCCTGGGGCGAGCCCACCTGGGGGCCGGCGGAGGACCTTCGCGCCGTCGGCGCCGGCGTGAACCAGACGACGCACAACGGGCGGTTCGCGCTCCGGCGCCGGCTGGTCCGGGACCGCCTGGATTTCACGGACGGCCTGATCTTCCTGGAGGGCCAGCTGGACCATCTTCTGCAGATCGCCGTGGGGTACGTCGAGGAGGACGAGGACAACGACGCGAACCTCTACACGGCGCTTCTGAAGGAGAGGGGCCTTCGACTGCACCGCTCCGAGTACCTGGCTCTCTCGATGGCCGCCGACCTCCTTTCGTTTCCGGTGTGGGAGAGTCTGTTCGCCGTGGGGCGGTACCTGGCGTGCGGGGAGCGGGACGCGAAGCCCTTTCGCGTCCCCGTCGCTCGCGGCCTGTCCGTCGCGCCCCCCGTGTTCAGCCTTTACCTGACGCCGGAAGGGCTCCTCTTCGACGCGGGGGTCTTCCTGCTTCCGGACGGTTTCGCGCCCGTGGAGCTGTCGCTGTGCCGCCGGGCGGACTTCCGCGGCGAGTCGAGCGTCAGGGGAGTCCGCGCGGGGGCGAAGATCCACGAGTGGTGGTGTTATCGCCGCTCGTCGTGGGGCGTGTCCGCTTCCCCCTACGTCTATCTCGACGTGCGCGGCGCAGGCGAGGTTTCCGGGGGTCTGGCGGGCGCGGAGCTCGCCGTGGCGTTCTTCGGGGCGGCGCTGACGCTTCGCCTGGAGTACGCCGAGAACGATCTCGTGAGGAACCTCGTCCAGCAGGAGGAGAAGGGATTCCGCGCGGTGCTGGGGTGCCGGCTCCGGATCTGAATCCCCGGGAAGGGGAACCAGGATTATGGATTGCCTAGGTAGGGATTTCAGATTTTAGATTGGAGATTTCAGCCGTCAGATTTTCGTAGACCCGCCATAGCCTCGCAGATGCAAGACAGGCGACGGCGGGCAAGCAAGGACAAAGCAGGCGACGGCGGGTCTCGCCCGCAGCGCCTCGGCGACACGGTTCTCGACACGATGCGAAGCCCTGAACCGAGGCGAGAAGCCTATGGTTCAGGGGCACGGAGGCTCGAAGACACGAAGGGATTCAGGGATTGAGGGTTTTCGATCGGATGCGAGCGGCTCGGCCGAGCTCGTCGAGGTCCTCCTGGCGAGCGAATACCTTTTGGCTCGGGGGGACCCTCGCCCTCCAAGACAACGCTTTCGACTGGAATCTGACGGCCGCAATCTGAAATCCCTTTATCAGCCATCCGCCCTTCCACATCCGGAATCGCGAGCGTGGTCCCCTACCATCCCTTGGGCAGCGTGAGCCCCAGCACCTCGACCAGGAAGGCCATCTCGTCGGCGGTTTCCTCGAGGGCCTGGGTGAGCGGCTTGCCGCCGCCGTGGCCGGCCCGCGTCTCGATGCGGATGAGCACCGGCGCGGCGCCCGCCTGCGCGTGCTGCATGGCCGCCGCGAACTTGAAGCTGTGCATGGGCACCACGCGGTCGTCCGTGTCCGCGGTCGTGATGAACGTGGGCGGGTAGGCCGTCCCCTCCTTGATGTTGTGGTAGGGCGAGTAGGCCAGGAGGGCCTTGCATTCCTCGGCGTCGTCGGAGGAGCCATAGTCGTCGACCCAGTACCGCCCCGCCGTGAACTTGTGATAGCGCAGCATGTCCATCACGCCGACGGCGGGCAGGCAGGCGCCGAAGAGGTCCGGGCGCTGGGTCATGACCGCGCCCACCAGCAGGCCCCCGTTCGATCCGCCCTGGATGGCCAGCCTCTCCGGGCGCGTGTACCCCTCCTTCACCAGGTACTCCGCGGCCGCGATGAAGTCGTCGAACGTGTTCTGCTTCGAGCACCTCGTCGCGGCCTTGTGCCACGCCTCCCCGTACTCCCCGCCCCCCCGCAGGTTCGGCACCGCGTACACGCCCCCCAGATCCATCCAGGCCGCGCGCGTGGCCGAGAAATGAGGGGTCAGGGAGATCTTGAACCCCCCGTACCCGTAGAGAAGCGCGGGGTTCGAGCCGTCGAGCTCCAGGCCCGTCCGGTGCGCGATGAACATCGGCACCTTCGTGCCGTCCCGGCTCTCGTAGAAGACCTGTTTGACCTCGAGACCTTCCGTGTCCACGTCCACCTCGGCCCGCTTGAAGAGCCGGCTCTTTCCCGTGACGATGTCGTAGCGGTAGATGCTCGGAGGCGTGTCGAAACTCTCGAACGAAAAGAACGTCTCCGTGTCGCTTCGCTTCCCCCCGAATCCATGGGCCGAGCCGATGCCCGGGAGATCCACCTCGCGGATGAACGCTCCCGAGAGGGAGAACACCTTGACCCGGGTCTTCACGTTTTCGAGGTAGCGGGCGATCAGCACGTTGCCCACGAGATCCACGGAACGAAGGGTCGCCTCGGCCTCGGGAAGGATCACGCGCGGGGACCGCCAGTCGGGTTTCCGGACGTCGATGGCCACCACGCGGCCCCGCGGCGCCTCCTGGTCCGTCCAGAAGTAGAAGACGGGCCCGTCGTTGCCCAGGAAGGAGAAGTCGTGGGCGAATGCGTCGATGAGGTCCACGGGGCACGCGTAGGGCTCGGCCAGGTCGCGGTAGGCCACGCGGACGTCGTCGGCGTCCGGCTTCCAGATGGAGATGACCAGGTAGCGCCCGTCCTCGGTCACGTCGGCGCCGAAACCCCATTCCGGGTGTTCCTCGATCGCGAAGACCAAAACGTCCTTTCGCTGGGGCGTCCCCGTGCGGTGGTAGTACATCCGCCGGTCCAGGTTGCTCTCCTGGAACGCCTTGCCCGGCGGGGGGGCGGGGTAGCGGCCGTAGAAGAAGCCCCGGCCGTCCGGCGTCCACGAGGGCCGGGAGAACTTGATCCACCGTAGCGTTTCGGGAAGGACCCGGCCCGTGTCGATCTCCATCACGCGCCACGTGCGCCAGTCCGAGCCGGATTCCCGGACGCCGTAGGCCACGTAGGCCCCGTCGTCGCTGAAGGACGTCCCGCCCAGCGAGAGGTGGCCGTCCTCGGACCACGCGTTGGGATCGAGCAGCGTTCTCGGCTCGCCCTCGCGCGTCTCGAGGACGGTCAGCACGGCGTGGTCCTGGAGCCCCTGGTTGTGGAAGTAGCAGGTGCGTCCCCCACGCTTGAAGGGCGTGCCGTACTTCTCGAAGTTCCAGAGGTTTTCGAGTTTCTTCCGGATGCGGTCCCGCGCCGGGATCGCTTCCAGCCAGTCGAAGGTGAGGCGGTTCTGCGCCTCCACCCACGCGGCCACCTCCCCGGATTCCCGCACGTCCTGCTCGAGCCAGCGGTAGGGGTCGTGAACCCGGACCCCGTGGTACTCGTCCACGTGGGCCACGCGCCGGGTCTCGGGGTAGGCGGGCCCGTTCTCCCCGGCGCGCGCCGGCGCAAGCCCGAGGGCGAGGACCGTCGCCGAGACCAGGATGCGCGTCGTCTTCATGATCGTTTGCCTCCGATCGCCACGGTACGGCTGTCCAGAACAGCAGACAGCATAGCCCAAGAAGGCCCAATCGCAAACAGCACGCAAAGGGATGCAGGGATTTTCGATTTTCGTTCGTGGTGAAGAAGGAAACCCTTTGTGGGAGGCGCGATCTGCGCCGGCGGCATCGCCGTGGTCCCGGGCCGAGAGCCTGCGTGGCCCGGGACACACGCCTCCCACAAACAATGGAGTCCTTGCCTTTCTTCGTGCATCCTTGCGGGCATCTGCTATCCTTTTCCGTCCCGCAACGAGATTCCCGGCACTCGGGGCGCCCGCCAGGGCGCCCTTTTTCCGTGGAGGACGCCGGGATTCGGAGATCCGGGAATCCCGAGGAAGGAAACGCATGGCGCGAAGCTTCGAGATCGAGAAGGTCCGCAACATCGGCCTGATGGCGCACATCGACGCCGGCAAGACCACGGTGACCGAGCGGGTCCTGTTCTACAGCGGCAAGAAACACAAGATGGGGGAGGTCCACGACGGCGAGGCGACCATGGACTGGATGGTGCAGGAGCAGGAGCGGGGCATCACCATCACCTCGGCGGCGACCTCCACCGCCTGGAAGAAGCACCGGATCAACATCATCGACACGCCGGGGCACGTGGACTTCACGGCAGAGGTGGAGCGTTCCATCCGGGTGCTGGACGGGGCGGTGACCCTCTTCTGCGCGGTGGGCGGCGTCCAGCCCCAGAGCGAGGCGGTGTGGCGCCAGGCCCGGAAGTATCGCGTCCCCAGCATCGCCTTCGTGAACAAGATGGACCGGGCCGGGGCGGATTTCCACGGCGTGGTCGAGGAGCTCCGCAAGAGCCTCGGCGCCAACCCCGTGCCCCTGGTCCTTCCCCTGGGCGCGGAGGAGGATTTCCGGGGGCTGATCGATCTTCTGGACGAGAAGGCGCTTCTCTACGACGAGGGATCGCTGGGCGTCACGATCCGCGAGGAGGCGATTCCCGCTTCGCATGAAGCGCAAGCGCGCCGCGCCCGGGAGAGGCTGGTCGAGCGGGTCAGCGAGCAGGACCCGGTGCTGATGGAAAAATACGTGGAGGGGGTGGAACCCGGGCGCGCGGAGCTCAAGCAGGCGTTGCGGCGGGCCGTGATCGGAAGCCGGATCGTGCCGGTGCTCTGCGGCGCCGCGCTGAAGAACAAGGGCATCCAGCGCCTCCTCGACGCCGTGGTCGACTACCTCCCCTCCCCGGCCGACCTGCCGCCCCAGGTGGGAACGCGGGAGACCCAGACGGAAGACGTGCTCCTGCGCCACCCCTGCGACGACGCCCCGCTGGCCGCGCTCGCCTTCAAGGTCCAGGCGGACAAGCACACGGGCAAGCTCGTCTACGTGCGGGTCTACTCCGGGATCCTGAAAGCCGGGGAGACCGTGCTCAACGCCAACCGGAACGTGAAACAGCGCGTCGGAAGGCTCTTCGAGATGCACGCCAACCGGCGCAACCCGGTGGACGCGCTGTACGCGGGCGAGGTGGGCGCGGTGGTGGGGCTCTCGGACACCGCGACGGGGGAGACGCTCTGCTCGGCATCCGAGCCGGTGGAGCTGGAGCCCATCGAGTTTCCGGCGAGCGTGATCGGGGTGGCGGTGGCCCCGGCGAGCCGCGCGGACCGGGAGAAGCTGTCGGAGGCCCTGTCGCGGCTGGCGGAGGAGGATCCCAGCTTCGAGGTGCGGGCGGACCCGGAGACGGGGGAGCGCGTCATCTCGGGGATGGGCGAGCTGCACCTGGAGGTCGTTCTCGACAGGCTCACGCGGGAGTTCGGCGTGAAGGTGAAGGCGGGCAAGCCCCAGGTGGCCTACCGGGAGACGATCGTGGGGACGGTGGTCCACGAACAGCGGCACGTGAAGCAGACGGGGGGGCGGGGCCAGTTCGCCCACGCGATTTTGCAGGTCGAGCCGGGCGAGCCGGGGTCGGGGCTCTCGTTCGAGAGCCGCGTGCGGGGGGGCGCGATCCCGAAGGAGTATCTTCCCGCCCTCAAGCGAGGGGTGCTGGAGGCCATGGCGGAGGGGCCCTATGCGGGCTTTCCGCTGGTGGACGTGAAGGTGCAGGTGCTGGACGGCTCGGCCCACGAGGTGGATTCCTCGGACTTCGCCTTCCAGGCGTGCGGGAAGCGGGGGTTCCGGGAAGCGTGCCGGAAGGCGGGGCCGGAGCTGTTGGAGCCGCTGGCGGCCGTGGAGGCGGTGGTGCCGGAGGAGCACGCGGGGGCGGTGGCGTCGAGCCTGGGGGCGCGGCGCGGGAAGATCCAGGATCTGGAGATCCGGGGGGCGCGCTGCATCGTCCGGGCGCTGGCGCCGCTGGCCGAGCTGTGGGGATACGCGACCGAGCTGAGGAACCTGACGCACGGCCGCGGCGAGTTCACCTCGCACTTCGAGCACTACGCGACGGTGCCCGGCGACATCGCCGAGGCGATCGTCAAGGCACGCCGCGAGGCGAAGAGGTGAAGTGACAAGCGTAGGGATTTCAGATTTGAGCGCAGAGGGGTCGGGCACAGGGCCCCGCCCCTACGCTTTGCTGAAATCTCCAATCTGAAATCCCTTCCTATGCAATCCACAATCCCTACGCGTCCCCGCCTTCCGTCTCCCCCGACACCGTCAGGCCCATCCGAACCAACCCTGGAACCGGCCTCGAAACGCCTCCCAATAATAACAAGCCCTCCGCCAGTTGCCTGAAAGCGCGGACACGGACATGCCGCCCAGAGGCCGAAGCCAGTGGTACAGGACGAACCAGAAGGGATCTCGGTGGTTGCGAAGCACCCTCCCCATCCCCATCCCGTAGGAGAAGGCCCGCCGAAGGGTCTTCCGGTCGTAGACCAGGAGGGGGTCGGGATGGTTCACGCAAAGCGCCGGGTCGTAGTGGAGCCGGAAGCCCTTTTCCAGGGCGCGGATCAGGTAATCGGTTTCCTCCCCCGAGCCCCACGGCGTGCCGGACCCCACGCCCAGCGTCTCGTCGAAGCCGCCCACGGTCCCCACGACGCGGCGTCTGAGGAAGCTGCTGCACACGGTGCCCCGTTTCCACACGTTGAAGCGGTCGATCCGCCCCGGGCGGCCGTCCCAGCGCCCCGCCACCGACCGGCCGCTCTCGTCGGTGAACCGCCCGTTGATCCCGTCCCATTCCGGATGTTCGCCCATCATGCGGGCCACGCGGGCGAGCAGGTCATCGGGGTACCAGCTGTCGTCGTCGGGGAAGGAGACGATCTCTCCGGCGGCATGGGGAATGCCCGCGTTGCGGGCCCGGGAAGCGCCGGTTGGGGAGCGCAGGTGCTTGATGGGGAACCGGGTCCGGTACTCCTCGAGGAGGCGGAGGACGCGGTCGTCGGGATTCTGGTCCACCACGATCAGTTCGAAGGGGCGGTGGGTTTGCGCCTGCAGGGCGCGAAGGAACCGCGCGGGTTCCGAGACACGGCCCACCGTCGCCATGACCAGAGAGAACTTCACGGCAGAGGTGTTTCCAAGCCTTTCCGCGGTGTTGGGACACGACCGGACCCGGGTGGAGACATCACGGGAGCCAGTGTAACGTACGCTTGGGGAAATATTCATTCTTTTGCGCAGACACGACTTCGGCCTCCCTCCTTGCGGTTCCGGTTTCTCCATCCGGCGCGGCTATGCTTGGTTTCTGGACGGGCTCTTGTTGCGCAGAAGCCGGAGCAGGTAGACGGCGTTGATGGCGTGGTAGACGGCGAAGGCGGTCGTGAAGGCGGCCGCGAGGCCGCAGGCGCCCCACCGGGGAATCCAGAGGAAGCTGAGCCCCGTCATGATCACCACGACCGTCACGTGGCTCGCCAGGATCACCGCGAGCTTCCGGACGTACAGGATCGCCATGATGGCCGGGGTCCCGGCCGCGGCAAGAATCGAAGAGAGGAAGAGCCACCGGACGGCCGGAACCGCGCCGGCGTACCGCGCCGGCAGCAGGAGCGTCACGAGGAGGCCGGCCCCGGCGATGGCGACCGCGATGCCCACGACGACGATGCCCAGGGGAAGGAGGGACTTCTTCTGGAGGCGGACCACCTCCTTCCACGCTCCGGTCCCGGAAACCTTGGCGAACATGACGTTCGTGTAGGCTCCGAGGAGGAGGATGAAGGCCGTGTTGATCTGCTGGGCGAGGAAGAAGTTCGAGACCTCTCCGCCGGACGCGTGCAGGTACTTGAGAAGGAAGATCCCGAGACGGTTCTCGAAGGAGGTGAGGATCATGATGCCGGCGAAGAACCCGCCGAACCGCAGGGTGCGGGAGATGTCCTCCGGGTGGAGGCGGCCCCAGCGGCGCGAGTCCCGCGGGAGGAGGATCAGCCCGAGAACGACGGCGGCCCATGCCGCGAGGGCGTACACGGAGAGGATCCATCCCGGCAGCAGGCGTCCGGCGGCGACCAGGGCCAGGATCCCGGCCAGTTTCAACAGGTTCTGCGTGATGGAAAGGAGCGGGTCCTTGAAGAACTGCTTGTGGCTGTAGAACATCCCGTTGAGCAGGATGATCCCGCCCAGCCCCATGCCCGCCACGACGGCGAGCATCAGAAGGAGCCGGTCGCCACGCCCCTCCATGAAGGTCTCGAGAATCTCGCCGGAGGCGAGCCAGATCCCGGCGAACAGGACGATCCAGAGCGCGATCTTCACGGTGGCGGCGAGGCGGAAGATGCCCGCGGCCCGGGCCGGCTCTCCCGCCGCGACCTGCTGCGCGGCGTGCCTCACGACCGTGTTGTTCATGCCGAGTTCCGTGAACTCGAAGACCAGCCACATCACGGTCATGGCGATGGCGAAGGTCTCGTAGGCTTCGGGGGACAGGAGGTGGGCGAGGAGGAAGATGACCGCGAACGCGATCCCTTTCGACGCCAGGGACCCGAGAAACAGGGTATAGGTGTGGATGGCGGTCCGCGTCTTCAGCAGATTGTATGCCGAGGAAAGCATCAGCGGAATCCGATAGGAAAACTCGAGCCCCTCACGCCTTCAAGATGATCTTCTTTCCCCGATTCAGACGGGAGAGCCGTCGAAAAGGATCCACGCGGAAGAGGGCTCCCGCCATGCCGGCCAGGGAAAGGGCTTTCTCCCGCGGCGCGGTGCCCGGAACCGCGTTTCGGAAATGACGAAAGGACTCGCTCCAGCGACCTTCTTTCAGCGACGCGCGTCCGTACAGGTACTGGACGAAGGCGAGCACGCGCGAGGCGTCCACGTCCAGCGCCTCGCACGCGTTGTCCCGGGCCGCTTGCCGGATGAAACGCTCCATGGTGACGGCCATGTTCCGCGTCTGGCTCGGATCCTGGACGGACTCCTGGGCGGGATGCCTCCGCCAGAAGCCGAGCCATTCGTTCAGGCAGCGGAAACAACGGGGCCCCGGCGGCGCGGCCACCAGCCGAAGCCACGTGGAATAGTCCACGAAGGGGATCCCCTCGGGCTGCCAGAACCCTCCGGCGGCCAGAAGAGCGTCCCTGCGGAACATCATGGTCACCGCGGGGACCACGATGTTCGTGCGCACGATCAGGGCGTACGCGGACGCCGGAAGCGGGTAGTCCACCACCGTTCCCCTCGAGCCGACGTTCTGCATCTCTCCTGCGGGGCGCCCCAGATCGTCCACGACGAGGCCGTTTCCCCACGTCAGGACCACGTCCTCCCGGGAGAAGAGCGGGACCTGGCGCTCCAGCTTTTCGGGCGGCCAGAGGTCGTCCCCCTCCAGGACCGCCATCACCTCGCCCGAGGCTCTCTCCAGCGCCTCGTTGTAGTTGTCCCCGAGATGCAGAATCCCCCTGTGGGGATTCTGGATGAACCGGATCCGCGGATCCTTGAAGGATCGCACCTTCTCCGCCGTGCCGTCCGTCGAACCGTCGTCGACGACGATCTGCTCCCAGTTCGAATAGGTCTGCTCGAGGACGCTTTCGATACAGGGACCGATATAGTCCTCGAGGTTATGGGTCGTCGTGATGATGGAGACCCGTGGCCCCTGCATGATGCTCCTCGACTCGCAACGGCGCCTTGACGGCCTGTCAGGTCCCCGCCGCGTCTTGCGGCTGTTCCCTCTCCACGCGTTCGCACAGGGCGTGCAGGATGGCCATGTGAAGCTCCTGGATGCGCTGGGTGTTGCGGGAGGGAACCGTAAAGCAGCAGTCCGCCCCGGTCAGCGTGGAAGCAGGATCCTCCCCCGTCAGGACCACGGCCGCCATGCCCTTGGACCGCGCCGCCTCCAAAGCCCCCAGCACGTTCGCGGACGCGCCCGACGTCGTGATCGCCACCAGGACGTCGCCCTTCCTCCCGAGCCCCTCCACCTGGCGGGCGAAGACGGCCTCGAACCCGTAGTCGTTCCCCAGGGCCGTCACCACCGACGTGTCGGAACTCAGGGCCACCGCGGCCAGCGGCGCCCGCTCCACCCGCAGGCGGCCGACGAGCTCGGCCACGAAGTGCTGGGCGTCCGCCGCGCTGCCCCCGTTGCCGCAGACCAGGACCTTGCCGCCGCCGCGCAGGCGGGACGCGATCAGACGCCCCGCCCTCTCCACGAGCGGTTCGATCCCCTCGGCCATGCGGCGGGCGAGAAGGCTGAGATCATGGAACGACCGGCTGGCCGCCCCCCCTGCCGCGGCGCTCGAGGACCCGTCCATCCGACATGCCCCGCCAAAATCCGTCGCGCGGACCGCATCGATTCGGGAAACCCGTCCTCCTGGAATGCCTTCTCGACACGGATAACGCCGAACCGGATTGTATCCATCCGGCGCCGGGATGCCAGGGCGTTACTTCATTTTCCGGGCGTAGCGGTAGTACGTCTGAAGCGTCAGCACGTTGATCGCCGTGGCGTAGACACGCCCGCCCGCCGCGCCCCACGCGCCCACCGGATCCCACGACCCGTTCTCGCAACCCTGGCGGTCCTGCGACGGCACCAGCGCCTCCTTCATCGGCTCGTTCCACGATGACCAGAGGTTCCCCCCCAGCTGGAACAGCGCAAGCGTGCCGAAGTGGAAGTGGATCAGGTCGACCGTTCCGCTCGCCGGGTCCCAGCGCGGCGGCGTCCCCCCCAGCACCGCCCCCGTCTCCAAAAGCCCCGGCGTCTCCAGCGCCCTCTCGCCGTGCACGAAGATGCGCGCGGCCAGCGACGCCGCCGTCAGCGCCTCCGAGGGCCGGTACGCCTTCCGGATCGCTTCCGGGCGCCCGGTCGACTCGCCCCGGTCCCGGTACCCCGTCTTCAGCGTCGCGGGATCGGTCGTCTGATCGAGCCAGGCCGCGCCGCTCTCCAGCGAAGACGCCGGCACCTTCAGGTTGCAAGTCTTCGCGGACGCCAGGGCGAGCAGGGCCCACGACGTGGCGTGGCTGTCGCTCTCCCCGGGCCGGATGCCGTACCGCCATCCTGCCCCCGGGTTCTGGCAGGCGACCAGGAGGTCGACGCCCTTCTGGGCCGGCCCTTTGAAAAGCGGGCTCTTGGCGGTCAGCCCGTAGGCCTCGGCGAAGGCCATCGTGCACAGGATGTGGTTGTAGATCCAGCGGCCGTCGTCGGTTTTCGGGCCGAAGCGGCCGTCCGGCGCCTGGCGATCCCGGATCGCCCTGACGGCCTTCTTGACGGTTTGCTTGAACTTGCCGTGCTTGTGGGTGTGCCCCGCGCCGAGGAAGGCCAGCAGCGAGAGCCCCGACACGCCCATGTCGTACGCGTCGCTGGAACCCGGCCCGGAGCATGTCCCCTTCTTGCAGTTCATCATGAACTTGTCGCACGACCACATCCCGTCGGGGTCCTGGTGGTTCTTGAGCCAGATCAGCCCCATCAGAACGGCGGATTCGGTCTCCCGACCGCCGCCGTACTCGCGGAGCTTCCGCCGCCCGCCGAACCGCCCGCCCAGGTTGCCGCCCGGCCCGCCCCCGATGCCGATCGCCGAGTTCCAGGGCTTGCCCGCGAAGGGCTTCTCCTTCCCGGGCCGGTCCGATGCCCCGTCCGGCGGGGGAGCGTCATTCTCGACGTCCTCGACCTCCACGTGGTCCCGGATCGTGGTGTCCTTCAGTTCCGGGTCCTCGATGGGCGTCTCGTCGGGATCGATCTTCCGGTCCTTCCCGAAGAGGTCCCCTTCGATCGCCACCAGCGCCTCGTCCAGGGGCAGGAAGGCCTCCATCAGGCTTCCCTCCTCCCCGCGGAAGAAGATCTTGTAGACGCCGAGCTTGCAGCACTCCTGGAGGACGAACTGGGCGTATTTCCAGGGCGCGGCTCCGTCGGCGTCGATCCGGAGCGCCACGTCCGGGAAGAAGGGCCCCTGCTCGTCGGACCCGTAGTACGCCTTCGGGGTCTCCGCCCTTTCCGACCGGTCGCCGAGAGGGGCCACCGCGCCCAGGAACCGGATCCGGGCGACGCCCGCTTCCCGCACCATGCGGTAGGCCGCGAGGATCCAGCGCAAGGGGACGTCCCCGCCCCCGTCGATCTCCGCGACCTGCGCGCCGGCCATGCGGAGCTGGTCGACCTTCCCCCGGGCGCGGGCGAGCCCCTTCTCGTCGTAATTGCAAAGGATGGGCCCGAGGTAGACCTTGCATCGCTCGAGGACGGGATTCCAGCGGAGGACGATCCGGATCGGGGCCGTGTGTCTCACCTCCGGCACCTCGGGATGTTCACGCGGCGCCTTCCTGCACGCTTCCGCGAGGGCCGGCAGGAGCGCTTCGGGCCGGACCTGCGTTTTCCGGGCGGGTTCGTCGGCCTCCTCCAGGACCAGGAAGAAGGTCCCGTTCCCGTCGATGCGAAGATCCACACCGACGGAGCCGCCGGCCTCGGGGCTTTCCAGGGCATCCCGGGGCGCCGGGGGCGCCTCGTCGCCGCATCCGGCAACGAGAAGAAGCAGGGAAAGGATGGCGACAGGAATCGGTCTCATGGGGGGGCCCTCAAATGAGTTCACGGGCGCCGTTCAACGGCGGCGCTTTTCATTATACACGGATTTCTGGCACGGAAGGTTTCAGGCCTCCTGCCGTTCGTGGGAGGCGCGCCATGAGGATTCGCCTCGGGCCATTCGCGCTGACAGCGCGAAACACGCTTGAGCGGATGGCATTGCGAAGGCCGTGCGGTATAATTCGTTCGACCGACGAGACACGTTTTCGAGAGGACGCCATGGCCAAAAAGGACAGCTGGTACAACAAATTCCGCGAGGCGTACATGGACCTTCACGCCGCCTACCTGGCCGTGTTGCGCCTGCGCCATCAGCGACACGACAGCCTCCCGCTCGTCATCGAGCGGGACATGAACCGGGAGGACCCCTTCGGCAAGGGGAACCCCGCCGCGAAGGACGCGGTGAAGCGGTGGCACGCGCTGTGGGAGAAGCACGCGTGCGGCGATGCGAACCAGCAGGCGTTCTCCGCCGTGACCGATGCCCTGAAGCAACATTATCACAGCTGGTCGGAATTCATGAAGACGTGCCCGCCCGACCTCAAGAAGTTCAAGATCGACGTCCCCTACGACACCTACATGATGACCGCCACCACGATGTCGCGGGGCACGCTGGAGAAACGCGCCCGCGTCCTCTCCGAGGCCTGGAAGCGCCACATCACCAAGGGGACGGACATGAAGCCGGACAAGGGGAAGGGGCGGTAGGGATTCGGGGCTTCAGATTCCAGCACGTCGGGTTCCAGCCGTTTCCGTCCGGGCAGGCAACGCCACGCCACGACCGCTCGATGGCTTTTCGGCCTGTTGCTGCGGGCTGGAAGCCCGCGATCCATGCAAGCGACCGCTTGGAGGGACACGGCATCAATGAATCAGGAAGATCCGTCTGCCGCGAAGCGGCATCAGGCTGATCAGGGGATGCTGAAATCTGGAATCCCCCCTCTACAATCCCCCCTCCGGCAAACCTACTTCACCGCTTCCCAGGTGCGGCGGTCCACCGGCGCGTAGCGGTAGTAGACCTCCAGGCACAGCGTCGCCAGCGTCGTGGAGAAGAGCCGGCCGTACTTGGCGAACTCGCCCTGGGGGTCCCACGACCCGGCGAGATCCCCTTCCTGCACCTGGTTCTCGACGATGAGGTCGCGCAACGCCTCGTTCCACTCGAGGAAGCGGTCGCGGTCGACCTGGAAGGTGAGCAGCATGCCGTAGTACCAGTAGTACCAGTCCTGCTTCTTCCAGGAAGGCATGCGTTTTTCCGTGATCCACGCCGCGGAACCCGCGAGCTCCGGCGGGGACGCGTCGATGTAGAGCCGGCAGAGGCACCCGATGGCCGAGCGGCGCGCGTTCATCTCCCAGGGGTCGTCGTACCCGTAGAGGTGAAGGCGCTCGCCGTCTTCGTCCTTCTTCTTCGCGCGCACGCGCTCCAGAAAACGCACCGCCCCCTCCATGGCCTCCCCCGGGACGTCGACGCCCGCCTCGAAGGCCGACTTGAGCTGCATCACGAACCAGCCCGTCACCGACGTGTCGGGCTTCTGGCCGGCGTTGTACCGCCACCCGCCCCGCTCCCCCGTCCGCTCGTCCTTGTACGCGTGGACGTTCACCGCGTAGTCCACGGCCTTGCGCGCGGCCTCGAGCGTCTTCTCGTCCCGGTCCAGCGCCGCGACCTCCGCCAGCGCCATCCCGCAGATGGCGTGCGTGTACCCCACGCCGTAGCCCCCCTGCCCCTTCTCCCAGATGCGGCCGGTCTCCGGGTCCTGCTTCGAGATCAGGAACGCCACGGCCTTCTTCACCGTCTCCCGGTGGTCTCCCACCTCCGCCGTCTGGCCCGCCCCCGCGAAGGCGAGCAGCGAGAGCCCCGTCATGGCGAGGTCCACGTTCTCGCGCGAGCCGTGCTTTTTCGAGTCCCAGCGGCCGTCCTCCCCGGCCGTCCTGGCGAGAAAACCCAGCGCCGAGTCCACCGCTTCCTCGGACGCCTCGGTGCCGCCGTACTTCAGGGCGGTCTCCAGCCGAAGCGAGGCCCGCCTCTGCCGCAGCCTCTCCGGCGTGTTCCGGACGAGGATCTCCTCCTCGGTCGGTTCCTCCTCCTCCGGGGCGGTCGCGGCCGGCTTCCCCGTGTCGCGCAGGACGAACCACCACAGGGCAAAGCCCCCGGCGCCCAGCAGCAGCAACACGAGCAAAAGGACGACGGCCTTGCCGAGGCAGCCCTTCTTCGCGGGCGCCGCGGCGCGCGGGCCCTCGCCGTCCCGGAGCGCGACGAAGTCCTCCTCGGACGCGTAGTCGAGGAAGACGAAGAGATCGTCGTCGGCGAGGTTCTCCACCATCTGCGGGGGCGGCGCGGCCCCGGCCGCCGCGTCTTCGGAGGGGGCTGCCGCTTCGGGCGCTTCACCGGCTTCCGTCTCCGGTCCTTCCTCCTGTTCCGGAGGAGCCTCTTCGTCGCCGGCGGGAGGCGCCGGCGTGTCGTCTTTTTCGAGGGACACGGTCGGCGGCCCCGGCGACAGGTCCTTCGCTTCCGCGTCCCGGGCGTCTTCCTTTTCGGGAGGAGGCGCTTTCTGGACGTGTCCGGCCACCTCGCGGAGGTCCGGCGCCCCGTCCTCTTCCGAGAGGGGCTCGAGGATGTCGTCGTCGCCGGGTCCGGGGCTTCCCGTGTCCTCTCCCCCTTCAGTCCTCGCCTTGTCTTCCGGCATCACTTCCGTCCGCATCGTTTCCGAAGGTCGCCCTATCATACCACGAGCTTGCGCTGATGCTACGGGCGAGCCGCACGGATCAGGGTCGCGCGGACTCGAGAAGAGCCCGTGCGAAGGGCTCCAGCGCCTCGGAAGCCAAGCGGTGCCCCGCCGCGTTCCAGTGGCTGTCGGCGGGCAAGTAGAGGATCGAGCCGTTGTTCTCGATGAACCGGGAGAGAAGATCGGCGACGGGTATCCCGTGTCTACGGCAGAAGACCGCGAGGGTACGGTTGGGTTCAAGCGGATCGAAGGCTTGGGGATCGTCCAGCCCTTCCTTGGCCTGCTCGAAGTAGACCTGCTCCTTGAAGGGGAGTATGGCCACGCCAAAGACAACGCCCCGCTCCCGGCAAAGACCGTCCATCTCGAGAATGTTCTTCCGGCACGAGCCGAAGCCCTTTTGGAATCTCGGCGAACGTTCGATTCTCGAGTTGAACTCGATCGCGGAGGGCCAGAACCTGAGCTTTTTCCCAGCCACGGGCGCCCAGTGAAACCGGATTTCGGTGTCGGAGCCCAACAGGTGGAGATTGTTGAATGTGTTTTTCACGATTCTGTAGGTCGTGGAATGCTCGTGGAACCAGTGACGAATTCCCCCCAGACGGCGGTCCACATCGGAGGCGGCGTCGCTGATGTCGTTGCCCGCGAAGAAGGCGTAGAGGACGACGTCGGGCTCTAGCCCTGGGGCACAATGGTCCACAAAGCCTCGGCTGTAACGCGTTCCCGAGCCGGGCATTCCGGCATTGATGACCGTCGCCCCCAGGGAGCGTTCCAGGACTTCCGGCCAAGTCTGGTCGTCCTGGACGAACTGGCCGAAGGTGAAGGAGTCGCCCAGCGCGAGGATCCTCGGGGCGTGGGGATCGACGATACCGTTGTCCCGAAGCCCGATCCCGGGGGGCAGTCCTTCGAAGTTCCGGATCGTGTACCCGAAGCGGGCTCCTCGTTTCAGCCGCTTTCCAAGAAGGGGATCGGGTTCGGTCATGCCGGGACCGACGTAGAGGTCGTATCCGAGGACATCCGGCGAAATCCGCCCCAGGATCTCGAGCGAGACGACGAGCAGCAGGAAGGTGATGCCGGCGATGATCAACGTCTTCCTGGCCGCGGCTTTCCATCCGCCCCGCGCGGGGGAGGGGGTCTCCTCGCGGCCCTCCTCGGGGGGCCCGTCTTCCGGGGGCTCGTTCGCGGGATTTTCGCTGTTCATGAAAGGCCGTCTTCCTTTCGTGCCCGCGGCACGCGCATCAGAACTGACGCTCGTATCTCTCGGGGGCCGTCACGTGTTCGACGTCGAACCAGTACGTCTCGCGGCCCTTGCGTTTCAGAAGAAGCCGGTCCCGCCCGGCGATCCGCATCGCCAGGCCCATGGGCGTGATCACGAGGAAGAACACGAGGCCCAGGATGATTCTGGAGACGATGTTGCCCATGACGAAAGCGACGCCCATCCACGCCCAGTAGACGGGTAGGGCCGCGCGCGTGCCCGTGAGCCCAAGGACGCCGCACGCGGCGCCGGCGATCCACAGGGCGATCGCGGTCCCGCGCTCGGCTTCGACGGGCCACCCGAAGTAGAAGGCCGCCCCGAGGAGGCCGAAACCCGCGATCATGACGGCGCCGAAGCGGCGCAGGCCCCCGGGCGAGGGCGTCCAGTCGATCTGAAGCAGGGCCATGTCGGTCGTCAGAAAATCGTGTAAATGAACGGGGCCGCGCTCGTGGACCCCAGGACGATCAGGACGATGAGGAGCAGCAGGACCAGGACGATGGGGATCATCCAGTACGCCTTGTTCGTCATGATGAAGAGCCAGAACTCGCGCAGGATGCCGGTACGCCTGGCCATGACACGGGTCCTCAATCCAGCTTGAACTTCTTCTTGTAGGCCTCGGTGCCCTTGAGCGGCGGCTGCTCCGGCTTGAGGCAGAGACAGTCTCCGAGGACCAGCGCGTCCATGTCGGTGAACATGAAGCAGCGGTACGCGTCCCGGGGCGTGCAGACGATCGGTTCGCCCCGGATGTTGAACGAGGTGTTGACGATCAGGCCGCACCCGGTCTTCTGCTCGAACGTCTTGATCAGCTTGCAGTAGCGGGGGGCCGTGTCCTGGTGCACGGTCTGGACGCGGGCCGAGTAGTCCACGTGCGTGATGGCCGGGACGTCGGAGCGGACGACGTTCAGCTTGTCGATGCCGAACGCGGATGTCTCCGTCTCCGTCATGGAACGGCGCCTCCCCTCCTCCACCGGGGCCACGATCAGCATGTACGGGCTCGGCGTGTCCATCGCGAAGTAGTCGCTCACCCGCTCCTCCAGGCAGCTCGGCGCGAACGGGCGGAACGACTCGCGGAATTTGATCTTCAGGTTCATGGTCGCCTGCATCGCCGTGTTGCGGGCGTCCCCCAGGATGGACCGCGCCCCCAGCGCGCGGGGACCGAATTCCATCCGGCCCTGGAACCATCCCACCACCTTCCCGGCGTCCAGCAGGTCCGCCACGTCGTTGCAGAGGGCATCCTCTTCGGCGTACTCGTGGTAGACCGCGCCGACGCTCTTCAGGTAGCCCTTGATCTCCTCCGCCTCGAAAGACGGCCCCAGGAAGGACCCGCGCTGGCCGTCCGGCGCCCCGGGCGTGCGCGCCTCCCCCATCACGTGGTGCCACACCGCCAGCGCCGCGCCCAGCGCGCCCCCCGCGTCCCCCGCCGCGGGCTGGATCCAGAGCCGCTCGAAGGGACCCTCCCGCAGGACCCGGCCGTTCGCCACGCAGTTCAGGGCGACGCCCCCCGCCAGGCAGAGGTTCTTCAGCCCCGTTTCCCGGTGCACGTGGCGGACCGTGCGGAGCAGGACCTCCTCGCACACCTTCTGCACCGACGCCGCGAGATCCATCTCCCGTTGCGTGATCCGGGTCTCCGGCTCGCGCGGCTTCCCCCCGAAGAGGCGGTGGAACCGCCGGCTCGTCATCGTCACGCCCTGGCCGTAGTTGAAGTAGCGCTGGTCCAGCCAAAAGGACCCGTCCTCCTTCAGATCCATGACGTGTTCGAGGATCCGGTCCGCGTATTTCGGCTCCCCGTACGGCGCAAGGCCCATCACCTTGTACTCCCCGGAGTTCACCTTGAACCCGGTGTAATAGGTGAAGGCGCTGTACAAAAGGCCCAGGGAGTGCGGGAAGCGGATCTCCTTCTTCAGCGCGACGCGGTTGCCCTGCCCTACCCCCCAGCTCGTCGTCGTCCACTCGCCCACTCCGTCGAGCGTCAACACGGCCGCCTCCTCGAACGGGGAGGGGAAGAACGCCGAGGCTGCGTGGGATTCGTGATGCAGCGTGAAGTAGAGCGGGCCCTCGTAGCGGTCCTTCAGCCCCCGGTCGATCTCCCGGGGCATGAAGAGCTTCTGCTTCAGCCACAGCGGCATGGCGCGGAGAAAGGACCGCAGGCCCCGGGGAGCGAAGGCGAGATAGGTCGCGAGCAGCCGCTCGAACTTCAGAAACGGCTTGTCATAGAACGCCACGGCGTCCAGGTCCTCCGGGGACAGACCCGACGACGCCAGACAGTAGTCGATGGCGTGCTGCGGAAAACGGTGATCGTGCTTCACCCGGGAGAAACGCTCCTCCTGGGCGGCCGCGACGATATGCCCGTCGACCACCAGCGCCGCCGCGCTGTCGTGGTAGAACGCCGAGATGCCGAGTATCGCGGTCATGAGTGCGGAGAAAGAAGGCCGGGGGACCCGATTCCGAAAGCCACGGAAGGATAGCCCGAGCCCGATCGGCTTTCAACACAAAGGCAGGAAGACGCAAAGGCGCAAAGAAAGGAAACCCTTTGTGGGAGGCGAATCCTCCGGTGAAACCGGAGGTTCGGCGATCTGCGAAGGCGGCATCGCCGTGGTCCCGGGCCGAAAGCCTGCGTGGCCCGGGACCACGCCTCCCACAAGCAGCACGGAAGAATGGCAAGCCCGTAGCCGCCGCTGAAATCTCCAATCTGCAATTCCTCTTCCGCCAGCGCCCAGCCCCTCAGGGAAGCCGCACCGCCTCCCCCGTGCGCGCGAACAGGACCCAGCGCTCCACCGTTTCCACGCCCGTGGCCGCGCGGATACCCTGCGCGTAGAGATCCAGCTGGTTCCGGTACGTCTCGGCCGAGGCCTTCGCGTCGTCCGTCGCGTCGGTCTTGTAGTCCACCACCACCCAGGCCTCGCCCTCGCGGAACGCGAGGTCCACGTCGCCCTCCACCGGGCGCCCACCCTCCCCCGGAAAGAGGATCGGCGTCTCCCGGAGCACCCGATCCGCTTCCAGCGCCCGGCGGAAGATCTCCGACGCCGCCGTCTTTTCGAGACAGGACGCCAGGTCGCCCGACGCGGTCTTCCCGAGCCCCTCCTCCCGGGCGATGCGGCGCGCCAGCCCGGTGCACGTGCGGGCGAAGGACGCGGGGCTCGAGGCCGAACGCGCGTCCCCGAGGTCGATCTCCTCCATCAGCCGGTGGAAGGCCGTGCCGAAGAGACGCGCCGAGCGCCGGTCCGGGGTCTCCCCCCCCGTTCCGCCGCCCCCCGGCGCCGGCGGCTCCACCCGCGCCGGCTCCTCGAACTCCGCCTCCGGCGTCTCCGGCGCCGGCCCCGTTCCGGCCTTCGCCGAGGAGGGATGGATCACCTCGATCCTCTCGTCCCTCCGGCGGAGAAGGTCCTCCCTCGCCCGCGACCACGCGCGCCGTTGCTCCAGAAGCGCTTCCGTGAACTTCTTCCTTCCCTTCTTCCGGCCGGACGCCGGGGCCCCTTCCTCTCCCGCCTCCTCGAAGACGGACGCCTCCCCCTCGCCCCCTTCGGCCAGGAGCCCGCCGTAGCTTCCCGGCGCGCCTCCGCCCGCCCGCGTGACGAACAGGTAGTCGCGCGCCCGCGTGCACGCCACGTAGAGCTGCCGCGCCTTCTCCGCGGCTTCGAGCGCTTCCTCCTCCTCCCGGGCCTCCTCGAACCCCTGCGTGTGGTGGGCCCCGCAGCGCAGGTGGAGGGCGGTCTCCGGAATCCGGCGCACCAGCGTCTCGGCCTTCACGACGCCGCCGAATTCGAGGCCCGAGCAGAGGTTCGCCAGGATCACCACCGGAAACTCCAGCCCCTTGGCCTGGTGGAAGGTGAGCAGGGCCGTCACGTCCTCCCCCCCGAAGGTGAGGGGAAGTTCCCCCTCCTCCTTCACCTCCTCCTCCACCGCCTCCGCGATCTCGTCCACGAAGTCCGCGAAGCTCCACCTCTCCTGCGCGTCCGCCCTCGCCGCGCGGGCAACGAGCCCTTCCAGGTGGGCGACCTTTCTCGGCCCGTAGCGGTCGTCTCCGCCCAGCAGCGCCGGCGCGCGGCACGCCTCCAGGAGGTCCCGGAGGGTGCGCGCGACGCCCCGCCGGTTCCGCTCGGCGTGGAGGGTGCGGAGCAGGCGGAAGGGGGCGCGGAAGGCCTCGGGCAGGCTCGCGTCGGAGCGCTTTAGGTCGAGGGGGCCCCCGTCGCAAAGCACGGCGAGATCGTCGTCGCCGAAGCCGAAGAGGGGGGAATGGAGCGCGGCGTAGAGGAGGACGGGGTCGTGGGGGCGCTCGACGGCGCGAAGGACCGAGACCAGCTCCTGGATCTCCTCGCGGGCGTAGAAGGCGGGCCCCACGTCGCTCACGTAGGGGATTCCCCGCGTGCTGAAGGTCTCCTCCACCGACTCGTACCCCGTGCGCTTGGGAAACAGCACGGCCACGTCGCCGTAGCGGGGCGCGCGGACCTCGCCCGTGCGTCGGTCCCGGACCGGAAACGATTCGTTCCCGCACACCGTCCCGACGATCCGCGCGATGGCCTCCTGCTCCTTGCGGCGCACCTCCCCGCGCTTGCCTTCGAGAGTCTCCCCGAACAGGTACACGCCGGGCCGGCTCTCCGCCGGCCGGTGCGCCGCAAGCGGCGTGTAGGGCGCCTGGACGTCCTTGCCCGGCACGGGGCGGATCAGCGCCGGGAACACGCCGTTCACCCACGTCACGACCGAGGGCAGGGAGCGGAAATTCCGCGCGATCGAGAGGATCTCGCCGTGGGGAAGGCCGCCGATCCGTTGCTTGACGTACAGGTAGATCTGGATGTCGGCACGGCGGAACCGGTAGATCGACTGCTTCGGGTCGGCCACCAGGCTGAGTTTGCCGGGCGCGGGCGCGCACGTCCGCCAGTCGCCGGCGTCCGCGCCCTCCCCGGCCAGGAAGAAGGCGATCTCGGCCTGCAGGGGGTCGGTGTCCTGGAACTCGTCCACCAGGATGAGCCGGAAGCGCTTCTGGAAGAAACGCCTCACCTCGCGGTGGTCCCGGAGGAGATCCCGCGCGAGGAGAAGCAGGTCCGAGAATCCCAGCACCCCCGCGCGCTGCAGGTTCCGCCTCGTCTCCCGCACCCGGTCGCGAAGCCAGGCGAGCCCCGCGCAGAAGACGGGAGACTGCAGCGCGCGGACGCTTGCCGAGAGACGATCCCTGATCTGTTTGGCGAGCTGCACGGCCTCCTCGCCGCGCGCCTTGCCGCCGTCCCAGTGCGTCTTGCCCGGTCTGCGAAAGGAGACGTTCCACGCGTCCGGGAGGGAGGCGAGCGCCTCGGTGAAGGCCTCCTCGGTCCCGGCGGACGTGATCCCGCCGAGGACGCCGAGGAAGGCCTCGAGATCGTCCTGCGTCGCCCCCCGCTTGACGGCGTATTTCGCGATGAACGCTTCGAGCGCCTTCCGGCCCTGCCGGAGCGCCTCCTGCTCGGCCCTGGCCTCGAACGCCTCCGGCGCCACGTTCATGGCGTCCAGCAGGTCCACCTGCTCGAAGAGGGCCAGGGCCATCCCACACACGTCGTCGGTCCGAAAGCCCAGGTCCACCCACCCCCGCACCGCCTCCTCGCCCGCTTCCTGCGCTTCCAGCCAGGACGCCGTGACCTCCTCCTTCACCCGTTTCTGCAACGCCTCGTTGTCGAGACCCGTCCCGGCCGGGTCCACGCCCGCCTCCAGGGGACGGGTCACCAGCATCTCGTGGCAGAAGGCGTGGATCGTGGAGATGTGGGCCCGGTCCAGCTCCGCCAGCGCCTTGCGCAGCCGCTTGTCGACCTCGGGCGCGGCGGGATCGATCCCCTCGAGCCCCTCGCGCGTGTGCGCCGGCAGGGAAGCGACGCCGCGCGTGACCGCCTGCTCCAGCGCCTGCCGGATGCGGATCTGGAGCTCGGCCGCCGCGCGTTCCGTGAAGGTGATGGCCACCAGCCCCGGCGCGTCGGTGACGCCGCGGGCCAGGGCGGAGACGAGCCGGTCCACCAGAAGCGTCGTCTTGCCCGTGCCCGCCCCCGCCTCCACCAGGAAGGTGCGGTCGAAGACCGTTTTGAAGCGAAGCCGCGCGGAGGCGTCAGGGTCTGTCGGAGCGGTTTTCATGGATCACGATCGATGCGCGCTGTTCGGGTTTGGATGTCAAATTGCAGATCGGAGATTTCCCTCGGGCGCAAATGGGCATCCCGATGCTTGCTGAAATCTGAAATCTCCCTTGGGGCCGTCAAACCTTGCCGATCTCCTTCATCTCCTTGTACCGCTTCAGGCGGGCCGGGGAGCGGGGCAGGTCCTTCAACAGCCGTCCCATCCGCGCCCGGCGGCGCTTGCCGCAGATGCCCAGATACTCGCAGAAGCTGCAGTTCTCGAAGTTCTTGAAGTGGGAGAGCCATTTTCCCGGGTTCTGGGGAAAGATCCCCTCCCGGATGCCGTCCCGCACGGTCCCGAGGATCTTGAACAGCGTCCTCTTCTTCGCTTGCCAGCCCTTTCCGGAAAAGGTCACCCGCCTGAAGCCCTGCTTCCGGGAGAGAAAGGCGTACGCGCCTTCCGAGGAATCCGGGTCCGCCTTCGGATCCCCCTCGAACGCGAGGAGGAGGTAGAGGGGGAGCTGGAGCGCCTCGCCTCCCTGGAAGGAATCGTCCTTCTTCCTCACCTTCCCGGCGGTGACCTTGTAGTCGATCACGCGCACGGCGCGCCCGTCGACCGAGCGGTCGATGCGGTCCGCGTAGCCGACGAGCGAAAGCGGCCCGCCCGTTTTCCCGGGCAGGACGACGGCGGCTTCGAGCTCCTTCTCGAACGCCACCGGCTGGAAGGCTTCCATGTCGGCGAGGTCCTCCGCCAGGCAGGCCCACATCAAATCGAGCAGCGCGGCCCGCTCGCCGGCCCAGACGGCCGGGCTTCCCACCGTTCCGGCCTCTTCCTCGGGCCCGAAGACCTCGTCCGCCGCGCGTTCGAGCTCCCGGCGGGCGGACGCCTCGTCCGGCGTTCCTCCCCCTTGACGCGCCTTCCGGATCCGCCTGTGCACCTTTTCGAGGATCTCGTGGACCATCGCCCCCTTGTGGAGCGGGTCGCATTCCTCGGCTTCCTCCGCGGCCGACGGGTCCTCGAGGGGAGAGAGGCGGATCACACGCCGGAGAAAGAACTTGTAGGGGCACAAGGCGTACTCTTCCAGGGCCGTGGGCGAGAACCTCCGACGGTCGCCGAAACGCTTCCGGACCGCTTGAAGCGCGCCGGGCGTCTTCAGCCACCCGTCGAACCGCGAGAAGGCCTTGTCGTCGAGAAGGGCCCTCCGGCGCGAGGCCGCCCGGGCGTACGCCGGCGAGGCCTTCTCCAGGAAGGTCCGGCGGTCCTTCGGGGCGAGGCCCCCGGTCAGGAAACGGTCGAGGGCCTGCACGGTGTCGCTCGGCTCGCGCTCGTTGAAGCCCGTGAACACGGGCACCGTCTTCACGGACGCCTCGATCAACGCGTCGAGGTCCAGGCTTTTCCCCTCGAGGGCCTCGTGAATCCGGAGCACGAAGGGGGAGGGGGCCTGCGTCCTGCCCGCCGCGGGATCGTAGCCGGCATAGGTGAGAACGATCTCCTGCCGTGCGCTGCCCACTGCCGCCGCGAACCGGCGGGCTTCCTCGCCGAGTCGCTCCGCCCGAAGCGCCAGGCAGGCGAAGGCGGGGTCCTCCCGGAGCCGCTCGCGCTCGTCGTCCAGCAGGATGGGATCCTCCCGCGGAACCGCCGGAAAGCGCCGGAGGGCGAGGCCGGGAACCAGCACGGCGCGGAAGTCGAGGCCGGCCGCCTGGTCGACGGGCAGGACGTTGACGCCGCCCCGCCCGGTGTGGCCAGCGCTGACCGCCCCGTCCTCGAGGAGGTCGCGGACGTCCCGAAAGAGGGTTTCCGGGTCCACGGCTTCCCCGGCGGCGTCCATCTCGGCAAGGAGGTCGAGCCGGCGCAGCAGCACGCCTCTTTCGGTGGATTCCCGGAAGAGGTTCACGATCAGCACCTCGAGTTTCCGGGAAGCCTCGGCAAAGGTCCCGGCCCCCGTGATCGCGTCGAGGTCCCCGAACAGGGACGCGAGTCCCGCCCGGCAGGCGTTCACGGAAGCGGACCGGGTTCCGGTCCGCGAGGATCGTTGCGTTTCGCCCTTCGGTTCCTCCTCGGAAGCGGCCTCTTTGGCGAGGGCGTCCAGGGCCTCGAGGATCGCCTCCTTGCCCCGCGGCTCGCCGGCGCTCCTCGTGATCCGGTCCCAGCGGTCGGCGGGAATCGGCCCGTCGCCGGCGGTGTAGACCGAGCCGTCGAGATCGATCATGCCAAGCGCCGCGAAGAGGAGATCGCGGTCGAAGTCCTCGGACACGGCTTCGAGCAGCGTGAGGAGGGCGCGGGCTTCGGGCAGGGCCGGGACCAGGCCGGCGCCGCGGAAGCAGAAGGGGATCCCGGCGCGGGACAGCGCCCCGGCGACCAGCGGGAAATACGCGGCGGGGTGGCGCAGGAGGACGGCCATGGCGTTGAAGGGGACGGCGTCTCCGGCGAGGCGGAGGCACTCCCGGGCCAGCTCGCGGCATTCGGCCTCGGGACCGGGGGCGGAGAGCGTGGTCACGGGGAAATCGACCGGCCCCGGGCCGTCCGCCGGCGGCGTGAACGGATCGAGACCCGACAGGGAGGGGATCTCGATCGCGCGGACCCCGCCGGCGGCTTCCTCGAGTCGTTCCACCGTTCGGTCCAGGGCGGGCAGGCCCACGCCGGGGATGTCCGGTACCCAGAGGTCGACGGCGAGCGGGCTTTGGGCGAGGTGGAGGAGGAGTCGCTCCTGCAGTCCGTGGAGGAAGGGGGGGAGGACGGCGAGGACCCGGTCGGCCTGGAGGCGGCGGGGCAGGTCGGCGCCGTCGTCCGAGCCTGCCAGGGCGGCGCGGTAGTACGTGGCCCGGTCGGCCAGGCCTTCGTCTTCAAGAAGGCGCGTCCAGGCGTTGAAGAGGTTCCGGACGGCGGAGATTTTCGGCGGATTGTCGAAGACGGGGGGTCGGGCGCGGAGGAGGCGGGTGCCGAAGGTATCGGCCCCGGTCATGCGCAGGTCATGGACGGTCCCAAAGAGGGCGTCCTGAAGGCCGTCGATCTCCAGGGCGGGGCGGAGGGGGTTCTCACGGGACCCGCGCAGGTGGTCGCGGAGAAAGGCCTCCCACCGGCCCCGGGGGACGGGGCGGGCGTCCGCGCGGGGGGCGCCGAGGAAGCGTGCGAGCTGGTCGAGGGAAGCGAGCCGCACGTTCAAGGCGCCGGGAAGACGCGAGGCCAGCGCGTCCTGCACGACGTGGGCGAGGGGGCGGGAGGGCAGGAGGGCCCAGCCGCCGGGAAACGTCCCGCTTCCGGCGGGAGGCTCGCGCCAGGAAGCGGTCTCTTCGACGAGGGCCGAAACGAGCCCTCCGGATCCGCGGACGGTGGTCAATCGCAGGGGCATCCGATCCCTTCCCAAGCAGGTCCCGGGCATGGATTGTAGAGGTTCGGTCTTCGACATTCGACCTCGGAGATCCGCATTTTGCCCGTCGATGCGCGGGAGGAAACGAACTTTCCTGGCGCGCCGGTCCGGCGGGGGGTTTATACTACGGAAACCCGCGGGGGGACCGCGGGTTCATGTCGGTATTGAGAGGGAGGAACCATGCATCCATCGTTTTCCAGGCGAACGCAGTCCGGGCTCGTCCTGGTTTCTATGCTGCTTTTCCTTTCTTCCGGCGCGCTCGCCGAAGACAAGGTCTTCGAGGAGAGCTGGTTCGGGCTGTACATGATGGGCGGCAAGATCGGCTGGTCCCACGACAAGACGCTGCGCGGCGAGCGGGACGGGAAGGAAGTGTTCATCACGATGAACGAGCAGAAGATCGAGATGGCGCGGATGGGAACGACGATCAAGATCGAGAGCTCCTCGGAGGTGGTGGAGGACGAGGAGGGGAACCTCATCTCGTTCAAGAGCGTCAGCAGGCAGAGCACGGTGGACAAGGAGCTGCGCGGGGAGGTGATCGACGGGAAGATCAGGCTGGTCCGCTCCATGAGCGGAATCGAGCAGCCCGCCAAGGAGATCGATCTCGCGCCGGGGATGCTCCCCCCCGAAGCGCTCGATCGGCTCATGAAGAAGAAGGGCCTGGAGAAAGGGACGAAGTACACGGTGAAGGGGTTCGATCCCAGCATGCCGGAGACCGCCATTCCCATGGACATCGAGGTGAAGGGGAAGGAGGAGGTCGACATCCTGGGCACGTCGCGGACGCTCGTCCGCGTGGACACGAAGATGACGGCCCAGGGGATGCGCGTGCTCATGAAGACGTGGGTCGACGAGAACTGGGACACCTGGAAAATGAACCAGATGGGCCAGATCGACATCGTCCGCATGCCGGAAGTGCTCGCGAAGAAGAAGGGGAAGGTCACCGAGGTCTTCAACCAGACCATCATCCCCGCCGACCGGAAGATCGAGAACGCCCGGGAAGCCAGGCGCCTGCGTTTCCGTCTCGAACACACGGAGGGCGCGGAGTTCACGGATTTCCCCTCGGGGGACCGGCAGAAGATCCTCTCGCAGGGCAAGGGGTTCATCGAGATCGAGATCAAGGCGGCCGACGTCGAGGAGGGCGAGATCCGTCCGGTGCAGAAGGAAGGATTCGAGTCGTATCTCGCTTCGACCCCCTACCTCCAGTCCGACGACGAGCGTATCCAGGACATCATCAAGAAGACCGTCTGGGACGAGGTCGACTCCCTCAAGACCGCGAAGAAACTCGAGCGGTGGGTGTGCGTGAACATCCAGAAGAAGAACATGGGCGTGGGCTTCGCCACCGCGGCCGAGGTGGCCAAGAACCTGGAAGGCGACTGCTCGGAACACGGCGTGCTGCTCGCGGCGCTGTGCCGCGCGGCGGGCATCCCCAGCCGCGTCGTGGGCGGCCTGGTCTACGCGGACGTTCTGGCGCCGCAGACCAGCGAAGGCAAGGGCGGGTTCGGCTTCCATATGTGGACGGAGGCGTACGTGGGAGAATGGATCGCCCTGGACGCCACCCTGGGCCACGGGTTCGCCGACGCGACCCACATCGCGCTCGCCCGAAGCGCCCTGGAAAAGGAAGCCTCCATGTTCGAGCTCATGCCCATCGGCAAGTACATGGGCAAGCTCGAGATCAAGGTGCTCCAGGACTAGGGGCCCGGATGGGATTCCAGATTTCAGATTGGAGATTTCAGCATCCCCTGATCAACATGACAAACAGGTGTATTGCCCGTGCCCTGCAACGCTGCGCGGGGCGCGGGCAGCCTGCCCGCCATAGCCTTGGCGACGGCGGGTCTCGCCCGCCGCAACGCGGCGACGCGGTTCTCAACACGAAGGGATTGCAGGGAAACGCAAAGGGCGCGAAGGACGCAAAGGGATGTAACGCTACGTATTGTGATTTGCCCGCAGGGCCTGAATCCGGAACTCGGGAACTCAGGCACTACGACTCGTTGGGATTTGGGATTTGGAGTTCATTGGGATTTGGGAATTGGGGTTTGGGATTTCGCCGTAGCGCCAGTACGTTGATCAGGATCGAGGAGGTTTCATGGACCCCAAAATCGAGGATCGGTGGGACGCGCTGTGCGGGGAGGTGTCGGGCTTTCTGGCGCGGGACCGGGTTCCCGGGGCGGCGCTCGGCGTCGTCCTCGGCGAGGAGACCTTTACCGCCGGCTTCGGCGTCACCAACGTCGACCATCCCCTCGACGTGACCGACGAGACCTACTTCCAGGTGGGCTCGATCTCCAAGACCTTCACCGCCACGGCGATCCTGAAGCTCGTCGAGGGCGGCAAGGTGGACCTGGAGGAGACGGTCCGCGCTTACGTGCCGGATTTCGGCGTCGCGGACGAGGACGTCTCCGCCCGCGTGACCGTCCGCCACCTCCTCACGCATACCGGCGGATGGGAGGGCGACTACTTCCGCCACACCGGCGAGGGCGACGACGCCGTGGCCCGATACATGGAGGTCATGAAGGAGATCCCCCAGCTCGCCCCCCTCGGCGCCGTGTGGTCCTATAACAACGCCGGCTTCGCCGTCCTCGGCCGCATCCTGGAAACGGTCACCGGCAAGACCTGCAAGCGCGCCCTGGAGGAGATCGTGCTCGAGCCGCTCGGATTGTCGCAGTGCCTCCTCGATCCCCGGGACGTGATGGTCCACCGGTTCGTCGCAGGCCACAAACTCGAGAAGGACGTGGTGCGGCCGGCCGAACCCTGGGCGTTGCCGCGCTACTCCTGGGCGGCGGGAGGCGTCCTCTCCTCCATCACCGAGCTGCTGCGGTACGCCCGGTTCCATCTCGGCGACGGCCGGGCGGAAAACGGCGAGCGCCTCCTCGCGTCCGATACGCTCGAGGCGATGCGCTCGCCCCAGGTCCGGATGTGGGGAGAGACGGAGACCATGGGGCTGTCGTGGTTCATGCGGGACGCCGGGCCCTTCCGGGAGATCTGGCACGGCGGGGGGACCACGGGACAGGTCTGCATGCTTCACCTGGTCCCGGCGCGGGATTTCGCGGTGGGGATCCTGACCAACGCGGGATTCGCCAGGCATGTGCTGCGCGAGACGGTGCGAAGCGCGCTGAAGCGTTTCCTGGACTACGAGCCCGGGGAGCCGAAGCCGCTGGAGGCGCCCGCGGAAGAGCTGGCGCCGATCGCAGGTAAATACTGGCGCCCCTTCGCGGAGATGGAGCTGGGGATTCTCGGCGGGAAGCTCGTCTGCTTCCATGCTCTCAAGGCGGGCTTTCCGACCGAGGAGACGCCGGCCCCTCCCCCCTCGCAACCCTTCACGGTGGATCTCTGCGAGAAGGACCGCCTGGTCGTGCTCGAAGGGGAGTACCGGGACGGCCTCGCCGAGGTGCTCAGGAAGTCCGACGGCTCGATCGGGTGGCTCCGCTTCGGCGGGCGGATCTACGAGCGGCGCTCCGCGTAGCCCTTCCTGGTCCTTTCCCGGACAGCACGGCCTCGAGACGGGCCAGACGCCGGGAAGGCAGGCCCTCCTCCTCGAAGGCTTCGAGGACGGATCGCAGCGTCCCGTGACCCGCGAGGAAACCGTTGAGACGCGCCGTCGCCCCCGCGGAACCGCGATCGGCGTTCATCGGCGTGCATCGGCGGTTGAAAAAGCAAACGCATCTTCCTGAGTTCCTACGTTCCAGATTCCTGCATGTCTTGGTGTTGAAAGCATCATTCCGGGGTGCTGCGGGCTGGAAGCCCGCGATCCCAGTACGGCTCGCGCTCCAGAGCACCGCTTTCGATGGATTTGTACCCAAAAAGATCTCTGAGCCCTCTGATTCCTCTGATCCCTCTGTGTTCAAGAACTTGCGTCACTTGCCGGAAAAAAGTTCTCGCGAAAACAACATTTCAAGACATAGGGGTCCAATGACCAATGACCCGTGACGATCGCCCCGCCGTCATCTCGCCTTCGCGAGCCTCTCGATCGCGCGCGCCACGTCGAGGCGGCGCTTCTCGATGGGCCGGGGGTCGCGCGTGAAGGTCGTCATGCCGGAGGAGATCGTTTCGGGAACCGCGAGCAGCGCCTCCACCTCCCAGACCTCGCCGGCCGTCATCGAGGCGCGCTTCGCTTCCAGGAGCCGTTTCAGGATCGCCAGGTACTCGTAGTCCTCGAGGCCGTCCCGGAGCATCTCCCAGCGGATCGAGTCCACCGGACCCTCCAGCACCGTCTCCGCCTGCGTGCCCGAGGCGGCCGCTTCCGGCGGATAGAGGAAGCGGCCGTCCCCGTTGCCCCACGGGCGCTTCACCCCGCGCGGCGTGCTGTAACCCGAGACCCAGCCCATCGGATCCTCGTACGGGTTCTGCGGGCGTCGCCTGTCCGGGTACGCCGCGCGGCTCGTCCAGTAGTTCGTCTGCCAGACCAGGACCCCCTCGATCTTCCGCTTCCACGTCTGCCAGAGCCACACGCGCAGCTCCGTCGCCGGGTGGTCGATGAACAGCGTGCAGTAGGGGGCCTTCGGGCCCGTGCACACGTACCACCAGAAGCGATCCCCCTCCCTCCGCCGGGCCTCGGCTTTCGCGTGGTCGTAGGCGTGGGAGACGGGACACCAGACGTTCGGGCCGCCGACCAGCGCCTCCTCCACCTGCTCGGTGAGCATCCGTCTCAGACCCGGCGCCTCCGCCTTCAGCTTCCGGAACCCGTTCATCACGAACGCGTAGTCCTTCGGCGAGGGCTCGTCGAACCAGTAGACGAAGGCCTCGTCGAGCCAGCCCTTCTCTTCCAGATGCGCCTCGAGGGCCCGCGCGTAGTTCCGGAACGCCGCCTTGTACTCCGGGGCGGATTCGGGGTAGCCGAGCAGGCGGGGCTCCCGCCGCGAATGGAAGCTGCCGCCTCCGAGCCCCGGGATCCGCAAGCGGAAGGCGTTGAAGTGGTGGTGGTCGATCGCCCGGGCCATGGCGCGGTCCCAGCGCTTCCAGGAAAAGACCGGCTTCATCTCGGACGGCGTCAACGGCTCGAAATCACCGCCCCGGAGGAGCTCGGCGCCCGTCCCGGCGTCTTTGAGCGAGACGTCGTCGTACCAGACCGTGCCCGTGGGCGAGCCGTCCTCCTTCCACACCGTGGCCCACAGCGTCAGGCGGACCGACGTCGCGCCTTCGGGGAAGGAGACGATCTTCCGCCGGAATGTCTGCCAGGTTCCGTCGCCGTGGACGACCATGTCCCGGTTCCGCCCCGACATCCACGCCCCCGAAGCGTCGTGGTGGTTCAGCGTCACGATGAAGGCGTGATCCGCTCGTTTCGTTCGGTACGTCAACTGGAGAAGAAATCCCTCCGCGGGAATGCGGATCCGCCTCGCGTACCGAGCGGACGCCTGGGATGTCGGCGAGCGGTCGTCGACGCGAAGCGAGCTCTGGCCGGCGTGTTTCACGCTGTCGTCGCGTTGTCCCCCCTCCCAGGAGGATGCCGGCCAGGAGACCTCGATGGGATCCAGGGGCGCCGGATCGTAGGGGGAGACGTGATGGGCGCTGAAGTCCGCCCAGTACTTCTCGAGCACGGATCGCCTTTGGGCCGGGTCCACGATCTTCTGGTACCGCCACACGTTGCCGGGCGAGAAGCCGAACGCCGTCGTGCAGGTCATGCGGTCGGGAAGCCGGAAGCCGAAGACCTCGACCGTCAGGGGCACTGACGCCTCGAGCCCTTCCGCCTCCAGCCGGATCGTCCCGCGATAGGTCCCGGGTTCCGCGTCTTCGGGGACGTTCACGCGGACCCACAGCGGCTGGTTCCGGTCCGCCTCGAGGTCGATCGCCCCGCGCAACGGCGGCAACGGGTCGGGCCACGGCGCGACGACGCCCGTCGAATCGGTCGGCCGGGTCACCTCCACGTAGCCGACGCGCAGGATCTCGACGCGTCCCGCGGGGATCGTCCTCCCCGCCGGCCCCCGGAGGTCCCCGCACGCCGCCTGCAGGCCGCGCAGGCCCTTCGAGGGCCTCAGGACGAGCTGCGCGCACTCCGTCTCGTTGCGCGCCGCGCGAACGACCAGAGCGTCGGCGAGGGCGTCCGGCGGAGGCCTCGTCCGGCTGACCTTCCATCCCGACGACGCCCCCCAGACGGCGAGCGTCTCGCTCGATCCGGGAAGCCGCTCGCCGAAGTCGGTCCGGAACAGCTCGGCCACGTTGAACTCCGTTTGCCCCTCGAAGCGGATCCCGCCCGAAAGCCGGAGCCGGAGATCCAGACGTCCCGTGCCCGGAACCTCGTAGGGGATCTCGATCCTGCCCCGGCCGGGAGGCACGTCGTGTTCCGAGGTCACGGTATGCGGAACGAGGCCGGGCCCGGACACCGTGACGGAGGCCTCGACCTCCAGCGCGCGGCCCGTCGCGTTTGTCAGGCGCGCCGTCACGCGGTTGCCGGCGCCGGGAAGGCCTGTCCCGAGCCCTTCGATGCGGACGGGGACGCGGGAGTCCTCGGTGAGGAGGGAGAAAAACCGCGTGCGGCCGGTGAGCCGGGCCGGGTCGCCGTCGAGTTCCGCGTTGACCTCGAAACCGCCCACCTGCAGGGAGACGCGGGTCCCCTCGTCCTTCGGGGTATGAAGGCGGACCCAGAGCGCCGGCCCGCCCAGGATGGCGCCGGGGACGGCGAAGGTCTCCGAGGCCAGCCGCCCGAGGGCGCCGATCTTCGTCCAGGACGCCCCGTCGGCGGAAACGGAGACGAGGACCTCGCCTTCGCGGTACCACACCAAACCGAGCCTCACGGTCGCGGAGAGGAAGCGCCGGCCCGCGATCTCGTGCCGGTAGACCACCTCGTTTCCCGGTCCGAACAGCCAGCGGTTGGTGTTGAAGTCGCACTGGTGGAAGACGAGCGGCCGCGCGTGATTGGCCGAGGGGGTCTGGAAGGGGGCCAGGAAGCGGTAGGCGTTTCCCCGGAGGCGCTCCCCCTCCCCGAGCACCAGGGAACCCTGCCGCGCGTAGACCGGCGCCGCCTCGGTCAGGCGGACGTCGTCGAAGGCGACGGCCCCCTTCACGTGCCACTGGCCGAAGCGAAGGCGTGCGCGCTCCCTCTCGAGGGTTCGCGGGGTGACGAAGACGGAGGCGTACCGCTTCCATCGTCCGGGGAGGGAGCCGAGGTCGCGGTTGCAGAAACCGGGCCCGCTGACCGGGGTGCCTCCGTGTCCGCCGGCGTTGCGGGCCTGGAAGCGCAGGCGGTAGACGGTGCGGGGTTTCAGGGGAAGGGGCGCGGAGTACCAGGCGAAGCTGTCGCGCCCGTCGCCGGTGACGGCGATCGCCCGCGAGCCGCGGGCCGCGTTCCCCTGCAGCCAGGTTCCCTCTCCGCCCGAGAGGGTCCACCCTTCCGGTCCGTCCTTCCCCTTCTCGAAGGAGGGATTCGGCACGTCGATCGTGCCTGCAGCGGCAACGGAGGCGAAGGCGAGGACCGCGGCGAGGGCGAGGCAGGAGAAGATCCAACGGCCGAACGACCGGCCCGCCGGCTCGCGGGCGGAGCCGCGACCGTGAGGGAGCGGTGCCGCCCAGGAACCGTTCCGCAATGCTCGTACTGCCTGCAAAGGTGGTTCCTTCTGTAAACAAGCCATGGGCTCGATTGTACAACAGGGTCGGATCCGGAGAGGTTCCATATGCATATTCCATCACCGCAATCGACTTCGGACTTTCGACCTTGGACGTTCGACGTTACCACGGGACCGTACCGCCAGCGCCGTCACAGCAGCTGCGACAGGAATGTCCTCGCGGGCACGGACAGCGGACCGCGAGGACGGGCGAAGCAATCCGCGTCCACGTAGTCGGCCTCGATCACGACCTGGAAGGCGAAGGGAGCGCCGAGCCGCTCCTGGAAGCGGGCGAGCACCGGTCCCGGGGCTCTTTCCCTGCGCTTCACCTCGACCAGGAACCAGGGCTCGCCGTCGCGGATGACCACGAAATCGACCTCGCGCTTCTCCTTGTCGCGAAGGTAGGCGAGCTCGAACCGGCCGAATCCCATGTCCGTCCATCCCTCCACCGCCTTGAGGAGATGGCATCCCACGAAGGTTTCGGACCGGCGTCCCGGATCCCCGACCGCGGACCAGTCGCGAAGAAACCATTTCGGTTCCTTTCGAAGCGATCGCGGTACGTTCTTGAACCACGGCCTGACCAGAAACCCAAGATGCAAGGACCGCAGGACCTCCACCCACCGGCGGGCCGTGTCGACGGAGACGCGCAACTCCCGCGCAAGGTTCCCGAAGACGAGCTGGCAGGAGGAGCGATCCATGAGGAGGCGGACCAGCGTTTCCATCTGGGACAGATGCTGGATCCGGGTGAGGTCACGGATGTCCCCGCGCACGAGCTGTTCGAGACGCAGGGATTGCCAGCGACGGCTGAAGCGTGGATCCCGCTTCAGGAACGGCTCGGGGTATCCGCCGTGTCTCCATAGAGCCTCGAAGTCGACCTTCGAAACCTTTCGGGGATCCCGGACGATCCTGTCGGGATCCGGTATTTCCTGGACGGCGCATTCCGCCATGGAGAACGGGTGCATCCGGTAGGGAAAATACCGCCCCATCAGACTGTCGCCTCCGCGCCGGAAAATGTCGATGCGGCTGCTTCCCGTGACCACGATGCGAAGATCCTCCCCGTACGCGTCGAAGAGCCCTTTCAGGAACGATTTCCAGCGCGGAAATTTGTGCAGCTCGTCGAACAGGACCACGGGCGTGGTGGCCGCCAGACGATCCAGGCCCATACGCTCGGCAAGGGCTTTCGTCCCCCCGAGGATCTGCTCGCGGTCGTCCACGTCGTCCCAGTTCACATAGTGGTCTGCATGGCCTCTGCACGTGGTCGTCTTGCCCACCTGGCGAGGACCGCTGATGATCGCCATTTGCCGGTGGTTCCCGAGATGTTCCCCGAGCATGGAATCGTAGATGCGCTTGCGAATTTTCATGTGACCATTATCGCGCTTATCGCAAAATAGTCAAGACCGTTTTACGACGAGTCGCAAATTGGTCGAACTCGAAAAGGCCCCCCTTCTCGGGGACTGGCAAGGATCCAGCCCCTTCACCGCCCGGCGGATGCGTTCTCCGCCTGCCGGGTCCTTCCCCGCCGGCGCGCGCGCAGCCAGAGCCCGAGGCCCGCGAGGCCCAGGAGCAAGAGGCCCGTGAGGTTGCCGGACCCGCCTCGGCCCCGCGCGGGGGCACAGCTGCCGCCGTCGTCGTCGTCCGGGGGGGGAGGCGGGGCGGGCGTCGTGCCGTTGACCGACCAGTCGTAGGGGTTCTCGTCGGCGTCGTTGGAGCTGATCGAGACGTCGAAGGAGAACGCCCCGCCCGCCGTCTCGGGCGTGACGGAGAGGGTGAAGCTCGTGGTTTCGGAAGGCGCCACGGCCCGCTGGGCGTGGTTTTCGACCGAGACCTCGCAGTTGACGAGGCTGCTCACCGCGCTGTCCGGAAAGAGGAGGGGCCCGGTTCCCGTGTTGGTGATCGTGTAGGTCAGGTTCATCTCCACGCCCGCATCCTGGGATCCCACGTCCTCCGAGCTTCCGTCGGCCACCGGAGTCCCGCCCCGGTCCACGTCCATCTCGGACGCGAGGGACGTGGTGCCCTGCACCGTCCAGTCGTAGGGATTTTCGTCTCCTTCTGCGGCCGGGACGGAGAGGTGGAAGCGAAACGGCGTGCCGGCGGGCGTGCAGGAGACCGTCAAGTTCGTGGTGCCGCCGCTTCCGGCGATGGGCGTCGCGGGCAGGGCCGTCACCGACGCCGCGCAGTTGACGGGGCACGAGACCGTCACGAGCGGCGAGCCCGTCAGCGCGAGGGCGCTGAACCCGTTGTTCTCGAGCGTGTAGGTCAGGTGGAAGGCGGCGGACTGCACGCCGACGTCGTCCGTGGAGCCGTCGGCCACGGACGTGCTCGCGCGTTCCACGTCCAGGTCCCCTGGCGGCGGGGGAGGAGGTCCGCCGCTCATCCCGGCCGTCACGCCCCAGTCGTACGGGTTCTCGTCGGGGTCATCGGATGCGATGGCGATGTTGAAGTAGTAGGGCGAGCCCGGCCCGGCGGACGGCGTGCAGGAGAGGGTGAAGCTGGTCGATCCGCCGCTGGGAACCGGCGTGGCGGGAAAGGCGGTCACCGAGACGGTGCAGGAAACCTGTGCGATGATCTGCACGGGGTGGACGCCGACGAGGTTGAGCTCGCCGGGCCCGTTGTTCCGGATCGTGTAGGTGAGGTCGAACGCGACGCTCTGGCTGCCGAGATCATCGGTCGATCCGTCCGGCACGCTCGTCGCGTTCCGCTCGACGTCCATTTCCGGATAGGGTGCGATGGGGTTCTGGGCGCCGGCCGCGGGGGCCAGCAGGAAACCGGCCGCGAGCACGGCACAAAGGGCGGGCAGAGTTCGCGTGATGTGGGCCATGGCCTCTCTCCTGAAGGGACGTGCGATCGTTTTCTGAATGCCGATCTCTTCATAGCATACACGGATTCGGTCCCAGGTGTTAGGGGCGCCCTGCCGCTGAAATCTGAAAACCCTACCCAGGCAATCCCCAATCCCTACCTCGGCAATTGAAAATCCCTTTATATACAATCCCAAATCCCTTCATCCCCTCTGCGCCTCCGCGTCTCCGTGGCTTGCTCCTGCAAACCGCACCTACCATAACGCGGGCGATTTTTGCATCATCAGGACGCGCCACGGGGATCGGACCGCCGAAAGGAGACGGCATGAAGGACTGGAAACAGGTCCGGATCGATTTCGACGAACGCAAGCTCGACGTCCGCATCCCCCCCCGCGCTTCCGTGCTTACGATGAGCGACGCGCTTCCCGCGTCGGATCCCGCCGCAGAGATCGAACAGGCGCTGGCCCGCCCCATCCACTCCCCTCCCCTCGAGGACATCGTGCGCCGGTGCGGAACCGACTCCGCTTCCCTGCAGGTCGCCGTCGCCGTCTCCGACATCACCCGCCCCGTCCCCTACAAGGGCGAGAGCGGCCTCCTCGCCCCCCTCATCCGGCGCCTGGAAACGGCCGGCGTCCGCCGCGAAAACGTCACGCTGGTCGTGGCCACCGGCATGCACCGCCCCAGCACGCCCGAAGAAGACCTCGAGATGTTCGGCCCCGAGATCGTGCACCGCTTCGAGATCGTGAACCACGCCTGCGACGACGAGGCGGGGCTCGTGTCCGTGGGGACGACGGCCTCCGGCACCGACGTCTCGGTGAACCGCCGCTTCGCTTCCGCCGATCTTCGCATCGTCACCGGCCTTGTGGAGAGCCACTTCATGGCCGGGTTCTCGGGCGGGCGGAAATCCGTCTGTCCGGGTCTCGTGGACGAGAAGACGATCCAGCGCCTGCATGGCCCCGAGGTCCTGGAACACCCGAGAACCGACAACCTCGTCCTGGACGGGAACCCCTGCCACGACGAGGCCGTGGAGGTGGCGCGCAAGGTCGGCGTCGATTTCTCCGTCAACGTGACGCTGGACCGGCGGTTCAGGATCGTGCGGGTCTTCGCCGGGGATCTCCTCGAAGCCCATCGCGCCGCCTGCGAGGACGTGGTCGGCGCGATCCGGATCCCCGTGGAGCGGGAAGCCGACATCGTGCTCACGCACGGCGGCTACGTGGGCCGGAACCACTACCAGACGGCCAAGGCCGCCTGCAGCGCGCTGCCTGCCGTGAAGCCCTCGGGAACGCTGATCATCGCGGCGGACAACCGGGACGAGGAGCCGGTGGGCGGACCCGCGTACCGGACCCTGCTCCACCTCCTCTCGATCCTCGGGCCTGACGCCTACGTCGAGATGCTCAAATCGCCCTTCTGGCCGTTCACCCGGGACCAGTGGGAGCCGGAGATGTGGGGACGGGCGCTCAGGAAACTCGGCCCCGAGGGGATCGTCTACTGCTGCACGCAGATCCCCGAGAAGGATTTCGCGTGCATCCCGGGGCGGAACGGCTGGGCCCACCTGCCCGAGGAATCCTTGAAGGGCTGGGAGGAGACGATGGAAGCGATGGTCGAGGGTTCGCTTCGGGCCGCCGTTTCCGGCTTCCAGGAGAGATGGAACCGCGAACCCGAGGTCGCCTTCCTGGCCGAAGGGCCGTACGGCGTTCCGGTGCTTCGTTCTTCGGAGAGTGACGATGAAGAGGATCGATGAGGAAGACGCTGGAGGTCGGGGGGACGTGCACGGGGGAGCACGGCGTCGGCATCGGGAAGCGGGAGTTCCTGCCGGAGGAGCACGGCGCGAGCCTCGAGGTCATGAAGAAGATCAAGGGTGCGCTCGACCCGAAGGGGCTCATGAATCCGGGCAAGATGTTCCCCTGAGCGCTCGTAGCGCACCACACCTAGACCCATCGGTTCGGATTGGAGGGCGAGCCTCCCGGCGAGCCAGAAACTCGTGGCTCGGGGGGACCCTCGCCCTCCAAAACAGCTCCATTGAACCGATGAGTTCAGGTGTGGCAATGGACTCGTCCTTCAACGCTCTCATTGAAAGAAAGGTGCGCATTGCTTCTTCGACCCTGATCAACCTGATGGTTTGTACACCCCTCGGATCCACCTGATCAAGGTCTCGGGTTACGGAGTGGAGTGCCGGCCGGCGTGTGCGAGTCCCGCCACTCCGCCTTCGGCTTCGTGGCTGACTACGATGTTCCTGCCCAGGAAGCGGAGGTATCGCCGCGAGCCTTGAAGCAGATCGCGTTTCCCGCGATCGCTTCAGGGTCGCGCCTCCCACAAAAAGACTTCGCTTTTCCCCGAGGCCCGGAGACGAGATCGCGTCTCCCACAATCTTACCCTTACCGCTCTTCCAGCGCGTCAAGGCGTTTCTCGTACTTCGCCTCCCCCGGCGAGAAGAGCAGGGCCCGCCGGTAGCCCCGCGCAGCCTCCTCCTTTCGCCCCTCCGCCTCGGAGACCCGCGCGGCATGGGCGAAGCCGCGTGCCAGGTGCCCGCGCAGCCACCGCGCCCGATCGCACGTCCCCGCCAGGACCTCACGGATCACCGCGGGATCGGCGCCGAGATCCCCCCCGTCCGACGCCGCGCCACGGGCGGGGCTTTCGGCCCCCAGACGGAAATCCCCGCCCGCCGGATCCGCGAAGGCCGGGTCGGCCCGCAGGCCGTGGAGCATCTTTTCCCCCTTGTGGGCGTACAGTCCGGCGAGCGCCTCGAGGTCGTCCGCGTACTTGTCCAGCCAGTTGATGAACCGGGCGTTGCCCCAGAGCCCGTTGTAGTCCACGTCGCCGCCCTCGTGCCAGTGGAGGCCCACGCCCGTGCTCTCCACGATCAGGTTGTCGAAGATCACCGCGTCAGGGGACTGGAAACTCCCGATGCCGATCGTGTTCTTCCACACCGTGTTGTGCCGGACCTCGGCCTCCCGCGTCCGCATGCACAGAATCCCCGTCCTGAGGTTCGTCTTCTTGGAGGGGGGAAGCGTCGTGTGGTGGACCAGGTTTCCCTCCACGCGGACGTCCCGCGTGACGTCCGCCACGGCGATCCCCCACTCGGCGTGGTTGTAGACCACGTTCTCGAGCACGCGGACGTGCTTGGCGTGCGTGAAGAAGATCCCGCCGCGCGTGTTGTCGTGGACGAGATTCCTGGCCACGAGCAGATGGTTCCCCTCGGCCGCGATCCCCGTCCAGCCCGTGTGGTGGATGTGGTTGCCGAGCACGGCGCCGCTCTCGTTGAAGAGGAACTTGAGCCCCGGCTCCTTGCCCCCCGCGATCTCGTTGCCCGCCACCAGCGCGCCGGGGCTGTCCTTGATGTAGACCGACGGCTTCGTCCCCCCGAGGATGCGGTTGTCCGACACCTCCACGCCCGGGCACGCCAGGAAGTGGAGCACGTGCCCCGCTTCCGCCTTCAGCGTCAAGCCCCGCACGCGTGGCCCATCCACGCCCTCGGCGCGGAGGACCGGGCCCTTCTCCGCCTCCAGCACCACCGTCGCGCCGGGCTTCGGGCGCAGCGTGAGCGACGGCGTCTCGATCGTCACGGTCTCCCGGTAGGTGCCTCCCGCGATCTCGACCACGGCACCGGGCTCAGCGGCCTCGACCGCTTCCGCCACCGTGCGCGCGTCCCCCCCGCCCCCGGGGTCGACGCGCACCACCCGGCACACGACGCGCACCGTTGCCGTGCGCGGCACGGAGGCGAACAGGCAGGACGCCGCCCGGTCCTCCTCGAAGAGGACCACGTACCCGTCCCCGAAAGGTCTGTCGAGGGGGCCGAAGGGTGGCGAAGGCAGGGTTTCGTAGAGCCCGGCTTCCGCGCCTTCCGCGAAGGGGGGCAGGGCGTCGGGATGGAGCGGAAGAACGCGCGTCAGGGCCGTGAAGGCCGCGCGGTCCGGCGGATGCGGCCCCGCGATCTCCAGCGTGGCCGTCCCGCGCTGGAGGCGGCGCAGGCGCCGGACCTCCGCGTGGGTCTCGTCCAGCCGTTCCGCCTCCTCGAGAAGCATCCCGGCGGCCTTGTAGTCCTCCTCGTCGATCAGCTCCCGGGCCCCGGCGAGGAAGCGAAGGAGCTGCGCCTTGCGGCGGCCGGCCAGCGCCGGACCAAAGTCCGGAACGAGGGTCAGCGCGCTGGTGAAGACGCGTTCCGCATCGCCGAACCGCTCGTCGTCAAGGAACGCCTCCCCCGAGGCGACGAGGCCTTCGACCTTCTCCCGCGTCTCGCGGCGCACGCGCGCGGCCTCGGCCCGGTTGTAGATCACCGCGCCCGCGAGTACGGCGAGGAGGAGGAAGACCGCGGCCGTGAGGCGCTTGTTGCGCCGCATGGCCTTGCTGAGGCGGTAGACGAGGCCGGCCGGGCGGGCCAGGATGGGCTCCCCCTTCAGGTAGCGCTCGATGTCCTCGGCCATGGCCTGGGCCGAGGCGTAGCGGCGCGCGGGCTCCTTGGCCATGGCCGCGAGGATGATGGTCTCCACGTCCCGGTGCAGTCCCGGCAGGCGCTTGCGGGGCGGCACGGGGTCCGCCGTGATGACCTGGGCCAGGACTTGACCCAGGCTCGCGCCCTCGAAGGGTTCGTGCCCCGTGACCATCTCGTAGAGGACCGCGCCGAGGGAGTAGACGTCGGAGCGCGGCCCCATGGCGTCGAGGTCCCCGTCGGCCTGCTCCGGAGGCATGTAGACGGGCGTGCCCAGCGCCGCTCCCGACACCGTCAGGACGCTGCCCGAGCTCATGTCCTTGGCGAGGCCGAAATCGGCCACGAGGACGCGAAAACGGGAGGCCGTGCCGCTGGAGAAGGAGAGGCGGTCGCTCTTCTTCCGTTTGTGGGGGGCGTCCCCTTCCGTCGTGGGCGCAAGCAGGATGTTCGCGGGCTTGATGTCGCGGTGGAGGATGTCCCGCTCGTGGGCGAAGTGGAGGGCCCGGGCCACGTCGCGCCCGATCTTGAGGGACTGGCGCGGGGGGATCAGGCCCATGCGATCGATCACCTGGGCCACCGACTCCCCCTCGATGAACTCCATGGTGTAGTAGTGACGCCCGCCCTCCTCCCCCACGTCGTAGATGGGCACGATGCCCGGATGGGAGAGCTTCGCGGCCGCCTCCGCTTCCCGCATGAAGCGCCGGATCTGCTCCTCCCCCGCCCCCTCGCCGGCCAGCATCATCTTCAGCGCCACTTCCCGGTTGAGGCCCTTCTGCTTCGCCCGGAAGACCACGCCCATCCCGCCGCGGGCGATCTCTTCGAGGATCTCGTAGCCCCCGATCGTCTTTCCGGCTCCCTCTTTTTTTCGTTCCGCTACGGGGCGCGTGGCGCCCGAGAGATCCGTCTCCGTGGCCGGGGACGCCTCGGCCAAAGGTTCTTCCGCCGCGGGGGATTCCGGCGCCGGCGCTTGTTCGTCCGGGGAGGCGTCCTCCTTTTCGGGACCGGGATGGATTCCCGAAAGGACAAGCAGGGTGTCGCCCGCGCCCTTGGCGGGGGAGAGGCTCTCGGGAGCGCGCAGGTCGGCGAGGGAGAAGCGTCGACCGCAGGGGCAGAGGAAGAAGGCCTCGGTCAGAGGCGCGGGCAGGCGGTAGCCGGCGCTGCAGGCCGGGCAGCAGATCCCCTCGTGATCGGATCCGATCCGCTCGCCGGCCTGGATGCGGTCCTCGGGGCCGAGGGCGTAGGCCTGCGGGTTCGGCGGTTCCATGGGGCGAGCCTCTCCACCGTTGTCTCCCGTCGAATCGCCCGCACCCTACGCAAGTGAGGAGGCGGTTGCAAGCGTAGCCCACGCTGGGGAAATGCAGGCGTAGGCGTGCGCGCCTGCGGCTCCCTCCTGTTCTCGGTTGTACAACAGGAGGGGATCCGGGTTTGTTCCAGAGGCATAGCCGCCGCTGAAATCGAAAATCTACAATCCCAGAATCCCTAAATTCCTGAATTCGTCATTCCATCATTCCACAGCCCATCTCACCATCCACCATCGCCCATCCCTATCTTTCTTCGTGCCTTGGTGTCCTCGCGCCTTCGTGTTTGAAACACCGTCCGCGCTGCTCCGCCACTCCGACCTCGTCTTCGTGGCTCACCACGAACGTCGGCCCGTCCCCGCCAGCCTCCGACACGCGGCTCACCGTAGTTTCGAAAAACAGGAGGTATTTTGCCCCGGCTGGGTGTACACTGGCCCATTCTCATAGGATGCATAGGATGATGCCATGCGTTTTTTCATGTGCTATTTCGAGACCACGCGGGAGTGCAACCAGCACTGCCCCGGCTGCATGACCCGGCTCGACGGGCCGAACCCGCCCCCCTTCACCACCGAGCAGGCCAAGACCCTCGTGATCGACGAGGTCCCCAAGATCTGCCCCACGGGAGCGATCGCGTTTTCCGGCGGGGAATTCCTCCTCCGCGACGACGCGATCGACCTGCTCGCCCACGCCGCCGAGAAGGGGCTCTACTGCTTCGTCAACACCAACGGGACGCTCCTCGAGCCGGGGCGGGTGGCGGAGATGAAGAAGGCCGCCCGCGGGCGCCTGACCTTCGGCTTCTCCCTCGATTCCATCGTCGACGACGTGCAGCAGGCCTGCCGGTCGGGAAGCCGCGACCATTTCCTGCGTTGCACCTCGATGTGCGACGAGGCGGGGGTGGGCTACTTCGTCCTCGTGACGGTTTCCCGTTCGAACCTCGACACGCTGGCCGAGACGATGGCCTTCCTGCGGAAACGCGAAGTCCCCGTGATCCGGTCCCCCTTCATCCCCCGCGGCGCGGCCGCTTCCCGGCGGGACCTCATGTTCACCCGGGAGGAGATGGAGACGATCATCCACCCGATCCTGCGGGGCAACCCCCTCGACTACGTCAGCTTCTGTCCGTTCTTCGCCTCCCCCGACGCCACACGGATCGGCCTGAAGAGCCTCGGGCTCTCGCTGGGCCAGCTCGGGTGCCAGGCGGGCCGGGCCTACCTGGCCGTGTCCCCCGAGGGCGGCGTGGCCCCCTGCGTGCACCTGCTCGATTCGGACGCGGTGGTCGGCAACGTCCACGAGACGCCGCTGGCGGAGATCTACCACGACAACCCCGTCCTGAAAGCGCTTCGGGAAGGGCGGGGCCTGCAGGGGAAGTGCGGCCGTTGCCGCTACAGCATGAGCTGCGGCGGCTGCCGGGCCCTGGCCTTCTACGACACGGGCGACGTCTTCGGCGAGGACCCCGTCTGCTTCTTCGAGCCGGAGAGCCCCGAGGACCGGTCCGATCTCGAGGAGGAGATCGGGCGGAACACGCGGGCGTTCATCGAGTTCGTGGCGGGCCGGAATCCGTGGCGCGACATCTTCGCCGGCGGTTTGACGGGAAGGATCGGGGCGAGGATTTTCGGATCGGCCGTGAAGATCCGCGACGCGCTCAACCCTCCGGCACAGCCCTGAATGTCCTGAATCGATGGCCTATTCTCTTTCGAGCCTGATTCACATGATTTCTTTCTGATCAACATGAATCTTTTCAGAAAGGTATGGCCACCCAGTCGAAATCATGTACATCAGAATGGAAATCATGTCGATCAGGGTCGGAAAAACAAGATGAAAATCCTGCTCATCAAGCCGAAATGGTTCGTCCACGGCGGCGTCTACCGGTTCCTGGAGGAGATCAAGTTCACGCCGCTGCACATCGCGGTGCTGGCCGCGCTCTCCGACGGGCACGAGGTGAGGCTCTGCGACAACGACTGGGAGGAGATCCCCTACGACGAGCGCTTCGACCTCGTCGGCATCACGACGGTGACGTTCACGTCCCAGCGGGCCTTCGAGATCGCAGCGCAGTGGCGCAAGCGGGGCGCGAAGGTGGTGCTGGGCGGCGTGCACGCCTCGCTTTTGCCAAAGGAGTGCCTCGAGCACGCGGACGCGGCGGTGATCGGGGAAGCGGAGTACATCTGGAAGGATGTTCTGCGGGACGCGGAGAGGGGCGCGCTCCAGGGGATCTACCAGGCGGAGCGTCCGACGGACATGGACGACGTCCCCTTTCCGCGGCGGGACCTGTACAAGGAGGACTACTGGATCGCCACGGTGCAGGCGACCCGTGGTTGCCCCAACAAGTGCCGGTTCTGCTACCTGCCGAGCGTACCCTGGCACAAGCACCGCATGCGGGACGTGGACCTGGTCTACGAGGAGGTGCGGAGGCTTCCCCAGAACGTGCTCTTCTTCGTGGACGACAACATGTTCGCCGACGAGGAGTACGTGTTCCGCCTGTGCGAGAAGATCGCGCCGTTGAAGAAACTCTGGTCGATCCAGGCGCCCACGAACATCGCGAGGAACAAGGCGCTGGTGGAAGCCATGGCGGATGCGGGCTGCTTTCACGTGCAGGTGGGTTTCCAGACCGTGAACCCGAGCTCGCTGCAGTCGGCCGGCATCGCCCAGAACCGCATCGAGGAGTACAGCGAGGTGGTGCGCGCCTTCCACCGGCACCGGATCCTGGTGCTGGGGTTCTTCATGTTCGGCTTCGACCACGACGACCGGTCCATCTTCCGGGCCACGGAGGAGGCGATCCGCCGGATCGACCTGGACGACGTGCTGCTCTACATCCTCACGCCCTACCTGGGGACGAAGATGTACGAGCAGTTCGAGCGGGAGGGGCGCCTCGTCTCCCGGAACCGCCTGGACTACGGGTGGTCCAACGCGGTGTTCAAGCCTGCGCTCATGACCCGTGAGGAACTCGAGCGCGGCGTGCAGGGTGTGTACGAGCGTCTCTACCGGCACTTCCGCGCGACGTCCTGGACCAAGATCCTGAAGCGCCTGCCGATCCTGTTGCGGCAACCCTACCTGATCAAGATCATCGTGAAGGCCCTGTTCCGCCGGATCGACATCTCGCGCAAGCCGGCGTGAAAAGGGGCGAGGCGCGTGCGGATCTGGATCCACAGTTCCAACGCGTCGCGGATCGAGGCGCAGCCTCTCGACCTGGTGCTGAAGGCGGAGTGACGGCGGTGGGATCAGAGCGTACGCAATCGATTCGCGTGCATCGTCGGTTTGAGATTTCTTTGTGGTCTTGGTGTTGTCGTCGCTTTGGCGCGGTTTCGCTGTCTTGGGATTTTGCGTTTGGGAGTTGGGTTTTCCGCTCCGATGTGTGAAAATCGCAGCGGAGAGGTGCCGGAGCGGCCGAACGGGACGGTCTCGAAAACGGCCCTCTTGCCTATCCCGCCGAACAACAACCCCATTCGCCTTCAAACACTTGCGACAAACCCCGGATTTCGGCTCATTCAGACTTACCGCCGGACTTACTTGACCTGAGTTTTCTGGACCCTCCGCTCGCCTTTGTCGTCCAGCGTTGGACGACTCTTCCTGGCCCCATTCAGCGGGCAATCATCGCCATGATTGAATCCGTCAAGGAGGACTGAAACATGACAAAGCAGATATGCCCACCACAAACCAAGCACGGCTTATCGGCGCTTTATTTATTGTCATTGGGAACGATCCAACAGATCGAGTCCTTGGATCAAGCGCGGGTCAAGCGATGGAAGGAAAAAGCTGCCAGGGAGAGAGAGAAACAAGATCAATGTGGGAAGGCGGCCATCAAGCACGTTCACATGGAGTGCGGAGCGAAGGTCTATATCCCTTGCAGATGTGATTCCTACTTCTGTCCCGTGTGTAACAAACGCCGACTTGAGAGGGCCGTTGAAAGAATCACACCCGTAGTCGAATCTTGGAGGTTCCCAACGCACATCGTTTTGACGGTAAAGAATCCTCATGTCGGAGCTCTGCTGACGGGAAGAGGGAAAATCCACAAGGCTCTCACGAGCCTTAGAAGGAAGAAGCTCTGGAAGCGTGTATGGGGAGGCGCTTCGCACTCGTCCTCGATCATCCGCTCTCAACAGCGTGCCTGTTGTTGCTCCCGGATTCTCCCCAGCGCCATGGCCATCAGGACGAAGGCCAGCGTCAGACGGGTCTCCCGAAAGCACCCTCTATTTGCCTTCCTTGCCTTGCTTCCTCATCGAAGCTAAAATGTCCGCTAGTCAAGAAATTTCCGGGGGTTACTCGTTCGCTCCCGATCCGGGGGAGCGCGCTCAGGAGGGGGCCATGACTCAACAGACCGATCTTCTCTACGCGGTCCTCGCGTTGCAGATGAACTTCATTTCAAAGGACCAGCTGGTCGAGTGCGGGGCATTGTGGGCGAGCGACAGAAGCAGAAGCCTGCCGTCCATCATGGATGAAAAGGGCTATCTTGTTCCAGAAGCGAAGGCTGCCCTGGAAGGCATGGTGAAGGCTCAGATCAAGGTCCAAGGTGATCCCGAGAAAAGCCTTGCGGCGATGCCCGTAGATGAGGATATGCGCCGGTCCCTCCTGGCCCTACCTCTCGACGACAAGGTCCGCGGCACCCTGATGGAACACCGGCCGGGTAGGGGCGAACCTCGTGTTCGCCCTTACGGCGCCGACGCGGTCGAGACCATCGTGGTTTCCAAACCACGCGAGGAGAGCCGCTACCGCCTCGGTGCCGAGATCGGAAAGGGCGGGCTGGGTCGTGTCGTGGCGGCGGAAGACACAGTACTGGGCCGCCAGGTCGCGGTGAAGGAGATGTTGGCGGGCGCGAAGAGCCCCGATCTCATCAAGCGGTTCCTGCGCGAGGGAGAGGTGGCCGGCAAACTCCTACATCCCAATATCGTGCCCGTCTTCGACGTGGGAGTGAGAGAGGAAACAGCTGATGTGGGAGGCGCCGCAGAAGGGCATGGCGATCCAAGGCGGCGACCCCATGAAACCAGGAAAGTACCCTACTTCGCCATGGGGCGCATCGTGGGCCGAGACCTCAAGGAAATCATCAAGGCGGTCGAGAACGGCGAAGAGAAGGCCCGTCATGACTTCTCGCGGCCTCGCCTTCTACGGGTCTTCCAGGACGTCTGCCTCGCCATGGCCTGTGCTCATGATCACGGCGTAATACACCGGGATTTGAAACCCGCCAACGTCATGGTCGGGAAGAACGGCGAGGTCTACGTCGTCGACTGGGGCCTTGCCAAGACGATCGGAGAGAAGGAGGACGCCCTGGCCACGATGGCGAAGGGCGACTCCAAGGCCCCGGCCCTCACCATGGACGGGGACACGCTGGGCACGCCCGCGTACATGCCGCCGGAGCAGGCGGACGGCAAGATCGAGGAGATCGACCATCAGTCCGACATCTACTCACTGGGCGCCATTCTCTATGAACTGCTGACGTTCCGGCCGCCGTTCGAGGGAACCACGGGGCTGAATGTCATCGCCAAGGTACTGACCGGCGAACTCACTCCGCCCTCGGCCAGGGCCTCCGAAATTCGCAAGGCCATGCAAGGAACCCGGAAGGACGAGGAAATCACGTTCCCGGAGTCCGTTCCGCCCGAACTCGAAGAGATCGTCCTGAAGGCCATGGCCAAGGACAAGGCCCTGCGCTACGGATCGGTCACGGAACTGAACGAGGAGGTGCAGCGGTTCCTTGAAGGCGAGAAGGAGCGGGAACGAAATCGCGAGCGTGCGCTTGCCAAGGTTGCGGCGGGCAAGATTCTCGTGGAGAAGATGGAGAAACTCAGGGCCGAGGTGAAGGAGGCCGAGAAGGAAGCCGAGGAGGCCGGCAAGGAGATCAAGCCCCACTGGCCGGTCGAGAAGAAGGAGGGGTTCTGGGCCGCACAAGACCGGGTGAAGAAACTGCGGCGGGAGATTGTGGAGACGTTCACAGAGACGGGCAACACGTTCCAGGAAGCCCTCGGTTTCGAGCGGAGGAATCCGGAAGCCCGGGCGGCCCTTGCCGACCTCTACTGGGACCAGTACCTGCGCGAGGAGGAAGGAGGGGACGAGTCGGAAATGATCCATTACGAAGGTCTCGTGCGCCAGTACAACGACGGGCAGTACGACGCCAGGCTGAAGGGCGACGGGACGCTCACGATCTCGACGCGAAACTACTCATGCCGCTGCCTGGCCGAGGGGCGGATGGTTACTCCTGAAGAACTGGAGGGAGGCAGGAATGGCTCACCAGGAGGTTCGCCCTCCAAGAGTACTCACGTTGAGGGCGAGGGTCCTCATGAGCAGGATCAGGTAGATCAGTCTGCCCCGGAGGGGCATCAGGTTGATCAGGGGATCATGGGCTATCATCCGTTTTCGGGCCGTGCTCTCGACGGGCACAAGGGCGGGGAGGGTCTTCCCGAGCTGGAGCCAAAGGAACCTCTCCATCTCAAGGTCCATGGACCGGAATGCACGACAGAAGCGCTCGATGGAGCGGACGTCTGGCTGTTCCAGTACGAGGAGCACAAGAAGATCCTGCTGCCCGTCTTCCCTGAAGGCGTCGAGGCGGAAGGAACAGCACGGGAATGGGTACCCGATGCCGTCCTGGACCGGTGCTTCGACGAGGGTTCCCCGTACCGGCCCAAGGAGGGGTTCCGACTCGGCAAGACTCCCGTGGCGAAGTTCACCCTCCCCATGGGCTCCTACCTGCTCATCCTGCACAAGGAGGGCTTTCACCCCGTGCGCTGCCCGGTCTACATCGGCCGCCTCGCGGACGAGGAGGTGGACGTCACCCTGTACAGGGACGGGGAGATCCCCGAGGGCTTCGTGCAGGTTCCCGCAGGGAAGTTCATCTTCGGGGGCGACAAGGAGAACCCGTATTCGGGTCCGAAGGAGATCAAGGAGACCGACGACTGCTTCATCGCCAAGTTCCCGGTAACCTGCCGCGAGTACGTGGAATTCCTGAACGATCTCGCGACAAGAGACCCGGAAGAAGCGGAACGTCGGGCTCCGCGCAAGACCCCGACGACCGGGGTCTACTGGCCCAAGGACACCGAAAACCGCTATCACATCCCGACAGAGAAATGGCTTTCCGAAGCCTCAGAAGACTTGAAAGAAGCAGCGTCGAAGCTCGAATCCAGCCCGATATGGTGGGACGAGGACTGGCCGATATTCTCGGTTTCCTGGGAGGATCTCACCGCTTTCGCCGCATGGCGAAGCGCGAGAGAGGAGAGCGCGTATTGCCTGACGCACGACCTTCAATGGGAGAAGGCTGCAAGGGGCATGGACGGGAGGTTCTTCCCCTACGGGAACTTCGATGACGCCAGTTTCTTCAACCAGACCAACTCGCACGAGGGCGGCATGCGTCCTTGCCCCGTCGATTCATTCCCCGTGGACGAGTCGCCGTACGGTGTCAGAGGTCTGGCCGGGAACTCGCGGGATCTCTGCCTGAACGATGTGGGCGAAGAGAAGTGGATCGGGTGGCGGCTCTCCCGGGGCGGTGGTTGGCCGTATGCAGGTTTCCACGGCCGTTCCGCGTCCCGTACGGTCCGCCAGGCTTCCTACGTCTACTACTGCATGGGTGTTCGGTTGTCGTGGTTGTCACGCTGCAGGACTCCGTAACCCTCTTTTCTCTTAACCTCTAACCCTCTAAATCGCTGCGAAGCAGCGATTTTCGCGACAGATTTTTCTAGGAGTCCCGCCATGGCGAAGAAGGAGCTGGACATCATCACGACGTTCTACGATTTCCTTCTGTGGGTGATTCCCGAGATCGGGAAGATCCCCAGGTCCCACAGGTTCACGCTGGGCCAGAATATGGAGATGAAGCTCTACGGAATCCTGGAAGGCCTCGTGGAAGCGAAGTATGCCTCGGAGAAACGGGCTCTCCTTGCAGGCCTGAACGTCTCCCTGGAGCAGGTGCGCTTCCAGATGAGGTTATGCAAGGACCTCGACGGCATGGGCGTCAGGAAGTACGAGATCGGATCGAGGATGATCAACGATGTCGGCAAGCGCCTCGGGGGCTGGATCCGTTCCCTCGGAAGAAGCCATGGTTCGGGAGGATCACATGCGACGGGCAGGAGACCTGTTTGAACGTGTCGTCTCCTTTCAGAACCTCCTCGAGGCGTCGAGGAAGGCTCGCAGGGGGAAGCGCTGGAAGCCGTATGTCCGGGATTTCGAGTTCGACGTCGAGAACGAGCTGATACGTCTCGAGGATGAACTCCGACCATTTGGGCGTCTTGCGAAGGGTTCCTGCAACCACGCACAAGGCAGAAAGCGAGGAGTTTGGGCGGAAGCTCGACCGGCTTGCCGCGATCAAGATGACCGGCGAGGTGCCTGACGTTGCGATGACAAGATGGCTGGAGGGGCTTCCTTCGAGGGTGAAGAAGAACCTCGTTTCATGGGGCTTGATCGACAAGAAGCGATTTGAGATGACGCGGTTACTTGAAGATCATCTCAAAGAGTTCAAGCAATCAATTCTCGATGATGGAAGAACATAGAAACATGCGCAACTCACTTACTAGCGGGCCAAGAGAGTGATTGTGGGTTCTTGTATTGGGTCGATATAGCTGCCCAATCTGTCAAGTCATACCTTAGCTCACGTCGGGATGGCGGCAAGGGGATCAGTGTCCAGACCTCGAATTTTTATCTTCAAGCGATAAAGCAATTCTGTAGGTGGATGGTTGCTGATCTCCGAGCATCGGAGTCTCCCGTTAAGCACCTGGAAGGAGGGAATGTTTCTGAGGATAGGCGGCATGAGCGAAGACCTCTCAGCAAAGAGGAATTGAGGAAGCTCCTTCGCACAACACGCAAAGCTCCAACTCGTTGGGGGATGACCGGTGAAGAACGGGCTATCCTCTATTTGGTGGCGTCGGAGACAGGGTACAGGGCCTCAGAGTTGGGGTCTCTTTCTCGTGCAAATTTCCATCTCGACTCTACTCCTCCAGTGATCGTACTTGACGCAAGGAAGACAAAGAACCGAACGGAGGCTCTTCAACCCATAAGGCCGTTCCTGGTCAAGATTCTGAGGGGGCTTCTGCGAGACAAACTTCCCGCAGCGAGAGTTTTCAATCTCCCAAGATCGGGCCATACGGCGGACATGTTAAAAGACGATCTGAAGGACGCCGGGATTCCATATGAAGATTCCGCCGGACGGAAGGCAGACTTCCACGCTCTGAGGCATACCTTCATCACAAATCTGGTCAAGGGTGGCGTACTCCCGGCAAACGCAAGGGACCTCGCACGGCACTCGAAGATAGACCTCACCATGGAGCGATACACCCATCTCGCGGTCGAATCGAACAGCAAAGCCTTGGAGGCGCTACCGGAGGTGAACTGGGATGATGACGAAGAGGGTGAAGCGGGAATAGCTACGGGCACCGATGGCCCACTCCCGCAACCGCCCTTGGTGGGAAACTTGCCTAAAAAGGACGAACCCAAGGCCGCCTCAAGGAACTTCGGCGGACTGACAAGGGCATCGGAGGGAAGGCAAGGGGGGAAGGGGCAAAACTCCGGAACCGATTGCAAGGAACCGTCTTCCATCGAAAAGACGGATGAGTTACAATCCCCCCGGAGAGGTGCCGGAGTGGCCGATCGGGACGGTCTCGAAAACCGTTGTACCCTCGTGGTACCGTGGGTTCGAATCCCACCCTCTCCGCCATCACCTGATCGACCTGATGCCGGCTTCGCCTGCAGACTGATCAACCTGAGATCCCTGATCAACCTGATGCCGGCTTCGCCGGCAGACTGATCAACCTGATCTACAAAGGGATATGCTTCGCTGTTCTTGCCCTCCTGCAAGCAGGGCCGAGGAGAAGCATCACTTACCGGCCCTTCCGGAGGGGGGTGCCCCAATAATCCGGCCCTACTCGTCCCTCTCTATCGCCTCGATCATCGCCAGGATCGCCCGGCGGATGCCTACCCTCCCTTCCACGGCTCCCCCGGCAGCCGCACGAGAAGCTCCTCGCGTACGTATCGGCCCGCCTCTTTCGGGTCCCACTCGGCGCGGGTGGCGAGCAACGGTTCGATGTCCCGCGCGAACGTCACATCGGCGAGCTTGGCCGTCAGGTTGGCCTCAAACTCGGCCCTGCTGATCCGGAGTCCTTCCTCCTCGATGTACCGGAGGAAGCAGGTGATGATGCGTCCGGGATCGGAACCCACTCTGCGGCGGGCCGTCCAGAGATCGAAGAGGTCGCGGCTCTTCCTGCGCTGGTAGAGAGCGCGGAGCTTCGTGCCGAGCAGCTCGTCGAGCTCATAGGTCTTGATGTTCGCCACGCCCGAGAACCAGCGCGAGCGGAGATCGTACCGGCGCTCGACGAGAGGGAAGACGCTGAAGTGCTCCCGGGAGTTGATCTCGATCTTCAGCCGCAGGGGCAACGGTGTCTGCCCCTCGGACTGCATCCTGTAGAGGAGCACGACACGGCCTTCCTTGAGGGTGCGGCGCGGCGCGCCGAGCCAGGGATCGAGCTGCGCACGGACGGCGTCGAGTACGCCGCCGATGGGGCCCGCCGCCACCTGCACGAGGTCGATGTCCTCGGAGTAGCGCGCGGGCGGGTCCAGGTGCAGCTTGTACAAGGCCGTGCCGCCTCGGAAGGCGAGTGCATCCGCCGCTTCTGGGACCCCGAAGATGTCCACGAGCGCACGGCTGATGATGAGGTCCTGCTCGACCTGCGAGTCGTCGATCCAGGGTGCGGTCCTGCGCCACTCGGTGATGAAGTCCAGGGGGATCATCGGTCGGGCTCCACCTGGACATTCGCCAGGATGCGCCAGCGCTTGTCGTACGGCGCTCCCTCGGCCGATGCGCTCGGGACCAGCGCAGTCGTCTCGTTCACGACGCCGGCGACGTGCTCGGCGAGCGGGCTCGTCTTGTCGCCGGCGCCGACCTGCTCGAGGAAGTAGCCGAGCCGTTGCGCCCAGGGCACGGGCGACAGCGGAGCGATCGAGGCCAGGGCCGCGGGGTCCAGCCGCTCCGCGAGCTCGGCAAGGACCGTTGCAACGTTGTCGAGACCGCCTGCGCGCCCGACGTAGCCCACGAGATCGAACGCCGTTGCCTCCGGTGTCGAGACCGCGATGTGCCCTCGCGGTGTGTTGAGGCGCACCGTCGGGACGTCGGCAGCGTTGCGGCGGGCGACGAAAGAGACCCGGACCTCTCCGCAGGTGATGGGCGGTCGGTTTCGAGCCACCACGACCTGAAACACCTGCGGCTGCTGGTGGGCCGCGCCGTGATACCGGCCGGCCGTCAGGAGCGCGGCGTAGTAGGTGAGGCCGAGGTGCTCCATGAGCTGGGGGACGAATTGATCGGCAGGCAAGCACCCGAGCCGCCGGTACTCCGGCGGCACGATGACGTGGAACCCACGGTAGGGGGAAGCGACGAGCCCCTTGCTCAGAAGCCGGCGAATGGCGGCGCGAGCAGCAACGACCGACACGCCGAGCCGGTCCACAGCATGCTTCGTCGTGAAGTGGTACTGTCCCTGGGATACCAGGTGGTCGATCAGATCAGAAGCAGTCATGGGTCGAGCCTCGGCAGGAATCACCGTAGAAAGATAACGGAAAACGTTACTTTCGTCCAGCGATTTCTGTCGTTGCGGGCGGGCATGGAGTCATTTCTCCTTCTACACCGACTCGATCATCGCCAGAATTGCCCGCTTTATCGGGGCGGGGAGGGTAGGCCAAGTTCTCAGGACGGCCGCCAGGTCCTCGTCGGGACCGGTGAGATCCGGTAAGTCCACCGGTAAGTCAGGCCTGGAACTCTCGGGGTTTTCGTCGTAACCTGTTGGCTTAGAAGCAGGATCGGATGGATCAGCCTCGGACGGGTCTCGGTCTCGAAAACCGTTGTGCCCGGAAGGGCACCGTGGGTTCGAATCCCACCCTCTCCGCCAGTTCCCTGCCCGCATCTCGCCGGTATCACGGGGATTGGGCCGAGGAGCTACCTCACTTCGCCTACGCCGAGCATCTCTCCACCCGCGGCGACAACGTCGCGCAGGTGGCCCTCTACATGTACGAGAACCATCGGGAAACGTTCGACAAGGTCCTGGAAACCATGCGCCGGCGCGTTCCCGGTGTGAAAACGGTCGAAGCCAAACCGACGGAGGACGGGCGGCTCGTCCTTCGCTTCCAGGACGGCGCCTTCAAGGACCCCTTCATCGCGCGGTACGTGTCCGACGGCACCATCAAGATGTTCGCCTACCTCGTCCTTCTGAACGACCCGAAACCCCATCCCCTGCTCGCCGTCGAGGAGCCCGAAAACCAGCGCTACCCCGAACTGCTTCCCGAACTCGTCGAGGAGTTCCGCGATTACGCCCGGCGGGGCGGACAGGTTTTCATCTCGACCCATTCCCCCGATTTCCTCAACCACGCGGAACTGGACGAGATCTT